>Ga0315545_1000048_pt1 | contig 109170 bp, 90 predicted proteins | sample SalMarSW160210MG_FD_203096 | JGI IMG/M metagenome (GOLD analysis project Ga0315545, IMG submission 203096) | Salt marsh sediment microbial communities from the Plum Island Ecosystem LTER, Massachusetts, United States - Salt Marsh Sediment SW1602-10 ... | reverse complement strand
CCAATTCAAACCTCGCCCCGATCTGTTCTAAGATGGAGATAGATTTCTCAAAGTTCTCTTTAGCTTTCTCTTTTTCTTTTTTGGCAGTATAAATCTGCCCAAAAGCCCGATGAATCGCTCCTATCTCTATCTTCTCTCCCAAAGATTCCGCCACCTTCAAAGCCTTCTCACAGGAGGATAATGCTTCATCATATTGCTTTTCCGCAATCTGAACCTCGGCTAAAAGCTGATAGGTCTGGCTGACAATATCACCGGCAGGAGCAATCTCTTCTCCTATCTTGATCCCATTCTTGCAATGATCTTTCGCTAAAAAATAATTCCCTTGAGCAAAAGCTAACTCCGCATAATATTCATAGTAGATCGCCATCTCCCGCATGTAATTATTGTCATAAATAAGCTTTAATGCTTTTTCATAATATTTTTTGGCTTTTTTAAAATCTCGTTGCTGAGAGTACATATAACCCAAAGATAGTGAACCTTTACATAGATTTAACCAATCGTTGCTTTCTTCGTTTATTTTGATGTTCAGCAAAAGGTTCTTTTTAGCTAACTGCCAATTTCCCATGCGCAAATGAATCGTTCCAAGATTACCTAAGCCCCGTGCCTTTATCTGTTTTTCTCCAATCTTATCACAAAGCTTGATGCTGTCCAATAAATACTCTATTGCCATTTGATAATGGGCTTGTTGAAAGGAAACATTGGATAGCATAAATAAAACCGTGATCTTTCCACGATCGTCATCAATTCGTTTGTAAGTAGCAAGAGAATCGTGCAAGTCCTCCTGAGCAGTTTTCAAATCACCTAAAGCTATATGAATATTCCCTAAAGTGTATTTAATCTGAGCGATTCGCTTATTCTCATTAGTGTTCTTGAAAATGTCGAAAGCTTTATTAGCTTTGCTTAAAGCGGTCTGGTAATCTCCAAGCTTGCGGAAGACTTCTGCGGAATAGTAGCAGAAACGACCAAAATCTGTGGAGCTCTCATCAAATTTTTGAGTAAGCTCCAAATCCCTTACTTCAGCCAGGGCTTCTTTGAATCTCTTTTGCTGAAGTAGGTTCTCTAAAAGCTCAAATTTTAAATCTATTTCCTTTGCTAAATCCTTATCTCTGCTTTTCATCTTTCTTTATAGGACATGGTTTGTAAAGAGAATTTCTATGGGGAGAGAGACAGCTTTGACCCTTTATCAAAATGAAATCAATGCTCAAGACTCTGATGGGCAGAACACTTACAAGATTATCTCTGCTATCTTCATCATACACGATTATAGTGCTATCTTGAGAGGAAGACTTGTCCGCTTCTTGCCACGGATCTGCTTTGACCCGATACTTGAACTTAGGAGCATACGCCCCGAAGCTTGCTGATGTGAAGATCAAAAGTAAAACAACGCAAAGCACCACACAAATAATTTTCCTTTTCATTTTAATTTCGCCTCCTGAAGATATTATTCAATCTACTCTTTTTTATTACTTTATCTACAAAGCATTTAAGCCTTTCTATTTATAAAATACATCTAACTACTTTTTTGTCAAGAGAAAAATTTGATTTTTCAAATGGAATCCTGTTTTTAGATATTGTGGGAAACACTTTAAACTCTTTCAAAAGGATCAAAGAGCTTCTTGTATTCTTGGAGGGCAAATCGGTCGGTCATTCCGGCAATGTAGTCACAGATCAACTGCATCTGATCTTCGTCTTTGAGCCGGTCGCGGAATGAGGGGGGGAGTTGATTCGAGTCCTCTAAATATGCTTCAAAAAGCTGGGTGATGATCCTTCTGGCTTTGTCCGCCATTCGGATCATGCGGTAATGTCGATACAACTTATCAAACAGAAACTCCCTTAACTGGCTGTTTAACTTCTTGGTGGCGTCTGAAAACCTGATAATATTCTCCCCGACATTTCTCACATCTTCAAGCGCCTTTATCTGATATTTCTGGATAACTCTTTGGGTCTCCTCAATCAAATCAGAGACCTCAAAGTTAATTAGCATTCTTACCAGTTGATGTCTCCTCTGAGAGGGAGAGAGGTGAGCATATTGTTTTTTTAAATTTTTAGCCAGATCGCTCCACAGGGTGATCTGATTTAATTCCTCTTCCTTTAAAACATCGGAGGCTAAGCCATCGTCTATGTCGTGGCAGTGGTATGCTATCTCATCTGCCAGATTCACCAATTGACATTCCATGGTCGCTTTTTCGCCAGGATTGAACTCCGCTGGAATGGGATGATCGTAGTTGGTCTCATGCTTCATTATTCCTTCCCTTACTTCGTAAGTCAAATTCAATCCGGGAAAATCGGGATATTTCTCCTCCAGCAGGTCCACTACCCTTAGGGTTTGTCGGTTGTGCTCAAACCCTCCATGATCTTTCATTATCTCATTTAAGGTCTCTTCCCCTGCATGTCCAAAAGGGGTATGTCCCAGATCATGCACAAAGGCGATGGCTTCGGCTAAATCCTCGTTTAGCCTTAATGCTCTGGCAATGGAGCGGGAGACCTGAGCCACCTCGATGCTGTGGGTAAGTCGGGTGCGATAATGATCCCCCTCGTGGCTGACAAAGACCTGAGTTTTATATTCCAATCTGCGAAAGGCGGTGGAATGAATTATCCTGTCTCTGTCTCTTTGGAAATTGGTGCGGTAAGGATGATCCTTCTCCTGGAACCTTCGCCCCTTGCTCTGCCTGCTTTTCACAGCATAGGAAGCCAAAAACTTCTCTTCCTGCTTTTCTAACTCTTTTCTTAAACAATTAGAAATTGCCATATAATGCTCTAAACTTCGTTGACGGTTTTACTTTTACTGGTTGAACTTTAGGTCCATTACCTTGGCACTGAATTTTTTGTCATATTGAAAGGGATGAATTGAAATTCCCGTCTCCGTAGTTGCTCGATTTATCGAGCCTTACAGGAAGCTCAATGAATTGAGCAACTACATAGAGTAAAACTCTCTTCTTGTTGATGATTTTTTCAGAGATCCCAGTGGAACCATATCGGTAGTTGTTCGATTCATCGAACTCACAAGAACCCACATGAATTGGACAACTGTGAGAACAAGAAAGTTAACTCCTTAGAAATCAGAAAAACTCATACAACTATTGATAACCACGCACTCTGATCTGATTAATCTCGTTTTTTACAGCCGCCGCTTCCCGAGTATTGGGGGCAATTTCCAACGCTTTCTCAAAACATTTTATAGCTTGTGGAAAATCCTCCACGTCGATGTACATAAAACCCAGATTCTTACAGGCGAAAAAATGTGTGGAATCCAGCTCAATCGCACGTTTGAGAGCAACTATGGCTGAATCGTATTCCATCTTTTCTCCGTAGATAACGCCCAAACTGTTGTAAGCATCCGCATATTCAGGGTTGAGCCTTATCGCCTCCTTGATCTGAACCAAAGCTGAGTCATACTGTTCCGACATTCCCAGCGCAGTTCCAAAATTATTACGCGCCTCGGCAAAATTAGGGTCTGCATCTACCGCTTTTTGAAACGCCATTTTCGCCCACCGCACCAGTCCTCTTCTTTCAAATATTTCTCCTATGGCGTTATGTGCTACAGCATCATAAGGGGCTATTTTTGAGGTATTGGTCCAGAGATGATAATCTTTTCTAAAGATTCTGGCTCTGCTTTTAATGGTGAAAGCATAGAACAAAAGAAGTAGAGCAAAAAACAAAGAGAGCGCATGACCTCCCCTTATCAGCAACCTTTCCGGAAACTTACTCTTTTTCATTTCCAAAACTTCTTTTTCCTCTAAAGCAATCTCCTCCGGTACAGCCACTTCAGCTTCAGGCATAATTTCTTCTTTAGGCATACGTTTTGGCAGTTTGATCTCAAACAATTTTCGTTCCCAACTCACTCCCACCTCCGCCAGTCTCCCCAGTATCAGGCAGAAGCCGATGGAAGGGATATAAGCCCACCATTCCTTGACAGAGGCATAAAGAGGAACCAAATTCAAAACCGGGACTAAAGTGACAAGAATCCAGAATATTCCAAAGGAGACCTCCTTAGCACCTCTCCGCAAGGAAAGCCCCAGTGCCAAAATCACGGCAAAAAATATCAATGACCCCCATAACTTCAGGCTGAATATGGAGGTGATGGTCAAAACCCGCGGCGAGAAATTAAGATAAACAGGAAAGATGAATTTCTTGAAATAGTAAAAATATATGGCAAAGGCGGTGAGAAATCTCTGAAACAGGTTGGCGGAGGTATAAGGTTCTCCCGTCCCCAGATTGCCGATGACCGCTAATCTTAAGACAATATATAATATGGTTACAACCACAAAAGGAATGTAGGGAATTATTTTCTTTCTAATGGGTTCTTTCTCAGAAAGATAGTCCCACACAAATAAGAACAAGGGTAAAGCCAGCGTGATCTCCTTGGAGAGAAGCGAAAGTAAGAAAGTGAAGATTGACCCCGCAAAAAGAAGAAATCGCAAGGCGCCCGTATGATCTTTTCTCTTGAAGAAAAGGATAAGGGTCAAAAGAACGAAGAAACAAGCGATCAGATCCGTCCGTCCGGAAACCCAGACCACTGAGTTGACGTGAATGGGATGGGCGGCGAAAAAAAGAGCGGTAAAAAGTGAGAGAAGCTCCCTTTTGAAAAGGAGGAAGATCAAAAAATACAGAAGTATGGCATTTAAGGTATGAAAGCCAAGGTTAACTATATGATATGCAAAGGTGGTTTTGCCAAGCAAATGAAAATTTATGAAATTAGCTAAAGTTATTACGGGTCTATAAAAAGGAATGGACTCATAAGTCTCCGCCGGGAAAGGGTTGGTAAATACGGTTTTGAGGTTGCTCCAATCTTTAAGAAAATCCGCTTTATGAAAGATCAGTTCCCAGTCGTCAGCCACAAAGTCGAACCCGGAGGTATTGTAAAAAATCAGAATGGAGACCGCCCCAATTACAATCACCAAAACCACATGAATAAATTTTCTCTTCATCCGAAGACTCCTCCTTCTCCTGCCAAATCGATCAACATGCCAGATGGCAGTTTAATTGCTTTGTATAATATCGCAAACATATAGATTTGTCAACAAAATTAATGTGGGGGTCTCTTAAAAACTACTCTCTCTTGATGGGGCGGGGGTTGAACCCCCGACCCTCGTTTGTGGTTCGACAGTTCGACAAGCTCACTGTCCTGAGCAAAGTCGAAGGACAGGCTCACCACCCTGAGTTCATCGAAGGACGGACAGAGATGCACCCCCCACCCTAATAGAAGAGCTTTAGAGTAAGATGCTATAGTTAATTTTCCCAACAGATGAAAAGATGCCCAACAGATGAAAAGATGAAACAGATGAAAGAAGAGAGGGGTTAAAAGCTTTGTTTAATCTGTTAAATCTGTTGGGAATATGTTCTGCGTTATTCGGGCATAGCGTCGGGAAAATCTCAAGATCCAAACGGACAATTTCCCCACGTAACTTGGTCCAAAATCCCGACAAGCTATTGAAACACATAGGCGAATTTTGGGGACACTTGTGAGTGCAACCCCTGTCCGAACGTGAGTCTGTCAAGTTTCCATTGACAAAGAAATATGTGCCGTTTATATTCAGATGACGAAAAAGATTAATCAAAACCTTAGGTCTATTTTCTATGGCTTTTTTAGAGAATATCACCATAGGGCAATATGTTCCCTCAGATTCGGTGATCCACAGGCTGGATCCGAGGACCAAGCTTGCTCTCATTTTGGGCATAATGATCCTGGCGGTGGTAACCGTTGATTTGAGGATATATCTTTTGATATCGATTTTTTTGTTATCTCTTTCCCTAATCTCAAAAATCCCTCTCCCCTATTTCTTTCGCAATCTAAAATCATTCTTCTGGTTGTTTTTGCTCACCTTTATTTTGCACATTTTCTTCACCTCGACAGAAACAACCGGATTCTGGGATCTTAAGTTTATCAAAATAAGCCATCAAGGAGTTCTGAACGGGGCAGTCTATAGCTGGCGGATTGCTATCTTTATTTTTTCCGCCGCATTTTTGAGCCTTACCACTCAGGCAGTGGAATTGACCGATGCTATTTTCAAGTTCTTTTCTCCTTTAAAGAGATTCAAATTCCCGATGGAGGAGTTATCTTTGATCACCATGATCTCTTTAAGGTTTATCCCTTTGCTTTTGGAGGAGGCGATAAATCTAAGAAAGGCGCAGATGTCTCGGGGAGCATCTTTCGAAGGTGGATTGATCAGAAGGGTAAAAAAAACTTTGCCTCTGCTTGTCCCATTGTTTATCTCTTCGTTCAGAAAAGCGGATGATCTGGCTTTAGCTTTGGACGCTCGAGGTTTCAGAAGTGGACAAAAACGAACAAGCTATCAGAAGCTGGTTTTCAAAACAAAAGACTTCTTCTTTTTATCTTTGATTTTTGTAGTTGTAGGAGTATCTTATTTGATTAAGATGGTTTAAAAAGAAAACTGAATGCTAAAGAATATAAAACTTGAAATCGAATATGACGGAACTAACTTTTATGGCTGGCAGGTTCAGCCAAAGCTTCGCACAGTTCAAGGGGAGATTCAGGATAGACTTAAAACTATCCTGAAGCATGAGGTCAATCTAATAGGGTCAGGCAGGACCGATGTGGGAGTGCATGCCCTCGGACAGGTAGCAAATTTCAAAACGGAAAAACAGCTTGTTGAGGAATCAATTCTAAGAGGACTAAACGGGCTTCTTCCTGATGATATCGTGATAACAAAGGTGGAGGAGGTGGATTTGGATTTCAATGCCAGATACAGCGCAACAAGTCGGCTATATAAATACAGGGTCTATCTGGGCAGAACTGCGATTTTAAGAAGATATGTCTGGGAGGTTTTATATTCGTTGAATCTGGAAAGCATTCTCAAAGCTACTGAAGAAATCCAGGGGGAATATGATTTTTCTTCCTTCTGCGTGGCTGAATCGACAAAGGAGAATAATGTCTGCAAGGTAACATCAGCCACCTGGGAAAAATCAGACAATGAGTTGATATTTGTAATCGAGGCAGACAGGTTTCTTCATACCATGGTAAGAAGCCTGGTGGGAACTTTGATTGAAGTGGGGAGAGGATATTTTTCGGTTTCAGACTTTATCGATATAATGAAGGCGAAAGACAGAAAGAAAGCAGGTCCTACGGCACCAGCTTGCGGACTTTATCTGGTTGAGGTAAAATATTGAATCGAGAATGGAATCACTGGCAGGGCTAAATGCCCTGCCCTATGATTGTAGAACTATCGTCCCGCATAGGGGCGGGAATTCTCGTATGAATGTGCGTATGCACTCATACGAGCAGACGCATATCCTGCCCTGAGAAATGATTTTTGGCACTTGTGAGCGTTTGCATCACATAAACAACTTATGGAGGTTGAGAGATGAAATTCTTCATCGACACAGCAAACTTAGATGAAATAAAAGAAGCCGCCAGTATAGGGATTTTAGATGGCGTAACCACCAATCCCACCTTGCTGGCGAAAGAAAAAGGCAAAGGGGATTTCAAGACCATCCTTAAGAAAATCTGTGAGGTGGTGGATGGTCCGGTGAGCGCTGAGGTGGTGGCAACAGAAGCGGAAGGAATGGTAGGTGAGGCAGAGGAATTAGCTAAACTGCACGAAAATATCGTGATAAAAATCCCCATATGCAAGGAAGGTCTCAAGGCTATAAAGATATTAAATTCAAAGGGGATTCGAATCAACTGCACCTTGATCTTCTCCCCTATCCAAGCGCTTTTAGCCGCCAAGGCGGGGGCATCCTTTGTCAGTCCCTTTGTGGGAAGATTGGACGACGCCGGCCATGTGGGTATGGACATAGTTGAGGATATTGTGACAGTCTTCAATAATTATGAGGTCACCACCGAAATCATCGTGGCAAGCGTGAGAAATCCACTCCACGTGGTTGAAGCGGCAACAATGGGAGCAGATATTGCCACAATTCCATTCAAGGTTATTGAGCAGTTGATCAAACATCCCCTGACTGATGTGGGGATAAAAAGATTCTTAGAAGATTGGAAAAAGGTGGACAAAAGGTAATTTAAAATCCGAATGGAAAGCTAAAGCTTTCCGCTACACCTATATTCAGTGAATGTATCGGAGAGCGTAGGGACAGCCTTTGTGGCTGTCCGTATTCTGTCTAGGACAGGGACAAGCCCTGTCCCTACATGAAACTATGGTAGCGGAGATCTCAAAGTCTCCATAAAATGTTTTTAACCACTCTTGTTCAGACGAAAATAGGAATAGAAAATGATTGAGCGATACACCACTCCCCGCATGAAGTTTTTGTGGTCCGACCAGAACAAATTCCAAAAATGGCTGGATATTGAGATATTAGCCTGTGAAGCCATGGCTCATCTGGGAACTATCCCTAAGTCTGCTTTGAGCAAGATAAAGAAGAAAGCCAAGTTCGATGTTAAAAGAATCACTGAGATCGAAGAGAAGACCAAACATGATGTGGTTGCCTTTCTTACAAATTTGGCTGAAAATGTGGGAGCCGAATCTAGATATATTCATTTTGGTCTGACCTCCTCCGATATTCTGGACACCTCGCTTTCCCTTCTGATGAGGGAAGCGGGAGATCTGATCTTCCAGGATCTGGAAAAGTTAATCAGAAGTATAAAGAAAAAGGCTTATAAGTTTAAGCACACTCCCATGATGGGTAGAACTCATGGAGTTCACGCCGAACCGATAACGTTAGGCCTTAAATTTGCCCTCTGGTTTGCTGAGATCAAAAGACATATGGAACGCTTGAAAAAAGCGATTGAGACAATCTCTGTGGGAAAAATTTCCGGGGCAGTGGGCACGTTCTCCAATCTGAATCCTGAAGTGGAAGAATATGTCTGTAAAAAGCTCAAATTAAAGCCCGCTCCTATCTCCAGCCAGATAGTTCAAAGAGACCGGCATGCTGAATTTTTGACAACCTTAGCTATGATTGCAAGCTCCATAGAAAAATTTGCCACTGAGATAAGAAGCTTACAGAGGACTGAGATTCTGGAGTTGGAGGAAGGTTTCAGCAAAGGACAAAAAGGCTCCTCTGCCATGCCCCATAAAAGAAATCCCATCACCTGTGAGAGGCTCTGTGGACTGGCGCGATTGGTCAGAACCAATGCGCAGGCTTCTTTGGAGAACATAACATTGTGGCACGAAAGGGACATCTCTCATTCATCCGTGGAGAGGGTGATAATTCCGGATTCCACCATTCTGGTCGACTACATGCTGATTCAGTTCAACCGTATCATAGAGAATCTTTTGGTTTATCCCGAGAGCATGATGGCAAATCTAAATAAAACAAAAGGGATGATCTTCTCCGGGCGTTTGCTTCTGGAGCTTTCCGAAAAGACTGACTCCAAAGAGGTAGCCTACCAGATAGTCCAGGACAATGCCATGAAAGCCTGGAAGGAAAACAAAGATTTTAAGGACCTGATTAGAAACGACAAAAAAGTAATAAGATATCTGAGCAAGCAAAAGATCGAAGACTGTTTTAGTCTTGACCACTATTTAAAACACGTGGATTATATTTTTAAAAGAGTGTTTAGCAAGAAAAAGTGAATTATGTGAGGTCTTGAAAAACTACTTTAAAAGGGCAAATTGGAGTGTTCACCTTTAGGTGAACCGGGTTAAAGCTTTTTTCCTTCAAGAAGTTTTCCGCAGGATCCATAGGACAGGTCAAGCTAAAGCTTGACACTCCAGCAAAACCTTCTCCAGTTTGACTTTTTCAGAAATCTCTGTGTAATTGTAGAAAGACGATTTTAATAAAATAAGCGAAGATTTTACTTTTGTAGTTGCACGATTTATCCACAGAGTTTAGATTGAGCATTATGAAAAATAATTTAAAGAAAAAAATCGGGAAGCTGGCATCCTTGGATGTAAATAAATACGTAAGGAGGGCTAAAGGAAAGGTGGAGGAAAACGTCAAGATTAAATTGACCCTTCCTCTCCTGAAACTTCTGGGATATGATGTCCAGAAAGATATGGACTTTGAACATCACGTAAGAAATAGAAGGGCGGATATCGCGCTTTTATTTGCAGGTGTCCCTAAGCTGATCATTGAGACTAAAGATTTAGATGAAAACCTGGATCATCATGTCAATCAGGCTCTGGATTATGCTTTCAAAAAGGGTGTTGACTGGGTAGTTTTGACCAATGGAATAGAAATTCGACTTTACAAATCATATATCACTGGTGTCTCCCCAATAGACAGAAAGATATTTTTTACCAGATTAAATGAACTGCCCCAAACTTTTCTCAGCCTTAAGGAGAGAATCTCCAAACAAAACCTTCAAACTGCAGAGAAGATAATCAAGGAAGCGGAAGAGGTCAGAGAAACCGTTACTGCCAACATCCTGATAAAAGATTTAGCTGAATGCAAAAAGAGGCTTTTCCTTGATCTTTCGGATCAATTCAAGATCAGGTATAAAGATGATCAAAAATTCAAAGAGATAATTGATGCCTGGGCCGATAGAGTGAATATGAGTTTGGATGATCCAAAGCGCATCGACAAACTTTGCATGGAGGGAGCCTACACATTAATTAACCGACTTTTATTCTTAAGGATTTGCGAAGATAGAGGACATGTGAAAGCTAAATTCAATAAGGATTCGCTGAAGGAATGGCGGGCAATGGTGGAGAAGCCAAGCCGAATGTTGGGATTGGCGTTTGCGGAGATAAAAGAAAAATTTGAAGGCCTATACCAAGCACCTTTATTCGATGACATTCGTTTCGAAGATATTAAATGGAATGAGGAAGCGGTCAATTTCATTTTGAACACTTTAGGGGAACATGATTTTAGTCAGATAACTAAGGATATTTTAGGTCGAGCCTACGAACAACATATCAGTAAAAAGGAAAGAAAAGAGTTGGGTCAATTCTACACTCCTGATTTTGTGATCGACTATATATTGGACAGAGTAAGCCTCTCACCCGATAAAAAAATCTTAGACCCGGCTTGCGGATCAGGAGGATTTTTGATGAAAGCCTATGATAGGTTGAGAGATGTTTACCGCAGAGAGGGCTGGGCAGAAGAGAACATACACAGTGAGATCTTGAGCAAAAACCTTTATGGAATTGACATAAATCCTTTCGCCTCGCAATTGACGGTGATGAATCTTTTTCTGAAGGACCTGGATCATCCAACCAGCCATATAAACATAGCGGAAGGGGATTCCTTAGAAAGGCTGGAAAATTCGTTCGATTTTGATTATTTCGAGAAAGAGAGCCCCTTAAACAAGGTGACCAACTCCAATAAAAGATTTTCACATGGGATGATCTTAAAACGGACGCCTTTTGATATTGTGGTGGGAAATCCTCCTTACATCAGTTTTGGGGTCAGGGGGTCGAGAGATTTAGCTCGGAGGAAAAGAAGTCTGTTAAATCTACTGCGTGAAAAATATCCCAACTCCGCCGAATACAAAATCAGCATTTATGCCATCTTCCTTCAGAGAGGAATTGAACTATTAAAGCCGGGAGGGAAACTTGGATTTATCATTCCCGACAGCTTTCTTTTGGGCAGATATTTTTCGAAGCTGAGAAGATATATTTTAAATAACTGTGCCATTGAGGAAGTGGTTTTATTCTTGAAAGATTTTTGGAAATATGGAATTGTGGGCAGACCGGTGATAATCATCTTACGAAAAGAAACAGACGAAAAGAAAAGAAAATCGAACGAATTGATTGCAAAATTATATGCCACATCGGATGATATTAATCAGGACAAGTTCAAATCTTATTCATATCCCCAGAGCTATTTTGAAAAAATTCCCTTTAATCGATTCCGGTTGTTTTTCGATAGGGCTTCAAAAAGCTTTGTCGCCAAGATGGAAAAGAATACTATACCGCTTGGAGACGAAAATGGTATCGTTTCAATCCATGTCGGGGTTCGATCAAAAATTGGCCAAAAGAAAATTGTAAGTGAGTCCAAGAGAGGAACAAACTGGAAAAGAGGACTAATATCAGGTGGACAAGTAAAGCGATATTCACTAAACTATCAAGGGCACTTCATAAACATAGATTCAGAGATACTTTGGTCAGGGGGGTGGGATTCGAAAATAGTCTCAAGTAAAAAACTCCTACTTCGAAAAACCGGAGACAGCCTCATTGCAACTTATGACCACAAGGGCTTCTATCATTTGGATAACCTACACTCAATAGTGTTAACCGAAAAAGGATATAATTTGAAATATGTTTTAGCCATTCTTAATTCTCAGTTAATGAATCATTATTACCATCTTATCAGCCTCGAACTGGGCAGACCCATGGCACAAACTGATATAGAAACCATAGAGCAACTTCCCATAAAAAAAGCTTCCAAACAACTACAAAAAACGATAATAAAACTTGTTGATCGGATGCTCTCTCTAAACGAAAAACTCCTAAAAGCAGAAGACGGAAAGCAAGTCAAAAATCTCAAAAAAGAGATCGAAACTGTTGATGAAAAAATTGAAAAGAAGATTAAACAGATATACGGATTTGCTTAGGTTTTTTGTGAATCTTCCATATAAGTATAGCATTTTCAATAATGTAGTTTTTTGGCGAAACTAACATTTTCATTATTTAGTGATATGACAAAGGAAAGCTTAACTTTTATAGTGCCCGCTTTGGGCATCGCACTGATTCTATTTGCTGTCTGGGCGTATAGTGCTGAGATGATAATTTTCTTATTTGCTGCAATATTTCTTCTGCTTTCACTTTTTTTAGCTTTTTTCTTCAGGGACCCAGAGAGAAAAGTTCCTGATGGCGAAAACCTGATTCTTTCTTCCGCAGACGGAAAGATCATATCCGTAAAACCTTTTGACAATTTGGAGTTTGTCGGTGAAAAAGGAACTTTAGTGAGCGTCTTTATGTCAGTCTTCAATGTGCACGTCAATCGTGCTCCCATCTCCGGTAATGTGAGATATTTTAAGTATAATCCGGGCAAGTTCCATCCTGCCTTCAAAGATAAAGCTTCTTTAGAAAATGAACAGACCGAGCTGGGTTTAGAGAATGAACATGGCAAAATCATTTTGAAGCAGATAGCAGGAATCATCGCTCGAAGAATCGTGTGCAAAGTCAAGCCGGGGGATTTGGTAAAAGCAGGGCAGCGTTTTGGAATGGTCAAATTCGGCTCCCGGGTCGATCTTTTCTTACCTGAAAACGTGGAGATCAAGGTAAAGCTGAAACAGAAGGTTAAAGCTGGAGAAACTATCATAGGGGTTTTTAAAAAGTGAAAAACATTAAAGGAATCTTTCCCGGGGTCTTCACCGTAGGCAATATGTTCTGTGGCTTTGTGTCGATTCTTCACAGCTTCGATGGAGAACCAATCTTTGCTGCCTGGATGATAGTCTTAGCCGGTTTCTTCGACGCTTTAGATGGAAAGATAGCCAGATTTGCAGGATCCACCTCCCGTTTTGGGGTGGAGTTGGATTCATTGGCTGACATTCTCTCCTTCGGGATCGCACCGGCGGTTTTGTTTTACAACCTAAGAATCTATCCCCTGGGCAAATGGGGTTGGATATTGGGTTTTGTCTTTATCATGTGCGGCGCATTCCGACTGGCCCGATTCAATCTCCAGCAATCCAAATTAAAGGAAAAACTTCCCTATATGGGCTTGCCCATCCCTACAGCGGCCATAACCCTGGTGAGTTATATATTGTTCTGTAATGAAATCTGGGGAACATTGCGATTTCCCAAAGCCTTAATCACCATGATCATCGCCTTCTCCGGATTGATGGTAAGCGGGATAGAATATGAAACCTTGCCTAAGTTTTCTTTTAGCGATAGAAAAACTAAAATCAAACTCATGTATGTTTTCGTATTTTTGGTGGTTCTGATAATCAATCCCAGACTGGCTCTATTCCCCTTTGGTTTGCTTTACATCCTATCCGGGCTGGGTAAGGGTGCTTATGTATTGTTCCGTGCTGAAAAACAGGAGAGTGTATCTTAAATAAAGAGGAGAAACGCTCAATTTTGTATTTTTCCGATCCCTAGATACCGAGCATTTCATTTGAACACGATATTACTTGAGCTAGACTTCAAAATCTTTTGAAGGAGCATTTGATATTATGAACAAGGAAAACGAAACCGGCTTGGCGGTGGTGTATGTCAAACTCAAGGACGGGGTTTTGGACCCGCAAGGTTCCACCATCAAAAGCGCTTTAGAAAACATGGGCTATCAGGGGATAAAACAGATCCGTTCCGGAAAGATTTTCGAGATAACTTTTCAAAAAGATGAAAAAAGAAATCCAGAGGAGTTGATCGATGAAATCTGTCGAAAGCTTTTAACTAATCCAATAATAGAAAAATATAACTTCGAGATCACCAAATGAAATTTGGAGTCATAATTTTTCCCGGCTCGAATTGTGACTACGACGCCTACATGGCGATCAAAACCGTGATAAAGCAGGATGTGGAGTTTCTGTGGCATCAGGATACCTCCCTGCACAACTGCGACTGTGTGATCTTACCAGGTGGCTTTTCCTATGGCGATTATCTGAGGACCGGCGCCATCGCAAGGTTCTCCTCAATCATGAAAAAGGTGATAGAATTTGCCAAGGACGGCGGCCTGGTGGTAGGAATTTGCAATGGCTTTCAAATACTCTTGGAGGTAGGTCTTCTTCCCGGAGCAATGCTTAAGAACTCCTCTCTCCGCTTCATATGCAAATTTGTCCATATCAAGGTGGAAAATGAGAACACCCCCCTCACCAGTCTATCTAAGAAGGGACAGGTTCTCAAAATCCCCATAGCCCACTCTGATGGAAATTACTTTATACCTGAAGAGGGTGCAAGAAAGCTTAAAGAAAACGATCAGATAGTCTTCAGATATTGTGATGAAGTGGGAAACGTTTCCCCGGAGGCAAACCCCAATGGCTCTCTGGATAACATTGCCGGAATCTGTAACCAGACCAAAAACGTGCTGGGAATGATGCCTCATCCAGAGAGAGCTTCAGAGGTCATTCTGGGTTCGGATGATGGAAAATACATTTTTCAGTCGATAGTTAATTTCTTCGGTAACAGGAGATGAAGGAGGGGAGAGTTTGAAGGGACGTGAAGTAACCTTTTTGCTGGTTTCCTTGGTTCTGGCAGCAGTAGTGGGAGGGCTGATAGGAGATATCATTGGCTCGTTTCTGCCAGAGGGTGCAGTTAAGACCCTTTTCAAGGAAAACATCTCCATCGGGTTTAGTCCACTGACCTTAGAACTTTATGCCATAAGTTTCACCATCGGTCTTATGGTCAAGATAAATTTTGTCAGCATTCTATTTCTCATTCTGGTGGTGATATATTTCCGGTGGTGGTTCCTTTAAAGAAGAATTTAAGTTTTTGGGTAAGAAAACAGAACTCTCAGCCGAAAGTCAACGTATCAGATTTTGGATCATATTTATCTTAGGGAGGTAATCCATGTTAGGTGGAATCGGCGCACAGGAATTGATTTTAATACTTCTGGTGATCCTTCTTTTGTTTGGAGCTAAAAAGATTCCAGAGATCGCTCAAGGATTGGGTAAAGGGATGAGGGAGTTCAGAAAGGCTATGAAGGAAACGCAGGATGAGTTAACCAAACCCGAACCCCCAGCCGAAGAGAAAAAACCGAACTCAGAAGAAAAGAAAAATTAACAAATGTCCTTTCGAGAAAAAGCAAAAAAGGTTGAAGAAGGGGAATAACACATGCCCATTTTCACCAAGAGAGACATCGACAAAATATCTGACTGTCTGAAAGCAGAAAGCGTACACAAGGAGAAAGATCACTTTCGAATAAAGATATCCGCTGAGGAAGGACGCAGAACCTTGATTCTGGAAATCTATCCTGAGGTGACCCTGGGGAAGGGAAAGGGTCCCATGGTGGTGGTTTATACCTCCAACGCTCACCTTCAATTGCATAGTTGTTCCGGTTATGTCACCAGTGAAGAATTGGGCGAGGTCACCTTTGTGGGTGAATCTGCAGGAAAAGTTTCTGGACTTGTGGTGGAAAGACAAGCCGCCTGTTCTCTTTATGCCAATGTGAAACGAGAGCTTCTATCCGGCGATTTCACCAAATTCGGTGTGGAGGTGATGCTCTCCGGCGTAGCCTTATCCTTGGCTGAAGAGATCATAGAGAAAAGCAAAAGAAAATAGTTCTATCGGGTATGATGATCTTCTTACTTTCGTTCGTCACGGATGCCCTCCTCCGTGATGTTTTCATTTTAACGGACGAGTTGGCCCTCACGCCACAGGGCGTCAGGAGTAGCTCCTGACACAACCCAAAACAGGGAAGTCCCGAGCTCCTGACCTACCGGCTGGACATGCGGGACTTGCGGGACGTGCGGATGGCTGTTTTTCATTTTTTCATTTGTCCTGGTGGAACTGGTGCATCTGGTGTTTCTGGTGCTTCTGGTGGTTGTTTTTATTTTTTTTCACTTTTTCCGCCAAGTTATTCAAGTTTAGTGTCTTAGATATTAATTCTGATGAATTTTGATGAATTCGAGGTTTAAGGTTCAAGGTTTAAAAGTTCAAAGGTTCAAAGTTCAAAGTTACGCATTCTACAAATTCGGTAAGGGTGCATGTACAATATATTCCATCTCTCATAAATACCGGAGCTATCCTTTTCACCACAAAAGTTGGTGTGAATTTGCTTTTGGTGGTAAGAGCGACTACGGGTTAGGTATGAGAATGGGGTTTTATCTTGGTGTCAGGTGCGCAGAGCACCCGACCTACCTACTTAACGACTTGCGCATAAGTTGCTGCCGGGAATAATACAAATAGGAACTTATATGAACTAAATTTATAAACGTTTCTAAACCAAATTACACAACTAACCTAGACAGTTGGTTTGATGCGCTTGTTAGAAAGATGCTACATATTAACCAGTTTTAATTCGATTTTTTATTTTAGATAAGCGTTGCATAAATATTTCAGTAAATATATGATTGAAATTATATATTATAATTCGCTTATCGTTGTTTAACATACTTTTAAGTTCGTTACTTAGATTTTTAGATAAAAAACTCGTTATCTTATTTCCAAATGTGTTTACTGCATTATCACCAATATCAACAACTTTTATCATATGGTCTTTCAAGTAAACATTTTGACGAAATTTTTTTATTAAGTTTATACTTTTATCTTTTATATAAAGTATTACGTCACTCAATTTATTATCCCTATTTTCCAATTCTTTTTGGCTTGAAACATATTCTTCAAATAAATCACTTCTAATAATTTCCTCAAAAATCTCAATTTCTTTTTTCTCAAAGGACAAGATAGGAACAGGACTTTCAATATTGATTGTTGAAATGCAATTAAATAAGTTATTCAAAAATAAAATGAATTCCGGTTTCAAGTATTTCTCTAATTCAAAAGTATTCGGAATCCCTAAGGTTGTAACCATAGACCTTTTTGTATGTAATGCCAAGATTAAATCCGAGAGAAAATGCCTTAATTGACCCAATGAGGTATTTTCTAATTTGGTAGGTGTTGATTTAAGGTACTTATTAGTAATGAGAGCTTTTAGCTCATCATCTATCAATGATATTTTATTATAACTTTCTTTTACGATTCTCTTTCTTATAAAATCTGAGTCAACGAATCGTTCATAGTTATCTCCATAAAATCTAAAACCATCAACACCACTTTGAAACATTGAACTAAAAAATACTCTTCGGAAGTTATATTTCTCACCACCATCGACGATTTCTGAAGCTTTTTCAATTACTATAGTAAATGCATCAGTAAATGCATCAAGAGTACCGATGTGATAAGGCGATATATTTGCTATTCTTTTGGGCATTTATTTATCTTGCTAACTACTGATTATACGGTTTTCCACATAAACCCACTTTCTGGATTCGCTTCCAGATAATACCCCAACGCAAATATTATCTAATTTTTGTTCCGTCAGGAGCTACTCCTGTCGGTAGCCCGCTTCTTTGAATGAAAGTAGTGTAGCCATTTTGTCTTCACTGAGGTATCTGAGATGTGATGCTGCTTGATAACATTCCTGTGCGTGTTGCTCAGCTAGTTCAGCTTCCTCTTTCTTGAACAAATCTTTTGCGGGTGCGAGATACCCAGCCTCAAAGCCATACTTGGCCGTCTTGTAAAACTGAGACCAAAAGTTCACCAGAAACAAAAATCTCGGTAAGTCGACAATATAATTGAGAGATTGTGCTGTAAGTTTATCTATGAGTTGCTTCTTCTGAATTTGCTCTGCGATAGCGGTGAACTCCTTCGAGCCCTGTTCCCATCCATGACTGCGTGGGAAAGTAATATCGAGAAGCAAGAGGATTGACTTGACTGATAGTTCAATACATTCCTGAGCCGCTTGTATAGCTTCGGAGTATTGAGTATAGAATTTTGAGTGTTCTTTCGCTCCTTGTAGCTGATTCGATGCCTTATCAATCCAGCCTTCTATCATTCTACGCTTGTTGTTAGTCATTTCATTATCCTTCTCGCAGCGATCTACGATATTGGTTATTGGAGCGGGCTAACTACTGATTATATGGTTTCCATATAAGAACCCCTATCTTACTTGCTGCCGTCATAAAAGACTTCCCAGCTTCCCTTCATAAATTCATTTTTGTCAAGGCATTTATGCAATATTTCCCTTCAGTCTGGGGTTTTATATGGTTTCCGTATAAATATCCTTCCACCACCTTCGAAGCGAATCGACCAGGTTCTCCACTCCTTTGCCTCCTTGGTTGAGAGTGTGCATGTAAAATCCACATTTCTCATTCCTCCGCTCCAGGATCATCTATATTATATCCGCCAAAATGGCTATGTCAAGAGGAAAGTCAAGAGTGTTTGCATTGTGTCTTAACTTCTCGTTATTGGCTGTTGTCTGTGTGGAGTCCCACCTACAACTACTCTTTCTTATACAATTCTTTTCTTTTAGCCTCCAAAAACTCTGGCTCTTTCCCTAAAAACTCTGCGGCGGTGATTACCTTCTTTTTCAATGCATTTGCTTCTTTGGCCACTTCCTCTATTTTGTTCAGGTAGTGCAAATCTCTCACCAAATGATGATCCAGGATGATGGTTTTAACTTTAGTTTCGGAAAGAATCTTAAGTAAGTTTTTGTTGCTTTGAGACAGTCCAAATTTTGAAGCTCGCCATCCCATAAGCAAGGTGGGAAAACCGGACAAAATCAGTATATCAGGATTCTGCTTAATGATCCAGTCAGTAGTCACACTTACCTGGGGTCCCTGGATATCAGAAGCATGGATCATCTTTTTGTCTTTCTGTTTTATTGAGCAAGCCAACACATAGCCTAATTTCGATCCTTCTCCCCCATGATAGAATGGTGGGGAGAAAATGATCTCCGTCTCCCTGAATTTGAAATTTTTTCCGTCAGCAAACTCCATTAACTTAGCAGTATCCTTTACCCAATTTAAAAAATTCTTGCCTCTCCCCTTCTGGGAACGATTTATGTTCTTCTTCGGATCTTTAATTAAGAGGATTTTGCCAGCGTAAAAGTTCGCCTCCGGAAAATAATGATCGTAATGATAATGCGAGATGGTTAAGATATCAGCTTCATGGGCATACTCCCAGACTTTCTCTGAAAGCTCTTCCACCCTTTTAAGCTCCAGTTTGGTGGGGGGAAGCCCATATCTTAAGGGTGCAAAGGATACCCCGGGATCGATTAAGATTTTTAAATCTGTCTCCACCAAGGTGGCGGTGGATCGCACACCCATGGAATCGAAAGCTAAAGGAATGATCTTCATAACTTTTCCCTTTGGATAAATTAGTCTGTTTTGATAGAAAGTCAATGGAAATTCGTATGAATGCTTTGCATCTGTGAAACCGTCCGTCGTCCACCGATCTCAAGATGCAGAATTCGCACCGCAGTCCGCCGCCAATTCTTGTTGAATATCTCATCTGTTCAATCTGTTGGGAAAAAGTCCTGCTCTTGGGTGGATGTTATCCCAGATGGGTCTCCGTCATTCACCACCGTCTTCGGCGGGATTTTCAACTAATTCTGTGGGATGACGGAGACCCCAGAGAGGAGGACATGCGCCCTCGTTAGGATAACATATCGGGGGGCAGGAGAATGCCTCACAGCTGATTGAACGGATTAAGCTGATACCAATGATTTTTATCTGCTTAATCTGCTGCATCTGCTGTGAGGGATTTTCTGCTACCTGTAGACATTATCATCCACCCCGCCGTTGGCGGGGTCTCCGACTCCCATCTTTGGTAAGCCCGTACGGGTACACCTTTCGGGGGTGTCTGATTTGTATTTGGTATCTACAACACAATGAGTTTTTTTGCTCGACAAATATAAGTGAATCATTTATGATGGTATTGCTGAAGCCTGAATCTCGGGGAGAGAAATCATGTCTTCCCTCTTAATACCTTTCCCTCAGAGGGAGGTATTGTGCTCACTTTAAGACTATTTTTCTTAAACCTACAATGCAGAAAGGAGGAGGAATACGTAACTTTCCGTTTTTGTGGAGAAGAGGAGATTGAGGTTTTAAGTTTTCTAAACCCGCATACTGAAAGGGGGGCGTTATGCAGAAAGGTCTAATCTGTTTCGCTGTTATTGTCTTTGGAGTATCTTCGCTCTTCGGCATGAGTAAAAGGGAGACTCCGAAGAAGCTCGAAAAGAAGGTAGAAGCAGGGATGACCAAAGAGGAATGCCTTGCGAAACTGAAGGCGGATGTTCAGGGAAAAGTGGAGGTTAAGTTCGATGAGAAGAATGGGACGCCCACATTCCTAAAGGGTAATCTGCCAACAGCATCTGAGTCTAGTATTGTTGAGAGTGCTGTTAAGTTCCTTGATAACTACAAAGAGCTCTTTCTTATATACAATCCCTGTGCAGAACTCAAGTTGAATAAGACAGAAAAAGACAAAGTCGGGATGACCCATGTAAGGCTTGACCAGTATTACAAAGGTATTCCTGTCTGGGCGAGCCAGATCATCGTCCATTTTGATAAGGAGCAGAGGATATACCTTGTGAACGGACGCTACGAACCTACACCGGCTATTAAGACTGAACCAGAAATTACTGAAGAGGCTGCGCTCATAACTGCTAAGGATGATTTGAAACACGAGGGTGAATTCTTCGGAGAACCCACATGCGAACTTGTCATCTACCCTCTGGAGCAGAAATACCGGCTGGCGTGGCTGGTGAACTTGAGAACTGCCTCTCCATCGGGAGACTGGAAGTATTTTGTGGACGCAAAAACCGGTGAGATTCTCCTCAAGTACAACGATATTAAGTATGATGGACCCACAACCGGCACGGGTGTTCTTCTCAATGGAAATCCGGTGAATCTTGATATATATGACCTGAGCGGGACATACTACCTGGTTGATGCGTCTAAACCAATGTGAACCGGGGCTCCCAAAGATCCTTCTTCATTGACCTGAGGCGGGCAGTCATTCAGTCCGCGCTTGATCTTTATCCTTTAGAGTTTGCAACAATTGAGCCCGCAATCCAGAGTGCTTTCGATGCCGTGGGAATAGTAGAACCAACACCAGGAGCGCTGTATGTCCTTGGCTATGACGATGGAAATGCATACTCCTATTTTTGGCCTGGGTATGACGGGTTAGGCGGGAACTGGATGTTTAGCGTACGGTTCCACCCCGATTAGCCCTGCACCTTGATAGGCACCAGCATGGTGATCTACGATGATGGCTACGGTGATCCTCTGGAACTTGTTCTCTACGTTTGCACAGATACTCTTGGAGTTCCATATCAGGTCCTCTTTCAAGCCCAATTCGAGCCAATTTCATTTTATCCAGACTGGCAAGATATTACGTTTAATCCACCAATTGTGGTGGATGACCAGTGTTTTCATATAGCCACAGCGTCACTCTACCCCTACCAGTGGATAAGCGCGGCAATCTGCACCGACAATGGATCAACACAGAAAGTAAACTGTTACGATCAATATGGTGACGGAAACGGGATAATAGATGATGGGAGTATGCTCGGTGGAAATTTGATGATCCGTGCGATTGTAACCTATCCTCCTTACACAGAAGTGGAGGAAGAGACAGAACCCATCTCTGCAACCTCCGGAAATCTGGTGACACTTCTTCAGAACTATCCCAATCCCTTCAATCCGGAGACCAGAATAAAGAATAAAGTATACAGTAGACAGTAGGCAGACTCACCCTATCCCCACCACCCTGAAAATCTGTAACATCCTGGGACAATTGGTGAAGACATTGGTGGACGAAGCACAAGAACCGGGTAGTTATGAGGTAATATGGGATGGGAAAGATGAATAGGGAAACGAGGTTGCCAGCGGAATATATTTCCATCAATTGAAAGCAGAGGAGTTTAGCCAAACAAGGAAGATGGTCTTAATAAGGTAGGTTTGCCAGCATCATGCGGAGTCTAACATTTGCGTAAGCAGAACCTGAGCTTTCTTCAAATCCTCTATGGTGTTAATGTTAAAGAAGCTCAAATGCTTTGGATCGATTGTATTAATTTCCTTCTCTCCAACCCTTTCCACTTTGAGCTTCGTTAAAACATGACGGACTTTTAGATCATGTTTCTGAAGACGGTCGAAAATCACGGGCAAGCAATTTTTGGAATAAACAGCAAAAAGAGGCTCCATTTCTCCCTTGGTCTCTGGTATAACCACATCCTGGTCACCGCATTTTTCTAAAAGGAGTTTAATCAGGCGAACTTGAGGAAACGGCATATCACAGCCAATCACAAAATTGTAATATGAGGTGGAATAACACAAGCCAGCGAAGATTCCCCCCAGAGGTCCAGTCCCTTTTATTAAATCTTCGACTACGTGGACATCGTAATCCCGATAGACTTCCTTCTGATTGGTGACAATCAGGATTTCTGTGAAAATCTTCGTAAGGGCATCTATGCTTTTTTGAATCAGGGTCTTCCCGTCAGAGAGAGCGATTAATGCTTTATTCTTTTTGATCCTGCTCCCTTTTCCTCCGGCTAAAATTATTCCGGTTGCGTTTTGCATTAAGATATTTTATCCTGATATAAGAAACTAAAAACTGTTCCTCTGATGGTCTGTGGCAATTTTATTACTGACGGAAGTCCGTTAGAAGAATTACCTTCATTATTCTGAGATTTCTATTTCCACTTTGCTAGGTTTTTCCTCCAGACGCAGAGATGTGACCATCGCCCAGGTGGTGCTGCCTACTATATGGGTGGCGAAGGGATTTAGTGGAATTTCCTTATCATTTACTTTGACCTTTATGCTCCTGGCTTTCTCCGCTCCTCCCTGACACATGTTTTACCTCCTGAAGTTATGTACAAAAAAGGGGGGGGTTCTTCCCCCTCCCCTGTCTGGCTTTTGATCTCTCGCGCAAAATAACAGCACGCAGGCAAGCTAGAAAGTTATCTGGGCCATAGCCTGCACCACCCCGTAAGAGTCGACGCCTTCTGCTTCGAACATGTTGTGGATATAGTTGAGGTAAAACATGGCATTTATGCCTTCGAGGTAATAATTTACCCCTCCAGTGAGGGCTGAGATTCCGTCATCATTTATATCCGTGTCGGGATCATAGGCCTCGTAACGAGCCAGGAATTCCACCTGCTTGACCGGTTGAACACTGGCCTGAGCAAAATAAGCCTGTGCATCTGTACTACTCACGCTATCCATGTCTGCGGCGGTGAGTTTCTCAGTCGAAGCCATCAAGAACTCTCCCCTGAACCTGAATGCCATCTCATCCTTGGTGTAGTCCACCTTGGCAAATCCCCCGAAGCGGTTCATCTCCAAGGTCTCCTCAGGGAAAGTCGTGACGGAGGAGCGAGTCTGCCAAATTGTATCTGCATCTTCGTTTACCACAATCATGTCCGTCCAAGTTTGAGTGTATGTAGGCAGGGCACTGCCTATCCAGGCATAACCGCCAAAACGAACTTTAGCCTGGTCAATCGGGGGCTTAATGTCTGCTCGAACCAAGAAATCCTTGGCGTCGTTGTTGTCCGTGAAATTGTTCTTGGGGTATCCGTTGAAAATACCCAGGTTGAAATCAACATAGTCGGTCTTGGTGGTCGTCTGTATGCCGCACTGCCGCCACACAGCAAACTTGCTGGTGGTCATGGGGTAGTTGATAAATTCAAGTTTGGCAGTGGAGTAAGGCATGTAAAGGGTGAAGTTGGGCAAAAACCGTCCCACCGTGATCTCGGTCTTCTGAATGTAAAAGAACTGCGCCTTGTAGTCCAGCACGCTTATGCTTCCCCTATGGTCAAGCTGAACGAAATACTTCACCTTGTCGGGAACAATGGTTCCCCAAAAAAGAAACCTTGCCCGATTTAAGGTAAAAGAATCAAAGCCCATATCATCTTCAACATTGTAGGTAAATCCTGCCTGAAGAATACCACCGATCTTTAAGTCCCCTTTTCCCACCTTCACCTCAGTTGCCCCCATGGCGAAGTTGCATACCAACAAAGCAATCAATATTGAGCCGACAACTAATAAACTCAGCTTTTTCATTTCTTCCTCCATCATCCTTTAGAAATTTTCACTTTCTACTTTCTTTAGCCAAAACATCCTTCATCTTCAACTAAAAGTCAAACTCAGTAAATATCTTCTTGACTTTAAATATGACTTTTGCGTTTCTCACCTCCTCAAGTTTTTCCTTGTTACATTTATGTTCAAAAACGTTGCCATTTGTGATCTCTTTCACATGATCGTTTCTTCATCACCTCCTTCTCAAAACTAAGCCATCTGACACATTAATCAGCGTATCCCTTTGCCTGCGTTATGAATTTCCATCCATCTCGCTATTCATGTTTCTTTTCAATTGCTCCACTTCTGCATTCAGGACACAATTTGCCCGAATTTAAAAATTCGCTTAAGCTTTGTCAAGCAAAAAATGATGTATGTTAAAAATTTGCTACACCCCACCTTCGCCTGGAGCCTGTCGAGAAATGTCATTCTGACCCGTATGGGGAAGAATCTCAAACTCGTATGAGTACATACGCATTTGTAACCTATTGAATTTATTAGATTCTTCCCCCGCCAAAGGCGGGGTCAGAATGACATAAAGGGCATTTTTGTGGTTTTTCGACACACTCCCTGGTTATCTGGTTCAAAAACCTGTTTAAGAGCAACTATAAGGATACTGACCAGGAAATGGAGCACACAATATTTGGGAAGTAGAGAATTAGTCTTTGGGAGCACTCTTATAATATTTTCCATCTTTTAATCTGTTCTATGGCTTTGTAATCGGTCATGTCCAGATGGAGGGGAGTAATGGAGACATAACCTTTTTGGATGGCGGCAAAATCGGTATCATCCTCCTTCTCCCAAACGGAGGTCTGCTCTCCGATCCAAAAGTAATTTTTTCCTCGTGGATCGATCTTCTCGATCACCACATCGTTATACACCTTTTTCCCCAATCGGGTAATTTTAAACTTCCTTATAGAATGCTCCTTATCCGGAACATTCACATTCAAGAAGGTGTCTTGGGGAAGCCCATTTTTCAAAACGAAGTTTACCAACTTTCTTACAAATTTTGCGGCGGACTCAAAATGTTTGGCATCCCAGTTGACGTTGGAAACAGCGATAGAGGGGATATTTAAAATGGTTCCCTCCATCGCTGCGGCTACGGTTCCCGAGTAGGAGACATCGTCACCCAGATTAGGACCGTGATTTATACCGGAGATTAGTATATCCGGTTTCCTTTTCATGATGGCATGAACCGCCAGCATCACTGCGTCTGTGGGGGTGCCATCCACGCTATAAAATTTCTCTGCGATCTTGTTTATGCGCAAGGGATATTGCAAGGTCAAGGAATGACTGGTAGCGCTCTGTTCCCGGTCCGGTGCCACCACCCATACCTGACCGATTTTGGAAAGTTCCCTCTTCAAGGTCAACAAACCCTTGGCGTTTATGCCATCATCGTTGGTAAGCAGAGCTAACAATTTTTCTCCTTTAGATTATGGAGTGCAAACCTTCAGGACTGTTGAAAAACCCTATTGGCAGGGCTAAATGCCCTGCCCTATGGGTGATAAATTATTGTTACTCATAGAGACGGGAATTTATCCCGTCTCAAAGTTTAACTTTTTCAACAGTCCCTAAAGCCTTGCACTCCATGTTACATTGTCGTTAATATGACCTATGAACTAAATTCTCACCACCACAAACTTCTCCACATTAACTTGATAAACCTTCCTGTATCAATCAGAGGATTGATGAAGCTTTTTCCTCCTCCATAAATGGTTTTTATAGGAACCTCACTTATCTTAAATCCCTTTCTTTTTGCTTTAATCAAAATCTCAGATTCCAGATCGTATTTTTTTGATTCCAATTTGAGGTCTTTTAGAACATGAGTTGATATCAATCTATACCCGGATTGGCTATCTCTGATAGACTGACCGGACAAAACAGACAATATGACCGAAGTTAAATTATTGGTGAGCCAGCGGGCAAAGGGCATGATTTTAAGATTTCTTTTTCTGGTTCCGATTATGATACCGGGCGTGCTATCTGCCAGGCGGATAAAGTCTGGGACAGATTCAGGGTCATGCTGCAGATCCGCATCCATGGTGATCAGCGCGTGGTAATTTTTTTCCAGCGCATATCTAAATCCAGTTTTTAAAGCTTCCCCCTTGCCCTTGTTTCTTTTGTGTTTCAAAACTACAGCACCAACCTCCTGAGCAATGCCAAAAGTCTGATCTTTGGAGCCGTCGTCGACCACAACAATGTCATTTTTATTCACAAATTTTGAAGTCTTTTTTATTAGCTCTGAGATGGTTAAACCGGCATTGTATGCGGGGATAAGCACCAGAAATGTTTTAGCCATGAACTATGAACCAAAAACTATTAACTAAAAAATCGGGGCGAGCCGATTTGAACGGCCGACCCCTTGCACCCCAAGCAAGTGCGCTAACCAGACTGCGCCACGCCCCGATCAAACACCCTCAACATAGCCTATTTTTGGAAAAAATCAAGACAAAATTTCTAAAAGCGCAGAAATTTCCTTTCTGATTTCTGCCAAAAGACTCTGAAGTCGCATCTTCTCCGCCACCACCGGACCCAGATTATCTTGCCTTAGGTTTTTCAACCTAGACTTGGCACCTTCGATGGTATATCCTTCCTCATACAAAAGATGCTTGATCTGGTTGATTAAGTCGATATCCTTCTGTTGATAAGAACGATTCCCGGCTTTGTTTTTTTTTGGTCTGAGAAGAGCAAACTCCTTTTCCCAGAATCTCAACACATACGGTTTGATTCCGGTTATCTGCGCTACCTCGCTAATGGAATAATAGAGTTTATTTTTTGTTGAAACTTTCAAATTCTCCCCTCACTTCTTGGGCAGATTCTGTTCTTCAGCTTCAGATAAAAAATATGAATTTTGCCTTCCAAGTCAACCCCAAATTTCCGATTTTGGATCTCGGGTCATGAGTTTGGTCATAGCTTCTTTCGGCTTTTTGTTTTCAAAAAGGATATGATAAACCTGTTGGGTGATAGGCATTTCCACCTGGTGCCTTAAAGAAAACTGGTAAGCTGACCTGGTGGTCTTTATTCCTTCTGCCACCATGGTCATCTCCGCCTCAATTTCCTTCAGAGTCTTTCCTTTTCCTATCTGTTCTCCCACAAATCTATTGCGGGAGTATTTGCTGATGCAGGTGGTTACCAGATCGCCCAAGCCTGAAAGTCCGGCAAAGGTCTCTCGCTTTGCCCCCAGTTTTTCACCCAATCGTATGATCTCTGCCAGCCCACGGGAAATCAATGCGCCCTTGCTGTTGTCCCCCAAGCCCATCCCATCACAAATCCCAACTGCAATGGCAATAACGTTCTTAAGAGAGCCCCCCAACTCCACCCCAACAATGTCGCTGTTGGTATAAACCCTGAAATATGGGGTCATAAAAACCTGTTGAACTTCTCTGGCGACATCCTCTTTGAATCCAGCCACCACCACAGTGGTGGGAATTTTCCTTGCCACCTCCTCCGCATGGCTGGGACCAGACAGGGTGGTGATTCTCTCATGAAGCCGAGATGGCAACTCTTGTGTTAATACTTCCGACATTCTTAGAAGTGTGCTATTTTCGATCCCCTTGGCTAAGTTGATCACAATCGGATCTTTCAACTCTATTATGCTAATTTTTTTCGCCACCTCTCTCACCGTATGGGAGGGGAGTGCTAAAGCTAATATATCCGCCTCAGAGACTGCTGAGTCAAGTTGATCTGTGATCTCCACCTGCTGGGGTATAACAATTCCGGGAAGTTTCTGCTTGTGTTCTCTTTGGATGGAAAGTCTTTTGACCTCCTGATGATCAAACTCCCACAAGGTTACCTTATGCCCGTTGTAGTTTAAAAGCGTGGAGACGGCAATTCCCCAGCTTCCTGCACCTAGGACTGCAATCTCTGCCATGATTTTTTCCCTTCAATACAAAAAAGTTTGTAGGTCGGATATGTCCCGCCAACGGCGGGACTATCCGACTTCTCTTTTTGTCCGAAACCCCGTTTTGGCGGGAGTTTTCGGACCTACGCTCTTCAAACTTCATTCATTTTCGACCAAATTTATTCTCTGTGCCAGCCAGCAGTCGTTTTACATTGCCTCTATGATTGAAAAAGATGAAAGCTGTTAGAAAAAACATCATAAGAATAAGCTCAGGTGGCACTTTATATTTAAGATAATACCTTTCAAATATCAAAGCAAGAAGTATAAAGGTCGTGGCGGTAAGCGAACCCAGGGAAACATATCTGGTAATCGCCACTATCAATACAAACAGAATCAAACCCAAACCCACCTCCAAGGGAATAATGGCCAAAAGAGCACCCAACCCGGCAGCGATTCCCTTCCCTCCTTTGAATCCGGCAAAAACCGGAAAGACGTGGCCCAAGATCACGAAAACCCCTGCTATAAGCTTCAAATCAATTAAGCTCAACGAAACAGAGTTAAGGGCGATTTGAGTTATTAAAAGCACCGCGGTCATCCCTTTGGCGATATCCAGCACCAACACAATCACTGCGGGCAAAGGTCCGATAACTCGATAAACATTGGTGAATCCAGCATTCTTTGATCCGTAATCTCTTATGTCAACGCCCCGCCAGATTTTGCTTATGATAATGCTGAAAGGACAGGATCCCAGAAGATAGCTTAAAATCATTATAGCGACAATTGAGGACATCTTTTTGGTTCTCTTACCTTAGTGTCGATTTAAAAGATACAACATATAGCTAACGATCACAAGGGTCGTTCCTATGGTTGTTCCGAACCCTCTCTTTTTCTGAAAAGTTAATCTAATTTTGTATACAGTATCCAAGCTTCCTTTTTCGATCCACGATCAAAATATATATCGAAAACCTCCTCCTCTTCGGTCAACACCCTGTAATAATTTCTATGTCTTCTCTGCCACCATCGTTTTCTTTTGGCACCGGACTTGGGAAAGCTGAAGTCAGGCCAGAAGGCGATCACCTCTTTTATTTTGTATTCTCTGCCTCTCCAGACAAATGAGATTGGATTTCTGGTCTTCTCGTCCCTGGTCACATCTATTTCATCCGAATAAAATTCAGGCATAAATCTCAAATCTCAGTCTCAAATCTCAACTCTCAACTCTCTACTCCCTTTTCTTTATCTTAATCCTGATCGGCGTTCCCAGAAATCCAAAATGTTCCCTTATCCTGTTCTCCAGATATCTCAGATATGGTTTTTTCAGAAGCTCCGGATAATTACAAAAAAATACAAATGTAGGGGGCTGGATACCTGTTTGGGTGGCGTAGTATATTTTTATATATTTCCCTTTAACCGATGCAGGGAGTCGGGCATTTATGTCTTTTTCCAATTTCTGGTTCAACTCACCGGTCTCTATCCTTTTCTTCCTCTCATTATAAACCCGCAAAACCAGATCCATAGCTGTCTTAACCCTTTGTTTGGTTTTAGCTGAGATATATATTAGTGGCACGAACTTAAGCATTGGCGCTTTCTGTCTCAATGCTTTGGTATAAAGATCTGCCGTTTTCTCATCTTTCTCTAAAAGATCCCACTTATTTATTCCTATCACCATTCCTTTTCGCAGATCATTAACTTCATCTGCGATCTTTACGTCCTGTTTTAAAAGTCCCATCTGAGCTTCAATAAGAATCAATGCCACATCGCATCTTTCAATCGATCTCAGAGTTCTCAGGGTGATATAATATTCCAGGCTTTCTTTGATCCTGGATTTACGCCTCAGACCCGCAGTATCGATCAAGATAAAAGATTGTCCCTCTATTTCTATTTCAGTATCGATTGCATCTCTGGTGGTACCCGGCGTTTCCGCAACTATCAGCTTCTCCTCCCCCAGAAGAGCATTGACAAAGGATGATTTCCCCACATTTGGTCTTCCGATCACCGCCACCTTGATACTTTCCTTTTTCTCCTCATACACAACTTCTTCAGGCAAACCTGAGACGATCTGGTCCAAAAGATCGCCGATGTTTCTGCCATTTAAGGCAGAAACGCCTTCAGGCTCTCCCAAGCCGAGTTGGTTCAAGAAATACATTTCGCTTTCGTCTTTAGGTCCATCCACCTTATTTGCCACCAGCACCACCCCTTTTTTTGTTTTCTTAAGCCGCCTTGCTATCTCCAGATCGAGTGACTGCGCTCCCACCTTCACGTCCACCAGAAAAACGATCAAATCCGCTTCAGATATGGCTATCTCTGCCTGGGCTTTCACTAATTTCTCCATTTCACTTCCACTTGACGGAATATATCCACCGGTATCAACCAAAAAGAAGCCCTTTTTGTTCCAGGTGGTGAAGGCATAATTTCTGTCACGGGTGATTCCCGGCTGATCATCCACCACTGCAATGCGCCTTTTCAAAAGGCGATTAAAAAGAGTGGATTTTCCTACATTGGGTCTGCCTATTATGGCAACGATGGGAACAGACATGGTCAACGGATGGAACGGATTAAACGGATTCAATAGAATTCAATAATAAATATGAAAAAGCCACTTAAGAAACCGTAGGGGCAAATCTTTAGCTCCACCCGCCACAACCGGGCGAATCTAAAGATTCGCCCCTACCTCTGATTTCCATTCCTCAAACATTTTCCTTAAGCTTTCCACCAGATCATATGATCCAAGTACTATCTTGCGTCCTAATTCCCTTTCTAAATCCTGAGGAGTTAAGTCATCTAAAAACAACCCATCTTGGTTTGTGCAATTTGGAGGAAGAAGAATTATCTTGCCCGGGTTTTTCTGTCTTCTTAAAGCATTCAACATATCCACACCGGTCAAGAGACCGGTTACAGTCACGGTGTGTCCAAAAAAGTCATTCTTCACCACCACCAGCCAAATCTTAAGACCGGATATTGAATTTAATCTCTGCTCTATTATCTGTCTGATCAACCTGAAGGTTGATATTCCAGTCACCAGAGTAACGTTAAGGTTTTTCTTTAACTTTTTGGGCAAAAGTCTATGTTGCGATTTAAACTTGTCTAAGAACTGGCGCATCATCCCCACGCCATTTTCCACCTGATAGAACCCATCATAATATCTTCTGCTGGGAATGTCAAGCTCCGCCTTGGTGAAGAACTCGTCTGCCGCATAAACGAAACCATCTCCCCACTTTTTTCTAAAAACCTTTTGCCATTCATCCACTAACTGAATGGCCTTTCTGGAATACGCTTTATCCACAAGTTGTATCCTGGGCAATTTGTTTCTAAATTTTGTTAGACCAACTGGAACCAGTGCCAGTGATTTTACATAAGGATAAAAAGTAGACAAATCCTTAACAGATTTTTCCAGATACTCCCCATCATTGATCCCCGGACACAGAACAATCTGGGTGTGCATCTCTATTTTCCCTTTGGCTAATTTTTCAATTAGGGGCATAATATCAGGGATTTTGGAATTTGACATAATCTTTTTCCGCAGTTTTTCATCGGTGGCATGCACTGAAATATATAACGGGCTAAGTCGTTGATATATAATGCGATTTATGTCCTCGTTTGAAGTGTTGGTTAACGTGATGAAATTGCCGTGGAGAAAAGAAAGACGAAAATCCTCATCTTTAAAATATAGAGCTTTTCTTAAACCTTTTGGAAGCTGATGAACGAAACAAAAAATGCAGTTGTTGTTACAATTTTTGTATCTTATGGGATAAAACTCCAATCCCAGATCTTCATCCGGCTGTTTTTTTATCTGCACCTCTTTTACTGTTCCACCTTTTGCTTTAAGCTTCACCTTCAAAAGATGATCGGTGGAAAAGAATTTATAGTCGATGATGTCAGCTATAGAATGGTCATTTATCTCCAAAAGCTCATCATCTGCAGAAACATCAAGAAGAGAGGCGATACTTCCATTTCTTATTGACCTGATCTTCATCTTAACCGAAGGGGGTATTCAGAAAAGAATTTTATCCATCCGTGGTTCCAACGCGATATTGAGCCACAAACATCCTTAAATACTGGATGATGCAGTTCAGGGCAGAGATGGTCGCAAGAACTAAGAACCACTGTTGTAGCTGATGAATCCGAGCTATATAAATCACCACCGTGAAAACCCAGATCCACGAGTTCAATTTACCCCAGTTGTTGGACATAAGAACAGTTCCTTTCCTCTTTACCATAAGAAGAGCGGCAATCAAAGTTAAAAGGTCCTTTAAGAACAACAAACTTGCCGCCCAGATGGGAAACCCACGATGGATGATGATGAAAATAACAAAAATCCCCAAGCCCAACTTATCTGCCAAAGGGTCCAAAACCTTCCCCAGATCAGTAATCTGATTTAACCTTCTTGCCGCATAACCATCTAACACGTCAGAAGCCACGGCAATTACAATCAAAATAATTGCCACCACAAGACCTTGGTTCGTATCCTGAGCTAAAAACAAAAAGATGAAGGGAAGAAGCAAAATTCGAAAGATTGCCAAAAGATTGGGAAGTAAAAAGAAGTCTCGTTTTTTTATGATCATTTTGAGTAAGCGAATCCAAAGATTGCGATTACGGAGACCCATCTGGGACCATTTCCGGGCTTTGCAAAGTGCAAAGCATTTGGGCGATCAAAGTGAGCCCCAAAGTCCGTTTAATCCGCTTAATCCGTTGACTGATTGTTCAAAGCTCTGATCATCTCCTTTGCCTGTCTCAAAGTCAACTGGCTCACCTTTTCACCGGAGATCATTCGCGCAATCTCTTTGACCCTCTCCTCTCTGTCTAATCTTTTTATTCTGGTCACCGTTCGACCTTTTACACTTTCTTTGAATACCTTCAAATGACAATCCGCCTGTGAAGCAATTTGCTGTAGATGGGTTATCACGATCATCTGATGTGAAGACGCCAAACCTTTCAAGCTCTTACCCACTGCGGATGCCACCTCTCCCCCAATACCCACATCTATCTCGTCGAAAATCATGGTCTCCACCCGATCCGCCTTAGCCAAAATAGATTTTAGCGCTAACATTATACGGGAGATTTCTCCTCCGGATGCAATCTTAGCTAACGGTTTCAACTCCTCCCCGGGATTGGGAGAAACAAAAAACTCCACCTGATCCATTCCCTTCTCATCCACAAAGAACCTTTTACCGTCCAGCTTGACCAAACCATTTTCATCCTCCCTCTGGGTTATTTTTACCTGGAATCTGGTTCTATCCATCCCTAGGCTGGTCAAAGCCTTTTGAATTTTTTTAGACAACTCAGAGGCTTTAGCTTTTCTCTTTTGTGAAAGCACACTGCACTCCCTTTGCAAAGTCTGAGAAAGTCTCTCAATCTCTTTTTCTAAACTATCAATGACTTCATCTTTGCTTTCTATCCGATCCAACTCCCTTTTGATTTGTTGTTTGTATGCCAGAATTTCTTCTACACTTTTGTTATATTTCCTCTTCAAAGTATTAAGCAAATTCAGCCTCTCCCTTATCGTCTCCAGCCTTTCAGGATCGAATTCCAACCCACGTTTGTAATCTTCCAAAATTTTTGCTACATCCTGAATGCCGATCACGCCAGATTCTAAAGTTTCAGCAGGTTCTTTCAATCTTGAATCTATATCCGCGCCTCTTTTCAACTCCTTTGAAAGGAAGCCCAGTCTTTCCACTATCGACGCTTCACTCTCATAGAGTTGATGATAGAGATTGGAGGATAGCTCAAAAAGAGCTTCTACATTTTCTAACACTTTCCTTTCCTGGGCAAGCTTTTCTTCCTCGTCTGGGCTTAAGTTAGCTTTTTCGATTTCCTGTATCTGAAACTGGTAAAGCTTTTTTCTTTCCTCATCCATCTTTTTGCTTTGTATTAAATCCCACAACTCTTTTTGTCTCTTTCTGAGCAAAAAATATGCTTCGCTCACCCGGGCCAAAAAATTGTCCAGATCGCCATAATGATCCAGATATTCGATATGCCTGTCCACGTTCAAAAGTGATTGATGTTGGTGTTGTCCGTGCAGATCTGCCAACCTATCGCCAATTGATTTCAAACTTCCCAAAGTAACCAGCCGATCATCAAGAAAGCATCTGCTCTGCCCTTTGCTGGAGATCTCTCTTCGAATTATCAATAAATCGTCCTGGAGAATCATACCAAGTTTGCTTAACAACTCTTTTAAGGTTCGATCATCCGGCAGTTTGAAAACTGCCTCTAAGCTTGCAGTATCGAATCCAGTCCTGACCGCCTCAATGCTTGCCCTTTCTCCTAAGATCAGATTTACCGCTCCCACAATAATGGATTTCCCGGCACCGGTGGCGCCGGTGATGATATTCAGTCCGGGCTGAAACTCAATCTCCAGTTGGTCGACTAAAGCGTAATTCTTTATTCTAAGACCGCTTAGCATTTCAAGAGGTTTTAATATTTGACATTAGAAGCGTGAAAAAATTAGATGACGGAAGGTGAGCCTTTCTTCCACGACTACCCTGCGTTGGTTTGGGGTGCCATCACCCCGAACCATTATTGTTGCGGGGTAAGGGTATCCCGCAGCAACAGCCCAATTCTTGAACCTTTGAACTTTTGAACCTTTGAACTAACTTTACTCTCCGACCTTGGGTCGGGCTCCCCAGTGAAGCTTCCTTCTCAAGATTTCATAGAACGATCTATCCCTGAATTTGATCAGGTTGACTGAATGTCTGGCTTTGCGCACCAGAACTGCACTGCCGGATTTCAGTCCAAACGCCACCTGTCCATCGATGGTTAACACCGCCTCCCGGGAGGAAAGCTCCACTATCACCTTTAAAGTCTCATTCTCAGAGAATACTATGGGACGTGAAGCTAAGGTGTGTGGGCATATGGGAGACATAATTATGGCATTCATCCGGGGGTTGATTATCGGTCCGCCGGCAGCTAAGCTATAAGCTGTTGATCCTGTGGGGGCGGAGATGATCAAACCATCAGCCGAATATGAGCAGATGAATTCATCGTGTGCATAAAGATGCAAAAGGAAAAGCCTTGCCACCTCACCTTTGTCAATAACCACATCGTTTAAAGCATACTGATCAAATTTCTTGACTCCCTCTATCTCGGTCTCCAGAACCATCCTCTTCTCGATGAAGTAATTTCCGTTTTTGAGCTTATTAAAAGTATTCTGCAAGTCATTGGAATTGATCTCGGTCAAGAATCCCACCCCGCCTAAATTTATTCCTAAAATAGGGGTTTGATGTTCTCCCACCGCCCTTGCCGAAGCCAGCATGGTTCCATCTCCTCCCAGAGAGATCAGCATCTCACTTGCTTCCCACAGCTTCGATCTGGGCAAGGACTTTTCTTTTTGACCGACCAAAGGTGTAAGCTCTTCACAAATAAAAACATCAACTTTGTTTTCGCTTGACCATGCAATGATTTCCTCCACCACCCCTTTAGTCAACTCTTTTTTGACGTTGGCGATAATTCCTATGCTTTTCATATGAAAGCTATTCAAATGACTATCTAAAGTTGTTATTTATCAACAGAATTTTTGCTGGCGTAAGCAACCTATCAATATTCTCGATTTCCAGTTTTTCTTGTCTTATTAGCTCAGGAAAATACTTTATTAGAGTTTCGCTGAAAATATAAGATATTTTTTGCTCAAGGAAATTTGGGTGACCCACATAAGAAGATGTGGTTAGCTCCTGAAGTAGTTTTTTCCTTCTGGATTTCGGTGCAATAATTATAAGTCGTCGATCAAAACCGATCTGATCATTAACTTTCAACAACGCATGAAATCTTTCGAGTGCACCCAAGATTCCTGTGCTTTCTTCAACCTCAAAAGCAAATAGTGGAGTTCCGTCTTTATGAAACCAGATACAATCTATTTGTTCCACTCGTTTCTTGGTAGTTCCTCCGATCTTCTTAAGAGGGAGCTCGTTGAGAAACTTCAAATTTTCAAATATTTTCTCTTTAGTTCCCGTTTGTTCCTTTTTACCTAAATACGGAATTAAACCTAAGTTTCCGGCTAATACAAGTAATCGATAGACTAATTGATTATGCAAACTGCCTTTGGGTATGACTTCCTCTCTTCTCTTTTCGAGCAGATCAAACTCGTTTTGGATGATGATTTCCTCAGGTCGTCGAAGTTCCCATAAACGTCCATTCCTTGAGACTGCTATTTCCTCTAGGACAGCTAAGATATCCTTCTTCGGTGGTGGTTGATGTGCGTTAATAAGAAGAGGAAAGATACTCGATACGATTTTGTCAAAGTCAGCCATCTTTTCTCGTCGCAAGAAACTTATCAGATAATACCTAATTTTATCTTTGGTAGGTAGGTAATGACCAATCCTTCTTTCATTTTCTTTTTTTAGGTGCCAACGGTCGTCTATGCCTAGCTCAAATTCTTTTGTCAAAAGCTCGCTAACATCACCTGCGGTCTTTAATGCGAATTTATCTATTAACTTAGCTTCAAAAAGCTCAGGAACTACCGCTTGCATTATTTCCTCTAATGTTGCTCCACCAGATCTTATGATTTCTCTTTCTGCTGCATTTAGGATTACTTTTATAGCTGGAAATGCTGCTGGCTCAACACCATAATTCAAACTCTTTGATTTCCGAAAGTTAATTATAAGTTGCCCCCCTAAAACTTTAAGGGGATTTTTCTTTTTATGAATTGAAGTAGTGTGAGTAGGTTGAGTAACAGTATTTACATATGTAAATCCCGCATCTTTTGCCGCATCCCTGATGGCATACCAAAGCCATGTTTCCTTGTGTTGGAATACTAAGGATAACCAAGCATCTTTCTTAAGGACTTTATACATTTCACTGATGCATTGATTGAGTAAACTCAGATAATCTTCTTTTGAATGCTTTTGGTCGCCTCCTTCAATCACCTCCAATTTTCTATCCTCTTGCTTAATCTTAAATCCAAGCCATGCATCCCACATGGTTGTCAAATCTAGATAGGCTATATGTGCTCCGTATGGTGGGTCAGTATATATATAATCAATTGATTTTTCTTTTATAAACTTAGACAAGTTGGTAGCAGATTCAATATATGCTTTAAATGTATCACCTTCTTTGTAGAAATTTCCTATTATCTTGTTGCTAGCCTCTTTTGCCTTTTTTACACTCTCAAATCGATATTCGAATCTATCCCATACATCAAGAACCACCTTTCTTTTAGGCTTCCAATATCGGTATTGAGCAAAAACACTGCTCCCCCCATCTCCCAATCTGGCTTCTCCGCGTGTAGTACTAAGGTTATATGTCAAGTTAGCTCGAGCTATTGTTCCAGAAAACACAAACTTCATTAAATCCTTTATTATTGAGTCCTTTATCTTCTCAATCTCTTTGAAGAGTTTTGCTAAAACGATCAGTTGTCTTTTATCAAATAAATCATCAACAAATTCAAAATCGGAATTGTTAGGCAATCTGATATTTTTTGGATAGCATTCCTTTATTTCGTATTTCTGTATCTTTTGATCTGATGTTTCTCTTGTGAATTTAACCGTTTCTCTGAGACCATTCTTTAGTTTTGTGAAAGATTCATGAAAACTCTCGAGGTCAACCGGCGCAATACAGGTTTGTTCAGTTAAAAAGATAGCTAGGGGGGCAATGTCCACATTGATGCTTTTTCTTTTGGTGGTCAAACATTCAATTGCAGTAACACCGGTCCCACAAAAAGGATCGAGAACTGTGTCGCCCTTTTTCGAAAAGTTTTCTATGTAAGCCCGGACTATGTTAGAGGCTTGCTTGGTAAAATAGGGATGTATCTTAAAGTGCCACTGCTGAGCTTTTTTAGGAGGAATAGCTCGATCGATTGGTTTGATTTCGCTATGGAGCTTTTTCATATTTTGTATGGCTGACCTGTTTAAAGATTACTTTGTTACCGAGTGCATTTTTGATTTTAGAACATTCTTTATTGTTTGAATAATTCCATTTTTGTCCAATCCCAAATCGCTCAAAAGCTGATCTCTTGAACCATGTTCTATGAACTCATCTGGAATGCCCATCCTTTTGATCACCACATTATTTATATTATGAGCTTCTGCAAATTCCAATACCGCAGAGCCGAATCCTCCTGAAAGTGCATTCTCCTCCACCGTGATTATCTTATCGAATCTTTTTAAGATAGAAACAAGCATCTGTTCATCCAGCGGTTTCACAAAGCGCGCATTCACCACCTCCACATCTATTCCCTCCTTCTGAAGTTGATAAGAAGCCTCCAAAGCTGGATATACCATGGATCCCATTGCCAGAATTGCCACATCTTTTCCTTTCTTCAATCTCTCCCAGGTTCCCATCTGGATTTGGTCAAATTCTTCGGTGGGCACATCAGGAATCGCGCTTCGGGGATATCGGATGGCAACCGGACCCTTTTCCCAGTTCAGGGCGGAATAAAGCATGTTCTTCAACTCATTGCTATCTTTGGGTGCGGTGACCACCCAATTAGGAACGTGCCTGAGATAGCTCAGATCGAAGGCTCCATGGTGGGTGGGACCATCTGCACCTACCAATCCTGCTCGGTCTATAGCTAAAATAACCGGAAGATTCTGCAAAGCGACATCGTGAATCACCTGATCTAAGGCTCTTTGGAGAAATGTGGAGTATACTGCGAATACCGGCTTAAGATTCTGGCTGGCAAGTCCTGAAGCAAAGGTGGTGGCATGTTGCTCAGCAATTCCCACGTCATAAAATCTTTTAGGAAAAGTTTTGGCAAACTTAACCAGTCCTGTGCCCAGAGTCATGGCGGCGGTGATTGCCACAATCTTTTCGTCCCTTTCAGCCAGCTTAAGTAAAGTGTCTCCGAACACTTCAGTGTAAGTTGGTCTACCCACCTTTCCGTTTGAATTTCCGGTCACCTTATCAAAGGCGCCGATGCCATGAAATCGGGGGGCATCTTCTTCCGCAAATTTGTAGCCTCTCCCCTTTTTGGTCAGAATATGAAGCAAGATGGGACCGTTTAAGGTCTTCAACTGTTCTAAGGTTTTGATCAACCCCCCAATATCATGGCCATCCACCGGGCCGAAATAGCGGAATCCCAACTTCTCGAAGATGATGCCGGGAACTAAAAATCCTTTGATGCTCTCCTCCACCCTAGCCACCATGGCTCTTATCTTATCTCTTCTTTTGAATCTTCCCAACATGTCCCAGACTTCTGCTTTGAGCTTGTTATATTTTTCGTCGGTGAGAAGATCGGTCAGATATCGAGAGAGGGCTCCCACATTTTTAGAGATGGACATGGTATTAGCGTTTAGAATGACTATCAGGTTCTTTCCTGACGCTCCCGCATTATTCAATCCTTCAAATGCCATGCCGCCAGTTAGGGCACCGTCGCCAACCACTGCGATCACTGAGAAATCCTCTCCTTTTTGATCTCGAGCGCAGGCAATTCCCAAAGCAGAAGAAATGGCAGTGGAAGCATGTCCCACAATGAAAATATCATGTTCGCTTTCAGACCAGTTAGGAAAACCGCTTAAGCCCTTATATTTTCTTATTGTCTCGAATCTATCCTTGCGTCCGGTCAAAAGCTTATGGGTATAACACTGATGTCCTACATCCCAGATGATTTTATCCTTAGGTGAATCGAAAACCCGGTGGAGAGCTAAGGTAAGCTCCACCGCTCCCAGGTTGGAAGCCAGATGTCCACCGTTTTTGGAGATCACGGTTATGATTCTGTCTCTGATCTCCTCCGCCAATTCACCTAATTTGTCGATGGGAACTTTTTTTAGATCCTGAGGTGAATTTATTCGATTCAACCAGCCAGTCATTTTAACTCCTTAAAAATCGCGAGAGATCATAAAATCTGCCCAGGCTAAAAGTAGCTCCTTATAGTGTGAGTCTGGTAAAACGTCAAGTTCTGGGCGTGCCTCTCCGATGATCTGCTGTGCCATGCGTTTTGTCTCTGAGATTCCGCCCAACTCAAGTAGAAGTTGGGCCACCTCATCGATTTCTTCTATGGTTGCCTCCTGATTTCCCAGAACACTTTCCAGTCTCGTTTTTTGTTGGGGGGATGCATTCTTAAAAGCATAATAGATGATGGTGGTACGTTTTCCTTCACGAATGTCAGATCCAACTGGTTTTCCCAACTGTTTTTCGTCGCCGATAATGCCCAGGATGTCATCCTGGAGTTGGAAGGCGGTGCCGCACCTGCTGGTAAAATTGGACAGGGCCACAACTCTTTTGTCGTCGGCCTGTGTGGTATCCAGTCCGATCATGGCGCCCGCTTTGGCGGAATATTCATATAAAGTGCCGGTCTTACGCCACAGCATATCTATTATCTGTTCTGGTTTGAAAGATTCAATGGGTTGTTTAGCGAACTGAACATCCAAAGTCTCGCCAGAAACCAAGGTATTTAGCACATATGATTCCAGCATCCGAATCAAGGTTAGGGTAACCTCGGGCTTGACGTTTCCTTTTAAAGAACAATCGCATAAAAGGCTTACCGCCCATCCCTGCTGAACATCACCGGCAAGTATGGCGATGTCTCGTCCATAATCTTTAGCCTGATTTTCCGTATAATTCATCTGTTGCTTAGCAATTATGGATGATTGTGCGTGAACAGTCCAGCCACCTCTCCTCTTTTCGTCATTGTCAATCAGGTCATCGTGCACTAAAGTCCAGGTATGAAACGTCTCCACTGCTGCCGCCGCCGGGATTGCCTCCTCTTCCTTGCCTCCCACAGATCCACAGGCTAAGAGCAAAACCGCAGGACGCAGACGCTTACCTGCCCGGTTGACATAACTATATACGGCTTCTTTTATGTGAGCTGGGTGAAACCAGCTTTCAAATTCCCCCGACTTCAAATATGATGCCACCAACTTTTCTCTTTTTTCCAGCTCGGCAAAAAAATCTATCGCTTGGGTTGCCATTTTCTTCGCAATTAAAGGTTAACGGATACTTAGTTATTTCAAGACTGACGAAATCTGGATCACGCATTTTCAACGCAACCTAAAGATTGTGGCTACCCTTTTCTTGAGTTGGGTCGGTAGCCGCCCCGCCTCTGGCGGGGCGCTTTTGCTTTTCTCACATTCTTAAGTTATTCAACCTCTCGAGAGATTATTCCTCTTCTTCCAGATCAAGAGGTTCAGTTTTAAACCCACCCTCTGCGGTTTTGATCAGCTTCTTGACCTTTTCTTCCGCCCGGGTCAGTTTCTGAGTGCAGAATCGGGATAGCTCAATTCCTTCCTCAAACTTTTTCAAAGCCTCCTCTAAAGATAGCTCTCTCTCTTCTAATTCCAGCACTATTTTTTCTAATGCCCTTAGCGCCTCCTCGAAGCTTTTCTCTTTTTTCCTTTGAGCAGATTTTTTGCCAGCCAACTTCGCCTCTTTATATATTTATTTCAGATCAATCAACTCTACCTTGGATTCAATCCTTCCTTTAAATACCTTTACCTCTATCCTGTCCGCTTCTTTGAGATTCCCCGCATCTTTAATTACCGTCAATCCAGGCAACTTTCGGGTAATTGAATATCCTCTTTTCAAAACTGATGAAGGTGACAAAGTCTTTAGTTTTTCCTTCAATAAAGATATAGTATTTGACTTTATTTCAAAGTAATTTTTTATTCTATTCACAAGTAGTTGACCAAGTTCATCCGCCTTCTGGGACCTTTGAGTGATGATATCAAAAGGTCTTCTGAAACCATAGCTCTCTTTGGTCGCTTCCAATCTTTGCTTTGAACGGTCAAGTAGTGAAGATAGATAAAAGGATAGCTTTCTTATATTAGCTTTTATCTGTTCCAAAAGCCCATCCCTTTCTTCAACTACCATCTGTGCGGCGGCAGATGGAGTGGGTGCTCTTAAGTCTGCCACAAAATCTGAGATGACAAAATCGATTTCGTGTCCCACTGCTGAGATTACCGGGATCTCAGAATCATAGATGGCTCTGGCAACCACCTCCTCATTAAAAGCCCACAGATCCTCCAATGATCCCCCTCCTCTCCCCACTATCATCACGTCGATCTTTTTGTATTCATTGAACTCTCTTATCGCTTGCGCAATTTCCTCTGCTGCTCCCTTTCCCTGAACCCGAACCGGATTCACTATTATTTTTACGCTGGGAAAACGAGTCTGAACAACTCTTATTATGTCCCTTACCGCCGCTCCAGTGGGAGAGGTCACCACCCCGATTGTCTCCGGAAATTGGGGGATAGGCTTTTTGTGCTCCTCATCAAATAACCCTTCTTGAAAAAGTTTCTCCTTCAATCTTCGAAACGCTATCTCCAGCTTGCCCACACCAGCCGGTATAAGCTCAGCAACATCCAATTGATACTGTCCGTTTCTTTCATAAATTGTAATGTCTCCCCATGCCATCACCCTCATTCCATCCGCCGGCTCAAATTGAAGCTCATCCCCCCGGAATCTCCATAGGGTGCATCTTATCTGAGCATTCTCATCTTTTAAGGAAAAGTAACGATGTCCGGAGGAGTGCAGAAGATAATTGGAGATCTCGCCTTCCACCCACACGGCGGGGAAATTTTCCTCTAGTATGTTTTTTATCTCTCTGGTAATTTCTGTTACCGTGTAAATTTTTTCTTGCATATCTTGCCCAGATCACATAAGTGGGTTAAATTGGTTGAGTAATTGGTTTACATTTGCTTCATTCAATTCCCTGTTATGATGTTCCTCTTAGAATATATATTTGCCGCAATCACATGTCAAACACTATATAAGCAAAGTTCTGGTGACTGAACCCAGCCCGGAGACTAAAGAGGAAACCAGAACCTAACTTGAGAGGTTGTCGAAAAACCACAAAAACGTCCCTTATGTCATTTTGACCCCGCCTTTGGCGGGGGGGAAATCTAATAAATATAACATGTTTCAAACTTGAGATTCTTCGGCTAGCGCCTCAGAATGACATTTCTCGACAGGCTCTTAAGTTTTGTAGGTCAAGCATGGCGTAGCCTGCTTGACAAATTCGTATGAATGTGCGTATGCACTCATACGAGCATACGCATCCTTATTTGTCAACCCCGCCTTTGGCGGGGTTGACCTAAAGAGGAAACCAGAACCTAACTTAAGTTAGGTTCTGGTTTGAAATCCTTTGCAATAAGGTGAGGCCGTCGCACGTTTGCGGTTTAAATCTGTTCAGGATAAGCTATCCTCTATATTTTTGTCACGGACGCATCGTCTGTAACGAACAAGGAGGGATGAGTTCTAAATTAAATATGGCCTGTAGCGGTTGCTATAAGCTGATCTAAAAGTTTGCAATCGCGACAGTCCTGATTGCCCAAAGGTGGAGACTGGTGGTCATAAATACTCCGAACTTCCTTTAGAAGAGGAGGAATCTTCTGTTCAGCCTCAAGCTTTAATTGAAGAACGTGCCCGGCAAAGCCCATCAGAAATCCATCTTTCTGCAAAATAGAATCAAGTTCATCTAAAGTCAGATCCGTCTGTGGCTCCATGTATACCAAGGCAATGCCAGAGATGGGATCAAATCCCTGTCGTTCCCCGATGAAAGCATAGGCATTAAGCTGAACCTCATACATAGGAAGCAGGCTATCCTGGGTTTTGGTGAATTTTGCGGTTTTGTAATCAATTATGAAATAGGAGCCATCTTCTTTTTGAAGTATTTCATCTGGCATTCCAGATAACAGAATGTCGGTCTTTTCATCAACAATTCTGAACTTGGAGTAATGTGGGACTTTCACTGGTTTACCCAGATTCCCCAATTCCCCCAGCCATGAAGGCAATTGATTGTATCGGGCGAAGTGAGTGTTGGTCACCTTTTTGGTATAAGAGTCGATGGAAGAAAATATCCCCGGAAAAATCTGAAAGGGGAGCTTGTTTGCGCAGTGCATCTTAATCCAGAAACAGCGAGGACAGAAATTGGGCAATGCTAAAGCTCCCAGATCCTTGGCTGAGATTCTTATTTGTGACATGTTAGTTTTTCTCCTCTCTTTCACACATCTTACTTTATTATATACAGCAATATGGAGTGTACCAGCTTGCTGATGCGGTTTTTAACAGAGTTTAACCAGTGGCGGTATAAGAACTCAGGCTCAGAAAATCGCGAAAGCCCCGCGAAGCGGGATCCTTCGGACAAGCTTTCGCACTCCCAAAAACACTTTTTAAACAGTCCCTAAAGCTCCAGCTCGTAGCTCGTAGGGACAGCCCTTGTGGCTGTCCGCATTAGCTTAGATAAAATGGGGGTGGATTGACGGTCAGGCTCGACCGAAGTATTTTTCCATCCTATCAAAGGCTTTGTTGATAGCCTCTTCTGAGTCACAGAAGGTAATCCTGAGATGACCTTCTCCGGTTGGTCCAAAAGCCACGCCAGGTGTAGTTGAAACTTTTCCCTCCAGCAAGAGCCTTTTACAGAATGAAAGTGAGTCAGAACCATCTTTGCGCAGAATCTTCGGAAACATGCAGTAGGATCCTTTGGGCTTTTGATACTCAAACACCGAGATCAGCCTGTCCAGACGCTCGCAGGTCAAATCTCGCAGACCAAGGTATTTCTTTCTGAACTCCGCAACGCAATCCTGCGGTCCTTTAAGCGCACCCAGCGCCGCATATTGTGAAACCACCGGAGCACAGATAGTAAATGGAATGTGCGCCTTAAGCATCTGGGTTACCCACTCCGCTTTTGCCAACACGTATCCAACCCTCCATCCAGTCATGGCGTATGTCTTGGTAAAGGTGAAACAGCTAACCGTTCTCTCCTTCAGTTCAGGGATGGAGGCTAAACTGAAGTGCTTTGTCCCATCAAAGGTAAAGTACTCGTAGCTCTCATCTACAATTATGGCTAAATCATTTTCTAACGCTATCTCGCCCAGTGCCTGAAGTTCTTTTTCTTCAAACACCGCTCCGGTAGGATTGCCGGGTGTGCAGAACATGATGGCTTTTGTCTTTTTGGTCACTGCCTTTCTGAAAGCATCGATGTCTAAGCGAAAGCATTCCTCTTCGATAGTCGGAACATAAACCGGGACTGCAGAGGCGAGGACCACCTGTTGGGCATGAGTAGAATAGTTGGGCGACGGCATAAGCACCTCATCTCCCGGATCAAGCAAAGCCATAACTGCGGCACTCAAGCCCTCAATAGCTCCCACAGTGACCATCACTTCAGAGGGATTAGCTTTGATGTTATTATCCCTTTCCAGTTTCTTAACGATCGCTTCTCTTAATTCCGGCAGCCCGATGCTTGTAGAATAGCCACTCACCAGACCCTTGTTTATCGCCTCACACGCCGCCTTATTAATATGTTCCGGCGAGCCTGCCGCCGGTCTTGCCCAGGATAAGGAAACCGGATCTTTTACCTGCATGGACAGTCGCGTCATCTCATGAATAGCAGAACGCGGAATCTGGCTTACTCTATCAGATACCAAACTCTTTTTGATTTTATCTCTATTCTCCACTTTTCACTCCATATTTTATGTTATCAATTGACCATTTTCTCACCTTTGTCAAGCAGTTTGACTTAATTTTTAAGAACGTATTGAAAAACTAAAGTCGGAGTGCACCAGCTTGCTGGTGCGTTTTCTTCTTTTTCAACAGTTCCTTTAGCTTGACCAAAAGTCTGCCTAAAGGGCCTGTTGAAAAACCCTATTAGCAGGGCTAAATGCCCTGCCCTATGGGTGATAAGTTATTGTTACTCATAGAGGCGGGAATTTTCGTATGAATGCATACGCATATCCCGCCTCAAAGTTTAACTTTTTCAACAATCCCTAAAGGCAGACACTCCATGTGAGCAAAAAAATTAAGTAGTTCGTAGGGACAGCCCTTGTGGCTGTCCGTATTAGGGCTGGGACAGGGACAAGCCCTGTCCCTACATAAAATTTAACTAACGATTTGATCGGGCAAGTGCATCCAGTTTCGCTCGCAATGGGTTCAATGGCAAAAGCCCCACGATCCGATCCACAGGTTTCCCCTTGTTGAAGAAGAAAACTGTAGGGATGCTTTGCACCCGATATTGCATGGCGGTTTCGGGATTCTGATCCACGTTCAATTTAAAGATGCGCACTCGACCAACATAATCCGGACCGATCTCATCCAAAAGTCCCCCCATAACTTGGCAGGGTGGACATCGAGCCGACCAGAAATCCACTACCACCGGAATATCAGATTCAAGCACTTCCTCTCGAAATGATAGATCCGTTACCGGAAGCGGCTTACCCGGTTTTGGCGGCTTGAAGAATAAGTTCTTTAAAAATCCCATAGGTTTTTATCTCCTGCATTCAAAGTACAATAATTATAACTAAAAGATGAAAGTTCGTCTCTGGCGTTGGTAACTAAAGCCACTTACAACCTTCTTTTTTCTTGAGAGCTAAAAAAATCAAAATACCTTTCTCCTTTGGGAGTGATCTGATAATAAGTATGATTGCGATGCTTGATCCATTTATTGTCAACTATGTTTTTTCGATACTGAATCATTACCGGTGCAACTCTTTTTAGTAGTTTCAAACTTTTCAGTTTCTTGTGGTGCTCAAACGCCAGATCGGGTTCGATTTTCAAAATCCTCGCCACCATCAAGGAATAGTCCACTCCCATCACTTGATGATGTTGCAGGATACGAAAGTCAAGTTCGTCTAACTGATGATAATCTTTATCCGGTTTATTCTCCTTCTTTTCTAAAATGTCCTCCCAGGATAAAGAAATCAGCCGTTTCGATTCAGTCTTTTTTAGATTGCCACAGGAAGTTTTATGCACTACAACTATATTATTATAACTGAAATATCCGATGATGGAGTCATTAGGCTGGGGAGAACAGCATCGGGCAATTTTATACCCTTCTTTCAGTTTTAGTTCATTAATAGACATCCAATCATTCCTTCTTTTAGTAGAATAGCCAAAAATTCCTATATGTCAAGCTCATCTTACATCAGCAATCTCTGTTGGTGGAAAAGTTAGATGCGTCCGAAGTTATGATTTTCAAGAAAGCATTAAGTTTATTTTCTGTGAGAATAAAGCAGGGTGGAATTTAAAAGGATTGTTTCAATAAAAAGTGGCGCAGGTTGGACTGCAAACCCGCGCCACAGATACCTTTGTGCCAATTTAGGAGCCTTGAAGGTTCTATAGCATGATCTAAATATCAATCCGTTCAATCCGCTTAATCCGTTGACCCGTTCAATCCGCTTAATCCGTTGACCCGTTCAATCCGCTTAATCCGTTGACCCATCCGTTGACAGCATCTCACAGGCTTTAACTGTATTTGAAAGAAGCATGGCGATGGTCATGGGACCCACTCCACCCGGAACTGGCGTTATAGCTTTGGCAACTTGGCTGACTGATTCAAAATCGACGTCTCCTACCGATCTATATCCGGATTTAGTTGACGGATCCTCTATTCTGTTGGTTCCCACGTCAATTACCACCACTCCTGGCTTGACCATATCTGCGGTAACGAATTTTGCCCTCCCCATTGCCGCAATCAGAATATCAGCCTGTCGGGTGACTCCGAGCAGATCTTTTGTGGCAGTATGACAGATGGTGACGGTGGCATTGGCACCTTTTGCCTTTTGATAAAGCATGGGAGCAAGTGGTCTTCCCACCAAGCTCCCTCGACCTAATATCACCACATGCTTTCCGGAAGGATCATTTCCCGATCTTACCAGAAGCTCCTGAATACCCAAAGGAGTGCAGGGCAAAAAGGTTGGTTTACCAGCCAGTATCATTCCCACATTGAAAGGATGAAATCCATCCACATCTTTCTTGGGGTCTATGGCTAAAATCACCTTCTCTTCGCTTATCTGCTCTGGTGTGGGAAACTGAACTAAAATTCCATGTATGGTCTTTTTTTCATTCAATTCTTCAATTTTTTTCAAAAGCTCGGATTCAGACAAATCATTAGGGTATCTATAAACCTCGGAGTGGATGCCCACCTTTTCACAGGCTTTCGCTTTCATATTCACATAAACTTCGGAAGCAGGATTATCTCCCACCAAGATTGCCGCCAATCCGGGAACTTTTCCACTTTTTTTTAAATTTTCTATCTTTTCTTTTAAACCTTCTTTTATTTCTGAGGAAATCTTTTTACCATCAATGATCTCTGCTGGCATAACCACTCCTATTTAAAAATTATGCCGGATGACGAATAATTGATGACGAATTGCTTTTATTCGTCATCCGTCATCCGTCATTCGTCATTCGTCATTAAATCCTTTCTTTATTGTCTTTTTCCTCTTCCTCTTCTGGTCTGGGGACATCAATTTTGATTCTTTCAATGCTTTGAGCTTTGCCGGTCTCCGGGTCAATTTTGACCAGCGCCCCGCAAAATTTGATATCTTTCTTGGCGAGTGTGAAACGGCGAGGGATCTGCAAGAGAAAACGAGAAAGGGCGTCCTCTTTGTTTACGCCGAGCACTGAGTCATGCGCTCCGGTCATTCCAGCATCGGTGATATAAGCCGTCCCGCCCGGCAGGATGCCCTCATCCGCGGTTTGCACATGCGTATGACTTCCTAAGACCGCAGTAACCTTTCCATCCAGATACCATCCTAAAGCAATCTTTTCGGAGGTGGCTTCAGCATGCAGGTCCACAATGACGATTTTGGTCTTCTCTTTGAGCCCTTTGATCTTCTCTTTCGCCACCCGGAAAGGGCAATCGATCTCCTTTATATAAACTCTCCCCTGAATGTTTAAAACCCCGACTTTATCTCCCTCTTTTGTTTCAAATATTCCCGCTCCTCTTCCCGGAGCATCCGGGGGATAATTGGCAGGTCTTAAGATGCGCTCGTCTTCATTTAGGTAAGGATATATATCTTTCCGATCCCAGATGTGATTACCGCTGGTTAAGCAATCCACCCCATAGGAGTGAATTTTTTTGGCTATCTCCTTGGTTAAACCGAATCCACCAGCGGAGTTTTCTACATTAGCTATGGTGAAATCTATCTGATGTGTTTTCTTAAGATCGGGCAGAAGTTGGGAGACCGCCCATCTCCCTGGTTTTCCCACTATGTCTGCGATAAATAGTATGTTCAAATCACATTTCCTAGTCTGTGTATTTCACTACCTTTCCCGGAAAGCTGGGTAAAATCACTTTTTGGTAGCCGCAGGCTTCAGCCTGCGAAAAAGTAAGTCTTCACGCAATCGCATGGTTACAGTCATTATAACAGTTCACTTATGCTGCAAGATAGTTTATCACAAGAATCTCTTGAATTCCATTATATGCTTTAAAAACATATTAAAGTTTATGTCGAATTGCATAAGGATTGTCCTCAAGAGCCGAAGGACAAAATCCAAATACCACCGGAGTTTTTCAATCATCGAAGCTCAGCACTGCTGCCTGGCAGTTTGTGCCGCAAAAAATCGATTCCTAAATTCTTCCTCTCTTTCTATTTAGCATATTCAATGGCTCTGGTTTCCCGTATCACCGTAACCTTGATCTGACCGGGATACTCCAGCTCAGCCTCGATTTTCTTGGCCATCTCATTTGCCAGTTCTGCCGCTCCCACATCACCTATGCGCTCATGCTCCACAATAACCCTGATCTCCCTTCCCGCCTGAATGGCATACGACTTAGCCACACCTTTGAACGAATCAGCCAGCTCCTCCAGTTTCTCCAACCGTTTGATATATCCTTCCAGGGTTTCACGTCGGGCACCAGGTCTGGCTCCGGAGATGGCATCTGCCGCCTGAACCAGAACGGAATAGGGAGACTCTGAAGTGACGTCCTCATGATGAGAGGCGATGGCATTCAACACTATCGGATTCTCCCCGTATTTCTGGGCTACATTGTATCCTATCTGGGTGTGTGTTCCCTCGGTTTCCCGATCAACCGCTTTTCCTATATCGTGCAAAAGACCGGCTCTTTTAGCTAAATTGGAGTCCAAGTCCAACTCCGCCGCCATCAATCCAGTCAGGAAAGCCACCTCCTTGCTGTGCTGGAGAACATTTTGACCGTAGCTGGTTCGGAACTGGAGTTTGCCCAAAAGTTTCACCAACTCGGGATGAATCCCATGGATGCCTACATCGAAGCTGGCTTGTTCCCCTGTCTCCCGGACGATGACCTCCATCTCTTTTTCAGCCTTTGCCACCACCTCCTCTATGCGGGCCGGATGGATTCTTCCATCCATGATCAGCTTCTCTAAAGCCATTCTGGCGACCTCCCTTCTTATGGGGTCATAGCCGGAAAGTATCACCGCCTCTGGGGTATCATCTACGATTACATCGATTCCGGTGGCGGTCTCGAAGGAACGAATGTTTCGTCCCTCCCTTCCGATGATGCGCCCCTTCATCTCATCGTTGGGAAGATTCACCACCGATACGGTTGATTCCACCGTGTGATCAGCCGCACATCTTTGAATGGCGGAGATGATTATGTCTTTGGCCTCCTTCTCTGCGGTCTGCTCTGCCTGTTCTTTGATCTCCTTTATAAGCTGGGTAGCCTCCTGTCGGGCTTGACTTTCTAAGTTCTCCATTAAGAGCTTTTTTGCCTCGTTGGCGGTCATCTGAGCTATTCTCTCCAGTTGTTTGTTCTGATCGGCGATCTTTCGGCTTAGTTCATCACTTTTAGCCCGAACCGCCTTCTCTCTGGCGAACAGAATCTTATCCCGGTTCTGCACCTCTCTTTCTTTCTTGGTTAAAATATCTACCTTTCGGTCTAAATGTGCCTCCTTTTCTGAAAACTTTTTTTCTATTCGACTAAACTCAGATTTTTTGATCTGCTGCTCTTTTTCAAAATTGACTTTGGCTTTATACCACTCATCTCTGGCTTCTAAGATAGCCTCCTTCTTCTTAATCTCCGCCTCTTTCTTCGCTTCCTCTATGATCCTCTTTGCCAACTCCTCAGCCTTTCCTAACTTCATCTCTCCTATCCTGCGGCTGATAAACCATCCAAGAAAGAAGGTCAAAATCGCCACACCCGAGGCTATAAGGATAATCATCAAGTTGTTCATAACTGCTTCTCCTTCCCCATGGGTCGCCTAGACCCTATATGAAAAAACCCCACTTGTTTTTTTAGATTTTGCCTTTGTGAAAAAATTAAAGTATTCGAAAGACTTTCTCAGGCAAAATCAACCAACAGAAGTGGGGAACAAAAACAAAGAGGACTTTTAGAATTTTTTTTGACTGACCTTACTATTTAACTGCTCTAAAAGGGATTGCGATCTTTCTTCTACATCCAGAAGTTTTTTCTCCTTGTCTTCTCTCTCTTTAAACAACTCGTCGGTTATGTTCATGGCTGCCAGAACTGCTACCCTTAAAGGTAGCTTGTTGGACAATTTCTCTGACACTTCCTTCATCTTTTGATCCACATATTTGGCAACCGTTTGGATGTAAAAAGCTTCTGTATCTCCCTTAATAGGATAATCTTCACCAAAAATATTAACGTTAACCGATTGTTTTTTCTCTTCCATAATGCCAAGTTAATTAAAAAGAAAATTTCTAAAAACTCTTTTGTTTTCTTTCCCCACAAGTCAAACCACTAATTAACGCACCTCAACTAACATGTTACGAAATACAGCCACACTTTGTCAAGAGATTTTATCGAGAGCTTTCGAAAAAGTCAAATAGGGAAAGGTTTTGTTGGAGTGTCCCGCCTTTGGCGGGGAAAAGACAATGAGCTTTATATGGTTCATCTAAAGGGTTTGTTGAAAGACTCCCACTTCGGGGCGGGATATGCGTATGCATTCATACGAAAATTCCCGCCCCTATGGGCAACAACGGCTTATCACCCATAGGGCAGGGCATTTAGCCCTGCCAATAAAGTTTTTTAACAGTCCCTAAAGGTGGACACTCCAAATTCTTTTCTCCTTGCAGTTTTTCGAAAGACCTCTTAACTTTCGGCTTCAAACGGAACCAACTTCTCTAAAAGCTTCTCCAGCCGCCTTTTGATCGTCTCCCTCTTTTCGATAAAATTCCTTTCCTTGTGGGCAAGCTCGCTTCTCAATCTCTCTGTTTCCAAACTTAAACTTTTTGTACTCTTTTCAAAATTGTTTATCTGATCTTCTAACTTCCCATAGGAAGAGGTAATCTCCTGGTTCTCCTGCTTGAGTCGATCGATCAACTCCACCGTTTTCCTGATCTTCTCTTCCAATCTTTCGAAATTTTCTAACTGCATAACAAAACTTCTTTTTCTGGAATTATTTTAGAAAGTTTTTTAAAACTCTAACAATTCCCCAAATAAAACAGTGAACTGAAATACAGTATATAAGATATTTTTTCTGTTATCTTCTCAGAGTGGCATCAAAGCTTCTCTCCAGCTCCGAGATCACCTTTCGGTGAATTTCATCCACCTCCTCTTCTGTTAATGTCCTCTTCTGCGAGCGGTAGCGAATAGAGTATGCCAAGCTTTTCATACCAGCAGGAACCTGTTTTCCTTCGTACACATCAAATAAAGTGACCTCTTCTACAAGGCTTCCTCCCACCTCTTTTATTTTATCTCCGATCACCTTTGAAAGTATCGTCTCATCCACCACCACTGCTATGTCCCGATCCACCGGCGGAAACTTGGGCATAGAGGAAAACTTTTTTCTGCGAGGCACCCGGCTACAAAGTTTCTCAAAATCCAGTTCTGCCCAGAAGACTTTCTCCTTGATTTCAAAAGCATCCAAAATTTCTTCGCACACCTCACCCAAAAGTCCAATCTTCTCGTCTCCCATCTGGATATGGAAACATCTGTCCTCCTTCAGAAAAGCATTTCTGCCGGGATTTAGCTCAAATGAAAGTAGAAGATGCTCGAACAATCCCTCCAGCATCCCTTTGAGATCAAAAAGATCTGTCTCCGTCTCTTCAGTTTCCCAATGGCGGGGTTCTCTTTCTCCGGAGATAGCTATGCCCAGATGAAGTTTTTCCTCTGGTAACCGGTCCCGCGGATCCTGTGGATTTCCCCTGGCGAAAAACACCTTTCCCAGTTCAAATATCCTTAAATTTTTCTCCAGCCGGTTTTTGTTCCGGCTCACCACTGAAAGGAGATTGTAAGCCAATGTGGTGGAAAGAACGGACAGATCCTGGCTCAAAGGATTTCTTATGCTAACTTGCGAAACATCGGGACTCAATTTCGCCAACTTCTCTGGATCCACCAGATTATTGGTGATCACCTCAAAGAATTCCCTTCCCACCATGAATTCTTTGACTCTTCGGGAGACTTCATCCTCCCATTGTATCTCTGTGACCAGGCTCCCTCCGGCTCTCAGGGTGGTCTTTATATTGCCATAACCATAGATACGAGCTATCTCCTCCACCAGATCGATCTCCCGGGTCAGATCAGGTCTGAAGGTGGGAATCTCCACCTCCAGATCATGATTCTCCTCGCCTTCGACGGGATTTTCAACTTTCACCGGAAGCTCCAGATTGGTCAATATGCTTTTGATCTTTTGCCGTTGAAGATCGGTGCTTAAGATCTTATTAACCCGTTGCGGTCTTAAAGTTATCTGAACCGGATAGATGGGAGAAGGATAGCTATCCACCACACCCTTTAATACTTTGCCAAAAGCTAAGCTTCCCAGAAGCTCAGCCGCACGATCAATGGCTTTCACCACCGCATTGGGATTGGCTCCTCTTTCGAATCTCTGAGACGATTCGGTGGATATACCCAAGAATAGCCGTCCTCTGCGAATAACTTTCGGATCAAAATAGGCGCTTTCCAAAAGGATAGTCCGAGTGTTCGGACCAACTTCGCTTTCCAAGCCTCCCATTATTCCGGCAATAGCCACCGTTTTTGTCCCATCGGTGATGAGCAAAACTTCCCGGCTTAAGGTGTGTTCCTCTTGATCTAAGGTGACAAATTTCTCCTCATCCTGCGCTCTTCTCACCACCACCTTTTTTCGCTTGAAGAGCTTGTAGTCAAAAGCGTGCAGGGGATGTCCCAGCTCCAACATCACCAGATTGGTTATATCCACCACATTGTTTATAGGGCGCATCCCGGCTGATTGTAACTTTCTTTTCAGCCAGAAGGGGGATTCGGTTATCTTCACATCTTCAATCACCCGGGCGGCATATCTGGGACAAGCTTGGGGGTCGCCAATCTCTACCTGCAACCGATTTTGAGCCATCTCCCCGATTTCGTGCAGATTCACCTCTCTCTTTCTTAATCGACTTCCACACAAAGCCGCCACCTCTCTTGCCACTCCCATGACGGAAAGACAATCGGGTCGATTGGGGGTGAGATCTATATCCAGGATCCAGTCTTCCAAATCCAGTGCCGAGGTGATTGATTGTCCCACTTTAAGATCCGCATCCAGAATCATGATCCCCTTCTCATCCTCCCCAATGTCCAGTTCCTTCTCCGAGCAGATCATGCCATAAGACTCCACACCCCTCAAAGCGTTTTTGGTGATCTGAATTCCTCCGGGTAGCTTGGCACCGATTAAAGCTACCGGGACTTTGGCATCCTCGGCTACATTGGGAGCACCGCACACAATCTGGAGGCTCTCCAATCCGACCATCATCTCACATACGGAAAGCTTATCTGCCCGTGGATGTTTGGAGACATTTTTTATCTGCCCTACCACCACCCTATCCAAGTCTTTGCCCACCGTTGTGATGGTCTCCACCTCCAGACCGGCATCGGTAAGTCGGGAAGCTAACTCCTCAACTGAGAGGTCGAAATCAACAAATTCTTTGAGCCATCTGTAACTTACTTTCATCTTAGAATTGCCTCAAAAATCTAAGATCATTTTCATAGAAGAGTCGGATGTCATCAATCTGATATTTTAACATGGCGATCCGATCCACCCCCATGCCGAAGGCATAGCCTGAATAGATTTCCGGATCATAGCCCACCGCCTTGAATACCTCTGGATCTATCATGCCCGCCCCCAAAATCTCCAGCCATCCTCTGTGCTTGCACACACTGCAACCTTTCCCTCCACAGATCACACAGGAGATGTCTACCTCGGCTGAAGGCTCGGTGAAGGGGAAAAAGCTGGCCCTAAATCTCAAAGCCACATCCTTACCGAATAACTCCCACACGAAGGCAGAAAGAACCCCTTTGAGATCGGCAAAGGTCACGTCTTTGTCCACATAGAATCCTTCCACCTGATGAAAGGTGCAGAAACTTCGAGCATTGATGGCTTCGTTTCGATAACATCTTCCCGGAGCGATGATCCTAACCGGGGGTTTTCTTTTCTCAAATACTCTCACCTGAACCGGGGAGGTATGGGTGCGAAGGAGGAGATCATCTTTTATGTAGAAGGTGTCCTGCATGTCTCTGGCCGGATGGTCGGGAGGGAAGTTAAGCGCGGAGAAGTTGTAGTAATCTGTTTCTACGTCCGGACCTCTGGCTACCTCAAATCCCATCCCATAAAAGATCTCTATAATCTCTTCATTTACCTGAGTGAGGGGATGAAGCCTCCCTTCCCATCCTTTTCTTCCGGGAAGGGTATAATCAAAAAATTGTTTCTCCTTTCCTTTGGCAACCTCCCCCTTTTTCAATTCTTTTGTTTTTCTGAGGAGAACCTCCTCCACCTGTTTTTTGATCTGATTGGAAAGTTTGCCTATAGCCGGACGCTCCTTTTCTGGGAAATCTTTTAAGCTTTTTAGAAGGGAGGTGATGATCCCCTTCCTCCCTAAATATCTAATTCTTGTCTGTTCCAATCCTTCAAGCTCGCTGGTTTGCTCTATCTTCAGAAGAGCTTCCCTTTGCGCCTGCTTGAGGGACTGTTCAAATCTGCTTGCGTTGGACATAACACAAAAAAAGCTAACAGTGTTTTAGAACTCAGGGTATTCTACACCACATCCTGAAAACCGGCTTTAATGACTTTTCAGGAGGCTGGAATTTTGGAATATGCCAGAAGTGGACTATAAAGACCACACAGAGGTCTATGAAAAGTTATTCGAGATTTGCCATCTTTGGCTTTTTAACCGGCTTTGGATTTTGAAGCCAACTCAGCTAACTTAGCGAAACCTTCTTTATCTCGAACTGCCATATCTGCCAGAATCTTACGATCTAAAATCACCCCGGCCCTCTTCAAGCCGTTGATAAACAGGCTGTATGAGAGTCCGGAAAGTCTGGCGGCGGCATTGATCCGCACTATCCAGAGTCGACGGAAATCCCTCTTCCTTCTTCTTCTATGCGCATAGGCATAGGCTAATCCTCGTTGAACCGACTCTTTGGCAGTACGATACAGTTTGCTTCTGCCTCCGTAATATCCTTTAGCGGCTTTCAGGATTTTTTTTCTTCTTGCTCGTGAAGCTACTGCATCTGTTGCTCTGGGCATTAGAATCCTCCTTAGCTGGCTAACAGCCTTCTTACCTTATTTTCATCAGCTTTATCAACCAATCCAGCCTTTCTTAAGTTTCTTTTTCTTTTGGCGCTTTTCTTACTCAAAAGATGTCCTCTGAAGGCTTTGCTTCTTTTGAACTTTCCACTGCCTGTCTTCTTGAATCTTTTGGCAGCGGCCCTATTTGTCTTTATCTTGGGCAACTGACTATCCCTCCATCTTCTTAGGTATTTAACAACACACGTTAACTCATTGAGCCAATTTGTTGATAAAAAAACTACTTGAGCCAGACGGTTTTGAAAATTTAGGATGAAGCCGAGCTTTTGTCCTGCGCCTTAGGCACAAAAGTCAAAGTCAGAATCCGACCCTCCATTCTGGGTTTGGGCCCTGGTTCTCCCACCTCAGAAAGGTCAACTTTCAGTTTATCCAGGATCTTTTGCCCGAACTCCATATGAGCTCTTTCCCGCCCCCTGAACACCACCAGAACCTTCACCTTGTTGCCCTGAGTCAAGAACTCCCGAACATGTCTCATCTTGAAGGTGTAATCATGATCCTCGGTTTTGGGTCTGAAGCGCATCTCCTTCAGTTGCAGGAAACGCTGCTTTTTCTTGGCGTCTTTTGCTTTTTTGGCAAGCCCATATTTGTATTTCCCATAATCCATTATCTTACAAACCGGTGGCATGGCTCCTGGAGAAATCTCCACCAGATCATACCCTCTCTCTGCCGCTAACCTGATAGCGTCTCTGGTGGGCATGATCCCTATCTGTTCGCCAGTCTCTCCGATAACTCTCACCTGGGAAAAACGAATTCTTCGATTAACCCTGATCTCCTTAGCTCTTATTGGATCTCACCTCCTTTCTTGCTCTCTTTGTCTTTACTGAGAGGTGCTTTTAGTCTTAAGAAGTTTTGGCTTTCAAAAAGCGTCACATTCTAAGAATTTGCTCAAAAGAATTTTTCATCTTTGTTTAAAAGGCATTGGGTTCTACGGTTTTGTTTTTTACCTCCTCTTTCAACTTTTGGATGATCTGATCTAAGTTGAACCGACCCAGATCTCCCTTCTTGTGTCTTCTCACTGAAACGTTTTTGTCCTGTACTTCCTTTTTGCCCACAATAAACATATACGGTATCTTTTCCTTTTCTGCCTCTCTTATTTTATAGTTTATCTTCTCGTTTCTATCGTCTGTCTCCACTCGAAAACCTTCTTCTCTTAGTCTACTTTCTATTTCGGCAGAATAAGAATTTTGTTCATCGGTGATGGGCATTACCCGAACCTGCACTGGAGAAAGCCACAGAGGAAACGCTCCCCCATAATGCTCAATCAGCACTCCGAAGAATCGCTCCAGCGAGCCCAATAAAGCCCGATGAATCATTATAGGTCGGTGGAAGTTTCCATCCGAATCCACAAAGGAAAGATCAAATCTCTCCGGGATGTTGAAATCAAACTGGATGGTGGTGCATTGATGGGGTCTTCCCATAACGTCTTCGATTTTCAAATCGATCTTTGGACCATAGAAGGCGCCACCCCCTTCATCTACTTCGAACATTAGATTTTGCTTTTTCAAAGCCCGCCTCAGAGCATCTTGCGCTTTTTCCCAGTTTTGTTCCTCTCCTATGGATTTATCCGGTCGGGTGGACAAGAATATCTGATATTTTTCGAAGCCTAAGGTTTTAAGCATGGCGGTTGAGAAATCTAAAAGACCAATGACCTCCTCTTCCAGCTGCTCCGGCTTGCAGAATATATGAGCATCGTCCATGGTAAAGCCTCTCACCCGAAAAAGCCCCTGCAATACCCCGGAACGCTCATACCGATAGCAGGTGCCCAACTCAGCCAATCTCAGAGGAAGCTCTCTATAACTTCTGAGTTTGGATTTATAAATAAGGATATGAAAGGGGCAGTTCATCGGCTTGAGCTGGTATTGTTCATCTTCTACCTGCATGGGGGAATACATGTATTCCTGATAAAATCCAGTATGTCCACTTTTCTCCCACAGACGCAGTCGAGCTACATGAGGAGTGTAGATCAACTGATAGCCATGCTTTTGATGTTCTTCCATCCAGAACTCCTCAATGACTTTTCGAATCTGTGCTCCCTTGGGATGCCACAACACCAGACCAGGTCCAACTTCATCCGAAATCGAAAAAAGCTCCAGCTCCTTCCCTAACACCCGATGATCTCTTCTTTTCATCTCCTCGATTCTTTTCAGATAAAAGTCCAGCTCTTCTTTTGTAGGAAAGGAGATTCCATAGATACGTTGAAGCATGGGATTTTTCTCAGAGCCTCTCCAGTAGGCTCCGGCTACGCTTAAAAGCTTAAAGTTTTTGATGACTCCGGTGGAGGGAACGTGGGGTCCCCGACACAGATCCATAAAATCATCGTGCTGATACAAAACCACCTTATCTTCCTCCAACTCAGAAAGTATCTCCAATTTATAACTCTGTCCCTTCTGTTTGAAGATATCCTCTGCTTCCGACTTGGCAAGCTCTTTTCTTATGAAGAGATAATTTTGCTTTACGATCTCTTTCATTCTCAACTCAATTCTTGCTAAATCTTCCGGCTCGAATGGTTTTTGGGTATCAAAGTCGTAATAAAACCCTTCTTTGATAGAAGGTCCGATGGCTAATTTCACCCCAGGAAAAAGATTTTGCACTGCCTGAGCCATAACATGTGAAGTGCTGTGCCAGAAAACCTCTTTCCCCTCTTCAGAATCGAAGGTGATTATCTTGATATCTGAATCCTTTTGCACCTTTTCAGATAAATCCACCATCTTGCCGTTCAGAAAGGCGGCGATTGCATTATCAGCCAGATTTGGATCCAAATCCCGGACGATCTGGGAGATAGTTATTCCGGCTGGGTATTGTTTCTTCGATCCGTCAGGCAAAACCACCGTCACTTCATCTGCCATGAGTTTCTCCTTGCACGTTGCTATAAAAAATTACCCCATACCTTTTGGGGCGCAATCATCCTCGAGGTTCGTATATCACCGACCAGATTTATTATGAAAAATCAAACATGAACCTTGTTTACTAAAACAGCTTACTGTTTACAGTCAACCGTAAACTGCCAACTGCTAACTGCCAACTGTTAATGGTGGGCGATACTGGAATCGAACCAGTGACCTCTTGCATGTCAAGCAAGCACTCTAACCGACTGAGCTAATCGCCCCAAAATTGCGAAATCCTTTTTTCCATCTGACCCTCCCCCGCCTATGGCGGGGGATACTCTAACCGACCGAGCTAATCGCCCAACAAAAAAAGCCAAGAGTTTACGATTGAAATATCTTTGTGTCCTTTAACTTAAACCTTATTTATGATCTCCAACCGAATCTAATATATTTCTTTACGAATCTTTTGTCAAGATTTTATTGACCAATCTCAAAAAGTCCGGTATGTGGGGTTGGGAGTCCTTTAGAGTTAACTCCCTTCGCATTGAGTCTCAAGGCTTAGCACTGAAAAATTAAACTCTTACCGTGAAGTTTTCCTTCCTATGATTACTGAAGGGTACCACCATGAAAATATATTTCTATAACCTTTCAACAGTTTTTCAATAAGATGGGGTTTCAATAGCATTTGGTCCATACAGAATCCTGAACAGTACGTCCATAACTATCAGACTCCAAACAAATCCATAAGTTTATCTGCGATTTTTTTGTAAATCTCCTGGTTATCGTAATCGCCTTTCTGTTTTTTCCTTTTGGCCTCTTTCACTTTTTCCTTTCGAATGGGAGGTGAATTATCGGAAAGATCAGCTTTCTTATCTGAGGTATGACCATCCGCTCTTTTATCTTGACATTCTGATTGAGGTAAGATACGACTTATCTTTTTCCCGATCTTTTTTCCCGAAGACAGGATAAAAGGATTTTCCTTTTTTTCCTCAAATTTTTCTTTTCCGCTGGAAGATAACACTCTCTTTTCTCCTGTGCAAATGTTTGCACATCTGATTTAGTTTCGACTGGGTTTATGCTAACACCTTGTCTGACATGATAATCAGATTCTCCATTCAACCCCCTGGAGAGCAAATTCCCAGACTTTTTTGTCCAGAACAACAGACTTTTGGACTCTGTTGCTACTTTTCCTCTATTACTTGTATCGACCTGGAGGCTTTAAACTTTATAGTTCGAATTTATAAGATGAAACTTAAGGCGGAAAAAATGCGGCGAATAGTTGAAAGGTCAACCATGTTCGAAGGAATGGTTGACATTTTTGGTGTCACGCAAAGTCTATGACAAAAAGCTTAACTCCCAGATTCTTTTGTGCTTTTAATTTTTGATAAATCCCTTTGAGGAATGTTCGACGAAACTTAAGAAAGAACATCTTTTTTGTCTTTTTGAATCATCTGCCACATGAATTCATTATAAAAATGCCATCGACAATCTTTGATGAGGCAATCATTTTTTTTTCAGGTGTTCGACTATCCGTCTGTGCTCAGCGCCGAACCACAGCTTCTCCACAGGCTGGGTGAAGATATTGCCGAAACAGGTGGCGTCATGACGATAAGAAAATTGAGGACAAGGGTAAACATCACCCGAAGGATTTATTATCAGATGGATAGGAGAAAGCCAGCATCCACGGCGAAACTCCCCGGTTTCAGCTTCTCCATATACTTCAAATGGACGGTATCTATTTTGTAGTTCCTTTATATGTTTATTCACCCCTTCCATCTGTTCTGAGTATAGACTATCAGAAGCTTTCTGATTGATCCGAAACTGAATATAATTCAAACGCATGTCTTTGACCAGACAGGTCATCTCCTCCATGAAATTCATATTGCTCTGATTCAGCCTAACTTTAGCTCCTATAATCAGACCTGTTTTTTGCTTGTCCCTTTCGGAGACAATACTCTCTATATTGCTCAACACCTTTTGAAATTCCCTTGGAGTTGGAGGATGATGAATACGATTATAAACCACGTCATTGCTGGCATCTAAATTCACTCTTAAAAAAGAAAAACCCTCCACCAGAAGGCTAACTATCTTTCGATCAAGTGAGGCGGCATTGGTCAAAAGGCTCAATTTGAACTTCTTTTCTATGCACATCTGTGTAAATTTACGAAATTCCGGATGCAGTGTAGGTTCTCCTCCTCCGGAGAGATCAATGAATTTAACTTTCAAGGAATGCAAGCTCTCCAGGAGTTTGCCGAAGCTGTTTGAGTTCATGAAGACAACCTTTCTCCTGCGGTCACCTCCATAAAGGCACCAAGAGCAGTTGTGATTGCATGTGTCTGACAGGTAAACTCTGGCTAAGGCAGGATAAGGAATGCTCCCCTTTGAAATTTTCTTAGCCTCAGGAAAAACCCTTTCCAGCATTGCCTTTTCAAAAGGAGAGAACTTCTCTTTTCGGCCTAGCTTGTAGACGTTTCTGTCTTGAGAGAAGATAGCTTTTGTTTTCAGTTCTGCTTCCGTTTCAGCATTTATTCCCAGGTAATCTCTGATTTTCAAAAAAACCTCTCCCGGTTAAAATTTGAGGAAGTTTCAGAAAATCCCCGATAAAAGAGAGCTTTTATGTGAAGATGTTTGTGCTGAAAGACTACAATGGCCACATTGGAGATTATCTCAAGCTAACAGGCGTGTTGAAAAAGTCTCTCATCGAGGCGGGATATGCGTATGCTCGTATGAGTGCATACGCACATTCATACGAAAATTCCCGCCTCTATGGGGCACAATGACTTATCACCCATAGGGCAGGGCATTCAGCCCTGCCAATACAGTTTTTCAACAGTCCCTAACGCCCCTGGGATCCTCTTCGGCATACTTAAGAATTTGCCCCTCATGCAGAAGCTTCTTTGCCAAGTTGTTTTCGCCGCAATCGTTTTCTAAGCTCATCTAAAAGGTAATGCTTTATAGTGTAAGGACTGTTGGGCATAACCGCCTGCTTGGCTAATCTTTTTTTGGAATTTATCACCAGAGGACCTAAAAGATCGGCAGAAGCTTGCGTCGCATCCTGAGGAACTGTGACGATAACATAGGTGACCAGATCCTTGGAGTTGGTATAATTTAGCTCTTCCAACTCCTTCTCGTTGATCTCCAGTTTGTAATTAGGAAAAAGGTGTAAAGGATCTGTGATCACGAAAGCCACATTGGGGTCCTCCACGGATTGAAGCCACTTGAAGGGTGCAAACTCCTTCCTCTCCAGAATCACATACTGAGTTAACTGAGAAAAACCAAGAACTCCTTTGGGAAGAACAATTACTTCCTTCTCTTTAAAATCGACCTCTCCAAATCTGGTTGTGACAAATTTCATCCTTCCCCCTTAATATGACCAGGATTTATGATGTGTGCGAATCAAAAACCAAAGGTGGTTTGAATTCCATTTCATTTTATCCCCCCAACTTTTATGATCCTGTAAGGATTTTTCCCTTCAAAGGAAAATCGACTTGAAGAAGAAATCATTTCTTCGTTCATCCGCTGGTTTTCAAATTGTCTAACCTTCCTCGTAATAGACGAAACTTGAATCAAAAGGTTTCCGATTGTGCTTGTTCTTCTCTGCGGAATTTGATCGTTCAAAAGAAAAACCCTGGGTTTGGTCCTGCCACCATCTTCTATACTTCTCCACCTTTCGATTCAAATCCTCGCCTCTTTTTTTGCTTCTGGTTTTGAAAAACACAACTCATCCCCTCGGTTTTGCGCCCTTACCTCTTTTTGAGTTTTTGTCGTTTTCAGATTTATCAGTTTCAGTAAAATCAGAGGCCAAGGTTTCCCCGGGTGGCTTATCGTGGTTCTCTTTTATCATGGTGATAATCTTGGAAACCCCCTCCACGGTGCTGACAACCGCTCTTTTATTCTCTTCCTGGATTTTGAAATATATTTCCTCTCTATGTATGGTCACTTTCTGGGGAGCGATTATCCCCAACCTCACCTGTCGCCCCCGCACCCCCAGGATGGTTATCTTAATATCATCTCCAATGGTGACGCTTTCTCCCAACTTCCTTGTCAAAATCAGCATAGCCACCCTCTTTCCAAGCGCAAGAATTCAGAAGGTTTTTCCATCTTTACTTATAGATTTCCAGGATTTTTCAGGACGAATTCAGTCTTTTCTTTGATCATCTTTATCAACTGACACCCTTCAAACTCGATTGGTCGTTTTTTTGACGCTTACATTACATAAGAATCGGTATGAAATTCAAATTCCTTAGCTTTCTTTTCCGTTTTTGTATCACTAAATCAATTTATTATTAGCCGAAACTGATTTCAACTTTTTCATGATGTATAACACCCTTTGACTCTCTCCTAAGACCGACTCCAGGGATCGTTCAATCTTTTCAATCAACTCCCTGTTTTTTTCCAGTTCTATCTCCCCGTGCCGGGAAAGCTTATAAAGTCTTCCCACCTCCATTCTTACGACCCGGACCATTCGGCTTATGTCTGAGGTAGCGCGACCGGTCTGATCAACCAGATCCAGGATGTCATCATAAACCCGGGTGGAAAGACCTCCTGTCTCCCTTGACTTGGAGGCGGCATAAGCTAAATTGGACGCCATTCTCTTCGCCTGGACGGAAAGCTCCTCCAGCGACCTCAAAACGTCCGAAGCCTTTTCGATCTCCTGGGATTTGATCATATCCTCCCTCGACAGTTAGCCTGGTTATTGGGATCACTTTGCCAAAATAATAAAAGATCACAAAAATCAAACCTACCCTCAGAAATTCACCAATTCTTTTATCTTTTCTTTAAGTTCATCCAAATTGGGGGACTTCACCAAATATGCATCTGCCAGCCATGACTGAAAGTCGCTTTTGTAGGTGGAATATGCCGAATTCAGTATGATGGGCGTATTCTTGTTGATCCTCCTTAAATCACCCAATATCCCCAGACCGTTTTGATCTTGAAGTTTGATATCCAGAATCACCAGATGCGGTGGCTCATTCTCAACTATCCTTAAGGCTTCTTCCCCTCTGGTGGTGGTTCTCACCTGATACCCATCTTCAGACAGCTCTTTTTCATAGAGCTTTAGAATGTAATCCTCATCATCTATCACCAATATGGTCGCCTTTCTGGATGAACTGATCGGGTTTTGTTTCACATGAGGTTCTCCTTTAGATGGTTTGATCCTCATCTTTTCCTCCCGGTTTTAATATTCAACTTGAGATTTCGATCCCATGGATTCTGCGGATGATTCACCAGCCGGCTCTCCCTCTGCTAAGGGAAGTTCTATGTAAAAAGTGGCTCCTTTCCCTTCCACACTCTGCACACCAATGTTGCCTCCATGATTTTTGATTATCTCTGAGCTTATGGTCAGTCCCAGACCGCAAGCTTCAGGTTTGGTGGTGAAGAAGGCATCGAAGATTTTGCTCGCGTGTTCTTTAGGAATGCCGAATCCGGTGTCTTTAACCTCTATCCTCACAAAGTCCTCTATCTGTCCGGTAGTGACGGATAATATCCCTCCCTGAGGCATAGCCCAGATGGCATTGCGGAAGATGTTTAACAGAGCATGTCGGATAAGATCTGGATTTGCCCAAACAGAAGAAAGATTTTGAGAAGGAAACTTGACCATCGAGATTTTAGCCGAATCTATCTCCGACTCCATCATTTCAAAGGTCTGGTCCACCAGCTCGTTTACGTTGACCATCTTAAGATGGGATTTATCAGGTTTGGAAAAATTGAGCACATTGTTCAAAACATTCTCCATCCTTTCGGTCTCTTTTGCTATGATCTGTATGTATTCATAATCTGAACTTTTTGGATCCATTTTCTTTAAGATGGAGCGAGCAAATCCTCCGATGACAGTCATGGGATTTCGCAACTCATGCGCTACCTGTGAGGTGATCTGTCCTAAAACTGACAGCTTCTCCATTTTCAAAAGCCTTTTGGTGTTTTCTGCGATCCTTCTGTTGGCTTCTGCTAATTTACTTACCTTTTCTGCCAACTCCTGATAGAGTTGAGAACTTTCTATGGCAGCTGAGGCATGATGAGCACATATGGAAAGGAGCTTGACATCCTCATCTTCAATCGGTTTTTGGGTGATCAGGTTGTCAGCTACGATCACTCCCAACATTTTGTCCTTCGATATCAGAGGAGCTACCGCAAATTGATCGGTTTGCAGGATGTCGAAAATATCTTCATCCGGTTTTCCTTTTCCTCTGGCGATGTTGAATGCCCTCTTATTTAACATCGACTGAATTAGTGGATTTCTTTCATCGGAGAGGGGAATTTTAAGCTTTCCTACAATCTGATTGACTAAAACGTCCTTCTCTTTTAAAGCATCTTTGTATGAGTGGAGCACCTCTTCCAAAGACTGCTTTTGGGCTGAAAGGGAATCCCAGATTCTTTTTGCCTCTTCCGGGTTGGAAGGTCCGATAGCCATCTTTCCCTCTAACATGATTCCCGTCTGGTTCAGAAGCAAAAGGAAAGCGCGATTGAATCCCAGCCCCTGTCCGGCAGTAACACCGATTAAGACGATTTGAAGTATCTCCTCCAAATTCAGGGTGCTTCTTAGAACTTTGCCTAACTCACAAAGGATGAAAAGCTCGTTTATCTTCTTCTGCAGATTCGAGTGTAAGTTTATTATACTTGAGACGTCTTCAACCAAACCCACTGCCCCCATCATCTTTCTTGCTTCATCTTTAACCGGAAAGACCCGGATGACAAGATTTGAATTCTCAAAATCCTTCACCCTTACTGATAATGGCTGTCCGGAAATCACACAGCTTTTGGCTTGCTTGGAAATCTGATGCTTTAGTGATTCTCCTTCCTCAAGCGTATTTTCGGCTTCTCCCTCTAACAACCTGGACAAAAACCTGTTCACATACTCCAGTTTTCCTTCAGATGAGCCTTTAAACATTCCCATGGGTAACTCATCCAAAAGTTTTTCTAAATCTTTGAAACCAGACTTTGCTGTCTGAAAAACGTTATTTGATTCGATGAGGTTCCGCATAATATTATTCTTAAATCAATTTAGTTGATAATCCTAAAGGAAGGCAGCATTGTCTGGAATCGATTTTCTGTGCCACGAGCTTCCTGAGTTCACCAAATGAAACTTCTTTTCAACAGTCTTTCTGTCGCTCTGGTAATTTGATTGACCTCATTTTTGATCTGTTTTAACCCGCGTTTAAACTCAAGATCAGACTTTTTACTTAACCACCGTGGTCTCTCTTCCTGCCGGGGTGAAAAACTGTCCAGAAGAAACTGCGCATTTTCCGCTATATTGGAAAGTGGGGTTTTTATCTTTAAGTTCAAGTTTTCTAACAGTTGTGGAGTAGGAATCATGCTCTCCATCCGGGTGATCTTTTCCTCAAGCTGTTTGGAGTGCTCTCTGGCCTGTTGAAGATCCTTTTGCAGCCTTTCCAACTCCGCATGATAAAACATCCGCTCTAAGCTTAATGTCACCGGGACGGAAATCAGACTCAGAAACTTCACATCTTCCGATTCGAAAGCATGTGCTCTTATGTGGCTCAAATTCATAACCCCGAAAAGTTCATCATTCAAAATCAGAGGTATGGCCAGGAAAGATTTAACTCTTTCTCCCCTTCTTTTCCGATGTAGATTGGAAAGAAGAATAGGTCTTTTCTCCTTGGCAACCCAGGCGGAGATTCCCATTCCAGAATCGAACCGGACGAAGTCAATTAAATCCACCTTCTTCCCCACCGAAGCCACCTCCTCCATCTCATTCTTCTTTTTATCTAACAAAAAGAGGCTGGCTTGACTGAACTCCACAGATTTGCCAATCAAATTCAACGTCCTTTCGAAGACCTTTCTTTCTCCGGTTGATTGTTCAATCATCCTGCAGATACCGGTCAAAACGTTAAAACCGATTTTCATGCTTTCTAAGTTCCGGTCTGCATGTAAAGATTTTTGCCTTTCAGAAAATTTTATGGATTTTGCACTTTTTTTATTTTTGCTTTTACTCTTCTTCATCATTTTGGTCTGCCCCCCGAAGCTATTATGATTTTTGTGATGTGACATTCCGGTGACTATGAGTTTCAGGATATACTGCTCCCCGGTGACTCTGCCTTTTTCGACTTGAGTTTTTCGACCAATTAAGAATTCCTCAGCCCCCAGAAGCCCCCTTATGCCCGTTTATGAAGCCATATAAGAGAGGTGTTTTTATTCGAGGTCATTTCACTTTTCGGTCGTTCGAGAAAAACACCAACAGGCTTTACATCTGTCTGGTGCCAAGCTCAGTGGTGCGCAAGTAGCTGGAAATGATCTCCCGCAATTTGCGGCCAAAACTTGCCACTTTCACCGGCAGGTGTTCTATCTGCTCCGGAGAGGTGAATTTCTCTAATTCCTCTCTGGAGGTAAACTCCACGCCCACCAAGAAATCACCTTCCTCTGAGGGTTCCACCCTCTTGATCTTTCCTAACACCCCTTCCAACACCACAAATTTATTCAGGTTCAAAGTCAAAACCACAAAACCTTCTTCCGGCACCGGTGAGTAAGTAAGCAGAAGCATTCCTCCCTCGCTCAGATTGAGAATTTCGCCGGAGGTTCGGTCTTTGGTCAGTTTTATCTTTCCCTTTTTACATGCCAGCAGATGGAACTGGATGGGAGAGGATAGCTCTATGCGAACATACTTGCGACCACCAGATGTTTTGAGTGGGAACGGAGTTTGTCCCAAACTGGTTATTCCAGAGTCTGTCTTTACATCAAAATCTTTTGAATCTGACAAAAATTTTCCTCCTTTCCAACCCTTCAAACAAACTTGAAGCAGTTTGAGTGGATTTATGGCTAATCTGAGAGAAACATTTACTCTTTAATAACAAAGTTAGTGTTTGAGCTTTCGAGGTGTTGGGAACATATCTGCCAATGAAATATTTGATTTATCCAGCCCCCAATCGGGTCTTTTGATTCAAATGAACAACTGCTATCTCTCACCTGGTATATGGGACCCTGAATATTACAATCTCAATTCTTACTGCTCCTCCTGGTTTGTCTTCTTCTCCGGGGCGATGGGAAATCTCAAAGAGAGCTTCGTCCCCCTGCCTTCAAGTTCTTCCCACTTGAGGTCCCCATGATATCTTCTTAGAATTTGAGAAACCATCTTGAATCGGTGATTGGCTTTCAGATCGGTAAGGTCAGGGTATCCATCTGTTTGGATCTCTTCTCTGCCACAATATATATTCAAACAGAGAGACTCTTCTTCTGTGGATGTTTGCAGGCGAATGCTTCCTCCGGAAGACATATAATCTCTCAACTCCCAGATCAGGCTTAAGAAAACCAACTCCAGATGTCCCGGATTTCCATATACCGCAGGAAGATCATCTTCTAAGCTTAGTTCAAATTTGATCCTGTTCGACTTCAATATATATTTGAGCAACACAAGATTGCTTTTCAGGATATGATGAATGTTTACTTCTCCTGCATGGGTGGTTTCATCAGATTGTCTGTGCAGATGATCGGAAAAGTCCTTTAAAGTTGAGCTGATTCGATTCGCATTATCTTCAATCGTTTCTAAAATGTTGATATTCGGAGATGTCTTTGGGAGTTTTTTCTCATTCATTTCTAAAAGTTGAGTTCTACCCAAAATTACCTGAAGGGGGTTGTTTATCTCATGCACCATTGCTCTGGCTAGTTCTGCCGTGGTGAAGAGCTTCTCGGCATCAATATGGTGAGACTTTTCTTCCTGTGGAAAGAGAGAAGATTTTTTAAGATAAGAATTCTCAATGCAGGTGGCAAAAAGCTCCACCCAGAAAAGCATATCTGCAGATGATTTGGTCTCAGAGGAAATGGCTTTTTTGAAATACGCCACCCAAAATCCATCTTTTTTCTCCAGAATCTTAAATGGGATCACCAGAAAGTTCCCCTCTTTTTCTGCGGGAAGAATTATCCTTCTTTTCTGACTAATAGCATAATAGATGTCGCCCCTTCTCCAGAAAGCTTCTATTTCATCTTCGAACTCCTCTGAAGGCTCTGAAGATGTGACCAGCCTTTCCAAGCCACCCTTCCCATCGCCAAGGAGAAAAACTCCACAATCCTCAAAGCCATACAACCCTCTTAAAAAATCCAGAAGCCAGGAAAGTCGATAGGTTAGCACAGGCTCTGGAAGCGCATCTTGTAAGGGGATCATCTGCAAAACTTTGCTAAAGCTCACATCATATTCATCCAGCACCTTTTTCTTGGAGGGACTCATCATCTGAAAAAGCCTGTTATTGACCCGGGCAAGCTCATCCAGCTTGCAGCCAAGGGAGAGAAGCAATTCATACACCTCTCTTTTTCTCTGATCTGGGTGAAGTGGTTGATTCTCCTTTGCTACTTCGGTCATCTGCTCATCTGGCAGAGTGGGATTTCCAGATATCTTGTTAAATCTCATGTGATTCCTCCAGACTGATCGAGTAAAACAGAAAACCTCATTTTTTTCTTATAGGGCGAATTTTTCTTTGACCATCCCCCTGAGCTTCAAAACAGCCTTGGTGTGTATCTGGGAGACCCTGGATTCGGAGATCTGCATCACCTCCCCGATCTCTTTTAGCGTCAGCTCCTCATGATAATACAAAGCCACCACCAATCTCTCCTGCTCGGATAGATGGCTTATGGCTTGGATCAGATATGCTTTAAGCTCCTCCTTTTCCAGATCTCCCAAAACATTTTCATAACTTAAATCCTCCAGGGTCTCAACCCGGGGCACCTGTCGATTATCTTCTTTCTTGTAAATCAACTCATCCAAAGATAGTATGGTGGTGGAAGAAACATCATCCAATGTGGAAAAAAGCTCATCTGGCGAGATCTTTAAAGATTTGGCAAGCTCTCTGCCGGAGGGGCGTCTGCCCAGTCGGTTTTCCAGTTTGCTTGTGGCTTTTTCGATCTCTCTGGATTTTGCTCTAGTCGAGCGGGGCACCCAATCTAAAGAACGGAGCTCATCCAAGATGGCTCCCCTTATTCGCGGGACTGCATAGGTTTCAAATTTCACCCCCCGGGAGGGATCAAAATTAGACAAAGCTTCGATCAATCCTATGACTCCGGTGTTGACCAAATCGGAAAGCTCCACCGATTTAGGAAATCCCATAGCCATCCTTCCAGCTACATTTTTCACTAAGGTTAGATATTCCTCCAAAAGTTTCTGTCTGACTTGCGGATCGTTGTCTTTTTTAAACTGCACCCAAACTTCTTGGACAGCCATGTAATCTACCTCGCTTTGTGAAGGTTTAAACTCCCCGGATACACATTGTCTCTGTGCATCCCGTCCCTTTTTGAGATCAGTCGAAAAAAAGGTATAATTTGGGGTATCGTTTTTTTATATCGTCTCCTCTTGGCTAATTCTTTAGTTTTGGAAAGAAAGCAATACGAAGCTTCGAGTAAGGAAAGTTTAGTTGCAAAAAAACGAACTCTTTTTAGGGAATTCAGTTTCAGAAAAGTGAAAAGCAAATGATTTTGGTTCTTGGAAATCGGCTTAAATAGGACAACCAACGCTGAGCCAAATTCCGAAAAGAGAGCTTTAGTCAATTGTGAAGCAGAATTGCAAGCCAAGCGCATCTCCAATTCTTTCAGTTCCATTCAGTTTTCAGTTCCGCCTTCTTCATACAGCCTTGAAAACTTTTGCAAACTTTGTGCCAAAACATTTGAAGGGGGGACTGGCAACACATAATTGTCTGCGGCATAACGAGTTAATCAAATTAGATGAGATATAAGTTTAAGTCGGCGGGTTGGTCGTTTAGGAAAAATCTTCCTAAAATAGGTGGAAAAAAGTTCCCACCCCTTACTTAGCTATGTGAATTCCGGCTGGTTTAAAAAGCAACACTTTTCGGTTGACAAACCACTTAACAGAGCATATTATTAATCTTGATTGATTACAGATTTTTGTAGTTCGTAGGGACAGGGCTTGTCCCTGTCCAAATTTAGAACAAGACAGACACAGCTAAGCAAAAACTTTAACAAGAAGGGCTTATGAGAAAATTTATCTTTATCTGGGCTTTGATTCTAATTCTTTTATCCTTGCTTTCGGTTAGTTCTCAAACTGTCCCTACGGATACTTCACAAATTGCTGCAGAGGTTTTGAAACATAAGGGGCAGATCGATAGTTTAAGGATGGAATTTGAGAAAACCAAAAAAGATTATTATGAGCGATCAATGGAAGGTGCTAAGAGAAGTATAGATTTAGCTAACATTGTTATAAAAATCGTCGGTTTAATAGTTGCTATAATGACTGGTCTGGGAATTTTCTCATATATTAAAACGGGGCAGATAAGAAAGAAAGTAGAGGATGAATTCGAGGAGATGAAGAAACTGAAAGAAAAAATGAAGGATGATTTTAAACAAGAATTTGAGAAAACGATTAATCTAAGACGTGAAATCGAAAGAACCAAAACACAAGCAGAGACATTGATGAAAGATATTAATCGAATTTATGAAGATGTAAAAAAGATAAAGGTAGATATGAAAAAGATGGACAAAGAAATTGATGAGAAAAAGCGATCTGTTGAAGAAACCAAAACAGAAGTTTCGGCTATCAGTTACTTCACAGAGGGAGTAGCTTTAGGAGAATCAGACAAGCATGAGGAAGCGATAGAGAGGTATAGCAAGGCTACAGAGCTGAAGCAGGATTATGTGGAAGCTTACAATAACTGGGGAGTGGCTTTAGGAGATTTAGGCAGGTATGAAGAGCAGATTGAGAAGTGTAAGAAGGCAATAGAATGGAAGCCAGATTATGCAGCAGCTTGGGCAAACTGGGGGTCGGCTTTAATAAATTCAGGCAGGCATGAGCAGTCTATAGAGAAGTCCAAGAAGGCCATAGAGCTGAACCCGAATCTTGCAGAAGCTTACAATAACTGGGGCGTGGCACTTGCTGAATCAGGTAGGCACGAGGAGGCGATAGAGAAGTTTGCCAGGGCTTCAGCGCTGCGACCGAATTATGCGCCTGCGTACTCTAACTGGGGATCCGCTTTAACAGAATTGGGCATGTATGAGGAGTCAATCGAGAAGTGCAGGAAAGCGGCAGAGCTGAAGCCGAATTTTCCAGATGCCTACAATAATTGGGGCGTAGCTCTATCTCGATCAGGAAAGCAAGAGGATGCGATAGAGAAATACAAAAAGCTGTCAGCCATGAAGCCGGATTATGCGCCCGCTTATTCAAATTGGGCGTTTGCTTTGATAAAATTAGGAAGATATGAAGAGGCGATAGACAAGTGTCAGAAGGCGACACAATTGGATCCCAGTCTTGCAAATGGGTGGTACAACATGGCGTGTGCTTATTCATTACAAAATAAGAAAGCATACGGATTAGAAAATCTTAAGAAAGCTATCGAACTCGACCCGACTTGTAAAGAAAAAGCAAAAAAAGATAAGGATTTCAAGAATCTGTGGGAGGATGAGGATTTTAAGAAGTTGGTGGAGTGAATGAGGATCGGATTCACAACAGATGAAGCAGATTAAAAAGATAAATAGATAGCGTCGAAGACAAGCCCTGAACCGTATGGTTCAGGGTAAACTCCGACGCTACATCCTTATTTGCGAAGGGAAGAGCGGGTAGCCGTCCATATGGACGTGCGGGGTAAATAATTTCCAAAATAACATAAGAAAGCGCCGGAGAAAAGCCCTTCGGGGTGAATCCCCTCAGGATGAACTCCGACGCTACTTGCTTCTACATGTCATTCTGAGCGTAGCGAAGAATCTCCATAAATCGAGATGTTTCGCTTCGCTCAACATGACACCCAATATGGTTTTCAACTGCCGGCTTTTCTTATGGATTTATTTTACTTCCGTTCAGTCTGGGATAAGCCTTTCCTTTCTGGTTCCAAATATTCTCTGTCCCAGATCGGATCGGTGAGCCTTGCCACCTTTTCTCCATACTGGCAAAGACCTTCAACAAAATCTGCCGCCTCTAAAGCCTCTGCCGCTTCTGGATTGATGGGATTAGCCCGCTGTTCCTTTACAATCTGGTAAAAGCGCCGATGATGGTCCCGGATGGGACAGGGAACGATTTCATTGCCCACCTGGTGTGAAGGTTGCATATAGCCGTATTCTGTTTGCCATTTTCGGACCGCCTTGAAAAAAGGACTCTCTAAAACCGTATTTACGTTTCCGCCATTTGAGTATATCTCTTTTATATTATGCGTGGAATAGGGGGTGAAAACACAGGGCATCACGTTGCCGTTCCAATCGATGTAAAAATACCCTCCTGCCCTGCCGGCGCATAAACAACCATCGCTGATCGATCCGGAGTTCCAGAAATCAGCAACGAACAGCTTGTGTTTCTCAATTAGTTCTCTCTCCCTCAAATACATGTTCAGCCTCTGCTCCGGGGTGACCAAAAGGTCCAAGGTGAACTTGCACCCAATGGGCATATATTGAAATATCCAGCCGTAGATCGTCCCTTGCTGATTGAAATAAAAATCGATGAATTCATCTGAGAGGAGAAGCTCTGCATTATCCCTGGTAGCGGTCAGAGATATTCCAAAAGGAACCCCAACCTCTCTTAAGTCTTCCATGGCTTTAAGAATCCTGTTATAAACCCCCTTTCCTCTCCTTTTATCCGTCTCCTCCTCAAAACCTTCTACCGAGATAGCTGGCGTAACATTTCCTAAATCTGCCATCCGCTCCGCTCTTTTCTTATCAATCAAAGTTCCGTTGGTGAAGATCAAAAAATAGTTGTCATTATGTTTTCCCGCCAGATTTAGAATATCCTTGCCCTGGCTTTTCCACATAAACGGTTCTCCACCGGAGATTACGGTGAAAAACGATCCCCAGTATCTGGTCTTATCGGCGATTATTTGAGATACTAAGTCAAAATCCAGTTTATTCTTAGCTCCAATCAAATTGCCGGCATAACACCCTTCACAATGAAGATTGCAGGCGGCGCCGGGGCTGATGGTCAGAAAGCCCGGCGGTTCAAAACCATGCTCCTCTTCAAACTTCTGAAGCTCATCCTTGCCTCCTAAGAATATGTTCCCCAACAGCACCTTTAAAAGTCCTTTCCTCACTCGGGGAGAGATGTTTTTATTCTTCAAAGCTTTATCCACGGCATACAGCAGGTTTCTGGTCATCAGGTATTTGTCCTCTTGTACTTTACGCGGACGCTTAAGAGGGTTCATTTCCACAAACAGCTCAAAGATTTTTTTGTCCGTTTTCTTCAGTATCATCCCTCGAATGGCATCGTTTGCCATGGCAGCGTTAAGCAAGCTGGCAAAGGTAGCTAAGAATATCGCCTTTCTTTTCTGGTTAAAATCCATTTCCTCCTCCAGTTTTCAACTTTCTTTACTGCCTAAAGGACACATTTCCTGCTCACGAAAGAGCGATCTTGTCTTATTTGATTGGCACAAATCTTTTCCAGTATACTTCTACAAATGCCCTCAATCTTAATGTGGAAATTAACAATTTGCTCCTAAAAAAGTCAAGTATAAAAATATGTCGGGTGTGTCAAGTAAATTGTGAGAGGACTCTGAAAAAGTCATTTTTGCGGGGCTGGTCATGCCTTAGGCAGATCCCGCCACAGGCGGGAGAGCCCCGCTTACGCAGGACTAAGTTATTGTTATTCATGCTGTCACACAAATTGTTAATGAAAAGCCCATTCCGCCAGAGGCGCCCGCCCCGCCTTTGGCGGGGGATCTGCCTATGGCAGAAATTTAGGTTATGCTTAGATCGTTTAACGGTGTCGAAGCCCGTATCGGATGTCAAAGTTCGATGTTCGAGGCTCGAAAATACCTAATGAATTCGGGACTTTACGGGAGCCTACTAAGAGGAGCAGGAAACAGTTTACATCTTAGTATTCGTATGAATGCTTCGCATTGATTTTTTCTCCCACACCTGTTTTGGGCTTGACTTGAAATGCGTATGCATTCATACGAATCCCCCTTTAGTAAAGGGGGATTTAGGGGGATTTTCCAAGTTTCAAATGCGTATACATTCATACGAATCCCCCCTTCCCCCCTTTTCTAAAGGGGGGATGTAAACAATTATATGCTCCCCTTAGTAACTTTACTATAAAACTGCATCGGATCTCCGGTAAATTGAACATGCGTATGCACTCATACGAGTTTGTGCACTACGGGTTTCGACCCTTATCCTGCCCGGGTTTCGGGCATTTAGTTGCGAAAATATCAACAATCCATGAGACAGCGTCAAAACATTTAGTGCGTTTGTATTAGTTGACCTAATGAAAGCAATCGAGGTTTTGGCTGACGGCAAACTAAGACAGGATTTCCCCCAAAGCAACGGAGTAAAATGCTTTAGGGGCTTACTTATTGAATTTTACATAAAGAATGGAACATTCTTCCTTCTTCGCCTCTCTGTGCCTGTCGGGTCCCCGACCCGACAGGCAACTCCCGCCAGGTCAGGGGATGCGTATGCACTCATACGAGCTTGGCGGGCACAGAATATACTATCGTTCCATTAAAAATGCAAGAAGCAATAATAGATTCCGGGTGCTAAATCACCTCATTTGCATAAGGTTTTTAATTTTTGTATTAGAAAGGGAAAAATTTTGGGGATGGTGGGAAAGAACGGGTTCCTTTAAATAGATTTCAGGCGACCTTTCTGGTCGCCTCTGTTCAGAGGTCAGCAAACCCTCTGTCATCTATTATCCGTTATCTGCTATCTGTCGTCTGTTATCTATTATCTGCTATCTGTCATCTGCTATTCATGGCTTAAAGCCTTCATCCGGTTGCTCGATGGCTCCCATGCTGTGCATCTCGTCGGTAACGATAGCGGGGGTCACAAAGATAACCAGGTCTCTGTTGGTCACTTCTTTCCGGGTGTATCGGAAAAGATAACCCAACAAGGGTAGGTCTTTTAATATGGGAAGCCCGACGTGGGTCTTCATTTCCACCTGGGTGGTTAATCCACCTATAACGGCTGTCTGACCGTTGCCCACTACCACATTAGTTTCAGCATTATTGGTATTAATGATCACTCCATTAGCATCGAAAGTATAGGAGCTACGCTCCGGCTTGAGTTTTAAAAGTATTCGATTCTCTGAGGTGATATGTGGAGTAACCCGCAGGATGGTCCCCACCTCCTCGAACTGAATCACCACATTACCTGCCTCATCGAATTGCTTTATGGGAATTTTTTGCCCCATCTGAATAAAAGCCTCCCGGTTGTCCACCGTTGTGATCTCAGGATGAGCTATTATCTTTCCCTTGTTGCTGGAGACCAGAGCGGAGACCACCCCCTCTATATCAAAATCTCCCTGAACCGTGGCGAAGGTGTAGGTAGCGATGGGATCGCTCACCCGATCGGTAATTTGAGAAAAGCTTGCTTCGGTCTTATCCCCTTCCAGAAGCTGGGCGCTTTTTCTGGAGACCATGGACCAGTTGATCCCCAATTCAGTTAAAGCTCCCGATTCGATCTCCAGAAGCTGAGCCGATATCTTGATCTGATCAGTCTCCTTGTCCAGGGTCTTGACCAGTTGCTTAACCTTCTGGATGTGCTCGGGCGTATCCCGGATAACCAGAGAGTTGGTGCGATCGTCCGTGTCGATGGTTCCTCTCTGCGAGATTACCGCCTTGACCGATTTCACCATGTCTTTAGCCGTCCCGTGTCTTACCGGGATAACCGCTGTCTCCAGGGGAACCATTGCAGATTGATCGATCCGATGCTTTTCCAAGAGTGCCTGCTCCTGGAGGAACTCCTGAGTGGGAAGCACCCGGATATAACCCCCCTCTTCCACTCCAGACAGGCTATAAGTTTTCAACAAAATGTCCAGCGCCTGTCGCCAGGTCACATCCTGCAAGGTCAAGGTCACCGAGGCCTCTACCGAAGGAGAAGCCACGATGTTGACCCCTCCATAATCAGCTAAAAAGCTCAAGACCGAATGCAAGTCCGCATTTTGTAGGTTTATTGCGGTGATGATCTTATCGGCTTTCCCGGATTGAGAAGGCTCCGCAAGAATCTTCCCTGCCCCTGCCAAAACAAAAACCAGTATCCCCAGGATAAGACAGATTTCCCAAACCGTCCCGCTCCACCTGAACCATCTGTTCCTTTGAAGAATCTTTCTCATAAGCTACCTCTCTTTTAATATTCCCGGTTAAGTTCCAAAACCCTTATTTGATATCCGCCATATTCCTCAACATGAAAGATCGCCCTCTCTTCCTTAACGCTGATTACGTATCCATTTTTCATTTTGTCCCCACTCATCAGAATATAACCGAATCCCATCTCATCTTCCAGCAAAGCCCGATTTCCTTCTTGATCCCTTAAGATTCCCACCAACTTTAGATTTTCAAACAGAGGCAGGGGCGCTTCTCCAAAGCTCATATCTTGCTTCTCTGTTAGCGGCAAGAAGGGGTCCCTTCTGTTTCCAGGATTATAATAAACCATTTTCCTTTTAGGAACCAAGCCCAACTCAGACTCCTGGGGACTCTGAATCAAAATCAAGCTCTCCGCCAATGCGTGGCTTTCCTTGGCGGCCACTGATTCAGGACCCAAAATCCTGCCAATTCCCTTTTGAACGGAACCCGGAGTCCCTGTGGAAACATCCTCTTTTCCCTCAGTTTCAACCTTTGTTATCTTTGTTTTTTCGGTCGCCTCCGCCTCAGAAGACTTGCCTTCAGGAAAAGGACCCAACGGGACCGGAGATCGACTTATCTGCCTTTTTGGAGAACGTCGTTTAGACAGGCTTTGCTTCGAGCTTAATTGGGAGACAGAAAGTGCCTCCTTCTTTTCAACTCCTGTTTGCGTTGTAGACTTAAAAGTCTGTTTTGCAGAAGCAGAGAGAGTATCCTTTTGGGTCTTTTCCTTTTCAACTTTTTTGGCAATTCCTTGATGGAAAGAGGATTTGGTTTGCTTGGTGGTAATGTGCTCCCCAGAAGCCTCTGGTGAAAGTGCCGGCTCAGGCAACACCGGTTCCTGTTTGATGATCTGCGAAACTTCTTCCTTCTTTATATCTTCATCCTCAGATCGTGTCTGAGATAATAAGATCGGTTTCTTCTCAGCAGGCAGGACAACCTCACCTGTATCGGCATAGCTGACCGCCCTTCGGTAGATTCTCTCTTTCTGAGTTGGTTCAGCTTTCTCCTTTTCAGAGACTTCTAATTCAGGTGAACTTTCAGCACTTAGAAGAGAAGTTTGAGACTTATCAGACTTCTGATCTTTCTGGGGAACTGCCTCAACTGAAGCAACTTTTGTCTGTTTTTTTTCCATTGATATCTTTTGATCCTTCTCTTCCTCTAGTACTGCCACCCACATGGGAAAATCAGAATCCTGGGTGGTCAAAATGGCAATGCTGGCTTCGTACTCTGTCTCCGGGTCAGTTACCTTGTAAACCACCGGGCCGTTCAGGTCTAAAACGACCCTGACGATCCTCCTCGGTTCAGTCTGAAACTGACTGGTGCGGATAGCCGTTATGCTACCCGGCGGAAGTCCCTTTTTAAAGTTATGTTGGGGTAAACCGAAAATAGCGTCCTTACAGTCGATGATCACCCGATAAGGTTTCCCATCCTTTGCTCCCTCTGTGGAGTGAAGAAACTCAAAGGGCTTGTCTGCATATACACAGACCTTGGTAAAGTTTCCTTCCTTCTTTAGGCTGATATTCTCAATCCGGCAACTCCCCCAGGCCGGGCTTATGGAAACTAAAAACGTGCCAAAAAAGAGAAACGCCAGAACGACTACAGATAGTCTGGTTATTAAATTTATTCTCATGTATCACCCTTTTTAAAATTCTATCTTTTTAAGCTTCTCCTCTTCCCTGACATAGTAGGTGGTCAATTTCAAAGATGCGGTGATACTGCTTTCTTTCTGTTCAGGTGTCTGTCCCTCCGGTGGTCGTGCGGTTATGGTCACATTCGACACATTTGCCAGAAAAGGGAAATTGGCGATCCTGCTTAAGAAGCTCCCCAAGTTATGGTATGATCCAAAAATTTCTATATCAAAAGAGCTAACGTTATAAAAGCTCATGGGAACCGCATCCCGGGGGATGATCTGAATGATTCCGGCTTGATTGGCAGAAGCGGCGGAATGCATTTGCATCAACAACTGGGGAATCTGCTTCTCCTCGGGCAGCAGGCGCTCTACTTTATGGTATCTTGTTAGAAGTTTTTCGTATTCCTCTTTCAAACCTTCGAAGCTTTTTGTCTTCATCTCCACGATCTTCAGATCAGACATCAGGTTCTCGTATTGGACCTGTTTCTGTTCTATCAAGGTGGTATTTTTAGAGTAGATCCTGGCATACCAGAAATAAAGCACCAGGAAGATCACCAGACTTCCCAGAAGAAGCTTTTGTATCTTTGGGTCTTTTAAATCCATCTATTCCCTCCCGGCGACCAAATTCATTTCAGCATTTTTCCTTTCATTAATTAAAGCCAACTCATGGACGGCGGTGTCAGCATCCGGGCTTTCCAACTTGGGCACATAATAATAAAGATCGCCCACCAGTTGGAAGGAAAAGGTTTTATATTCCTTGACCTCCGCTCTTTTTACATATTGCAGTTCCATATTCTTAAAATATTGCGATCCCATGAGTTGAATCAGAAATGAGGCTAAGCTGTTCAAAGAATAACTATATCCCTCTATGGTCACCCTCTTGACAAAAGACTCAAACCGGGGAGAAAAAATGGTGGTATCTGTGCCTGTATCGACAGTTGCCTCATTTTGCGATTCCTCTTCCATCAAAAGGGAGAGCCATAAATAATCCGGAACTCTTCTGCTTAAATCCTCCAGCACCTTAACCCAGACCGTCCGGTTTCTGTCCAGGACATCTATGGCAGACATCCTCTGCAAGATATTATCCTTAAGCTGGGTCAAGGCATCCACCAGCTCTATGTCCCTACTTAGCTGGTTGGTCCTCCTCTGTGCATCAGCAATCTTTTTATCCAGCGCTTTAAGTTTGATGCCTTGAAGAACACTGACTCCCGCAATCAACACCACCAAAATCCCGACAAAAGCGGCGATAAGAGTTAGGTTTTTATCAAAGGCGATGCCCCGTCTTTTCCCTCTGAGTTCCCTGGGGAGCAAATTGATCTCGATTTTGGCCATTTTATTTTGCCTTCCTTGAAGCTAACCCCACCGAGACAGCCAAAAGTGGTGCTATTCTGTCAGGCTGCACATCCTTGAAGATGTCCGGATCATATTCTATATTTCTCAAGGGATTGGCTATCTCAATTGGAATGTTCAATTTCGATTGTATGAATTCGGGCAAGAACGGAATCAGAGCGCCCCCACCAGAAAGAACGATCCAATCCACCTGTGGCACCTTAGCCGTGGATTTGAAATAGGAGAAGGCCACTTCCAGACCAGAGATCAACTCCTCTGAAGCTGTGACCACGGTGGCTTTGAGCATGTCCTGATCGATGGAGGTTCCCATCTCCCCCTTAATGGTCTTGGCGGCCAACTCCTGATTGATGCGAAATTCCTTCATTATGGTGTTATAGATCAATCGTCCACCGCTGGCTAAGTCTCTGGTGGAATGAAACAATCCGCTCTTGAGAAAGGTGATACTGGTGGTATCGAATCCGATGTCCATCAAGGCGGTCACCTTTTCCGGATCAATTTCATAATTAACGTCATATGCATTCAGGATGGCAAAGGCGTCGGTGTCCACGATCACCGGTCTTAGTCCGGCATCTGTCACCAGCTCCACATAAGAATTTAGGAATTCGTTTCTGGCCGCGACCAAAAGCACGTCCATTTTCTTAATCTCTTCATTCACATTGACGATGTGATAATCCATAGTCACATCTTCCACATCAAATGGGCTTCTCTGTTCCGCCTCAAACAAAATAGCCTGCTCTGCCTCCATACCGCTCTTTTGATCCATGGTGATCTTATCTGTGATCACCCCATGTCCGGAGATGGATATAGCCACCTCCCTCAACTTGGGATCGCATTGCTCCACCAAGCTCTGGAGATTGAAGATGATGATGTCTTTGTCTTTGATCTCCTCATCCACTATAACCTCCAGCGGAAGCTCCCTCATCCCCAGAGAAGTCAGGGTGAAGCTTCCGGATCTCTCCTCCAGCTTTACCAGTTTAATGGAGGAAGCACCGATGTCTAAGCCCGCCACAGTTTTTGCTTTTTTTCCGAAGGTCATACCAACTCTCTGTTTTTAAGTTTTGCCTGACAAAAGTGATGACTAAGAAATTACACTAATTGTGTTTTCGGCTTAAATTTTGAAAACCTTAAGCATCTGTAAAAATTTTTGAGAAAAGAAATAACATCACCCCTTCTGGAGAAATTCCCAAAAGCTTTTGGCTTTGTATGCTCGGCTTATAACTACAATCGGCAAGCAGTAGAAGAAACTTAATTTCTTTCACATTTAAATGTCAAAAAATCTCATGCCCCTCTGAGAGGAGATCTTCTCAAATCAAATCATTAAACCAGCTCAAGAAGAATATCATTCATCAGCCGAAAAATCATCAGACAATGATCATAATGTTAATTGGAATCTCACTTCCCTATCCCCTTCTTCTGATGCTTCGGGAATAGTCTTAATATTCCCCGCAGAATGCGGAGGAGAATTCCCGAAGCTTTTTGGCATCGGCATTTCCTGGAGCTGTTTCCCAAATCACTTTTCTTTCTTCTGTCATTCTGATCCCGCCAAAGGCGGGAGAAGAATCTAAAACCCAGTTGAAAATCCCGCCAGAGGCGGGGATGCTGACCCCGCCAAAGGCGGGGTCAGCATGACAATCATGTTTCTGACACTCCGGGAATTATTTGAGAAACAGTCCCTCCTAATGCCGATGCATCAAGAAAAAAGGAGATGAAGCAGAAGAGAACCATAGTTTTACTTTTCCGGTGCAAAAACAAGCTCATGCATTGGCAACTATTCTGAAGGAGATACTCGACTTTTAGCTTTCGGAACTTTATGGTATTTGATTCAGGTGGTGGCAACGGGATATTAGTTAAGCAAATCTATGTGGTCACGACTTAAATTAAGGAAATTCTAAAGCAGTAAGTTTGTAGCTCGTTAGCCTTAAAGAGAAGTTTTTCTAAAAAGCGACGTCTCCTTTCTTCAGAAGCAGTGTTCTTCCCTGTTCGGGGAAAGTCGCCTTCCCATTTGCTAAGCGTAACTTCTTTTTACATCACCCCACCGCTACCTTTTTTTATCTGACGAAAGGTGAGCCTCACTCTTCCGGTGGAAGCTAAAACATCTATATCTGCCAAGTCGTCTCCCTGATTATTTTTTATGGTCACTTTCCCGGAACTGGAGGCACTTCCATCCGGCTTGAAAACAATGGTATTATTGCTGAAATCGCAGTAATACATGGATACGTCCTGACCCAAACTAACTGTCTTTATCACCGAATCGCCGGTCTCATAGGTGAATAGATCCGGATTTACTTTGTCTTGGAACACGATGTATCCGTTCTGGTCATAGTCAAAATACAGCCCAACTTGAACTCTCTGGGAGATGGCATCAGATCTGGTCAATCGCATATCGGAAACGATATCCCGACTCTTGTCTTTGAATTTCAGTCTGGGCAGGACCCCTCCAAATTGAGGAGCCGCCATAGCAGCAATAACTCCCAGCACAACCACAGCGATCACCAACTCCAGCAAGGTGAGTCCTTTGGAATTCTTTTCATATCTCATCTTTTCCTCCTTCGAATTCATCTTTTTTTGTCTTGTGTATTCTACTCCTCTGTCCCTACTAGCAAACCCTATGCCAAACACGTCATTTCAAATGTCCATCCCCATATAACGCAACCCACTGAGGCTGAATGTGTTTTACTTACGGATTTTTACTGTTCAATGAGAAGCTGGCTGAGGGGCATATTTTGAGCAAATAAACATAGAACCGAATCGACAGATTATGGGGAAAATCCTATACTTATCCGCTCAAAGAGAATTGGGGCTCTGGAGTTGTCCGCAGGTGCCCTACGGGTACCGCAGAATCCACAGGACCGGCATTCAAACTAATACAAACACAGTAATGACTCTTACATGTCATTCTGACCCCGCCTTTGGTGGGATCAGCATGACAAGTGGGTAGACATAACGCATCCCTTCTGTCATAAGGCGGGGACAGTCCGTATGGATCTTCGATGGGTAGCCGTTCCGCTAAGCTGGACGGGGTGGGGCTGAAAAAATGGGCAAACTCCACAAAGGTGTAAATCTTGCCGATCAAGCTTTTGGTGAGATTGCTCAACCCCTTAGTGGACGCAAATAAAAACGATTGACAAATTGGGATTTTTGCTTAAATTAAAAGAGGAGTAGAAAAGATGTTTATCTGCGAGATCTTCCAAAGATCTTGCGTGATCCTGTCTTTTGGTGGGATAGTAAAACTTTTACGGCTGTTTTGCTGACACCTATAAATAAAGGAGCAGTAATCATGTTAATCTCTTCAATTTTCAAAAGGTCTGCTTTATTCTTTGTTATCCTTTGCCTGGTTGGTGGAATGAGTGCCCGAATAAGTGGCCAGGCTCCACAACAGCCCAGATTTGTTTTTCCTAAAGAGAGTCCGGTCCTCTCACAGAAATTCAAACAACACCTGGCAAATCTGGAACCACAAGATAAGGTAAAGGTGTGGGTTTTCTTCACAGATAAAGGGTTTAAGGATCTGGAAGGTTATCACTCGGCTGTTGCTCAGGCGGAGAAAGCCTTGACTTTCCGAGCCGCTAAGAGAAGATCCAAGACCATGAAGCCTAATCTGGCTGATTTTCATGATCTTCCGGTGAATCAGGCTTATATTGATCGGATACTGAATTTTCAAGCTAAGTTCAGACAGAGAAGCAGGTGGCTAAATGCCGCCAGCTTTGAGATTCCAGCAAGCGAGCTGGAAAAAATATTGGACTTGAGCTTTGTCCGATCCATAAAACCAGTTTTAGGAGGAAAGAGAAGACCAATCAGAATAGAAGCTCCTCCAGAAGCACCACTTGAGGGGAAAGGGTCGTTTTATCTGAATTACGGTGATTCCTATGCCCAGCTTCAGCAGTTGAACATCCCTGCGGTTCACGATCTGGGATATTATGGGCAGGGCGTGTTAGTCTGCATGTTGGACACTGGCTATCGAAAAGATCACCAGGCTTTTCAACTGGCTTACTCAGAAGGCAGGGTTTTGGCTGAGTGGGATTTTATCAATGACGATGGCGATACTCAAAATGAGCCCGGCGACCCGTCGGGACAGCATAATCATGGCACCTATACCTGGTCTACTCTGGGTGGAGCCGCAGATGGAAATCTATATGGGCCAGCTTATGGGGCCTATTTCATTCTGGCCAAGACTGAGGATACCTCGATGGAGGAGCCGATTGAGGAGGACAACTGGGTGGCGGGGATGGAGTGGGCGGACAGCATCGGTGCCGACATCATCTCCAGCTCCTTGGCATATATCGATTGGTACACCTACTCTGATCTGGATGGAAATACTGCGGTGACCACCATCGGCGCAGACATTGCTGCTCAAAAGGGGATCGTGGTGTGCAATGCCATGGGGAATAGTGGACCTGGAAGCGGAACCTTACTCGCTCCAGCAGATGCAGATAGCATCATCGCCTGTGGAGCTGTGTACTCAGATGGAGAAATTGTCTATTTCAGCTCCAGAGGTCCCACGTACGATGGAAGGATCAAACCGGAAGTATGTGCCAGAGGAGTCTCCACTCGCTGTGCCGATCCCTATAATGTCACCGGTTATACCACAGCCAGCGGAACTTCACTTTCCACCCCTCTAATCGGAGGCGCAGCAGCGGTGATTCTCTCTGCCCATCCCGACTGGACCCCCATGCAGGTGAGGGAAGCCATGTTGGAAAGCGGCGATAACTCTTCATCTCCTGACAACACTTACGGCTGGGGTGTTCCTGACATTTTAGCCGCCATCCAGTATAGCTTCTATCTTACCGGAGATGTGACCGGCGATGATGCGATTAACCTCGCAGACGTGCTTTATCTTATAAATTATCTTTATAAAGGTGGACCTCCCCCCTCTCCCTTATTTTTAGGTGACGTAAATTGCGATGATGAAGTTGATCTTTCTGACGTGCTCTATCTTATAAATTACCTGTATCAGGAGGGACCTGAACCCTGTTCACATTAATGTAGGTGTTAGACCACGCCCTATAAGTTCGTGAAGAGTAATTACTTTAGCTCTAAAATATTGCACAGTCCTATGCCAAGGGTCGCCTTTACCATCACGATCAAGTGATAAAGCGTGTGTGTGCGTTTTTTGAATCTGGAAACGTCCGTTCCAAGAGTCCTCGATATTGGCTGTGGTATAGGGTTCTCCGCAATAACACTTAAAGAAATAGCTTATAGCATCGTAGCTTTAGACATCTCTTATGACATGTTGGCGATTGCCCCGCCAGATCCACATATCTACTACATTACCGCTGCCACCGAGAACTTGCCGCTCGCCGCTACCAGTTTCGACCTTCTAACGGTATCCTCGGCTTTTCACTGGTTTGATAAAAAGTAGTTCATGAAGGAATTAAGGAGGGTTTTACGGCCAGGTGGGTGGGTAAGTATCTATGACAACTACCTCACAGCTCACCTAAAGGAATGTCCTGAATTCCAACAATGGTTTTGCGAGATCTATCTAAAGCGTTATCCTACGCCACCTCGCTTCGCCGCCTTCAAGCCCGAGGACTGCAAGGATGCAGGACTTGTTTTTCTTGGCGAAGAGCCTTATGAAGATATTGTTTCCTTTACGTGTGACCATCTGATCGATTGCCTGCTGACACAGACCAATATCATTTCAGCAATAGAGAACAGAAGGGACTCCTTTGATGGTGTAGTCAAATGGCTCCGAAAAGAATTGGACCAGTTCACAGTATTCCACTCTAAGGGAACCTCATCGGCAAAAGGAAGATTTGTTTTTGCGGGATCAATTACGTACCTTCAAAAGCAGATTTGATGCAAATTCTTATCCTACTTGTTACAATGCGTCGTCTAACAATAGATTGACTGCTCACTCCGTTTGCCAAAACTGCCTTGGGGCTTCACCAATCTGGGAAACGAGAACCGCTGTTCTAAATACGTTTAGCTAAAGCGACATCAACCATTTGAAATGCTTAAATTCGTTTCAAAATAAAGAATCGAAACCTCAACCGATACCCCAGCACCTAACTTATGTGCCAGTCGAAAAACTCCAATTGCCGTCATTGCGAGCGAGGCGAAGCAATCTCGTTTCCATACAAATCAAGGAGTTAGAGATTGCTTCGTCGTCCATATGGACTCCTCGCAATGACATTAAAGTGGTTTTTCGACAGACTCTTAAGCTAGGTGCTCATAAATCGAGGTCTCCGAATGTAACTGGTTGGTTCTTTGCCTATGGTCTAACCGGACCCAAATCAAAGGCTTGGATTTGTAACTTCCTTACCCTAACATGAAATGCTGAGATATAGGATACCTGGCAACACCCGCGATCGGTTTATCTTTCCTTTCTGATAGTTGTCTCACTCTTATTGATTTGAAGGAGCCTGACAAGTCAAGCAGTACTTTCATGCCGTCTTAACATAATACAAAAAAATCCTTGACAAGAGGGAAAATATAGATAGATTTGCAATAAAGACACTTTTTACTCAGCAGAAACTATAACCGAACCATGGAATTCGGGTCTCCTCTTTTTTAAAGTGAAGGACATCAAAAAAGCATTATGGCTTCTCTGTTTTTTAATGATTTACCGTTTTGGGGATGTGTAATTGGAAAGCCCTGTGAAACTGGCATTTCGCTGTCACGATTTTTGGTTATCAAATCCTTTTTTGTGGCTATCCTTCAATGGCATGTCAACTTGTTCATATCTAACCATGATCATAATCGTCTCAAAGTCGTGATTTAATTCTTTGAAAGTTATTGGTGAGTGAAAAATAACGAGATAGCACCAAACCATAAAACTTTATTTGTACCACAGCTCCTTTAGGAATAGATTAAGAGTTTAACTTTAAGACAATTGGAGTGAATGGTTTTTGGAAGACCTCTCCTTTGATGTTAACCTAATTGTTTCACTTGAATGGAGGCTGCAATGCGGGTAAAAATTAAAAAACTGCTCAAGGGTGGCAAGTATCTTCTCTTTTTTGAGACCCTGGACTTCAACCCGGATGAGAAGGAGAAGATAAAGAAGTTTGGCATCCCCGTTGTGGATTTAAGCTCAGAGGGTCTGGGAAGACACAAACTCGACCAGTTAGCTTTCACTTTGAAATGCCAGAGCCAAGAAGAAGCTGAGCAAAAGATCAGCAGTATCAAACGGAACATTAAGAATAAACTGACCCAGCTTTCGTCCCAAGTTGATGACCTCTACGTTGAGAAAGTGGTGCAGATTTCCAGAAAGAGGAAACTTTTGGTTTTAGGATTCTTGTGTGCTTTTGCCCTGATGATCTTCTCTGCGTACAAGGGAGTGATCTCATCACAACCAAGTGCTGGAAGAGAGAAGCAGGCATTTGCCCCAGTGCCCGCACATGCAATAAGGGATGATATGACTAATGAAGGAAATGCAGCCTCTTCTGAGGATACCGAGGCATCAGGAAACGATCCCATGGCAAATTGCGAAGTCGAGCATAGCGAACATGTCACAGCACATGCTTATGCCAAAGGTTCGGCAACTTTGGTGAAACCGGATTTCATCCTAACTGCAGTTCCCGATACTCTAATAAGGTATTCGGATTGGGAATCCAATATCGCCGGATCAGCAGATAAGGCTAATTTTAATCATTTTAAATTGGTCCTGACTCCGTTGGGCGGATTCAGAGGACCGGTTACCCTGGGAGTTTGGGGTATCCCTTCAATAGTTAAGACTCGTCTATCACCGGAAAAAATTGAACAGCTTCCCGGCAGTTCAACTCTACTCATTTCCCTTCCAACCCAGACTCTTCCCCAGATCTGTCCCCGCATAACCATCATCGCCAGAGGGAAGATTCCCCAAGGAGATCTCATTACCCATCAGAAAGAATTGGTGTTGACCATACGTCAAAAATCATCTTATCAGGGACCAACCTGGTATATCTCCACCAATGGAAATGACCAATCAGGTGACGGGGGGTGGGGGTCACCTTTTCGAACCATTCAAAGGGGAATAGATTGTGCTAAAGCCGGGGACACCGTACTGGTGGAAAGAGGTCTGTATAAGGAAAATATAAACCTAATATATAAGGATAGCATACTGGTGGCAAGTTGCTACATATTTGATCAAAGCCAATCAACCATGAGTTCGACCATCATTGAAGCGAAGAAGTCTGGATGGGTGGTAACCATTGGTCGAAGTAATCAGGTCACGTTGCGCGGCTTTACTATCCAAGAGGGTATGGGCGATAATGGTTCTTATGGGGGAGGGATATATTGTTATAACTCCAGTCTAAAGATCTTGGATAATATTATAACCAGAAACGAGAATCGTTACGGTTACGGGGCAGGTGTATTCTGCTACGATTCAGATTTTAATATCTGGAACAACCACATAACTTATAATTACAACTATGATGGTCACGGAGCAGGTATATATTGTTACAAATCCACCTCTGATATACAGCACAACATTATCAGCGGGAATTATTCAAGTGGCGGAGGTTCGGGGATTCATCTTTTAAACCCGAACTCAGTCAAGATCATTCGTAATGTGATTCATAGCGATTCCGGCTCTGCCGCAGTTGTCTTGTACACCAATGCTATTGGTATTACTGGAGATTTCCAGGTGATTAACAACACCATTAGTCATAATCAGGGGGATGGTATCCGATACTTTGGTGGACCTTGGTCTTTCCAGAACAACATCATAACTCACAATCACGGCTATGGTCTGTTCACCCTTGAGGGCATCGCCCACTTGTCCCATAATAATGTCTGGAGTAACGTTTCCAGCAACGATACCATGAATTATTATGGATTAAGTGACAACCTAAGTGGAAACAACGGTAACATCTCAAAGAATCCATGTTTTGGAAATCCCTCTCATGGAAATTTTCATCTCTGCTTCAATTCTCCCTGCATAAACTCGGGGAATCCGAATGGCCCTGTTCCTTCTGGAGGCGGCCTTCACGTCGACATGGGAGCTTTAGAGTACACCCACCCGAACATCATTTGTGGGGATATGAACAGAGATGGATTTTTGGATTATGGAGATATTAATTATCTTGTCAATTTGCTATCTGGGAAAGTTATCTCCCCTATCCCTCTCCAGATTGCTGATGTCAACTGCGATGATGAAATAGACCAGCAGGATCTTAGTTACCTATACAAGTTTTTATATTATTACGGATCAGAACCCTGTGCAAACTGCAAATCGAAAGATCGCCTGACCGAGAAAGAATGAAGGACATTTTCGAAATGAGTCTCTTTTTGCTCAAGCCACAAGCGACTCGGGATAAGCTTTATCTCAACAAAAACAAACCTCCCAAATTCTAAGCAACGAAACAGCGGATTCTTCAGGCATCGATTCCATATTTCTTTATCTTTTCAAATAAGGTGGTGTAGTCAATCTTTAAAGCCTGAGCGGCTTTTCTTTTATTCCCTCGAACCTGACTGAGCACCCGTATTATCAAAGCTCTTTCTGCCTCTGCTTGAGCATACTGCCCTACCTCTTTCAATCCCGCTCCTTCTCGCAATCTTATCTCATTGGGTGTGGGAATTCTTATTGCCAGATGCTGGGGCAGAATCTTTTTCCCCTCACACAGAATTATTGCTCTTTCTATGGTATTCTCCAGTTCCCTTACATTGCCGGGCCAGTGGTACTTGTCTAAAAGAGCCATCGCCTCCTTGGAGATACGCTTATTTGCCTTTTTCATCTCAGCACAATATTTTTTTACAAAATAGTCGGCTAACTCCGGTATGTCTTCCCTTCTTTCTCTTAAAGGCGGAATGGTTATAGGGAAGACGGACAATCTGTAAAACAGGTCTTCCCGAAATTGTTTTTTCTCAGTGGCTTTTTTTAAGTCCGCATTGGAGGCAGCGATCACTCTCACGTCCACGGTTATGGTCTTTGTTCCTCCCAATCGTTCAAAGGTTTTGTCCTGAAGAACCCGGAGAAGTTTTGCCTGAAGGGCAATATCTAAATCTCCCACCTCATCCAAGAAAATGGTTCCTCCCTGTGCGATCTCAAATTTTCCCATCTTCCGAGCCACTGATCCGGTATATGCTCCTCTTTCCGATCCGAAGAGTTCATTCTCCAAAAGCTCTCTGGGTATGGCAGCGCAATTGATAGCCACATAAGGACCCTTTCTCCTGGCGCTCAGACTATGAATGGCCCGAGCGAAAAGCTCCTTCCCTGTCCCGGATTCACCTAAAAGCAACACCGAGGTATCAGAAGGAACCACCTTTTGAATGAGTCCAGAGACCTGTTGCATCTTTTCACATTTTCCAATGATCTCCGCATATCCTAAATTATGCCCCAGCTCCTCTCTTAAAAGGACATTTTCCGCCACCAACCTGCGGTTCTCCAAGGCTCTTTTGATCAGAACGCTTAGATGATCCGTATCGAAAGGTTTGGTGAGAAAATCGAAAGCTCCCTCCCTCATGGCTTCCACCGCCTTCTCGATGGTACCATAGGCGGTCATCAGGATAACTGCCACATCGTGATCCAACTCCTTCAACGAGGACAATACTTCAATTCCATCCATCCTGGGTAGCTTTAAATCTGCCAGCACCACATCATATTTCTTCTCTTTGGCTCTCTCTAACCCACCTTCACCATCTCTGACAGTCTCCACCTCGTATCCTTCCGCCTCCAGAGTCTTGGAAAGCATCTCTCTCATGCTATCTTTATCTTCAATCACTAAAATTGAAGGCATAGCCCCCTCCTTGTTGTCAAAAAGATTCTTTCAAGAAGAAAGGAATCATATTACTTTCGATGTAATCGACACAAGTTGTGATCTCTTTCGATTGAGAAACAAGATTGTATGAAAAATGGGCAAGGACTCAACGAGGTTGGCAGAGGAACTTTGATACCCCTTAGAGAACCTCTCCCCCTGTCCCCCTCTCCATTTTCTGGCTGTATCATAATGTCATTCTGAGGCGTTAGCCGAAGAATCTCGATTTTCTAACTTATTGAAACTGTTAGATTCTTCGCTTCGCTCAGAATGACAACTGTGTGTTTCTAAGGGTTGCGACACAGTCTTTTTATGGAGAGGCGGATAGGGGGTGAGGTAATCAGACAAAATCTTTGATACTTCAGAAATAGAAATTGCAGAAGCTTAATAACATCGGCATTTCCTGAGACTATTTCTCAAATAATTCCCGAAGTATCAGAAACATAGTTGTCATGCCGACCCCACCTCTGGCGGGATTTTCAACTGGGTTTTAGATTCTTCGCCCTTCGGGCTCAGAATGACAAAATAAAAAGTGATTTGAGAAACAACTCCTCCTAATGCCGATGGATCAAAGAACACTTTACGGCTTACAATAGCGACAAGGACTGTAACAGGAATCCAAAGCTTCCTCTCTTGTCTTGAACACGATTTTGTTTCTCTCTGCCATTTGTAAAGCATATTTACAATCAGGTCGGTGAAATCGAAAGGATTTTTTATTCCCTATATAGAACTTTTCTTTTTCAGAAACCGGAACTGACCATATCCCGATTTTTTGCTTCCGTGCTTGCTTTTGCAAAAAACAAAAGGTATCGATATAGGTTGGATGAGAACGAAAAGGATAGAGTCGAGCCAAACCCTTCTTTATCATCTCCGCATTCACAAAAAGATCGCCCACATAAACATAAGCCAGTAGTCTTCCATCCGTATAGTTTTTTGGATCCCCTTGCTGGTACTCGGTCCGCAACCGGATCGTTTTCTTCTCAACCATTTCCGCGTTGAAGTTTTTGGCCTCTTTGTAAAAAGGCTGATCGAGCTCCGGGGTGTCTATGCCAATATATCTTACTTCATATCCATTCTGTAAAACTATAGAATCACCATCGATGACATCTTTTACTTTCCATCCCTCATGACGAGGATAAAAAACGAAAACTAATAATGCTACGGCTAGCACAAAAGCTAAATAAAATATCCATCTTGACTTAAAAAAACTGTTTCTCATGTCAAACCTCCTGTTTTGTGAATTTTAGATTGCCCTTACTCCAGATGACAGTATCCAGACCCCAGACAGCAGACTTCGGGAATCTGGCGTCTGCCTACTGGAGTCTGCTTACCGGAGTCTGCCTACTGGCATCTGGATACTGGTGTCTGCTTTCATTGCAACACCAAATCGCTGGTGCCATCCTCATTTTCCGTAACGTAAACTAAATTCTCCACCGAATCTTTTATATCATCTATGTGGGTTATTAAAAATATCTGTCTGAATCTATTTTTCAACCTGGCTAATGCGTTTAAGATATTCTCCTTTCGGAGCGTATCCTGGCTGCCGAAGATCTCATCTAATATAATAAAGGAGAACCCCACCTGGCTGGATTCGGAGATAAGAAGGGAGATGGCTATCCGCAGGGACAAATTAGCCAAATCGGTTTCTCCGCCAGAGAAGCGGCTTATGGGCAACCTTTCCCCCTGATCATAGATATAGATTTCGTAATCCTCATCCAGTTCCAAATCCTCGTATCTGTTCTCGCATAGCTCCAAAAAAAGAGTTTTCGCATAGCGGGAAAGCGTTGGTCTGATCCGTCCAATCAAGGAGACCCTGAAATCGGAAAATAACAAGTCCAACTTTTCCAGATACCGCTGTTCTTCCTCCCATCCTTTTATATTCTTTTCTAATTGGATGGTATTTTTGATCTCCTCTTCAAGCTGGTCGATTTCCTTTCCCATCATCTCCATCTGGTAGTTGATGTCCTTTAAAGCCAGCTCAGTCGAGTGCACTTCTTTTCTTTTTTCCTCTAACTTTTTTTCCATATTTTTATATTCTTCTTCCGAAAATTGTAGGCTAAAAATAGCCCCTTCTATTTTCTCCTCTTCCTGCTTTAACCACTGTAACTTCTCTCTCAATTCTTTTATACTCTTCTCCACCTGGGGCAATCTTTTAAGTTGAGAAACAAGCTCTGTTGATTTCTGCTTCAGTTTTTCTAAATGCCCAAATTCCTCTTTGAGTTTTTCATGATGGGAAGGATCATATTCCACTTCTCCTAAGTTTTTTAAAATCTCCGTTAGTGATAAGAGATTTTTATTCTTCTCTTTTAAACCACTCTCTAAATTCAGCCTCTCCCCTTCCAATCTAAAAAACTTCTCCACAGATTTTTGTGATCTTTCCTTTTGCGCTTCCAACTCAAGCTTTGTCTTTTTCAAATCTTGCCCTTTTTTCTTTATTCTTTCTCTTTCTTTTTCTATGGTTTGTAATCTTTCGTCTAACTGATTTTGTTCATTCAGAAGATGCTCTCGAATCTTGTGATAATCGGATCCCATGGGTCTCAGACAACGATCACATACTGAATCGGGACCAAGCTCCTCTATATGCTCCAACTGCGATTCCAACTTCTTCTTCTCATCCTTTGCTGATTTCGAAGATGCCTCCATCTTCATATAAAGGCTTCTTGTCTGCTCCAGTTCCTTCTCAACTGAAACCAGTTTTTCTTTCGCCTCTTTCAGATTCTTTTCGATCTCACTTTTTGGCTCAAGTTCTTTATTTAAAAACGCCAACCTTTCTTTATCCGAAGTTAGCGATGATTCTATGTCTCTCTTCTGATTTTGCGTGACATTTCGATGCTCTGCTTTTATCCTTTGCTCGTCCAAGAGAGAAACCCTTTTTTTGATCTCCTCATAAGGGGCAAGTAATTCTTCCAGTTTTTTCTTCTCAGAACCAAGCGCTGTCAGATTCGCGCTCTCCTCTTCTTGTGATTTTAGCTGAGCCTTTTGGCTTTGTTTCTCTGTTTGGGTTATGCTTCTTTTTTGACTAAGGCGGATGTGTTCTTCATATTTTGACTTCAAATTTCCCCAGAACTTTTCTGCCTCCTTCAAATCAGAGGTCTCAGAGTCAAACTTTTCTTTTGTGACTTTGGATTTATCTTTTAAAAGGGAAAGATTTTCTGACTTTTCTTTCTTTTGTGCCCGAAGCTCGTCTTTGTCTTTCAGGTGGGATCGATTGAAATCGAGCTTTAACTCCAACTCCCTTTTGTCAGACCTTAAATTTTTCAAAGCCACATCCACCGTTTCGATTCCCAACATGCGGGCTAAAAGCTCTTTTCTTTTATATGGCTGAAAATCGGAGAGGACATTTAGCTCTCTTTGTTTGGCGTAAAAGGAGGTCATAAAGGCTCTATAATCCATGTCCAGAGTTTTCTGGACAAGCTCATTGACAGCGCTGTTTCCTCTGGCTGACACCTTTTTGTTTATGATGACCGAAGCATCCACAGAAAGGGATGCTCCTTTTAGCTCCCGCACCACCTGAAAGTAGTCTCCATTCATCTCGAAATCCAAAATCACCCGACACACATCCGTCTTCCGGGCGAAGATGGATTTTATCTGATCTTTGCTGGTGCGGGAGGCATCTGTGCCAAACAGAGCCCAGCCGACAGCCTCCATCAAAGTGGATTTACCTGCACCATTGTTCCCGATGATCCCCACTATACCATCCGGAAACTCAAGCTCCGTTTCCTTAAATCTTCTGTAGTTTTCTAATCGAATGTTTCTCAAGTGCATCGGTAAAATTCGTATGAATGCTTCGCATCGGTTAATAGTTCACAGTTCATAGTTCGTAGTGAGAACTAAGATTTTGTCTGCCTACTGCCTACTGGATACTGCCTACTGCTTCTGCTGACAAGTACTTCAAACCCAACTCCAGCAGTTTCTCTTTCTTCAGATTTTCCACCGGCACCTGCTTTAGAAACTGGTCGAATTCCACATTCAATTTGCCAATGGAGGTTTTAGTTGATTGATCTTTCGCCTCTTCCTCTTTTCTTTCAAATCTTAAATCAAAATAAAAAACTTTCGACTTCAACTCAGCAACTTTTCGGAAATCCAGAGAATTATATATGTGCTCTGGAATGTTTGCAACCTTCAGCCTCACTATCTTCTCCTCAAAATCCTCTACCTGCACTCTCTTTTCAATCTCCATCAGGATCTCCTCTTGATCTAAATCTCGTGCATTGATGGAAACAAGCTCGATCATATCTCTGGTGGGAACTGGATGAAACTTTACGCTTATGGTTGGCGAAGATGTTTCTGTGGACTGTGGACTGTGGACTGTGGACGTCTCTATCTCCACTTCCACAAATCCCTTCTCTTGACCCAACTCCGCCATGGAGATTCTTTCGGTGGAACCAGCATAATACACCTTGGATTCCACTTTACAATAGCGGTGATAATGTCCCAGCGCCACATAATCGAAGGGCATCTCCAGATAGGAGGATGTGATCTCCTGTTCAGCTAACTCGCCCATGGAGAACTCCGGAATTCCTGCCACCACTCCGTGTAGCATCAGAATATTGAAGGTTGAATTCTGTCTGCCGTCCGCCGTCCGCCATCCGCCGACAATCTTCACCTTCGCCACTTCCTTGGAAAAATCCTCCTGATCCAGACAGTGCGGAATGGCGTGGATGGCAACCTGGTCAAGTTTTATTAGTTCATACTGATTTCTGTATACCAGATGAAGATAAGGAGAGAAAACCTCGAAGAACGAAAAAACCGAACCGACTGCTCTCTGTTTGGGAGTGTCGTGATTGCCTGAGATTATCACCATAGGAATCTGCAAATTCACAATTCGCAAAATCTGTCTTATGGCAAAATTGATGATTCGATTGGTGGGTCTTACCGTGTGAAAAAGATCTCCCGCATGCAGGACAAAATCCGGTTTAAGCTTAATTATCTGATCCACCGCAGATTCAAAGGAGTGGCAGATGTCTTCTTCCCTCTGATTAAAGCCGGAGGGTGACAATCTTCGGGAAAATCCGCTTGCCCCCAGATGGCTATCTGATATATGAACAAATCGCATTTGTAGATCGATTCTTGCTCACCAGAACCTAACTTGAGAGCGTGTCGAAAAACCACAAAATGCCCTTTATGTCATTCTGAACGAAGTGAAGAATCTAATAAATTCAACATGTTACAAATTTGAGATTCTGAGTCCCGCCGCTGGCGGGACTCAGAATGACATTTCTCGACAGCCTCTTGAGTCAGGTTCTGCTGTATTCATAAAACACGAGTCGGTAGTTTTGTAGGTCAAGCATGGCGTAGCCTGCTTGACAAATCCTTATTTGTCAACCCCGCCAAAGGCGGGGTTGACCTACATGACTACTACGTTATGTTAGATTGTCAACATAATTAGTTTAACCTTAAGTTAGGTTCTGGTGTCACAACTCTACAGAGAGTTAGTCGGTAGCCGCACCTTTCAGGGTGCGAAATACGTGCGCCCCGTCAGAGGCAGGGTGGCTACCAAGCTTGAGATCTCCACACAACCCCATTAGAAAAACTCCCGATCTATTTTTGCCTTTTCAAATACATTTCCTGCTTTGCTTCTATCTTTCAGCCATTCCTCATAAAGATGTATCTTTGCCGGAATGGCAAAGGGTGATTGAGGAGAGGTAATCAAAGCCTCACCCGCTTCCAGCATCTGAATCTCTGTGCCCAAATCGGAGATGTCCTGCTTGGCTGAGGATTTCACTATGTTTCTGTCCCGCTCATCAGCCAATCCCAGAATGAACAAGGTATTGAATTGAGACAAAAGTTCTTCATCAATTAATTTTGGCTGCTGGGTGATGGCACATAGTCCAGTTTTGAATTTTCGTCCCTCCCTGGAGATCTGGGCAAAGATGTTTACGTCCGATCTCCCCTTTTGAGAAAGCACCCTCTGTGCCTCTTCCATTACAATGATCGTAGGCAGAAGGGCTTTGAATTTTGATGGATCCTGATATGCCCGGCTGTGATGAAAAAACACTGCTCTGGATAAAACCGCCGATATCAAAAGCTCCTCCTGTTCGGACATGTTGGAAGTATCCACCAAAACCAGCCTGCCCGACTCCAAGTCGTTGATCACATTTTTGGTAATGGATAATTCAGGATCTTTGTGAATGAAGGGAAGCCTGAGGATCTGTTCCACCCTTCTCTGAACCACACCGGCAGTCGATTCAAAAAACCCTCTTCCGCTGGAAAGCTTAATTAAAAGATCCTCTATCTTGGCCTGCGCTATTTCTTGCATCCAGTTTTGCCCGAACAGATATCTTGCTGCGTAGAGCATCTCCACCTGCGGCTGGGTGAAATCGTATATGTGTCGGAAATCCTTTATATCTATTTCCCGCGGACTTATTTTGAGCCTGTTGTGAGGACCCTTTAAATTCCGGGAACTATAAACTCTCAGCCGTTTTTCCGCCAGAGGATGATCCACCAAGCCCTTATGGGCTGGGTCTCCCCCACCGTCGTAATACTCACCATGGGGATCCAAGATCAGCATCCCATATTGGGAAGATTCCAGAACCGTGCCAGCAAGGACTTTCATCAGATTGCTCTTGCCCATGCCGGTGGTGGCAAATATCCCTATATGACAAGGAAAGACCTCGCCTGAGACACCCACCCGAAAGTCCAGAACATCCTCCCCCGATCGCAAAGATCCCACCTCCAGATCACCCATGAAGTTTTTTAAGAATTCAAAATCCTTCTTCTGCGGGGTTCTTACTCTGGAAAAATGAGAAGGTATAGTTTTGGGCTTGCGGAATGTATTTTCCTTTACATATCCCAAGGGAACACATCGTCCCACCTTGTAAAGCCTTCTCTCTTTTTCATGAAACTGGAAAGGTTCATCTTGCTTATCCAAAAGCATCATGTTTCCTGCGGTTCTCTCCGCCCAGTTGGGATCGGATGCCTCCACTCCATAGCTTACGTCCACCACCCTCAAATAGTATGGTAGTTTTTTGTCCTCGTCCTCCGCCAGAAGGATGTCCCCCAGATGCAAATCCTCCTCGTAGAAGGTTCGAAAATATAGTTCGGTTATCTTCTTTCCGGTGATTCTTCCTTTGTAATCCATCATATGCAAATCACCTCCGCCCCCATTGCTTCACCATCCACCTTTGCCGACATTCACCTCTGCTCTTTCTGTGACTCGCTTGTTTTTCGTTACTACGTCTCTACCTCGCGCTGCACTGCATCTCCCTGCAACTAACCGTCACCCACCTGCCCCTAATACCTTCAACAACCCGTGCGCTAGCGCGGACCCAACCACCCCTAACCCAAACCCCACCCCGTAATCCACGTATCTTCGTTTCCTCAACATCCTCGCCAGCCCTTCCACCTGTTTCGCCCGCATCTCACTCAGAACCTCCAGATCGCTCACTTCTCCTCGAGTTCTCGCCACCTCACCCTTCACCTCCCTCAATGTCCTGACCTCTTCAGCGATCCCAGCCTGTACACTTGCGATAACTCCCTCTACCTCTTCGCTGGCTCGCCCCACAGTCTCTCGGATATCTGCGAACTTCTTCCTTATTTCCTCCACCCTTTCCTCAACCCACTCAATATCCCGCCTCTCCCCATAGAATCCTTTCCTCTTCCTCTTCCACCTCCATATTCTCACCCACGGAACTATTACCCCGGGCGCCATAGCCCCCACGCCCATTACGCTGATCAATCCTGCTAACAGAGCGACCATCAAACCGACATCACCGGCACCTAGTCCCCCAAACCACCCCAAGCATACCTGAGATGCCCACACCGCAAAAGCCGCAGACCCCTGACACACGAGTAGGTAAAACACCAATCCGAAGATTGGGCTCCTCCATATCACAACCGGCAAAACCACACTTGCCCCCAGCAACGAGAGCCCCATGATCAAACTGATCCCTCCCAGCGGGTACTCTGCGACCGGGCTAGCCCCCATCACCGTTATGCCCCATGCCACCAAACCAATCGGCAGTAACGCTATATACCATGTCTTCCTCATATTTATCCCCTTTCCCCTCTCATGTCACCTATTTCTACACCACCAACCACACAATCTCGACAGCTGTCCCCACACCCACTATCACTGTCAGCCCCTCGGTCCATTTCTCTTCGCATGTCCATCTGAGGCTCCATGAGTAGAATTTCACCCACTAATAACAACACGGCTGACATGATTCATTGTCGCAACCTATATCTGTCAAAGAATCAGAACCTGACTTAGGTTCTAGTCAATATTGGCTTCATCCTTTCAAATCCGCATTCAACACCTCATGAAAATCGGTAAACAACAAATCCCAGTCTGAGGTGGTTATACCCTTCTCAAAAGCCCTGGATTGCAGTTTGTATCTTATATCTTCTATCTCTGATAAGGTAATTCGGGAGATATTGTGAACTGCCGCCAGAGGATAAGGATATCCCAGGAAAGCCGGATCGCCGGAAAGATAGGATAAAACAGAGAAAATCATATTTGCATCCACCGGATCGATCCGATTGACATCTATCCGGAAGGCGAAATCTGAGGAGGCTTTCAGCTTAGCCACATAGATCTTTCCGAGATAGCTGGAGCCGGTGGTGTGAAGTTTCTCATCTGATATCTGGCAGAACCATTTTGAGTTTGGGCAGAACCTCTCCCCTGTTTTCATCACTGCCGGAATCAAAGGCGATTTATCTCCCCAATAAAGAGTGCTGGTTTTGGTCACCCCCACCAGATGAACACCCTTATCTTTAGCCTTCCGGGTGAACTGGAGCATGAAATTATAAGGCGGCGCGATGCTTGCCTTAAGCGATCCATCTACAAGCAACATATCACCGCTTTCCAACTCATCCAAAAGCTTTTGTGCCATCCTCCATTCGGAGAAAAGTCTCAGGCGATCTAACATCTTCTCTATCCCCGGAGCTTCAGAGGGTTCTTCACCTACAAGATCACCATAGGCGGAACAATACATCTGGGATAGATTAGCCAGTGAGATTATCTCCAATTTTAAAGGTATAATCTTCTGATCGATCCTTTTCCCTTGGTAGTAGACGACCGAGCCAACCCGATAGACCCCGATCAGAAATGATCTCCCTTTAACCACTGTAGCCGAGCCGCCATCCACAGCCGCTACTTTTCCCACTGGCTCTTCTTCCTTTATTATATGGAAGGAAAGCTCATCTAAATCCTTGTCCAGAAGCAAAGGCTCTTTTTCTTCTTCACCTGACTCCACCTCAATATAGGAAGGCTCGGAATCCAGCGCTTCTTGGATAAAGCTCACCGCTTGATTTATCTCATTCTCAATGGTTTCGTCTATATCCAGCATTTCTGTTTTCCTTGTTTGCTTTAAGACTGCATGATTTTTAACTTATTTCACTTTCCTCTTTTCAATGTGGTGATACTTTGGTAGCCGCAGGTCAGTTGACTTCCTATGGATCCAAATGGACAAATGAGCTTCAGCCTGCGATTCGTTTTTTTCATCCCCTTAGACTATTGTTCCTCCTCTGGTTGCATGCTGAAGCTTTGTATTTTCCATTTTCCTCTTTTTTTATTCAGAAAAAGTTTAAGCGGCTTTTCAACCTGTTTAGATTTCTCCTTATCTGTGGCATATTCTGAACTCAGTCCCAGTCTCAATCTCACCTCCGCACTGTCTTTCACGATCACAAAACTCTTTTTTGCTATCCGAGCACCGTCAAGCTTTTCCCCTAAAAAGAGACTATCCAAAATCTGGGAAGATATGTTTTGATTTTTGTCTTGTGTGATCGAGTCTAACACCGTTTCACTTCTCTGGTTTACCCCCCTTTCAAATTTTGCCAGAAGCTGTTTTATCAATGCCACGTCATCATCCGGCTTTTTGCCCACACATCCACAAATCAATAAAGCCACAAAAAACGTCCAAGCAACTTTGAAGAAATATCTTTGTTTATCCATCTTAATTGTAGTGATGGTTTTAGCCTGAAAACCGATACAATTATAAAAAGAAGTTCCGCTAAAAACAACTTTTATTTTTGAAAACTTTTCGGAAACCTTGCGTAAAAAAAGATGAGGGCTTACTCTGGTCGGATAGGGGGGCTAAAAACTATCCTTGGGGAATCCAGAACTCGCCCTCATGTCTCAAGACCCTGCGGACAATTTCTCTTTTTTCTTTTGAAACCAAACAGAATATAGAAGCTGTTAGAGAAGCCGTCAAGAGAAAAGTTAATTTTTCAAAAACTTTTTTCCCAGTATAACTTCCCCGGCAACTTATTTGGTAGAACAAAAGGGCAAAGATTTTGTGAAGCATCTTTGTTTTTTTGGTGCCACTTTTTCGTTCATTTTATTCATAGAAGAATGAATTCAAACCATAGGCATAAACAGGACTCTTAGCTTGACAAAAATTACAAAGCAGGCGTATCAACTTTAGAGAAATGCACTCAAAGTAACTCTTCAAAAATGAATTTGAAAAGAGCCATAAAGTTAATAATCGCAGGATTTATAGGATCAGCATTTTCTTTTTTTCCCTTCGCACTGGAGGCTCAACAACCTTTCGCACCAGACTCAAGCATCATCAAACTCTCCAGCACCCTCTGGTCAGATTTAAGGGACATCGAGTTTTGTGAGACAAAAGCTTATTGCGTTTTTTTCGACGGACTAACTGTTGTAGATCTCTCTGACATCAATTCGCCTTCCCAGATAGGGCAAGTGGAGCTTCCCCAAAACGGTCAAAAAGTGGATGTTTCAGGCAATTATGCTTATCTTATCGCCCTGGATAGCTGCATCCATTTAATTGACATTTCATCAGTTAACCAACCTCTCTTAATAAACAGCTTCAAGACTTCCGATCTCCTTACGGATATTCAAGTTCGGGATAACTGGGCGTATGTGACTGCGATAGATGCCGGGCTTTTGATTGTAGATGTCTCAGATCCCTTTAATGTCTCTTTGACTGGTTCATGTAGCGTAGCTGGTTTTCAGGCTCTCTCCCTTTACCTGTATGACAGTCTGGCTTACCTGGCGGGAGTTGGAGGTTTGAGACTGATCAACGTTGTGTCTCCCTACTCTCCCTTCTTGTTCGGATCCAGTGATATTATGGTAGCAGCAAATAAAGTTTTTGTCAATGCGGATGAAGGAGAAATCTATGCTTATCTGGGCAATTCGGCACGGATTTCGATTCTAAACGTAACCAATCCCCAAGACATCTTTCCTCTTTCCAGTTACACGTCGACATCCACCATGGCTGATTTTTTTGTCGCTGATGATTATGCTTATCTGGGTTTAACCTACCGGGGGCTTCTGGTACTTAATATCGCAGACAGAACTTCCCCAGAAGAAGTCTCTGCCCTTCGGCTGGGAGATTACACCAAGGAAATCTTTTTTTATTCTGATTTTGTCTTTCTCACAGACCACTTCGAGTCCACAAAGATAATCAACGTCTTCAACCCTGGTCGCCCCTTTGTTTGTGGCAGATGGATCATTCCCGGCACAGGTGAGGATGCAGTTGTGAAAGATGATTTTGCCTACGTGATGTGCCGCAATTCCGGACTCCATATATTAAATGTAGGGGACCCAGCTCATCCTCGGATGGTGAGCACTCTTTATGCCCCTTACAACAACAATGGGGTTGACGTTGAAGGAGATTACGCATACATCGCCGCTCTTTTAACTGGAATGCAGGTGGTGGATATCTCAGATCCGTCTAATCCAGAAGTGGTGGAAAGATACCAGCCAGAGGGATACACATACGGGGTAAAAGTAAAACAAGGATATGCCTATCTTTCAAATGCCCAAAATGATATTCAAATCATAGATATACAAAATCCTGCCTGCTTGATCCCCAGAGGATCTGTCCAGACTCCGGGAACTGTCCAGGAAATTTTTATACGGGGCGAGTATCTTTACGTTGCAGACCTGTCCGCAGGATTAACCATTATAAACGTGGCGGATAAAGACGATCCTTTCCTGGTCAGGTTCATTCCTACGGTGGGAAGATGTAAGAACGTGTTCTCATCAGGCGATCTTTTATTCTTGGCCTGTGAGGAAGTGGGAATGGAGATATATGATATCACCGATCCGGAAACACCTATGTTTCAAAGCTTTTATCCCACCTCTGAGGAAATTAAAGATTTGTATGTGGAAGACTATTATGCCTATTTGACTATGGCAAATCACAAAATAGAGGTAATTGATATCTCCTCTCCTTCTGATCCTGTTCTTGTTGTTAGCTATCACCTTCTGGATAACCCGGGCAATCTAACGGTAAAGGATGAACACATTTATCTGTGTGATGGTCGTTCCTTTAAAATCTTGAGATTTCTCCCCCCTCCTTGGTTGCCTAAGGCAAGTGCGAAGAAGATGTAAGCCGCAGCTGTGAACCATTCGGGACTGTTGAAAAAGCCTCAGTTTGGGGCGGGATATGCGTATGCTCGTATGAGTGCATACGCACATTCATACGAAAATTCCCGCTTTATGGGGGGGCAATGACTTATTACCCATAGCAGGGCATTTAGCCCTGCTAATAGTGTTTTTCAACAAGCCCATACGGTTCACCCCTTTGGTGGTTCGACTTCGCTCACCACCCTGAACCTGTCGAAGGGCGGGATTTCCAATGTTGTGAGAACTGAGGCTAATTCGTGTGCAACGAAATAGTTTACCGACCAGAGGCTAACAACCTGGCGACGTACCACCTTTGTATAAATAATTGATTAGATAAAGCACATCCTCAAGATCAACCACTCCGTCACAGTTAGCATCTCCAGTCCACAAAGGATCAGGGGCAGAGCCACCTTTATATATATAGTTTATTATATAAAGAACATCTTCAAGGTCTACTGTTTCGTCGTTATCGCAGTCACCGCGGGTATATACGGCTACGGACAACAAATCCGACCAATCACTCTCATAATCATATATATCCTTAGCTTTTACTTTTATGTGGTATTCGCCAGAGTTTTCCCAGATGTGGGAATCGGTACAGTTTTGTCCAGAGTTGTATGGTCCAAGCCAGTCACTGTTGGTTCCGTCTCCCCAGTCAAACCAATAAAATATGTTATCTCCCTGCGGATCAGTTGTGTTACTTGAGAAATCATATTCTGTTCCAGTTGCTCCCTCAGATATCCCAGATGGTTGTTCCGGTATCTCTGGTGGACTGTTGGAACTGGCAGGCCCCATGGCCAAATCAGGGTTACCCCAAAATGCTCCCCACTCAAACATCTCATACTTTACCATGTACCACAGTCCGTTAGTGTACATATGTCTCAAAGCCCATTGATGAGCCTCACCCTGAGTGTAATCCCCGGAAGTAACGCAGGTGGTGAAGAAATAGTCAAATGACTGACTGGAACCATCATATGGATCGTTCCAGGCGCCCATCCCATATGCGACCTTGGTGGCACCAAGAAAACCAACTCCACCCTGTTTCAGCATCTCTTGTCCTATGTTATCGTAGTCCGTATCCGAATTGCTGCAGGCATCAGCGAAGATGATCGCAGGATAGTCGTCGTTGAGGTTTGGACAGGTGGATGTGGAGACGAAAGCTTCGCCTGTGGAGTACTTGATATAGCTGGCGTAGTATGAGCCATGGCCGGCCCAGTTCACGAAGGCGAACTTACCAGACGACCAGACCGATCTGACGTTGTTAAATTTCAGATCGTAGTCCGAGGGATAGGTGGAGTGGCCCTGCTCGTACATGCGCGTCATAGTCCAATCCCACATCCACGGCTGATCCACCTTGGTCTCCATAAGAACTGCATTGTCCGTGTCATCCCAGAAGAAGGCGCCCAAAAGAAGAATGTTTTTCTTAAATGTGGGGTCATCGTTCTGCTCATAAGCAACGGACTTTTCACAGATGTGTAAAACAGTTGAAGGTTCGCTCCATGGAATTCTTCCCACGTTGACCTCAGAATAAAAATCGATTGGGTCTGAATTCTCACCCCACAGATGATCCCCATCAGCATCCCAGGATTGATCATCCGGAAGGGAGAGCTCCGCGTAGTATAAATCAGTCTCCGGTTTTCCGTATCCTACATCCTGCCAGCAACGGCGCATAGGAACATCATCGTAATCACCAACTAAGAGCACATCTTCAATGCCCCATTCACCTGACGGGTACTTATCTCTCAGAAAGTTTCTCATCTTCTCAGCCAGATCGTAACCAGTATAGTTGGAACTAATCCATGAGGTGGTTACCACGTTTACGCTTCTCCCTTTGCTGATCTCCCAGTTGGCCAGCGGAGTTACAGATGAGGTCAAGGCATCAAGAGTAATGATAACAAAGTCGAAATTTTCCTTGCCACCCATAACGCCGGGGTACCAGCTCTGAGCTTCATCGTAATTAAAAATGATCTCCTCTGCGATTCGTTCTTCCTGAGGAAGGTTATCAAGCATGATGTCTTCTGCGGAAAAATCTTTCGGAAACGTATAGCTTATACGTACAGTCACCTCGGGATAGTATGTCAGTTGACCGGATAGAGGGATATAGACAACCGGGGTCACCCTCACATCCACCAAATTATACTTTCTGAAACCTGCGGTGCGAACAACTTCTCCAACCGAAGCCGGGTATGGCTCATCGCTTCCATAAACTGAGGTAAAGTTCTCCTCGTACCTTTGCCTTTCTCTTTCATAGAGCAGTGGGTCTTCTTGGACAATTACTCTAGGTAAAGGCACAGGAGATATTTCATAGGCTCCGGGAAGAAGTATGCCTTCGCCAAGATCAAAGGTGACTTCAGCTAACTCAGCTCCGGGAGGAATGGCTATGGCAAAGATCTTTGATGGCAGGTTGGGTTTTCCTGGAACCAGCAGGCGACCAAAGTTCTCAACCAAGATCTCTTGTCCTTGTTCCGTGGATTTAATCTCATACGCCCCAATGGGTATGGTTGCGCTGATTTCTCCATCTTGTAAAGCTTGGTTAGCTTTACTGATGTTAGCACCTACCATAACGCTGCCTATCAACAGCACCGTTATTAAAACAACCACTACCCTTCCGCACTTTTTCATTCCTTCCTCCTTTTAGGTTAGTGGAAGACCAAATTCCGTTTGCCTTTATGCGCCAAACACAATTTAATTATACCTCAAAAATGAAAAAAGTCAAGTAAAATTCTTATTTGCGTCCACTGATGCGGTATGATGCACTATTCTTTGAATTAGGAGCGCAGAAGAAGCGTCACCAGGACTTTCGAGGTTGTCCCAGGAGTTGCGCGTAGGCCCGCCTTAGGCGGGCGAGCCCAGCCGTGAAGGCTGGGCTACGCGTTCTACTAATGTTCTTCAAATCAATGACTTATCGACTTTCGCACAAGATTTCAAAATCCATAAAAGCCAGAATCTCTTGTAAATACAAAATCTTTGCCTTTTCTTCTTTCTTACCCCTCGCTATTAACCATCCCTCTCATACCCTTATAAAATACCCATAACTTTGGACGCATCCAAAACTCTTCTGAGGTTGGATCAATAGACTGAGGCTGTCTCTCAATACAAAGCTGCGGTTTTAAACCTCAGCATTTGAAGGAAGGTTGCGGTTGCTTTTCCCACTTTGTCTAAAGAGATGTTTTTAACCTGACAAATCTTAAAACAGAAAGCGGAGAGGGAGTTAACCTCTCCGCTTTTTTCCTTGCTCGTTTAAAATATCCCCAGCCCTTTACATCCTTAATCGGTTTGCCGGCTGTCTCTTGGCATTAACAGCCCGGCGCCGGACCTCCTTTGTATAGATAGCTTATCAGGTAGAGCACGTCCCCGAGGTCAATTACTCCGTCGCAATTGGCATCTCCTGCTGGCAGGGGATCAGGAGCAAGACCGTTCTTATAGAGGTAGTTTATCAGATAGAGCACATCTTCAATGTCTATCAAGCCATCACCGGTAACATCACCAACCTGGACTGGCGGAAGCTCAATATCGACCCCACTCACCTTTCCAGAACCGATCTCCACAGGATCAGGATAAGATCCATCGTGATAGGAAACCTTGGAGGCGGAAACAGTGTAAGTGCCGGGGAGAAGTCCATTTATTACGTAGCCTCCTTCAGAGGAGCTTCTGGCAGAACCTTTCACTTCTCCATTCGCTTGGGCATAAACCAAAGCTCCTTCGAGTGGTGAACCATCGGAGCTGATCACACCAGAGATCCTGCCTCCTCCTGAGCCACATGGCGCAAGATAAAAGTCGACATCATAAGCATCGGGCGTTACTAATGTAGCTTCCTCCCAGGTATAGACACCGTCATAGAACTCACCGATGTATCCGGGGGCGATAGCAAATACGTAGTAGTCGTCCGTCTGTAACCCTTGAATCATGTATGCTCCAACAGAATCGGTAAAGTCAAATCCCCAATTTCCATTAAAAGAAACGGCAATGACGATGGCATAAGGTATGGGTAACAGAAATGTGGTATCTTCGAGCACCTTTCCTGCGATTATCCCCTCACCCGGACCTGCATAAGGAATCAAGGCGAAGTCAATGCCCGGAGTATCTTGACCTTCAATGACGGTTACAACGGTAGGATAATCCTGGGGACAGTAGTCCCATGCCCAAGCAGTCACAAAATAATCCCCAGCATAAAGACCAGAGATGGTATACTGACCTGCGTGATTTGTCAGAGCATAACCGTGACCAAACTCCCCGTATGCACAAACATAAGCGCCTGGGATGGGTTGACCAATACTTGAGTCGGTAACGGTTCCAGAAATGGACCCGGGCTCACCAATGGGGGTGAGATCAAAGTTGATATCGGGAGTGTCTTCACCAGAAATCACAATCACAGAATCCGGATAGGTCTCTGGAGCATAACCCATCGCATTGGCATTGACTTGATAAGTGCCAGCGCACAGGTCTTGGATCATATAATAGCCGCCGCTGTCACTCCATGCCTCTCCGTAACACCAGTTATCCAAACCAATGGCTATCAGGTGAGCCATAACAATCGGAAGACCGGTCTCTTCATCAGTTACCCTGCCTGAAATTGAGCCATACTCACCTATTGGAGTTAAAGCAAAATCAATATTAGGGCTATTTTCTCCCGCCACCACAATCACCGAATCAGGGTAGGTCTCCGGCATGTAGCCATCTTTTCGGGCATTCACCTCATAGGCATCCGGGGGAAGGCGATCACATAAGTAATAGCCAGCAGTATCGGTATACCAGATGCAATATATTCCAGTTATGGTGATCTCCGCACTTACAATCGGAAGACCGGTTTGCTCATCAGTAACTCTGCCTGAAATCGAGCCATACTCAGGACCACCCACAGGAGTAAGAGCAAAGTCAATATCAGGAGTATTCTGCCCCTCAACCACAGTCACAGAATCCGGATAGGTCTCAGGATAATATCCAATTGCGGAGGCATAAACTAAGTAAACTCCAGATGGGACGTCGTCACACATATAATGGCCGGTAGAGTCCGTGAACCACATACAGTCTAAGTCGCTGAGAGTGATTCCTGCACCCACAATTGGTTGACCAGTGATTTCATCTGTAACCATACCTGAGATTGAACCAACCCCTCCAATTGGAGTTAAAGCAAAATCGACGTTGGGTGTATTTTGCCCCTCAATCACAATCACAGAATCCGGATAGGTCTCTTGATAGTATCCGGTTGCGTAGGCATTAACCCCATAAGCTCCAGGAGGAATGTTTTCACACATGTAGTGGCCGATGGAGTCGGTGTACCATACACAATATATCCCGCTGAGGGTAATTGCCGCCCCTTCGATCGGGTAACCGGTCACCTCATCCATGACCCTCCCAGAAACCGATCCGAATTCTCCACCCACAGGGGTTAGGGCAAAATCGATATCAGGTGTATTTTGCCCTTCCTCAACAGTCACCAATTCCGGATAGATCTCATTTTCATATCCGTCCTTATGAACTCCTACTATATACTGCCCAGCTACGAGATTATGTATGAGATAATATCCGTCAGTGTCTGCCCATGCCTCCCCTCCGCCATGAGCGCTGCTATCATAAGCCCAGACATGAGCCGAGGGAATTGGGAAACCTGTCACCTCATCTGTGACTATCCCTGAAATCGATCCGGACTGAGCAAATGCCAGCCCCGGAAAGACGACTAAGAAAGTCAAACTCAGAAGCACAACAAGAAGTTTTCCTTTCATCTTAAAAACACCTCCTTATTTTGTTTTTAGGTTTGCGTTTTTTAAATAAAGTTTATTGTTAAAGAAACTGATTTTTCCGATAAGCGTTTCAGCTTTGATGGGTTGGTTTTTTCATACAACCTCTTCTACCATTAAACCTCTAATTGCAAATAGGTGCGGATTTAGTTATCTCCAATAATCCATTATAAATATAGTCGTTATCGAACTTTTGTCAATGAAAAAACGAAAAATTACACAAGGGGTAATGTTTGAATTTGTGTGTAAATTTGTTAAACTCACAGAAGGTGTTCCCTCCCAATAGTTTTTATGCTATCACTTGTTCCATTTGTGGTTCTATGGTTCGATTAGTTTGTTCAGGGGTGGAGAAGTATTGAGCGATAGGAACAATTCTTTCGGTTCT
>Ga0315545_1000047_pt1 | contig 111467 bp, 101 predicted proteins | sample SalMarSW160210MG_FD_203096 | JGI IMG/M metagenome (GOLD analysis project Ga0315545, IMG submission 203096) | Salt marsh sediment microbial communities from the Plum Island Ecosystem LTER, Massachusetts, United States - Salt Marsh Sediment SW1602-10 ... | reverse complement strand
AGCACATCAGCCTTATAATCCTCACATTGGGTGGGTACTTTGTTCGCGATGTGCCGGCAAGGTCAGCGCCGGTATAGGAGCACCAGTTGCAAAAAAAGCCAATTATCTTTGGCTCAAATTCTTCCATTCTTGCCTCCTGCGCATAATTCATCACCTGACTAGAATGTGGTAAAATATTGGCAAAGCATGAACCGTTGGGGATTATACCCTATAGGGGTATGACATATCAAATCAGGGTGAATTTTAGGGGGATATAATGGCCGAGAAAGAAGAAATATCGCAGGATACATTGTTGAAGCGCCTGAGGAGGATAGAGGGACAAGTTCGCGGCATCCAAAAAATGATTGCCGATGGTCGTGACTGTGAGAGCCTGGTGACTCAGTTAGGGGCAATACGCTCGGCTATTGATGGTGTTGGTGCGCTTTTGCTGAAAAATTATATGAAGATTTGCTTCAATCAGGAAACAATAGCTGAGTGTGCTAACGTTGAGTCTCTGGCACGGGCTATTGCCATCTGGGGCAGGGTACAGTTTGGGGATTAGCTGTGAATGGCTGCCATTGCCGCCTGGCACACGGCTACATCCCAAGCAATAAAGAGGATACGCGATTAAAGACCTAGGGCGGTGTTACCTCGGGCAATTGTTCCAGGGCAGCCTGGGCATTTTCCTCGGGGAAAGACTCATCTTCTATAGCTCCTTCAGCGAAATCTTTGAAGGTAGCTAGGTCAAGATTGCTGTTGCCATCCAGCAGAAACAGGATGTTCTTTTTCTCTTTACTCTGCTTGCAGGCTAGCGCTTCATCTATAACCGCCGCCACCGCATAAGAGGTCTCGGGAGAAGGTATCATTCCCTCGGCTCGGGCGAAGGTTACGGCTGCCTCAAATGCCTTCCGCTGCATATAAACCTTGGCCTCAATTTGCTTCTCACTGTACAAAGCACTGACCAGCGGAGAAATCCCGTGATAGCGCATACCACCGGCGCGGATATCCGGCGGGATGAAGCTACGGCCCAGGGTGTACATCTTCAGCATCGGGGACAAGCCTTCGGTATCACCAAAATCGTAAGCGTATCGCCCTTTGGATAGGCTTGGAGCCGCTGCCGTTTCAACCGCCATTATCCGTGGCCCCTGTCCGCCTGCCTGATAAAAGGGGAAAGCCAGACCACCCAGACCGCTACCACCACTCACAGCGCAGATGATTACATCGGGACTGACACCAGCCTGGCGCATCTGGCTTCGTGCTTCAAGACCAATGACCGTCTGGTGCAGCACAACATGATTCATTACTGTGCCCCAGGAAAACTTGACATCATCACGAGAATTAGCCTCCTGGAAGGCTTCGCTCAGGGCGATACTCAAGCTGCCGGGTGAATCAGGGTCTTGGGCCAATATCTTCTTGCCGGTGAACGTCTTCTGGCTGGGACTGGGAACGACCTCGGCGCCCAGTATCTCCATGACGTAGCGTCCGTATACCTTCTGTTCATAGCTAGACCGCACCATGTATACCTTGCACTGGATACCAAAGTAGTTGCAGGCAATAGCCAGGGCGGCTCCCCATTCGCCGTTTCCGGTAGCCGTCACCATGTACTCCACACCCTCGTCCTGGACAGCGTAGTATGCCTGAGCCACGGCTGTGTTCATCTCGTGGCTGCCTGAGGGGCTGCCGCCTTCGTGCTTATAGAAAATCCTGGCCGGTGTTTCCAGGCTCTTCTCCAACCTCTCAGCCCGGTAGAGGGGGGTAGGTCTCCAGTTGGAATAAAACTCCCTGACTTCCTTGGGGATAGACAGGTCTCGCTTTTCCCTCTCAAGCTCCTGCTCAACGATGTAATAAGGTGCCACGTAGTCAAGGTCGTGATGGCTTAGCGCATAGCCGCTGGTGCTCATCATGGGGGGCACGTTAAAGTCTAAATCAGGAATGATGTTATACCATTTGTCCGGTATATTATTGGTTTTGGGCGCGATTCTCATCTTGAAACCTCCGCTCCATAGCTATATTGAGGATGCTCACAATGACTAAACCGTAAGCGCTATTGTAAAGGTGATTGGTAACGGTGTCAATGGCTTTATAAATCTCGTCTCTTTTTATTGACCTGTTTTGCCAGGAAGTCACTGAACCGACCATATGATTGCCCAAGTGTCTTGATTTATATATAAACAAGTATAGGAAATAAGTACTAAACTCGGGGGGAAAAGTTAGAAAAGGTTAGGTCGAATGTCTTGACATTTGCCAAATGGCAAATTATAATAGGGAGTTTGTACTAGTTCCTTAGTAATACCCGCCACTACCAAGGTCTAAAAAAGTTTATCTCAAGGATAATAGATAGGCCCAGGAGCAGGATAAGGTGATATGCGGATACAATATACTTTGGGCAATAAGGTGCGAAGCCTTGCATGGATTATGGGCATTGTTGTGCTGCTCGCCATTGTTGGTGGCACTATCGTCGACATTGACCACCCCATTGCGTGGCTTCTGGCGCTCCCTAACGGAAGATTCCTTATGCCTTACTTTGCTGTGGCTGGGGGTGTGCTTCTGCTCACTGGGCTTGGCTTTCTTATCACATGTCTATGCCGATACGCATGGATTAGGTTTCTGAAGAAACTTTACTCCCGTCAGCAAGCTGGCGAGTTTGACAAGCCATGATTCGCCAATGTCATCTACAGGATATCAGCAGAATATACTTCATCATCAACGAGGCAGCCAAAGCCTACGAAGGCGTTATACCGGCTGACTGCTACCACCAGCCCTATATGCCCATGGAAGAGCTGGTGCAGGAAATGAAGCGGATGACCTTCTTTGGCTGGGAGGTAAACGGGGAACTGGTGGGGGTGATGGGGATGGAACCGATTAAAGATGTCGTCCTTATCCGCCATGCCTACGTATTACCCCAGTGGCAGAGACAGGGAATAAGCAGCCGGCTCCTCGGTCACCTTAAAGGGCTGGTTAATGCCCCCCGCCTGCTGGTGGGGACATGGACTGCTGCCCGGTGGGCAATTGACTTCTATGAAAAGCACGGCTTTAAGCTGCTGCCGGATAAGGACGAGCTGCTAAAGACCTACTGGGACATTCCCCAGCGCCAGATTGAGACCTCGGTGGTGCTGGGGGTGGGGGTGAGGTAGACGCTTAAAACAAACAGTCTAGAGAAAATCCCATCTTAGTCACCATTTCTAGTTACTTGGTACGAGATTTTTTAGAGCGGTCAACCATGTCTCTGATGATTAGTTCTTCCGCCCACATCTTACACTCTATTGCCTTTCGGCGAGTCACCCTACGCACTTTGTCCCAATCATGTGCAGAATCTCTAGAGCGCACTATATAAAACTCCTTCATCTCGGATTCGTCTAAAGCTTCAACTTTTAGAGCCTTGCTTTCCTGCAGTATTAAATCTAGGTCAGGTTTCTTTTTCACTCGCTTATATGTCACAAGCTCTACAATCTTAAAGAAATTAAGGAGTGCATCAGCGTAAAGGTATTCAACAGGAAGAGAACTCCTCAACAAAAACAAACCTATGTAATGATAATTAAAGACTCGCGGATAATTCTTAGCTATCCAATATGTCACTTTATGCCCAGCCGTAAAGTCCTTATCAGTCAAAGGCGTTGGTCCTGTTGGTTCGATTTCCCTGTCCGCCTCCAACCCGATAATCTTCTTCCTTTCCCATATTGGTTTCAAATCTTCGTTCAATAATACATCTTGCACCCAGAAATGCCCGATTGTTGCTACCGACAAGCCTGTACAAAAGAATCTAAATTTCAATAATATTGCTTCATACGGCAATCCCAAATCCTCTTGCTTCACACGATATCTTAGGAAGTACCGTCCCTTTTTTCTGATAAGTTCGTGAACCAAATCTTGACCAACTATTGTCTTGGGTACATTAGCAATTGAAAAAATTGGACATAGAATAACGTCATCTTTCTGCATAAGCAACTTCTCCAATTGTTTAACTCTCTTTTGCCACCCCATCCCCTTTATCTTCGGTCAGCTTTACCGGTTGCAGCTTATTGGTTAAATCCTCGCTACTTTTAATATATACCCTTATATAGTTATCGGTGAGGCCGGACCAGACGCCACCAGTTTGCTTCTCCCACAACACCATCATCGTCTTATCCATGAATTTTCGCCTGAAGTTTTGAGCGCTCTCTTCGGCTAGAGCCAGCATCTTCTGGCTTCGCTGGCGCTTGACCCCATCCCCCACCCGCTCTGGCATCCCGGCAGCCTGAGTCCCCTGACGCGGCGAGTAAGGAAAGACATGAATCCGGGCAAATTCCATCTGCCGACAAAGCTGGTAGCTCTCCTCAAACTCAGCCTCGGTCTCGCCGGGGAAACCAACGATAATATCGGTGGTGATAGCCACCTCGGGCACCATATGCCTGATTAAGGCTACCGTTCGCTGATAGTCGCTGGCGGTATAGCGCCGCTTCATCCGACCGAGCACCCCATCACTGCCACTCTGTAGCGATAGATGAAAATGGCGGCATAGCCGGTTGTCGTGCCACAGCCCGATAAGCTCGGGGGATATTTCACCCGGCTGGAGGGAAGACAGCCTCAATCTGGCGACATCAGTCTCTTTCAAGATGCGCTGAAGCAGCTCTTTAAGACCAGCTCCCTCATAATTATATGAGCCGAGCTTGGTTCCGGTGAGCACTACCTCTTTATAGCCTTCAGCCACTCTGTCCTTGACATCAGCAACTACCTGGGCAAGGGGGATGCTTTTCTCCCTGCCCCGCACCAGGGGCACAATGCAGTAGGAGCAAAAGCTATTACAACCATCGTGAACCTTGATAAAGACGCGAGTCCTGAAACCGGCCTGGGTAGTCGAACCCTCTCCACCGTGGAGGGGACGGCTCAAGTACCCCGACTCCTCCAGCAACCGTAGTAGATGCGGTTTTTCACTGTTGTCCAGGACAAGGTCAACGCCATCAATCTGAGCCAGCTCCTGGCGGGCGCGCTCGACATAGCAACCAACAGCCACCACCACCCCGTCAGGATTCCGCCCGTGTGCCGACTTTAGCCGGCGACGGCACTTGCGGTCGGCGACATGGGTAACGGTGCAGGTATTGAGTATGTAGATATCAGCCCATTCAGCCGCCGATACCAGCCTATAACCCGTCCGGGCGAACTGCCGGGCTAAGAGCTGGGTCTCAGCCTGATTGAGCTTACAGCCCACGGTATCTAAGGCAACCTTCGGGATTTCCGAGCTTCCCATACAGGAAAATTATATGGTGAGATTCTCCGCTGGTCAAATAGATTAGACATTTGCTGAGCAACCCCCCCCCATCTCTCCCTTTTTTCACTTAACTTTTATTATCCCACCCACCCTCCCTACAGGGGTTCTACCCCTTCAAGACCCTCTTAGAAGCCTCCGAGGGCGGGGCTGGAGAGTGTTAGAGGTGAAACCTCTTTTGGGTGGGCTGGGTGGGGAAAAAGAGATAAGTTAAAACAGGTGGGCGGGAAGAAAGAGCCTGCTAAACAATCCCAAATATAAACCCGCCTTGCAGATAAGCTGAAATTGTGGTAAAAATATCTAGTTAAATCCGAGAGCTAGATTTCGTTATGTCAAATAAAAACACCAGAGTAGTGGTTACCGGCTTCGGGATTCTGTCCCCGCTTGGTTTGGATGCCACCACCACCTGGCAGGCTCTTACTGCCGGCAAGTCCGGCATTGACCACATTACCCTCTTTGACATCTCAGCTTTTGAGACCAAGATTGCCGGCGAGGTAAAGGGCTTTGAGCCCACCAATTATATGAGCCCCAAGGATGCCCGCCGCAACGACCGCGTCTCTCAACTGGCGGTAGCCGCCAGCCTGGAAGCGGTGGAACATTCAGGGATGAAAATCGATGCCGCCAACGAAAACGATATCGGTATTATAATTGGTAGCGGCATTGGCGGTCTAACTACCCTATTTGAACAGACCAAAATATTACTGGATAGGGGACCTGACAGGGTCAGCCCCTTCCTCATCCCGATGATGATGCCTAATATAGCTTCCGCCCAGGTATCCATCGCGCTGGGGGCTAAAGGACCAAACTTCTGCACTGCATCAGCTTGCTCCAGTGGCTCAGACGCCGTCGGCTCTGCCTATGAAACCATCAAACGCGGTGATGCCAAGGTGATGATAACCGGCGGCAGCGAGGCAATAATCAACCCGATAGGCGTTAGCGCTTTCAATGCCCTGAAGGCTATATCCACCAGAAACGATGAGCCACAACTCGCCTCCCGCCCCTTTGATATCGAGCACGATGGCTTTGTCATCGGTGAGGGATCCGGCATCCTTATCCTGGAAAATCTTACCCATGCCCAAGCACGAGGGGCTAAAATACTGGCTGAGATGATAGCCTACGGAGCCAGCGCTGATGCCTATCACATTACCGCCCCACTTGAGACCGGGGAGGGTGCCGCTATGGCAATACAGAGGGCGCTGGGTAAAGCCGGAATTAAACCCGATGAAATTGACTACATTAACGCTCATGGCACATCTACCCCTCTAAATGACAGGATGGAGACCAAGGCGATAAAGAGGGTATTCGGTGACCGCGCCTACAAAATTCCAATAAGCTCCACTAAGTCAATGATGGGACATCTGGTGGGGAGTGCCGGTGCCGTTGAGGCAGCAATATGTATTATGGTTATCCAGAACGGAATAATACCACCAACGATAAACCTTAACCACCCTGACCCTGAGTGCGATTTAGATTATGTGCCCAATGTAGCCCGCCGAGCCAAGGTCGCCACCGCCCTGTCTAATTCCTTCGGCTTTGGCGGTCATAACTCGGTCCTAATATTCCGAGAGTACTCCGAGGAGTAAATTTGAATCATTACCGCTGGAATTTGCTGCCGCTGGTTCCAGACCAGCGTCTGGTCAGCAGTTCAGGTTTTTCCCCTCTATTAGCCCAGCTTCTATATAATCGCGGCCTCACTGAGCCCTCCCAGCTAGAACCATTCATCACCGGCGATAAGCGCCTCTCCGGCGACCCCTCCCGGCTACCCGATATCCAGCCGGCGGTAGCCAGGATTTACCGAGCCTTGCTCTCAGGAGAAAACATCGCTATCTACGGCGACTTTGATGCCGATGGCATCACCGGCACCGCCCTGCTCGTCCAGGGGTTATCAAGCCTTGGCGGTAAGGTCATCCCATACATACCCCACCGCCTGACCGAGGGCTACGGACTTAAAACAGCCGCCCTGGAAAATCTTCACCGACAAGGCATCAGCCTGGTTATCACTGTTGATTGTGGAATCACCGCCCTGGCTGAGGTCAAGCGGGCAAACAGGCTGGGGCTGGATATAGTTATCACCGACCACCATTCCCCCCTGCCCGAAATCCCGCCCGCCATTGCCACTATCAATCCCAAGCGAGCTGATTCAAGCTATCCCTTTTCGGAACTGACTGGTGCCGGGGTAGCCCTCAAGCTGCTTCAGGCTCTATTCCAGGGCATTGGTAAGGAAGGGCAACTGGACGGGCTGATGGACCTGGTAGCCCTGGGAACAGTGGCTGATATGGCGCCTCTTTCTGGGGAGAACCGATACCTGGTCAAGCAGGGGCTGAAGCTAATCAATGCCACCCCACGCCTCGGCATCAGGGAGATTATATCCCAGGCGGGGCTTAGCCCTGGCAGACTAGACGCCGAGAGCATTTCTTGGACTATTGCCCCGCGCCTGAATGCTGCCGGAAGATTAGCTCACGCCATGACCAGCTATAAACTATTGATGACAAACTCGCCACAGGAGGCACGGGATTTAGCCATTGAGCTGGAAGAGAAGAACGCCGAGCGGCAGAGGCTAACCACCAAGGTTCTAGCCAAGGCTAGAGAGCAGATATTAGCCCAGGGAATTTCGCCCCTGCTGGTTGCCGCTGGTAGCGACTATCCGATTGGAATTGCAGGGCTGGTCGCCAGCAGGCTAGCAGAGGAATTCTACCGCCCGGCTATTGTTATCAGAACCGGCGAGCTAGTAAGCAGCGGAAGCTGTCGTAGCATCCCTGAGTTCAATATTATCCTTGCCCTGAACCAGTGTAGCCAGCTCCTGTCCCAGTTTGGTGGTCATTCACAGGCAGCTGGTTTCACCCTGCCCACCAAGAACTTAGCCACCCTCCAGCAGCACCTTTCCCAGCTAGCCGCTGAACAGCTAGCCGGAGCTGACCTTCGCCCTCACCTGGATATTGATGCTGAGGTCACACTGCCTGACTTGAGCGGGGATACCTTCCAAGCCATTCAACAGCTAGCTCCCTTTGGCCGGGGCAATCCAGCGCCTACCTTCCTCAGCCAGAGGACGGAGGTGGTTGGCTGCCGCACCATGGGCAATAATGGCGAACACCTGAGGCTCAAAGTGAAACAGGGTGGCGTGGTGTGGGATGGGGTGGGCTTCAGGCTGGGCAACTACCTGTCTGAGATATCCTCTCACCTTGGCATTGTCTATAACCTGGAAGTTGACCGCTGGGGTGGAGAGGAGAGGCTGAGGCTCAATATCCTCGACTTTGCCCCGACTAGCTAAAGTCATGCCGGGAAGTTTGCACTATATTTGCAAAGGGAATCCCTTTAGTGTATAATATCCACAGTGGTTTAGTTTAGGTTATTACATACTTAGTTGAGCTATTTCAAGTTTCTACAAGTGTTGGATGACCGCAACTCTAACCAACTATTTATAAGAGAGGAGGTCATTCAATGAGTTTTGAGGACAAGACACTCCAGTGTTCCGATTGTGGGGCTACCTTCACCTTCAGCGCTGAGGAGCAAGAGTTTTTCCAATCTAAAGGCTATACTAACGAGCCCAAGCGCTGTCCCGCATGCCGCGAAGCAAGGAAAGCACAGCGTTACGGAAATAGTGGCTACGGCGACAGGTCCCGACGCCAAATGTTCCCGGCAGTATGCGCCGAGTGCGGTAAGGAAACCGAAGTACCGTTCGAGCCCCGCGAGGGTAGACCGGTGTATTGTAGCGAGTGCTACAATAAAGTCAGACTAAACAGATAAGGCTAGTTTGACCCCAAGGACATACATAGGCTGGGGAATACCTGGCCTATGTATGCCACTACTAGAGGGATTACACAATCCAATAAAAAGGGGGCATCAATATGAATATCTATGTGGGCAACCTGTCTCGCGAGGTAACTGAAGATGAATTGAAGCAGGAATTTGCGGCTTTTGGAGAAGTGACATCGGTAAACATTATCAAAGACAAGTATAGTGGGCAATCTAAGGGATTTGGGTTCGTTGAAATGTCTTCAAAGTCTGAAGCCGAAGCGGCAATTACTGGCCTCAAAGGAAAGACACTAAAAGAGCGAACGCTTGACGTCAATGAGGCTCGCCCCCGCCCCGACAGTGGAGGACGTTCATCCTACGGTGGCAGGAGAGGCGGCGGCTTTGGTGGCGGAGGAAGACAGAGAAGATACTAAATCGCCTGGTCGGCATCCATATGCTTAAGACATATAGCTGCGAGACCTACCATCATTCAGCCAGGCTGTTCAACTTTCACCCACCGCGCCCTCAAAACCAGTATGGGGATAGCAATAAGTAACACGATTATGCTTACCACCTGAGCCTGATGTAAGCCAAAGAGGAAGGGCGACCCTTCCCGCAGGAAATCAATGCCCACCCGCCACAATGCGTATATGCTGAGGTAGATGAGAAACAGAGAGCCATCAGGCTTAAAATGACCCCTCAACCTGAGCAATACGGCAAAACCTATCAAACAAAATATAATCTCATAAGGCTGGGTGGGGTGTAAACCCATCCCTTCAGGGAGGGCGAGGCTGGCCACATAGCCATAGCTCTCGGGGTGGGTATAGACTATACCCCAGGGTAGCGAAGTTGGTATGCCATAGCAGCAACCATTTATGGTGCAGCCCACCCTGCCTATAGCCTGAGCCAATATAATACCCGGTGCCACCAGGTCCACGAGGTAACCAAATTGCAAATTCCTGAATTTGCTATAAATCCAGACGCCCAGGGTAGCACCCAGAACTGCTCCCCAGATAGCCAGACCAGCAAAACCCCAAATAAGCCCAGGGTTAGCCGTATAATAATCCCACATGTCGATAACGTGGAGTAACTTTGAGAATATTATCCCGGAGGGAATGCCTACCAAGGCGGCGGTAACAACGGTCTCGTAAGAAATCTTAGCCTCCCGCCTTACCTCTCGCAGCGTCCACAAGACTACCACCGCCACTGCCAGGGCGACCATAATGCCATACCACCTAACAGTTAAGAAGGCTACCGGGTCTATACTTATGGTAATCAATATTCACCTCCCAAAATCAGGAACATAGCGCCTCGACGAAGGTCTCGGCATCAAAGGGAGCCATATCCTCCAGCCCATCGCCAACACCGATGAACTGGATGGGTATTTTCAGTTCATCGCAGATAGCCAGCACTATGCCCCCTTTAGCTGTGCCATCCAGCTTAGCCAGAAAAATGCCGGTTACCCCTACCGCTTCAGTGAAATATCTGGCCTGGATTAAGCCGTTCTGGCCGGTGTTGGCATCAAGCACCAAGAGAACCTCGTGAGGGGCAGTGGCGTCAGTCCTGGCTGCCACCCGCTTAATCTTTTTAAGCTCCTCCATCAGGTTAAACTTGGTGTGCAGCCTGCCGGCAGTGTCAATAATCACCTCATCCACATCCCGATTGCGTGCTGCCTCAAGGGCGTCAAAGACCACCGCCCCGGCATCAGCCCCCGGCTGGTGAGCAACGACATCAACACCAATCCTCTCACCCAGATTCATTAGCTGGTCAATAGCCGCTGCCCTGAAGGTATCAGCCGCCACCAGTATCACCCGCTTCCCCTCATTTTTGGCGCTATAGGCAAGCTTGGCAATAGAGGTAGTCTTACCACCGCCATTAACACCTACCGCCAGAACAACCTTAGGTAGCAATGGGGGAAACGAAGGAGGCTGAACTTCAATTTTGAGCATTTTAACCATCTCCAGCATAAGGGCATAGCGCACCGATGAGCCTCGGCTGAGCTTCTTCTCTTTGACTCTTCGCCTTACCCGTTCCAGAAGCTTTGCCGTGGTATCGACGCCGACATCGGCAGAAATAAGTAGTTCCTCCAGTTCCGGCCATACTGCCTCATCTATGGTGGGGCGGTCAAAGAGGCGCATCGCCCACTTAAACCAGGTATCACGGCTGGGTTTTAACGCTTGCTTAATATCTTGCATCTCTCCTCCTTGAGGGCGGATGAGTGGGGAAATCGACCTATTCTTTTAGCAACCCCTCAAGCAACACCTGAGCTGCCTTCTTGTCCAGGGGCTTATTATTATTACCACACTTTGGTGACTGAACGCAACTGGGGCAGCCCTCCTCACACGGACATTCAGCGATTGCCTTCAGTGTAGTCTGCCATAACTGCTCCACCAAGTCAAAGCCCTTCTCGGCAATGCCAATACCACCGGGATAGGCGTCATAGATAAATATCTGTGCCCTCCCGGTATCAGGGTGGAGGGGAGTGGAGACGCCGCCAATATCATTGCGGTCACAGAGGGCAAACAGGGGAAGGATGCCAATGGCGGCATGCTCGGCGGCGTGCAGCCCGCCGGCAAAGTCCAGCCGCGCCTTATCCACCAGCCTCACCATTTCGGGCGGCAGGTCAAACCACAAGGCAACGGTGGGAAAACGCTGCGGCGGCAGGTCAAGGGGCTCTTCCCCGATTACCTCCTCGGTGAACTGCGCCTTCTTCTTGAAGCCAACTACTGTAGTGGTAACCTCAACCTCGCCCAGATATACCCTGGTCTTGCGGCAGCGTTTATTCTGGATTACCCTGAGGATATGAAGTTCGGTGATTTCCTTATCCTGAGTGTAATAGTTGACCGTAACCGGTTTGGCATAGGCAGTGCGCCCAGCCAGGTCAAGCTCCTCAACCAGATACGATTCCCCCTGATGGAGGTAGATGGCACCGGGATGGATTTGAAAAAGAGCCACGCTGGCTTCAATAGTCTCCAGCAGGGAGCCGGTGGAGGTATCAATAATGGCAAAGTTTTCCCCCGAGGTGGAACGGATATTTATCCCCTGAGCCGGGTAAGCAATTGCCGGTGAAACATGCCATCTGCCCTTGCGCTCCCTAAGCAGACCCTGCTCCTCCAGCCCCGCTCTCTCCTCAAATAAGGCGTCACCAAAAAACTCCTCATCATCACTGGTTAGGGGTAACTCCCAGGCAGCACACAGCAGGTGGGCTCGCAAAATGTAGGGGTTATCCGGGTTGACCAGGGCGTTCTCAAAACTTTTACCAAAAAAGGAATCGGGGTGGCGCATAAAATACTGGTCAAGGGGATTATCCAGCCCGATAAGAAAACTCAGCGACTTATCCCTCCCCCGCCCACTTCTCCCCGCCTGCTGCCAGGTGCTGGCAATGCTTCCCGGATAGCCGGTGAGCACCGTAGCCTCCAGATCACCGATGTCTATACCCAGCTCTAAAGCGGTGGTCGCCACCACGCCCAGAAGCTCGCCGCCGAACAGCTCCCGCTCTATCTGACGTCGCTCCTCAGGCAGATAGCCAGCCCGATAGGGCTTGATTTTATTAGGTAAAGCAGAACTCACCTCAGCCAGCTTCCGTCGGGTGTAGTTATAGATAAGCTCGGTAAGCTGGCGGGTGCGAACAAAGGTCAGACTGCGGGTATTATGGTTTATCAGCTCAGTAAACAGGTTTGACGCTTCGCTATTAGCGCTGCGCCGAACACTCTTAGCCTCATCTATAATTGGCGGATTCCAGAAGACAAAATCCTTCCCCCCATGGGGAGAGCCGTCATTATCAACCACAGCAAAGGGTAGACCCGCCAGCTTTTGGGCATGCTCCCCGGGGTTGGCTATAGTCGCCGAGCAGCAGATGAACTGGGGACTTGAGCCATAAAACTGGCATAATCGGCGCAAGCGGCGCATGACACAGGCTACGTGAGAGCCAAAAACACCACGGTAGGTATGGGCTTCATCTATCACCACATACCTCAAGCGGCGCAGCAGCCTTGACCATTGCTGGTGGTTGGGCAGTATGCCCAGATGGAGCATATCGGGATTGGTAAGCACCACCCGGGCTCGTCTCCTTATATCCGCCCGCTCCTGCTGGGGGGTATCGCCATCAAAGGTGGCAACCTCCCCCATCTGGAATAGGCGAGGGTAAAATAGCTCCTGCAGGCTGCGCAACTGGTCCTGAGCCAGGGCTTTGGTCGGGAAAAGGTAAAGGGCACAACTGCGCTGCTCAGTCGAGATTGCCTCCATAACCGGGGCGTTATAGCACAGGGTCTTGCCGCTGGCAGAGGAAGTAGCCACCATCACGTTTTTGCCTTCTCGGGCACGGGTTATGGCTTCCGCCTGATGGGTATAAAGGGGTAATAACCCGTGCTCACCGAGGCAATCCCGAAGACCAGCTTCCAGGGGCTTGTCTAATTCGGCACACTTCGCTTTGCGGTGTGGAATATGCTCTATATGAGCTATCTGACCGCTATAAGTGGCTTGGGCGGTGAGATGATGAAGAAATGCAGAGGTATCCATTATAGCCCCGGTCAGGAAACAGGTAGAATCTCAATCTCATAGTCGAGTATCTCTACCTCGAAGCGACCGTTAACAATAAAATCCACAGCCTTGGATAGGACTTCATTGGTAAATCGCTTATTGTTGCTAACGCAACAAAGCCCCACAGTAGCTAGCTGCCACAGTTCATTATCACCCACTTCGGCTACAGAGACATTGAACTTGCCTCTGAGACGAGTGGTAATAGATTTCAATATTTGCCGCTTACCCTTAAGCGATAGATTTTCTGGAAAGCGAAGTTTAACCCGACATACACCAACATTCATGGTATATAAGTTGGTAACCAGATAAATCGAAGGTTTAACCAGATTCTTTTTGCTTAGCGTAGCACTCTTTGCAATAGACCGGTCGCCCTTCTCTGGGCTCAAAAGGTACCGTGGTCTCTACACCACACCCGGCACATGTTACGGTATACATCTGTCGTGGACGATTATATCCGCCCCAGCGCTCTTTTCGCCGAGAAGCTCGGCACTCCGGACATCGAGTAGGTTCATTTTGTAACCCGTGAGATTGGTAGAACTCCTGCTCACCGACGCTAAAAACGAACTCCTGCCCACAGTCACGGCACACGAGCGTCTTGTCTGTCAGAGCCATCACTGCACCTCCTCCATATTTTATTAGTCCCTTGTCTTTGATGCAGTCTCCTGGCTCCGAAAACCCTTTGCGGATTGCTATAGTTTGTAATACTATTTACCCGAGGGTTCCCTGTATATACAGGGGTCAAGCTTAGAAACCACACTTAACCAAGGTATCTACTACAGCCCAAACTATACACCCTATAGGCGACAAAGTCAAGCAATTGCATTCGTCTTCTTCCCACCCTCAAAGGGTGTGCCCTTAAATTCCTGCTTTATTAGACGAGGGTGGGAAGAAAGAGAAAAGTCAAAAACGGGGAGGAGAGAGTTTTAGAAAGGCGAAGCCTCTATGGGCGGGTGGGAAGAAAAAACCAGTAAATTTACAGCCGCTCTCACTTATGTTATAATCGGTTGTTTTATAGTATTGTTGATGTCTGCTAAAATAAGTAGGAATAGAGGTTTATAATTTGGACAAAGAGAAAAAGACAGAAACCATAAGTAAATTTGGGCTCCGTGAAGGAGACACCGGCTCAACCGAAGTTCAGATAGCCTTGCTCACCGAAAGGATAAACCAACTGACCGAGCATATGATGGCTAATCGGCATGATTATCACACGCAACGTGGGCTGCTTAAGCTGGTAGGACAAAGAAGAAGGCTGCTAGCCTACCTGAGCCGAGAGGATGTTGGTCGATATCGCAGTCTAATTGCCAGGCTCGGCCTACGCAAGTAAAGCTTGAAAGGAAGAGGTCAGTGATAACATCTAGTTCTTTTGACTGTGAGGTTGGCGGTAGAAAGCTTATTATCGACACCGGGAAGCTGGCAGGACAAGCGAGCGGAGCGGTAACCGCCCGCTATGGAGATACCGTGGTCCTGGTTACTGTCTGCACCAGCGATGAACCCCGAGAGGGGATAGATTTTCTGCCACTAACCGTTGACTATGAAGAGAGGCTTTACGCTGCCGGTAAGATCCCGGGCGGCTTTATCCGGAGGGAGGGGCGCCCCAGCCAGGAGGCAACTTTAGCCAGCCGTCTTACCGACCGCCCGCTGCGTCCGCTTCTGCCCAAGGCATGGCGCAACGACATTCAGGTTATCATTACCGTCCTTTCCGCCGACCAGGAAAACGACCCCGACATCCTGGCGGTTATCGGCGGCTCAGCGGCATTATCAATCTCACCAATACCATTTGACGGTCCGGTGAGCGCAGTTCACGTGGGCTACATTAACAATGAGCTGATACTGAACCCAACCTTAGCCCAGCTAGAAAACAGCCAGCTTGACCTGGTCGTGGTCAGCACCAAGCAAGCAATAGTAATGCTGGAGGCAGGAGCCAATGAGGCTCCGGAAGATATTACTCTAAAGGCAATAGAATTTGCCCATCAGGCAAATCAGGATATTATCAAGCTCCAGGAGCAGCTCCAGCAGGCTTGTGGCAAGCCCAAGCTGGAAGCCCCTGCCAGCGAGGTCAATCCTGAGGCGCTGGCAGCAATCTCGCCCATGGTTGATGATAAGCTGGCTCAAGCCCTGAGCCAGCCAGAAAAGTTACAGCGAGAACAAGCGCTGAGCGAGCTAAAGAAAGAGCTGGTGGAGAGCTTATGCGAGTCATTTCCCGAAGAAGATATAATCGCCGCCTTTGAGAGCAAGGTCAGGGCTGAAATAAGAGGCAACCTCCTTGATAAGAAAAAGCGTATTGATGGACGAGGGCTAACCGATATCCGACCCATCAGCTGCGAAGTGGGGCTTCTGCCCCGCACCCATGGCTCAGCGTTATTTACCAGGGGTCAGACCCAGGTCCTGACCATCACCACCCTGGGCTCTGTTGGCAAAGAGCAGCCGCTTGATGGGCTGGGCATAGAGGAGAGTAAACGCTTTATCCACCACTACAACTTTCCTCCCTTCTCCAGTGGCGAGACAAAGCGCATCGGGTCGCCCGGCCGGCGTGAAATCGGGCATGGTGCTCTGGTGGAGCGAGCCATTGAGCCGGTGCTGCCCAAGGACGAGGATTTCCCTTACACCATCCGTCTCGTTTCAGAGGTCTTGAGCTCCAGTGGCAGCACCTCCATGGCTAGTGTTTGCGCCGCCAGCCTCTCCCTGATGGATGCCGGAATACCGACCAAGGCAGCCGTAGCCGGAGTAGCTATGGGCCTGGTCACAGGTGAGAAGGACGACAATGTTATTTTAACTGACATCGAGGGCATAGAGGATGCATATGGGGATATGGACTTTAAGGTAGCCGGAACAGCCAAGGGCATCACCGCCATGCAGATGGATACCAAACTCAAGGGCATAAGCCCGGGAATCGTGGGAAAGGCGATAAACCAAGCCCGCCAGGCCCAGCTGTCTATCCTGGAAATAATGGGGCAGACCATCAGCTCCAGCCGACCTGAACTCAGCCAGTATGCGCCCAGAATGTATAAAATTACCATTGACCCGGATAAAATTGGCGCTGTCATCGGCACCGGCGGGAGAACAATAAGGTCAATAATTGAGGAGACTAAGACGACCATTGATATTGATAATGATGGCACGGTGATTATCGGCTCACCTAATGAGGAATCCGCCCGCAAGGCTATTGAGATTATCGAGGGTCTAACCAAGGAGGTGGAAATCGGCGCCACCTACACGGGAAAGGTAACCCGCCTGATGGACTTCGGCGCCTTCGTAGAAATACTGCCCGGCAAAGAGGGGCTGGTTCACATCAGCGAACTGGCCGACTACCGGGTAGCCAAGGTCGAGGATGTAGTTAAAGTCGGCGATGAGATAACAGTTAAGGTAATCGGCATCGATGAGCTGGGCAGGGTCAACCTGTCCCGACGGGCGGTGTTTGAAAAGCTTTCTCAGGTGCCCGGAGCTAAGGAAAAAGACTCGCTGTCTAAAGACTACCCGTTCAAGACGCGTGAGGTTCGCCCTCCCCGAAGTAAAGGGAGTTACCACAACCGAAGACCAAATAGAGGACCAAATAGAGGACCCAGGCGATGAAGAGAGTAAGGGTAGCCGTTCATGGCGCATCGGGCAGAATGGGGCAAATGGTGGTAGATGCCCTATGCCGTGAGCCCGAGATGCAAATAGTGGGTGCGGTAGACTTAAAGGCTGCCGAGGATAAGCTATCTTTGCCCGATGGCTCGGGCAGGGTGCCCTTTTCCTCAGACCTGGAGCACATCCTCAGCACCTGTAAGCCAGAGGTACTGGTAGATTTCACCACCGCTCAAGCCGCCATGCCGGCGGTGCGCACCGCCACCGAACATGGTGTTAACCTGGTAATCGGGACTACCGGACTGGGCGCCGACGACATCAAAGAAATTGACCGCCTGGCACAAGCTCACCGGGTGGGGGTGGTGGTGGCGCCCAACTTTGCTCTCGGCGCCGTGCTGATGATGCACCTGGCTAAGGTAGCCGGCAAATACTTTGACTTTGCCGAAATCATAGAGCTACACCATGAGCGCAAGGCTGATGCGCCTTCAGGCACTGCCCTATCTACAGCCAGAGCCATGGCTCAGGCCAGAGGTAAACCATTTTCGCAACCAAAAGCGGGAAAGTCCTCGGCCAGCCGGGGAGAGCAGGTTGAAGGTATCAGCATTCATAGCGTGCGCTTGCCCGGTCTGCTGGCACACCAAGAGGTTCTCCTGGGAGGACCAGGGCAAACACTGAGCATCCGCCACGATACTAGTAGTCGGGAGTGCTATATGCCAGGGGTCATGCTGGCCATCAGGGAAGTGATCAAGCACAAAGGGCTAATTTATGGTCTGGATACTTTGCTCGGTTTGGAGAAGGGATGATGAAGAGATTTAGAGTAGCTATCGTTGGTGCCACCGGGCTGGTGGGGCAGGAGTTCATCAAGGTATTAGAGCAGCGTGACTTCCCTATGGACTCCATTGAACTTCTAGCCTCAGACCGCTCAGCCGGCAAGAAGCTGTTTGTTTCTCACAGCGAGATTGTGGTCAAGGAGACTGTTCCTGAGTCCTTTAAAAAAATAGATATCGCCCTCTTCTCGGCGGGGGCTGAGACCAGTCGCTACTTCTCTCCTATAGCCGCCCAATCAGGAGCCGTGGTTATTGACAATAGCTCGGCATTTAGAATGGACCCCAAGGTCCCGCTGGTGGTGCCTGAGGTCAACCCTGAAGACATTAAATGGCACAAGGGGATTATAGCTAATCCAAACTGCTCCACCATCCAACTGGTAGTGGCTCTATACCCCCTGCACAGGGTTAATCCCATCAAGCGCATTGTGGCTGCTACCTACCAGGCGGTATCAGGCACTGGCTCAGCAGCCGTAGAGGAGCTAACCGAGCAAAGCAAGCAGGTATTGGAGGGACAAACGACAGTCCCCCATGTCTATCCTCATCAGATAGCCTTTAATGTACTGCCGGAGATAGATGTCTTCCTGGATAATGACTATACTAAAGAAGAGTGGAAAATGGTGGAGGAAACGAGGAAGATAATGCACGCCAATGACATCGCCATTTCGGCGGTTTGCGTACGAGTCCCGGTATTTATCGGACATAGCGAGGCAATCCATGTAGAATTCTCCCAGCCTATGTCTCCCGATGAGGCAAGACGTATCCTTGCCCAGGCTCCGGGGGTCAAGGTATTAGATGACACAGCTATCAGCCTTTATCCCCAGCCCTGGTCGGCGGCTGACACCGACGAGGTCTTTGTCGGGCGTATTCACCGGGATGCTTCTCACCCCAACGGTTTAGTTATGTGGGTTGTCGCCGACAACCTGCGCAAGGGAGCAGCGCTAAATACAGTCCAGATTGCTGAAGAGATGATTAAGCGGGATTGGATAAGTCCCGGGAGGTAGCAAAATGAAGCAACTGGGGCGATTATTAACAGCAATGGTAACCCCCTTTAATAAAGAAGGGGCAGTGGATTATGAACAGGCTAAAAAGTTAGCTTTAGCCTTACTTGGCTCCGGAAGCGATGGCGTGGTGCTGGCGGCTACTACCGGCGAGTCGCCGACGCTTGTCCGGGAGGAGGAAGCGCACCTGTTTACCGAAGTGAAATCGGCGGTGGGCGGTCGGGGAACAATTATTGCCTACACCGGCAGCAACAGCACCGCTGAAGCCGTGGCAGCAACTAAAACGGCAGAGAAAATCGGGGTCGACGCCTGCCTGCTGGTCGTCCCCTACTATAATAAGCCTACCCAGGAGGGCTTATACCAGCATTTCAAGACCGTCGCCGATAGCACCAGCCTGCCCTGTATCCTATATAATGTGCCGTCGCGCACCGTTACCAGCCTCTCCGTCGACACCACTATCAGGCTGAGCCATATAGACAACATCATCGGGGTAAAGGAAGCCAGCGGTAATCTGGGGCAGATTTCCCGGATTATCAGCGAGGCAAGAAAAGACTTCCTCGTCTGGAGCGGCAATGACAGCGATACCTTCCCTATACTAGCCCTGGGCGGCTATGGCACCATCAGCGTCGCCTCACACCTTGTGGGCAAGCAGATAAAGGAGATGATTGATAGCGCTATCGCAGGTAAAATGGAGAAGGCAGCCAGCATCCACCACCGCCTGCTGCCCCTAATTGACGTCTTATTTATCGTCTCCAACCCGGTTCCGGTCAAATACGCCCTCAACCACATCGGCTTCTATGTAGGCAAACCACGTCTGCCTCTTGTCGAGCCTGATGAAAAATCAGCCGCCATAATCAAGGAGACACTCAAAAAACACAAGATTGACCTGCCGGTATAGAGGTTTTTATTCAACCTCACCCCCTTAGACATTGACTTAGCAACCCACCCCTCGAAGAGTCTTAGACCTTTATCCCCCTCCCTTACAAGGGAGGGGAAAAGTTTTTATAAAAGAGGGGCTTGGCGCCCCTCTTAGACACGCCATCAAGTTAGGCAGCACTTCTGGGAAGCTACCTATTCAATTGGGGAGGAGAAAAGAGTTTTAGAGGTGCAACCTCCGAGGGTGGGCGGGGTAGGAAGCAAGACAAGGGGGATTACGGGGGAATGGGGTTAATAAATATGCTAAAGATACAGGCGAAAGCCGTAGACAGACGTCTCAAAGCCCAGCGAGCGATAGAACCGGTGCGCTTGGTGGCGTTTCTTATTACTGAGGAGCTGGACTTTATAACAGCCAGCCTTGCGGGCGCGGCCGATAGCATACTCCATGAGTAGACGGCCAATCCCCTTGCGAAGATACTTCCCGTCAACAACCATGTTCTCCACGATTGCCCAAGGACGAGCCCCGTGGGAGAGGTTGGGCACTACCAGCAACACCACGGTGCCAACGACTACGCCGTTTTCCTCAGCAACTAGAAGTTCATGACCCGGCATGGAGGCGATTTCGGCCAATACTGGCTGTGTGTCATCCGCAGAAAGATAGTGCCGCTCCCCAGTTAGCTCATGGTAAAGCTCCAAAATACGCGGCATGTCCTGCTCAGTAGCTGGTCTCACCATCGCCATCTTAATTCTCCGCTAAAGGATAGGCGTCTTGTGGATGGTCTGCTCCCGCTCTGGCCCCACACAGATAATGTTAACCGGACAAGCAATCAGTTCTTCTAATCTGGCTATATACTGGCGAGCTTCAAGGGGCAACTGGTCATAATCTCGGATATCAGAGATGGGGACTTGCCACCCGGGCAGCTCCTCATAGACAGGCTGGCATCTGGCCAGGGCAGCTACGCTGCCGGGGAAATAATCAATCCTCTGCCCATCCAGCTCGTAACCGACACATATCTTCAGGTGAGGCAGGATATCAAGGATATCAAGGCGGGTAATTACCGCCCCGGTAAAGCCATTAACACGAGTGCTAAAGCGAGCGGCAACGGCATCAAACCAGCCACAGCGGCGAGGCCTGCCGGTAGTAGTGCCATACTCGTGAGCCCTCTCCCGAATCAGGTCGCCGGTTTCACCCTTCAGTTCAGTCGGCATGGGACCACTGCCCACACGAGTGCAGTAAGCCTTGAACACGCCCAGAATGCGGTCAAGGCTGGTAGGACTTAAGCCCGCACCCAAGCAACCTCCCCCCGCCAGCGGCGACGATGAGGTAGTATAGGGATAAGTGCCAAAATCGGGGTCAAGTAAAGTCCCTTGAGCTCCCTCCAGCAGGACCAGTTCCCCCCGGCTCAATGCCTCCTCCAGCATTATAGTTGTCTCCCGAATATAAGGCGCCAGTCGCTCTCCATACTGGCAATACTGGGCATACACCTCATCCAGTGATAGGGGCTTAGCCCCATAGACCTTGGTCAAAATGATATTCTTGTAGTCAATTACAGAACGAAGTCTCTCACGTAACGCTTCTTTATCTAAAAGGTCGCCGGTTCTGATGCCCAACCTGGCTGCCTTATCGGCAAAGGCAGGACCTACCCCCTTGCGGGTTGTGCCCAGCGCCTTGCCCCCCCGCGCCTCTTCCTCCAGACCATCGAGTAGGACATGATAGGGCATAATCAAGTTTGCCCGGTCACTGATAAACAGCCTGGAGGTATCCACACCGCGCTTATTTAGCTGCTCTATCTCACCAATTAGCACGCTGGGGTTAATCACCACCCCATTACCGATAATGCAAACCACTCCAGGAGAAAAAATGCCCGAGGGGATAAGGTGCAATTTAAATTCACCACAGGGGTTAACCACGGAATGGCCGGCATTATCACCGCCGGAAAAACGAACCACCACCCTTGCTTTCTGAGCCAGCATGTCAACCACCTTGCCCTTCCCCTCATCCCCCCACTGAGCCCCAATAATAGCAATAACCGGCATTAACTCTCCTCCTCTAATCTTGCGCTCTTCTTATAACATAAACCCTGCCCTAAATAAAGGGGCTAAAGGCTAGCCGCTTTTTGATGCCGCCAGGCATAAAATAACCGCTGGCCGGCGGTGAAAAAACTGAACGCCGCTATTACAGCCAGGGCAATCACCAGGGCATTAGTCAGGTGACTCAGCAACAGACCCAGCGCCAGCACCACTACCCTCTCGGAGCGGGTAAAGATTCCCCTCCTGGATTCCAGGCCAGCGTTCAGCGCCCTGGCTCTGATATAGCTCACCAGCAGAGAGCTAACAAAGGCAAGGAAGACCAGCAGCACCAGCCATGTTTCCCCATCGAAGAAGACTAAGATAGCCAGTAGCAGCGCCGCATCAGATAATCGGTCAAGGGTGGAGTCAAGGACGCCGCCAAAGGGAGTAACCCGCCCTGTAAGCCGGGCCAGCGCTCCGTCCAGGATATCAAAGAAGCCTGCCACCAGCACCACAAAACCGGCGGCAAAGAGGTGCTCAGTAATGATAAGCGCCGCCGCACCGAGGGTTAATATAAAACCAAACCAGGTTATGGCATCGGGGGTTAGCGGTGTCCTGGCTAAAACCCGCACCACCGGCTGGGTAAGTCGATAGGCTATGGCACGGCGAACTCGGTATAGACCTTCTTCAGAGCCTGATTTTGGTGAAACTTTACTAACCGAACTACTCCCCGCTTTTGCTTAAACCGAAACAGGCGTCGCTTTAAATTCGGGAAACTTTTTTCGCCATGGTGGCTCGCCAAGCACCCTGACGTAATAATTCAAAACCTTCTGGGCAATCTGCTCCCAGCTATGCTCCAGGGCTTTAGTCCTCCCCTTAACCCCCATCTCCTGGCGAAGTGACCCATCAGTCAGAAGAGAAATTAGCGCCTGGGCCAAGCTTCCCTTATCTGCTGGCGGCACCAGCAGCCCATCAACGCCATGACTTACCACGCTGGCATAACCTTCTATATTTGAGGCGACAATCGGCTTACCTACAGCCATAGCCTCAAGCAAAATAATGCCGAAGCTCTCCCGGCCTGTGGCTGGAGCACAAAAGACATCGGCGGTCTTGTAGTATCGGGGTAATTCTTCGTAAGGGACAAGCCCGGTAAAGATGACATCCTTTAGACCGTTCCTCATAACATGCTTCTCATACTTGCCCCGTAGCCTAGTGCCAGGACCAACGATGATAAGTCGGGAATTTGGAATCTCCTGTTTAACCTGCTTGAAAGCTTCAAGTAGATATTTCACCCCTTTTCGCTTCTCCAGACGACCAACAAACAGGATATTTAACTTGCCATCACCGAATTCATCAATGGGAGATACATCAGGGGAAAAATGGTCTATATCCACCCCGTTAGGGATGATATTGTAATATCCGGGAAAGTACCCATGGACAAAGTCCCTGGCTGGTTCGGACACCGCAATCTTACCATCAAGCTTGCGGAACCATTTCTTCAACATCCACTTGCCCACGGGTTTGGCGAAATTATACCCCGGCTGACCATGACAGGCATGAAAGGTGCCTATATTGGCTGTTTTCGACAGGCGGAGCACAGTGGTACATAACATTGGCATTAAAGGCTCATGGAGGTGGATAATGTCAAAGTTCTCGCGCTCGAGAACGGCTTTTATTCCAGAGGCTAACCATGGGGAAATAGTAATCCGAGTAATGGAACCGCTGCTAGGGATGGGGCGGGGTCTACCTATAGGTATGAACCTATCGCCAAAGCCGGAAATAGCCTTAGAGGCGGGGGCAATAACCTTAACCTCATGCCCCATCCTGGTAAAGTGGTGCTCCAGATAGGAAATGTGAACATAGACACCGCCAGGATAGGCGAAGTCGTAAGGGGAGACCAATGCTATCTTCACCGCTGGCTGCTTAAAACCTCCGTGGCGACTCTAGTCAAAGGGGTGTGCTCTCCACTGGCTTAGTAGTAGCGATAAACTCTTCCAACATCTGACGAGCCTGGTCATCAGTATATTGAACCGGTGGTGATTTCATAAAGTAGGCAGAGGGAGCCTCCAGGGCTCCTTTAAGTCCACGGTCTAAGGCAAGCTTGCAGCACCTTATAGCATCAATAACCACCCCTGCCGAGTTAGGGCTATCCCACACCTCAAGTTTCAACTCCAGATTGAGAGGAACATCACCGAAGGTTCGCCCCTCCATCCTGATATGGCAAAACTTGCGGTCGAGTAGCCAGGGGACGTAATCGCTGGGACCGACATGGATATTATCGGGGTCAAGCTCATAATCCAGCTGGGAGGTGACGGCGGTGGTCTTAGATATCTTCTTGGACTCCAATCGTTCCCTCTCCAGCATGTTATAGAAGTCGGTATTACCGCCAAAGTTCAATTGATAGGTCCGTTCCAGTTTAACGCCGCGGTCTCTAAACAGCCGGGTAAGGACACGGTGGGCAATAGTAGCCCCCACCTGAGATTTTACATCATCGCCGATAACCGGCAGCCCACTCTGCTCGAAACGCTGTTGCCAGTACTTCTCCCGGGCAATAAAAACTGGAATGCAGTTGATAAGGCCACAGCCAGCGGCCAGAACCTGCTCTATATACCACTTGGTGGCTTCCTCGCTGCCAACCGGCAGGTAATTAAGCACCACATCGGTGTGGGTCTCTTTCAGTATTTTAACAATATCAGCGGTTGAGCCTGGCGCCTTCTCTATTATTTTCGATAGATAGAGACCTAAGCCATCATGGGTCATGCCCCGCTGAACCTTAACCCCGGTAGTCGGCACCTCGCAGAATTTAAAGGTATTATTGGGCTGGGTAAAAATAGCCCGGGCCAGGTCCTTGCCTACCTTGTTCTTATCAATATCAAAGGCAGCCACGAAGTTAATATCGCTGATATGATACCCCCCAAGATTGACATGCATAAGTCCGGGCACAAATTCATTCTCTTTGGCTTTGCCATAGTAGTAGATGCCCTGAACCAGGGAAGAGGCACAATTACCCACACCTACTATGGCTACATTTATCTTGCCCAAGGTTTAATTGCCCTCCTTTCCAACAGTAGAACCTATGGGGAAAAGGCACAAACCTAGCCACCCCACACCTATTAATATTTTACCAAAAACATCTTGCTGGAGATTAGTGCCAAAAAGCTCACTTAATAAGCAAACTGCCTCTTTGACACAGCTAGTAGGAGCTGAACTCCTACTAGACTCTGGTGCCCATACTGAAGAGGATCTACTTACTCCACCTCTAGTCGATGGGATTGGTCAAACTGGTTACCGATTAGCCTTGACCAATCCTAAATACTTTCGTCCCACATGAAGGGCAAACCCCTTTGGTAGCTGGCCTGCCGTTCTTCAGGGTAACCCTCTGGGGATTCTTTATATCTACCTTCCTTCTACACTTAAAACAATACGCCTGCAACTAAATCACCCCCTTCTTAAGTATCGGTTGAACTATACCCCTATTATAGGCACGCTGTCAAGCCCCGTTAAAGAGTTTTTCAGTTGTAAAAAAGACCTTCTCCGGTTGCCACTGCCCCCTTTCCGAATCGAAGCATAGCATACCCAAGAAGCAGCCATCACGGGTATAGACACGGCAGTGATTGCCATAAGAAGACGTGGGCAGACCACCGTCACCCTCAAAAACCAACGGGCGCCCGTTCCTTATATCCTCTTCAGCGGCATCACCGACCACCATAGCCGCCCAATTAAGAAGCACGATATCCATAGGATAGATAAAGTGTTGCCAGTAGCCATAGCGGAAGGCATCCTCAAGCTGCGGCACCGAGACTGCATCCTCAATACCGAATAGGCCACACTTCAAGCGGGCGAGGCTCTTCAAATTAGCGCCACAACCCAGAAGCTGCCCTAAATCATGAGCTAGCGAGCGAATATAGGTGCCCTTACCACACTCCACTTCTATAGTGGCTACCGGCGGTTGCCAGCGTGTAAGCTCTAGATGATAAACCTGCCTCAGCCGACTTTTCCTATCAACCTTGATACCGGAGCGCGCCAACTGGTAAAGCGGCTTACCGCCATGCTTCACGGCGCTATACATCGGGGGGGTCTGCTCTATCAAACCACGAAAGGAGGCAAGCGCCGACAGTAATTGCTGGCGGCTAATCCCAGAGGGGTCTCCCCTACTGGTGACGCTACCAGTGGCATCATAGGTGTCGGTAGCCACGCCAAATTCAATCTGAGCCCGATAAGCCTTGGTAGAGTCTTGCAGAAATTGGATAATACGCGTCCCCTGACCCAGGCAAACAGGCAAAACGCCGGTAGCTGCCGGGTCGAGGGTGCCGGCATGCCCCACACGCTTCTCTCCGCTCAGGCGCTTCACCAGAGAGACGATACTGAAGGAGGTCTTACCCCGGGGCTTATTGATATTTAATATGCCATCCATGCTAGTCACTATGCTTGTCTGGAGTGCTATTGGTGCTGACCTCATCAATCAACTGCAAGAGGTGAGTTCCCCGCTCTATAGAATCGTCCCAGTGAAAGCTCAGCTCGGGAATACGGCGCAGTCGCAGACGTTTAGCCAGTTTATTACGGAAGAAACCGGAGGCAGCCAGCAGCCCGCTCAGCATCTCTTGCTTATCTTCCTCACTGCCCATGCAACTTACAAATACTTTGGCATATCGCAGGTCGGGGGAGGTGGAAACCTCGGTCACAGCCACAAAACCGCCAAGCCGCGGGTCTTTGACTTGGCGCTGAAGCAACTGGCTAATCTCCTGACGGATAAGATTATTCACCCGCTCGATGCGATGTGCCACAATCAGTGCTCCCTAGCTAGCCTTCTCTCTGCGGACAAGCTCCAGTATATCGCCAACCTCAAAGTCATTAAAGTCCTTGACACCCACCCCGCACTCATAGCCAGAGGTCACTTCCTTGACATCATCCTTGAAACGCCTAAGGCTGCTGACCACAGATTCACCTACTATTTCCTCGCCGCGCCGCACCCTGACTGAGGCACTCCGACTCACCTTGCCCTCGGTGACATAGACACCGGCTACCTTTGATTTCTTGACACTGGGGAAGACCGCCTTTACCTCAGCCCTGCCCTCAATAACCTCAACATAAGTGGGCTCCAACATGCCTTTGAGAGCCTTTCCCACATCATCCACCAGATTGTAAATCACGTCATAGAGGCGGATGTCAACGCCTTCCACCTCAGCCAGGCGCCGCGCTCCAGCTTCAACGCTAGTACCAAAGCCAATAATGAGCCCCTTAGAGGCAATAGCTAACATTACATCACTCTCAGTAATATTGCCGCTACCGCTATGGATAATTCTGACCTGAACCTGCTCCGTTGCCAGCTGTTCCAGAGAACTCCTTATCGGCTCAATACTGCCTTGAACATCGGCTTTGAGAACAACATCAAGCTCTTTTACCTGTCCAGCGCTTATTTGGTCAAAGAGGTTATCCAGTCTCACTGCCTTGGGCGGCATCTCCTGCTGATGCTTCTGAATTAAAGCCCGTGCCTGGTGTTCGCCAGCCACGGCGGTTAGGATATCACCCACTTGAGGCACACCATCCAGACCAAGGAGTTCCACCGGCATAGATGGCTCGGCTTTCCTTACCCGCTTGCCCATATCATTAAACATAGCCCTTATCCTGCCCCAGGTGCTGCCTACTACCACCGTATCACCAACCTTCAGGGTCCCGGTTTGGATAAGCACCGTAGCCAGCGGTCCCTTGCTCTTGTCCAGCTCAGCTTCAATAACCACCCCCACTGCCGAGCGAGACGGGTCTGCCTTAAGTTCCTCCATCTCAGCCACCACCAGAAGATTTTCCAGTAGCTCAGAGAGGCCTGTCTTCTCTTTAGCCGAAATGGGAACACAGACCACGTCGCCCCCCCACTCCTCGATAACCAAACCGGCATCAGACAGCTGTTGCTTGACCTGCTCAGGGTTAGCCTCGGGCTTATCAATCTTATTAATAGCCACCACGATTGGCACTCCGGCAGCCCGGGCATGGTCAATAGCCTCTAAGGTCTGGGGCATCACCCCGTCATCAGCCGCCACCACCAAGATGGTGATGTCGGTTACCTGTGCGCCACGAGCCCGCATAGCAGTAAAGGCTTCATGACCCGGGGTATCCAGGAAGGTAATCTTTTGCCCGTTGACTTCCACTTGATAGGCACCAATATGCTGGGTAATACCCCCAGCCTCGGTAGCCATTACATTAGTCTCCCTGATAGCATCCAAAAGTCTGGTCTTACCGTGATTGACATGCCCCATAATAGTAACTACCGCAGGACGAAGTTGCAGACCGCCGAGTTCCTCATCCCCAGGTCGATACCTCTTACTTTCCCCAGCACGAGCTGCCCGGGATTTGGGGTGGGCTTCATAACCAAGGTCGACAGCAACAGCAGCGGCTGTTTCATAGTCAATTACCTGGTTAATATTGGCGAAAATGCCTTTCCTCATCAGTTGTTTGATAATGTCTATGGCACTAATATGCAAAAGGTCAGCCAATTGCCTCACCGCCACCGACTGAGGAATCTCAATCAGGTTTGTCTTCAGTTCACCTGACTTACTCTTTCTTGCCACCGAATCGCTCCTTATCCCAGTTCCTTCCCATATCTAATAAGCTGCTCCCGATTATCCTGAGTAAGAGCGGCGCGCAAGGTATGCTCCAGCCGACCTTTTTTAAGCCCAATCTCCCAACACTCCGGTGCTGGACATAAGTAGGCACCACGCCCCACCCTCTTTCCACCAGCATCAACCTCCACACCACCGTCGGAAATCCGAACCAATCGGATTAGCTCCCGCTTAGGTCTTACCTTGCCACAAGCTATACAAGTCCGCTGTGGTATATGCTTAACCGAAGCTGGATTAATACTCCTCTTCTTCATCAAAAACTTCTGACTTTTGGCGCCGTTTCCTGAGCTTAATGCCATCGTCAGCGCTCCGCTCGCGAACGCCCTTCTTTTTCTTCCTCGATTTAGCCACCGGCTTAGTCGGTCCAGATACTAAAACCTCCTCAGCAAACCGAAGCTGGGGTGCCTCTACCTTTGCCGGCGACTTCAAAATGGTCTCCGGAGGAACCAGTTCAGTATCAATAGTTACAGCCTCAGCCTCTGCCGGGGCTAAGGCTTCCTCCTCAATAGCTGGTAATTCAGCCGGAAGCTCTTCACCAACCACAGCCTCCTCCTCTACCTTGGGCGAAAGCTTGGCCTTCGCCAAACTTTCTTCCTCGGCGATTGAGGCACTCTTAATGTCAATCCGCCACCCGGTGAGCTTAGCTGCCAATCTAGCATTTTGCCCCTCCTTGCCGATGGCTAAGGAGAGTTGCTTATCAGGGACAACCACAGTAGCTATCCCCCCATCCTCATCCAGCTCCACACTTAACACCTGCGCCGGGCTAAGGGCATTAGCAATGAAGGCTGAGGCATCTGAGTTCCACATAATGACGTCCAGCTTCTCACCATTTAATTCTCTCATAATATTTTGTATCCTGATACCACGAAGCCCAACACAGCAGCCAACGGGGTCAATACCCTCCTGGCTTGCTGCCACCGCTATCTTACTCCGATAACCAGCCTCACGGGCGATAGATTTCACCTCCACTATCCCGCTAAGAACCTCAGGAATCTCCAGCTCAAAAAGCCGACGAAGTAAATCTGGGTGAGAGCGTGACACTATTACCTGAGGTCCCCGGCTGGTCCGAACCACCTCCAGAAGGCAGACCTTAAGCCTCTGACCCACACGATACCTCTCGTTGCGCACCTGCTCGGCAGCGGGGAGTATTGCCTCGGCTCTGCCCAAATCAATGAAGAGCTGTCTAGGCTCAATGCGTTGCACCAAGCCGGTGACAATATCACCTTCTTTATCAGAATATTCCTCAAAAATGGCGCTATGCTCTGCCTCATGAAGGCGCTGGAGAATAACCTGCTTTGCCGTTTGAGCGGCAATGCGTCCAGCATTGTGGGGAGTAGCCTCCACCATGATAGCCTCATCAAGCTGGGCATCTGGTTTGAGCTTGCTCGCCTCGGTTAGTGATATTTCACGGCGCAAATCCGAAGGTTGCTCAACTACGGTTTTCTCCGCCCACACCTTAACCCTGCCCGTAGTGGGGTCAATCTTGACTGAAATATCTTGGTTGGGGGCAAAATTGTCTTTCCTATAAGCCGATACCAGCGCTGTCTCTACAGCAGCCAGAACCACCTCCTTAGGCAGGTTCTTCTCCGCCGAGAGCTGAGTTATAGCCAGCATAAATTCGCTCTTCATCCCCGGTTAAGACCTCCAACCTTATTATTTCCCCCCCCATAATTAAAAAAGTGGGTTCCCAGCCCCACTTAACAAATCAAATCTTTTTTCTCAATTAATAAGTATACCATAACCAGGGCTGAGATGCAATACTTAATACGGGGGTGTTTAAGATGGGATGAAGCCTCAATGGGTGGGAGGGTGGGAAGAAAGACAAACTAAAAACAGGGAGGGAATAGGGGCAAAGCCATAGAGACCCGCCTAGAAATTCCACTGGCACTAAGCTATAATGAAACAACAATCGTAAAGCCACCCCCAGAATAAGGTAAGAAACTTGAATGTTAAAAAATTAAAGGATTCAGTTACAGGAGAAGTAGAGGCTCACCGCCACCAACTTCGTGATTTAAGCTTGAAAATCCACTCCAGCCCCGAGCTGGGTTTTCAAGAAGTCAAAGCGGCAGCCTGGCTCAGCCAATACATGGAGGAAAATGGCTTTCATGTAGAGCGGGGCATCTGTGAGCTACCCACGGCTTTCAGGGGGAGCTACGGACAGGGGAAGCCAGCTATCGCTATTCTGGCTGAGTATGATGCCCTGCCCAAACTGGGGCATGCCTGTGGTCATAATCTGATAGCTGGCTGCGCCGTTGGTGCTGCCGTGGCTTCCAAGTCGGCTATCGACCAATTAGGGGGTAGCGTCCTGGTTATTGGCACCCCGGCCGAGGAGCTATATGGGGGTAAGATAATAATGGCGGAGCGAGGAGCCTTTGATAAGGTGGACATGGCGATGATGGTGCACCCAGACACGCATGATGCCGCCACCACCCAAGCCCTGGCTTGCCTGGGTTTAGAGGTTGAGTTCTTCGGCAAAGCGGCTCACGCCGCCGCCCAACCAGAAACAGGCATCAATGCCCTGGAGGCAATGCTCCTGTCCTTTACCGCCATTAATTCACTCAGGCAGCACATCAAGGATAAAGCCCGCATCCACGGGATTATTACCGATGGCGGGGAGGCAGCCAATGTCGTTCCAGCTCACAGTGCCGGCAGCTTTCTGGTGCGTGCCGAGGATGACGCTTATCTGGATGAGCTAAAGGAGAGGGTGCTGGATTGCTTTGTTGGCGCCGCCACCGCTACCGGCGCTCGCCTGGAATACCAGTGGGGGAAGGTGCTCTATGCGCCAATGCGTAATAACCTGACCCTGGCCAGACTATTCAGGCAGAATATGCAGTCGCTGGGGCGCAGGATGCTGCTCTATGACCCAACTGAAGCCTTCGGCAGCACTGATATGGGCAATGTCAGCCAGATAGTGCCCGGCATTCACCCTCATGTCGCCATAGCTCCAAAAGAAGTAGTGGGCCACTCCCCCGAGTTTGCCGCGGCGGCTGCTTCTGAGGCCGGCATCCAGGGGATGCTTGATGCTGCCAGGGCTCTGGCGATGACGGTGGTTGACCTGGTAGCCAGTCCTGAAATAGTTATCAAGGTTAAACGGGAGTTTATAGGCAAGTGATTAAGGTAGGTATCCCCAGAGCCCTGCTCTACTATCAATATTACCCGATGTGGAAGACCTTCTTTGAGGAGCTGGGAGCAGAGGTGGTGGTGTCACCACCAACCACCCAGGCTATACTATCTTCGGGCTCATCCCGGGTAGTGGCTGAGACCTGCTTGCCGGTAAAGGTCTTCTGCGGGCATGTTCTGGCTCTGGCGGGAGAGTGTGACTATCTCTTTATTCCCGCCATTCGCAGCGTAAAAAGCAATATTTACAACTGCTCCAAGTTCCTCGGCTTACCTGATATGACTAAAGCGGTTACTCCCGAATCCCCCCCTATCTTAGATACAGATATAGATATTAACAAGGGAAAGCGTGAGCTGTATCAAGCTATCTACAAATTAGGTCGGCGCTTTACCTGGAATCCGCTTAAGGTGAGGCGAGCCGCTATCGCTGCCTGGCAAGCCCACCTGAAATACATGCAGCTAATGTCAGACCAAGGCTTGAATCCACCACAAGCGATAGAGAGAATATCAAATACGACTGAAGTGGAGCCAAAGACACCTCCCGACAACCCCACCCCACCCCAAGCCACCATCGCCCTCATTGGTCACCCCTACCTCCTATATGATGAACATATAAACCACCGCCTCATCCACCGCCTGGAGAAGGCTCACTATAAGGTTCTTACCCCGGAGATGCTCACCACTGAGGAACTTGAATCGGCTACAGTCAGACTGGTGGGCGGAGCCTACTGGACATATGAAGAGGAGGTGGTGGGAGCTGGAGGGCGCTACCTGGAAAGCGGGGCTGATGGTGTTATTGGCCTAATGGCCTTTGGCTGCGGGCCTGATTCCCTAATGATGGATATAGTGTACCGGCGGGCGGCCAGACTGGGGACAACCCCCTTTATGAGACTCACCCTGGAAGAACATACCGCCGAAGCCGGTGTGGTTACCCGGCTGGAAGCCTTCCTTGATATGATACAGAGAAGGAAAAGGAGACAGGCAGAAGTATGCGTATAGGCATGCCCCATATGGGCAATCTATATATACCGTTTAAAGCCTTATTCCAAAGGCTGAATATTGACTTCGTAATACCACCAGTCAATAACCAGCACACGCTATCGCTGGGGGTCAGGTATTCCCCCGAGGGGATGTGCATCCCGTTCAAGCTAACCATGGGTAACCTGATTGAAGCCGCCGAGCTTGGAGCCGATACCTTGCTTATGCCCGCTGGCTCGGGCATATGTCGCCTGGGCTACTACGCCAAGACGCAGGAGCATATTCTTCATGACCTGGGGTATGCTGCCGAAATAGTCTGTTTAGGGGTTTCTTCACAGCGGAAGCTTTTCGGCTTGCTGAAAATGATTAAGCGCTTGTCAAACAATGCCCCTTGGGCTAAGATTATATCAGCCTTCCGCTTTGGTCTGGCTAAATTAAACGCTATGGACAGGATAGAGCGAGTGGTGCAAAAGGTGCGCCCGGTAGAGCAGGTAAAGGGAACGGCAAATAGGCTATTTGCCCAAGCGATTAAGGCTATTGACCAGGCAGACGATTACGGCACTCTGAAGAGGGTGCAAAGAGACTGCCTTGACCAGCTTAACCAGGCAACCAGTAACGGCAATACTCAGCCACTGATAGTGGGCATTACCGGGGAGTTCTATGTATTACTGGAGCCCTTTTCCAATCTAGATGTGGAGAAGGAGTTGGGCAAGCTGGGGGTGGAGGTAAGAAGAACAACCTTCATCTCCGAGTGGACTAAATTCAGCCTGTTCCTCAATCCCCTGGGCATGAATGAGAAAGACAGGATTCATAAGGCAGCCTTACCCTATCTTAAGCGGGATATTGGCGGCGATGGCTGGGAATCGGTGGGGGAAAAGGTGCTCCACGCCAAGGAGTATGACGGACTGATACACCTAGCCCCCTTCACCTGTATGCCAGAGATAGTAGCTCAAAATATCATGCCCTCGACCAAGGAGGATATCCCGGTTCTAACCATACTTTGTGATGAGCAACTGGGTAAGCCGGGCATGTTAACCAGACTGGAGGCGTTCGTCGACCTGCTAAAGCACCGGCGGCGGGCGAAAGTAAAAACCTGAGGAGAGTTCATGGAAACCTATCTGGGCGCTGATGTTGGTTCGGTAACCACCAAGTTTGCTGCGCTAAACGAGAGTGATGAACTGGTCGCCCACGTTTACTTACCGACGCAGGGCAAGCCCATTGAGATGACGCAGCAAGGGCTGAAACAAATCAAACAGCAACTGCCCCAAGATGTGAACATCCGCGGTGTGGCTACCACCGGCAGCGCCCGCTACCTGGCTGGGGTTATCGTCGGTGCTGACCTGGTCAAGAATGAGATTACCAGCCATGCCGTAGGTGCCCTGCATTATTTCCCCCAGGGGCAAACCATCATCGAAATCGGGGGGCAAGATAGCAAGATTATCATTATCCGAGACGGGATAGTAACCGACTTCGGTATGAACACGGTATGTGCTGCCGGCACCGGCAGCTTCCTTGACCACCAGGCACTGCGCCTCAACATGAGCATTGAGCAGTTCAGCCAGCGCTCGCTGGACAGCACCACACCGGTGCGTATCGCCGGCAGGTGTACCGTTTTTGCTGAGTCAGACATGATACACAAACAACAAATGGGGCATCGCACCGAGGATATTCTCTATGGTCTATGCCAGGCACTGGTGCGCAATTACTTTAACAATGTGGGCCTGGGCAAAGATATTCAACCCCCAATAATATTTCAGGGCGGGGTTGCCTTTAACCAGGGTATAGTGAAGGCACTTCAAGAAGAGCTTGGCGCCGAGGTGATTGTACCACCCCACCACGAGGTGATGGGGGCAATAGGCGCTGCCCTACTGGTGCATGAAGAGATGGCAAACAGTCAAAATGGAAGCCAGTTCAAGGGATTTGGCGTAAGTGAGATAAAATATCGCACCTCATCGTTTGAATGCAAGGCTTGCCCTAATCTATGTGAGATAGCCCAGCTTTCCGTTGATGGTCAGGTTCTCGCCCGGTGGGGAGGCCGCTGCGAACTGTGGGAAAGAAGCCCAACCGGTTAAGAATTCTGAGTGAAAAAGAGATGCTAATAGCCGTTGATGCCGCTGGCGGGGAGTATGCCCCGCGTGAGATAGTAAAAGGAGCCATAAAAGCCGCCCAAGAATACGATGTTGACATTATCCTGGTGGGCAATAAAGGCGTACTCCATGTGCTGGCCGGGCACCAAATAAAAAAGTTAAACCTCCAAATCATTGAAGCCAAAGAGTTCATTGCCCCCAATGAGTCCCCGATGAAGGCAGTCCGCAGCAAGCCAAACTCTTCAATAGTGATAGGCGCCAATCTGGTAAGAGATGGTATCGCTTCAGCCTTTGTCTCCGCCGGCAACACCGGGGCAGTAGTCGTTGCCAGCCTGCTCAGCCTGGGAAAAATAAAAGGCATTGAACGCCCCGCCCTGGGCAGTTTCCTTGATATCACCTCCTCCACCCCCACCCTGCTTATTGATGCTGGCGCCAACGCTGATTGCCGACCAAGCCACCTGGTTCAATTTGCCCACTTAGGCACGATCTACGTTAAACACCTCCTGGACATCAGCTCCCCTCGTGTTCGCTTGCTCAGCACTGGCGAAGAGGAAACCAAGGGCAATCGTCTGATTCAAGAAAGCTACAGTCTGCTTAAAGCCACCAGCCTTAACTTTGTCGGTAGCATAGAAGGGCAAGACATATCAAAGACAACCGCCGATGTCATCGTTACCGATGGCTTCACCGGGAATATAGTGCTCAAGACTATCGAAGGGATGGGTGATACTTTCCTAGGAGTGGCGCGCCAAGTAGGGTATGTCTTTGCCACTGTCTATCATCTTCGAGGACGAGCTCTTCTCCAGGAGATTGGACTGGGTTCCTGGGTTAAGAAGGCGGACTATAGAGAATACGGCGGCGCCTGTCTCCTGGGGATAAATGGAAATATCATCGTCGCCCATGGACGCAGTCAAGCTAAGGCAATGAACAATGCTATAGGCTTAGCTAAACAGACAGTGGAACGAGACATCTGCCGAATAATTAGGGAGGAAAGCTATGAATAAACCGATTGTAATAGATGACGCTAACTTTGACCAAACCGTGTTACAATCAAAGACGCCGGTGCTGGTGGACTTCTGGGCAGCCTGGTGCCGACCCTGTATTATGGCTGCTCCAGTGCTAGAAGAGCTGGCTGAGGAGTATGCTGGCAGGATAAACATTGCCAAGCTGGATGTTGACCAGAACGCCAAAACCGCAGTCAAATACGGCATAATGGCCATCCCCAATCTTATTATCTTCAAAGATGGCAAGCCAGTGTCACAAATAGTGGGTTATAGGCCCAAAGCGGAATTGAAGCGAAGTCTGGATGCTGTTCTGGACTAAGCCTTAAAATTGGTCCCCCGATAACCTTTCACTTCTCCAACAAGTGAAGTATAATTATACTAAGGGAGAAATTATGAAGGTCGTCTTTCTGCAAGATGTGCCCAATGTAGCAAAAGCCGGTGAGATAAAAGAGGTAGCCGCTGGCTACGGCCGGAACTTCCTCATTCCCAAAAAACTGGCTTTGTTAGCCAATCCCCAGGCAGTGAGCCAGGTAGAAACAGGGGATAAAACGAAAGCCAAAGTAAACGTAGAACTGGTTGAGCTGGCTCGTCAGCTAGAAGGGCAGGAGGTCAGCCTCAAGGCTCACGCCGGAGCCAAAGACAAACTTTATGGCTCAATCACCAGTGCCGATATTGCCGCCGAGCTAGAAAACACCACCGGGCTGGTTATCAACAAAAGAAAGATAGAATTGGACGAGCCTATCCGTCAACTCGGTAGCTATGAGGTGTCCATCAGACTGGCGAAGGATATTATACCCAAAATAAGGGTTACGGTGGTTGAAGAGGCGGCGCCGAAGGAAGAGGAGAAGCCTCCGAAGAAAGCAAAAAAGAAAGCAGAGAAAGCGCCGAAGGCGGAGAAGGCGCCAAAGGCAAAGAAGAAGACCACGAAGAAAGAGGAGACACCGAAGGCGGAGAAGAAGCCGGCGAAGAAGACTACTAAGAAAGTAGAGAAAGCGCCCAAGGCAGAAAAGAAGCCCGCCAAGGCAGAGAAAAAGTCTCCCAAGAAAGCGGAGAAGACAGCAAAGAAGAGGACTACCAAGAAAGTAGAGAAGACGGCAAAGAAGAAGACGGCGAAGAAAGAGGAGACGACTTAGCAGAATGAATGGCGACAAATTACCCCCGCATGATATTGATGCCGAGGAAGCGGTAATCGGCTCACTGCTGATAGACGGGACAACCATCCATAAAATTGCCACCTTGCTTCAGGCATCAGACTTCTATGGTGAGCGAAACTCGCTGATATACGGAGCATGCCTGGCGCTCCACGAGCGCGACGAAGCCATAGACCAAATCACCGTGGCCCAAGAGCTCGACCGAAAAGGAAACTTGGAGAAGTGCGGTGGCGCTGCCTACTTGAGCCACCTGATAGCTATATGTCCCACCTCTCTTGATATTGAGCACCATGCTCAGATTGTTTATCGCCTCTCGGTAATGCGCCACCTGATTGATGCCGCCGGGCATATAGCCAATATTGGCTATCAGGCTGACCCGGATGTTGACGCCAGCCTCAATCGGGCTGAAGATATTCTGTTCAGGCTGCGTCATGGGCAAAGTCCACGAGACTTCACCCATATTCGCCAGGTGCTGGACACGTATTTTGAAACCACCGCCCCAGAGGCAGAAGGTCTCCTCAAGGAACCAATCACCTATGTGCTGTCAGGCTTCACCGGTCTGGATGAATTCCTGGGCGGATTTCAGCGCTCTGACCTAATTATCGTTGCCGGCAGACCCAGCCTGGGCAAAACAAGCCTTGCCCTTAGCCTGGCCAGGAATGCCGCCGTGGAGCAGGGGGCTTGTGTGGCTCTGTTCAGCCTGGAGATGGCACGGGAGCCATTGGTCTGGCGTATACTGGCTAGCGAATCTGAGGTTGATTCCAGACGGGTTCGCCTCGGGCTTCATACTGAAGAGCAGGAAAAAAGGATTATGTATGCCATTGGCAAGCTTTCCGAGGCACCAATCTATATTGACGATTCCCCCCAACTGCGGGTGGTAGAAATGCGAAGCAAAGCCCGCCGCCTGCACTTTGAGCGTGGCATCAACCTCATTATCGTTGATTACCTGCAACTAATGCAGGGGGAAGGGAGGGGGGAAAACCGTGTCCAGGAGATAAGCTATATATCCCGCTCCCTTAAGGCATTAGCCCGCGAACTCAATGTGCCAGTGCTGGCGGTATCGCAGCTCAGCCGAGCTGTGGAGTGGCGGGCTTCACACCGACCTATACTCGCCGACCTGAGAGAAAGCGGCACCATTGAACAGGATGCCGACGTGGTTATGTTTATCTATCGGGACGAGATGTATTTCACCAAAGAGGAATGGGAAAGGGAACACCCGGGTGAAAGCTACCCGCCGCCGGCTGATATCATAATCGCCAAGCACCGTAACGGTCCCACCGGTGAAATCAAGTTGCTTTTCAAACCCAGGCTGGCTAAGTTCGACAATATTACCAATGAAGAGCTGAGCTTATTATGAAGCAATTTAAGGGTTTTCCAGCCAAGACGCAGTTTACCCCCTTGCCCAACTCTTTCTTCAGCACACTGCTACCACAAATCAGTGATATCGCCGAGCTGAAAACAACCCTCCACATCTTCCGGGCACTTTACCACAAGCGGGGCTATCCCCGCTTCACCACCTACCGAGAGCTTTTGGGCGATAAGAGCCTGATGGATAGCCTCAAGGGGGAAGTCAGACCGCCAGACGAGGTATTGCGCCATGCCCTGAAAACGGCTGCCAAGCGGGGTACCATCCTTCATCTGGCATTAGATAGGGATGGCACACCTGAGGATATCTACTTTCTCAATACCGAGTCGGACAAGCAGACTATGACCAAAATTCAAAACGGCGAGCTTAATTTAAGCGGACTGAAAGCAAAAGAACCAACCTTAATTGACACCGAGGAGCCGCCTGACATCTTCACCCTTTATGAACAGAACATCGGTATGCTAACCCCGATGATTGCCGATGAGCTGCGTGATGCCCTCAAGGTCTATCCTGAAAACTGGATAAGAGACGCCATCAAAGAGGCGGTTAATCACAGCAAACGCAAATGGAGCTATATTTCAGCGATTTTAGAGCGCTGGTCAGCCGAAGGTAGGGGAGATGGAACATATCGGGGAGATTCTAAAAAAACAGACCCAGACAAATACATCAAACAAAAATATGGACACATTGTCCGGCGCTGAAGAGCCAGAAGCCTCACCAAGCTCAACCTGTCCTATATGCAAGGGGGCAGGATTTGTTCATCCCCGGCTGCCATCGGGCAAGCCGGATTACAGTCGGGTTGTTGCCTGTCGCTGTATTCAGAAAGAATTAGATGAAGAGCGCCAAACCCGCCTCAAGCGATATAGCGGTCTTGAACTGAAGCTACTTAGAAACATGACCTTTGACAATTTTGACCGGGAAGGGCTTAATCCGTCGCCAGAGCAACGCGAGAATTTGAAAGAGGCATTTCGCCTTGCCCTTGACTTCGCCAAATCACCCGAGGGCTGGCTGGTGTTCCAGGGTTTTACTGGCTGTGGCAAAACTCATCTGGCTACTGCCATCGCCAATTACCGCCTCCAAGCCAGCAAACCAGCAAAATTTGTGGTGGTGCCTGAGTTCCTTGACCATCTGCGCTCTACCTTCAGCCCGGAGAGTCTGATATCCTACGACCAACTGTTTGAAGAGGTAAAGAATGCCCCGCTGCTCATCCTGGACGACTTTGGTGAGCAGTCTACCACCCCCTGGGCACAGGAAAAGCTGTATCAGGTTATCAACTACCGCTATAATGCCCGGCTGGCTACCGTAGTAACCACCCGCTTGACAACAGATGATATGGACGACCCCATAGTCTCCCGCTTCCTCGACCATCAACTCAGTGTGGTGTTTGAAATTAGAGCCCCCGACTACCGGACCAGCCGAAAGAAAACAACCCGTCGTGGCCAGAAGGGGCGCCGGGACTAGCCATCGATTTGCATAGCCCCAGAGTTTTTTAGTAAAATAGGCAGGTTCTGTATTGATGAACGCCGTAGAGATAGTAAACCTTCCTGTCCTGGTATTAAATCAAAGCTATGAGCCACTCAATGTATGTCGAGTGCGGCGAGCGGTAGTACTTCTAGACCGTGGCAAGGCTGAGATGCTGGAGAATGGCACCGGGTTTATCCACTCCGCCAGTTACATCTTCCCCGTGCCTACGGTAATCCGCTTAGCCTATATGATTAAGCGTCCCCGACCCCAGAGAAAGCTAACCCGCCTTGAGATTTTCCACCGTGACCAATTTACCTGCCAGTATTGTGGTAAGCAGACCCATCAACTTACCCTAGACCATGTCATCCCACGATACCGAGGTGGTGAACACATCTGGGAAAATGTGGTTAGTGCCTGCATACCCTGCAATCGGCGTAAGGCAGGTAAAACCCCCGACGAAGCTGGAATGAAATTAATCCGCCAGCCAGCGCTGCCCCGCGGTGACCGCTATTTCTACATCCCCCACAACTACCTACAAACCCAGAATCAATGGCAAAAATACCTGCCCCAGTGAGAACTAATCCTTCTTGTCCTTCTCAGGTGGTTGCTCCTCAATGGTGATATCGCTGAGAGGCAATTCCACTGTCGCCTGGCTCTCCAGCTCAACCAATACCGTTTCCTTGAGTGGATTACTCCCCACTACCTCGGCCGGCCCCATAGCTGTAGACACTCGTTGACCCTGCTTGGGCAACCTCTCCTTCATGGCATGGTATTGCTCGCTCTCATAGGCTAAGCAGCACAACAAGCGACCACAAACGCCAGATATCTTGAGCGGGTTAAGGGGCAGGTCCTGCTCTTTAGCCATCTTGATAGAAACTGGAGAGAACTCAGTCAGGAAATTCATGCAACACAGGGGGCGCCCACACCGCCCAAAGCCACCTACCACCTTGGCTTCATCCCTGGGTCCTAATTGGCGTAGCTCGACCCGCACCTTAAAACGACTATTCAACTGCCGAACCAGCTCACGGAAATCGACCCTCTCAGTAGCGCTAAAGAAAAAGGTAAGTCGGCTGCCATCAAGATTATACTCGGCACCGAGCAGCTTCATGGGCAACCCTAACTTATCTATCAGCTTCCCACACTCAGCCAGAGCCTCCCCTTCCTTGTCTTCAAACTCCTGAGCCCGCTCGATATCCTCTGGCTCTGCCTTGCGCACTACCGGTTTCAACGGCTCAGTCACCTCGCTAGCCAAAACCTGCGTGGGGGCAATGACCACCCTCCCCAGCTCCAGACCGCGAGTTGTCTTGACCACCACATAGTCATTTATCTCAAGGTCGTTACCTGCCGGGTCAAAGTAATATACCCTGCCAGCTCTTTTGAAACGTATGCCAACAATCTCAGCCATAGTTTATCCACCACTCCTTCCAGGTATGCTGAGCATCAGCACCTCCAGCACCAGCCGCGGATTAGCATTTTGCTCAAGCTGTTCCCCAGCCGCCTCAATACTATTGATAAAAGACCTTATCTGAGCCAGATTATAACCTCTGGCCAGGCCAACCAGCATGGCTTCGTGGTCGATGTTGGTGATGGTATCACTAGAGCCGAGCTTAACCAGCAACAGGTCACGCCACCAATCAAGCCACAAATCCAATACCTCCTGAACCAAACCCCGGTTTTGACTGAACTGAGCCGCCAGCTGGGAAACATACTCAAAACGCTCCTCATAATCACCATTAGTGATATCAAGCAACCTGTCTATCAACTGGGTACGCCGCTGAAGCAAACTATCATCAGCCGCCGCCGATAATGCCCAACCCAGACAGCCATGACAAAGCTTAGCCAGAAGCTCAGCCTTTGGCGACTCAACGCCCCGGCGCTCACCTAAGACAGCCTCCACCTGCGGGGTCGCCAGGGGGCGTAGTTCCAATCGCTGACAGCGAGAGACCACGGTGGCGGGCAGAATCCCGTCATTGGTGGTCAGCAGAATGAAGATTACACCCTCTGCCGGCTCTTCCAGGGTCTTAAGCAGACAATTAGCTGCCTCGTTTGACATGAGCTCAGCCCCATCAACAATAAACACCTTCTGCCTGCCCTCAAAGGGGGGTAAGCTGGATGAATGCTGCATCTCTCTGACCTGGTCGATGCTGATTTCTGCCCGAGGTTTATCAGTTGAATTCCCGCCGGAGTTCAAGCCGATAATCTGGACATCAGCATGCTTGCCCGAAGCTATTTTCTGACAGGCGTCACATAAACCACAGGGAGGCTCAGCCGCCTCACAGTTCAACGCTCTAGCCAGGTCCAGAGCCAGGGTCATCTTGCCCACATGAGGGGGACCAACCAGAAGATAAGCATGAGTTATAGACCCCCGCTCCAGGTTGCGCTGGAGCAAGGTGACCGCCCTATCCTGCCCAACTATCTGCCACATACTGAAATCCTCTTAAACTAAATCACACCTGGTCAGGTCTTCCAAGGTCTCACGCCGCCGAATAAGTCGTGCCTTGCCTTCCTTAACCAAGATAACGGCTGGCTTGAGCGAGGCGTTATAGTTGCTCGCCTGCGACAAGCAATAGGCACCACAATCAGCTACAGCCAGAATATCACCGGCTGAAACCGGGGGCAGAGCGATATTCTCGATCAGTATATCCCCCGATTCACAAAACTTGCCAGCAATGGTAACCTTGCCCGCCCCCTTCTCCACCATCCTATTAGCTACCACTGCCTCATGCTTAGCCCCATAAAGGGCGGGACGGATATTATCGGCCATACCACCGTCTACCGAGACATAACGCCTGACGCCGGGGATATCCTTCACCACCCCCACCGTGTATAACACCACCCCAGCCTGCCCCGCTATTGACCTTCCCGGCTCAATCACCAGCTTTGGTAGCGCCAGACCCAGCTCCTGGCATTTGTTCTTAACCACAAAGGTTATCGCCTCGGCATAGGCGGCAATGGGCGGGGCAGGAGAATCCAGGGTATATTGAATGGCAAAGCCACCGCCAATATCTAGCTCCCTGAGTTCAAAGCCATGCTTTTGCTCCATCTCAGCAGCGAAGCCGAGTATAATCTCAATCGCCTGCTGGTAAGGCTCAAGGTCAGCTATCTGCGAGCCGATATGAAAATGCAGTCCACGCAGGTTAAGTGCAGACATAGACATGGCTGTGGTCACAGCTTCCTCACCTAGAACCAGGGGTATGCCGAACTTGCTGTCAACGGCACCGGTAGCAATATACTTGTGAGTGTGAGGCTCCACGCCGGGAGAAAGACGCAAAAGTATATCGGGCTTGTCACCCCGCTCCCCAGCTATTTCATTTAACATAGCAAGCTCATGAAAATTGTCCACCACGATGCGCCCGACATGCCACTCCAGAGCCAGCTTTATCTCCTCGGCTGATTTATTATTACCGTGGAAATAGACCTTATCCAGTGGGAAACCAGCAGAGCGGGCAATACTGAGCTCCCCGGCGGAGACCACGTCCAGACCCAGCCCCTCCTCCTTAAAGATGATAGCCAGAGCCTTGTTGATAAACGCCTTGCAGGCATAGATAACCATGGTATCAGCATAGCGCCGAGTAAACTCTTGCTTAAATTCGGCACACCGGCGGCGCAAGCTAAGCTCATCAAAGACATATAAAGGCGTGCCAAACTCAGCGGCTAGCTCCACAGTATCACAGCCGCCGATGAGCAGGTGGCCACTATTATTAACAACCGATGCTGTTGGGAATAACTTAAGCCTGGATTCCATTTCCTCAATGTTAGCAGTGCCGACTAGCTAAGTCAATTTATTTTACATTCTTTTTATCAACCTCACCCCCCAAGGTCATCCTTTTGGGAGACTTCGTTCTCCACCCCTTCACCCCACGAGGCTTCTTTTCCCACCCTAACCCACCCAATAGAGGTTTCACCTCTCTTCACTTTCCCTTCTGGGAGAGGGGAATAAAAGAATTTTAGAGGCGAAGCGGTGGGGAAGAAAGTTTTAGAAGCGCAGCTTATGAGGGCGGGAGGGCGGGAAGAAAAACCAAAGTTGCTGGGGGCGGGGAAGATTCAGTATAAATGGCTAATCTTCCCTCAGCTTGTAGCGCTGTATCTTGCCGGTGGTAGTCCTGGGGAGGGCTTTAACAAACTCTATCCACCTGGGATACTTATAAGGCGCTATATTCTTCTTGACAAAGGCTTGAATATCCTTGGTCAGTTTCTCGGATGGATGGTGACCTTTTCTCAGCACCACGTATGCCTTAGGCTTAACCAGATGATGCTCGTCTTTTTTAGCCACCACCGCCGCCTCAAGCACCGCCGGATGGGAAACCAGGGCATCCTCAACCTCGATGGGGGAGACCCATATACCACCCACCTTGAGCATGTCATCGCTTCGGCCGCGGTAATAGTAGTAACCTCCGGCATCACGGTAATACCTGTCTCCAGTGTTAAACCACTCTCCCAGCATGGAAGTCTTGGTCTTCTCAGAATGGCGATAGTAATAAAGTGCCGTTGATTCTCCCTTTACCTGCAGAGTACCGACCTCGCCAACAGGCACTTTATTACCCTTATCATTGACAATCTTAGCTTGATAGCCGGGTACTAACTTACCCGAGCTTCCCGGCTTGATATCACCCTGGCGGTTGGAAATAAAAATGGCTAATAACTCCGTGGAGCCAATACCATCCAGGATTTCCAGCCCGAACCTCTTTTTCCATTCAGCGAAGATCTCTGTGGGCAGGGCTTCGCCGGCCGAGGTACAGATACGCAAGGAGGAGAAATCACATTTCTTCTCAGCGTCTTTTACCTCCAGCATATTGGCGTACAGCGTGGGCACGCCGAAAAATATGGTGGGGTGATAGCGGTTGATGGTGGAGAATATGGTCTCCGGTCGAGGTCGGTCAGGAAGCAGAACCACCGATGCGCCGGCAGATAAGGGATAGAAGAAGCTGCTGCCCAATCCGTAAGCAAAGAAGAACTTTGATGCCGAAAAGAGTAAATCGTCCTGGGTAACGCCCAGGATACCTCTGGCGTAGCTGTCAATGCAGCTGAAGACATCGTGCTGAAGATGGACAGCCGCCTTGGGAACACCAGTGCTGCCGGAGGTGTAATTCCAGAAGGCGACGTCCTCAAAGGTGGTATAAGCCACGTCGAGTTTATCGGAACAGCGGTCGACGATGTCATGGAATGAGATGTGATAAGCCCTTGTTTTCTTGCCCACGATGATAGTATTTTCCAGATAGAGAAATTTCTCTTTAAAACCTTCAATCTCCTCAATAAAATCGGCATCGGCGATAAGGGTACGGGCGCGACTGTCATTCAGCAGATAGCGATAATCGTGCATGGTGTACATGTAGTTGACCGGTACCGGGATAGCGCCGATTTTTATGACGCCATAGAAGCTAGCCATAGCCTCAGGGGAATCGTACATGACCAGCATTACCCGCTCTTCCATATGCACTCCGAGAATTTTAAGGGCATTCCCCACCTTGTTTATCAGGCTCTGCATCTCAGCATAGGTATAGGTTTTATCACGGTAATATACCACCACTTTATCGCCCAGCCCCTTTTCCACCATTTCATCTATCAGCTTCGTGGTTACGTTGTAGTACTGGGGAATCTCACTCTGGTATTTATAGTGCCTTTCCATTTTGACCGCCTGGCTCGATATGTTAAAAATTATCTCCTCATTAGTTTATAATATATGCTCCTTTTTTACAAAGCTAGACAGAGAGTTGGCTAAACACCCTCACCCCTCGAAGAGTCTTCGACCTCGAGGGAGAGGGGGAAGGTTTTTTAAGAAGAGGGGCTACGCCCCTCTTAAACACCCCAATTAAAGTGAGTGGGCGGCAAAACCTCCCCCTGTTTTCAGTCGCTTTTCTTCCCACCCCGACCCACCCAATAGAGGTTTTACCTCTCTTCACTTTCCATAGGGGATAAAGGGGGATAATTGCTCTCCTCTGGGGAGGGACAAGAGAGTTTTAGAGACGAAGCGGTGGGGAAAAGAAGTTTAGTGGGGGGCGGGGAGGAAAAAGGCGTCTTAAACCCCCTAAATTGACACCCATCAGGCATACCGTTAGAATATCACTTAACCCAATTAAGAGGCAGGAATTGTATCAAAAGACCACCCTGGATAATGGACTACGCCTTATCACCGCCCCCATGCCCCACACCCACTCGGTATCTATCTGCATCTTTATCGGGACCGGCTCCCGGTATGAGACCGACACGCAGGCTGGTGCTTCACACTTCATCGAGCACCTGTGTTTCAGGGGCACGCCCAAGCGCACCACCGCCAGAGAAATCTCTGAGGCAATAGAGGGGGTGGGGGGAATCATTAACGCCGGCACCGACAAGGAATTGACCGTTTACTGGTGCAAGGTTGCTCAACCCCACTTCTCCCTAGCCCTGGACGTGCTGGCCGATATACTGCTCAACTCCAGGTTCGACCCGGCGGACATTGAACGTGAGCGCCAGGTTATCATTGAAGAGATTAATATGGGAAAGGACTCCCCACCCCAACTGGTCAACATGCTCATTGATGAGCTCTTGTGGCCCGACCACCCTTTGGGCAGGGATATAGCCGGCAGCAAGGAATCAGTGGCTGCCATCACCCAGGAGATGATGCTCAGCTACCTGTCCCGCCAGTATCTGCCCAGCAACACGGTGGTCAGTATTGCCGGCGCTCTAAAGCACCGGGAGATAGTAACCGCGGTGAGCCAAGCACTGGGCGGCTGGGCTGAGCTGAAGCCTCGCCCCGGATATCAGGCATATAAAGAACAACCATTCCCCCAACTTCATGTTGAGAAGAAGGAAACCGAGCAAGCCCACCTCTGCCTGGCATTAACCGGATTGCCCCTGCTTCACCCCAAGCGCTTCACCCTTGACCTGCTCAATGTCATCCTGGGTGAGGGCATGAGCAGTCGTCTGTTTACCGAGATTCGCGACCGGCTAGGACTGGCCTACAGCATCCATAGCTATGTAGAGCACTTCTTTGACACCGGCTCGATTACCATCTACGCCGGGGTAGAACCCAAAAACCTCCGGGTAGCCATCAAGGCTATCTTAGAGCAACTCTCCCGGCTCAAGGAGACGGTCCCTGGAGCTGAATTAACCAAAGCCAAGGAACTAGCCAAGGGGCGCTTGCTACTGCGCATGGAGGATAGCCGCAATGTTGCCGGCTGGATGGGAGGACAGGAAGTCCTCACCAACCGCATTCTCAGCGTTGACCAGGTAGTATCCATTATTGATGCCATCACTGCTGAAGAACTCAGACAATTAGCCCGGGAGCTGCTGGTAGATAGCCAGCTCCGCCTGGCGGTGGTTGGTCCTGTGGCTGACGACGAGCCATTAGACCAGTTGCTCAAGTTATGAGATAGCTTATCTGCCCCACTCTGCTTTTTAAGCTTATCTTTTCCTTCCCACCCAAACCCACCCTATAGGGGTTAGCTCCCCTCTTAAACGCCCACTACAAAGGCAGGAGATTGGGGGCACTAGCCTCCGAGGGTGGGAGAGTGGGGAAAGAAGCCCGGTGAGGTGAAGGGGTGGAGAACAAAGCCCATCAAAAAAGACGCCTATAGGGTGGGTTTGGGTGGGAATAAAAGCATTGGGTGGGGATAAGCACGGATAATAAAATAGCCGCAGCCCTCTGACCACGGCTATTTTCATTCCCTTGGTTAAGATTTAAAGGGGTAAATTAATACATACCCTCCATACCGCCACCAGCTGGCATGCCTGGCGTCTTCTCCTTCTCCGGAATGTCGGTAACCAGGGATTCAGTAATCAAGACCATAGCGGCAATGCTGGCGGCATTCTCCAGGCTGGACCTTACCACCTTGGTAGGGTCAATAATACCTTTTTCCACCATATCACCAAAGTCATCGGCTTCAGCATCATAACCAATCCCAAGCTTACTCTTCTTAACCGCATCCACTACCACCGAGCCGTCCCGGCCGGCATTTTCCGCAATCCAGCGTATTGGCTCCTCCACCGCCTTCTTAACAATATTGACCCCGGTGAGTTCATCCCCGCTAGCCTCCAGCTTTTTTAACACCGAAGTAGCCCTGAGCAGGGCGACACCACCACCGGGAAGAATGCCCTCCTCTACCGCTGCTCGGGTAGCTGATAAGGCATCCTCAACACGGTGCTTCCTCTCCTTGAGCTCGACCTCGGTAGCGGCTCCTACCTTGATTACACCTACCCCACCCACCAGCTTTGCCTGCCTCTCCTGCAGTTTCTCCCGGTCAAAATCGGAGGTAGTTTCCTCTATCTGAGCCTTAATCTGCTTGATTCTGCTCTTGATTGCCTCCTCTGAGCCTTTGCCCTCAACGATAGTGGTATTATCCTTATCAGCCGTCACCCGGCGGGCTCTACCTAAGTCCTCCACAGTAACCGAGTCCAGCTTGCGCCCCACCTCCTCGGAGATAACCTTGCCGCCGGTGAGGATGGCCATATCCTCCAGCATCGCCTTGCGCCTATCGCCAAAACCGGGGGCTTTAACCGCCAGGACATTAAGCGTCCCCCGCAGCTTGTTGACCACCAGCGTGGCTAAGGCCTCGCCATCCACATCCTCGGCAATAATAAGCAGGTTCTTTGATACCTGAAGTATCTTCTCCAGAGCCGGCAGGAGGTCAGATATTGCCGATATTTTCTTGTCAGTGATAAGGATATAGGGGTCTTCAATCACTGTTTCCATCTTCTCGGCATTGGTGATAAAGTAAGCGCTCACGTAACCACGGTCAAATTGCATCCCCTCTACGTACTCGGTCTCATACTTTACTCCCTTGGACTCCTCCACAGTGATAACCCCATCCTTGCCCACCTTCTCCATAACCTCGGCAATCAGGTTGCCAATCTCCTTGTCTTTGGCAGTGATAGTGCCCACCTGAGCAATCTGCTCCTTGCCCTTGACCTCGGTAGATACTCGTTTAAGCTCATCAACAATGGCCCGGGTCGCCTTCTCAATGCCCCTCTTTAGCTTCATAGGCTCAGCCCCAGCCGCCACATTCTTAAATCCCTCGGAAATGATGGCGTAAGCTAAGACAGTGGAGGTAGTGGTGCCATCACCACAGGCATCATTGGTCTTGGTGGCTGCTTCCTTAACTAACTGCACGCCCATGTTCTCAAAGGGGTCAGGAAGCTCAATATCCTTGGCAATGGTAACCCCGTCATCAATTACCGACGGAGCACCCCATTTTCTATCCAGCGCTACACAATGCCCCTTGGGACCCAGAGTCACCTTGACCGCATCAACCAGAGCATCTATTCCCTTCTTTATCGAATGCCTAACTTCCTCACCAAATATAATCTGCTTAGCCATTTTGCCTCCTTATATTAACGACTTGTTACTTTGCTTTCTTAGGCTTCTTAGCCAAGATATCGCTCTCGCGCAAGATTATAACTTCCTCATCACCAATCCTATACTCCATGCCGCCATACTTGGCATAAACCACCACATCACCCACCTTAACATCCATGGCTATCCGTTTTCCATCCTCAGATAACCTGCCCGGACCAACAGCCAACACCTCCCCCTCCTGGGGCTTCTCCTTGGCGGTATCAGGCAGGACAATGCCCCCCCTGGTTACCTCTTCCCTCTCAATAGGCCTGACTATGACCCGGTCAGCCAACGGTTGAAGCTTAACCGCCATTTCATTCCTCCTTCTTCGATCAACCAATCAGAGCTCAATTTGTTAGCACTCTCACTCCGAGAGTGCTAACTACCTTATCATAGCGCAGATGAACACAAGTCGCAACTCAACAAATGATTACTAACAGCCAATGTCAGCAACTGACAGGCATTTATGACGGTAATTTAACCCTTTATCTCTGCAAACTGCTTTTTTACCGCCAATCTCCCCCTCAATGCATATGTCGCCTCCATTTTGACAGTTTACACTGAATCGTGTAGAATCCAGACATGAGCCGGCGACAGCAAACAAACCGAACACGGTGGGATAGGGAGCAAGTGCAAGCCTTAAGGCAACACCTGGGTCTAACCCAGCGTGAGCTGGCGGAGAGGCTGGGCATACGCCAGCAAACCATAAGCGAATGGGAAACCGGGATGTATAAACCCCGCGGTGCCTCAACTACCCTCCTCTCCATTATTGCCGAACGAGCCAAATTTGAATATCAGGCTGCTTCCCAAAAACCACCTGAAGAACCTTGACATTATACACGCTTCCGTGTATAATACTTGTGAGAGACCAGTGACAAAAAGTGCGGTCTGCCCCGGTAAGACCGCTTTTATCGGGCTATGGATACACGATAACGTGTTAAATAAATAAGAGTGTTGAAGGAAATGGTTTACTAATTTAGTTACTCCCACCCACCCTCCCTCAGGAGCTCTGCTCCCAGCCTCAATGGGGACTTTGTCCACCAACTCGATGGGAACTTTGCCCGCCAGCCTCAGAGGGCGGGAAGGTGGGAAGAATAAGTTGCTAAACAACCTCGTTGAAGAAAGTTGTTAAATAGATATTTAAGGGGGCAGGTTGCCAAATAATCTCCCGGAGAGGGTGGTGGTTGAAATATGGGAGAAGTTAATGGATAGAGCTGGGCTGACCACAGCCGGCGGTGAGCCGATAAGGATAATCTATCCGGGAAGGAAAAACGACGGCCGTGGGGCTGATTTCCGGGACGCAGTTATCGCCACCAGCCAGGGAATAATAAAGGGGGATATAGAGGTTCATGTCAAATCCAGCGATTGGCAGGCTCACCGCCATCATCAAGACCCGGCCTACAACCGGGTAATCCTGCATGTGGTTATGTGGCACAACCGCCAGGCAGCTACCAAACTCCACAATGGGAAAACAGCGCCCATCCTCGCCCTAGATAAATACCTAGAGAGCCCGAGTAATTATGGGGCGGGATTGGTTCCCTCCCCGACCAGTTTGCCCTGCCGTCAAACGATAAACGGACTGGCTAGCGATACCGTGGCACAACTTCTAGATAGCGCCGGGGAGGAGCGGTTTAGAAGCAAGGCTGCCCAATTTCAAGCCGAATTGAGCCAGATGGAGGCAAGCCAGTGTCTTTACCAGGGGATAATGAGGGCTCTAGGTTATGTCAAGAATAAGCTGCCCATGCTCAAGCTAGCCAGAAGGTTGCCACTCCAGATTCTACAGTCTATGGCTCAGGGCGAGGCATCAGACGGAGAGTGCCTTGCCCGGCTACAGGCACTACTTCTGGGCACAGCCGGGCTGCTACCCTCGCAGCGCTATGACCGGCACCGGGAATACCAGGGCGACGAGCGGGCGGACAAACTGGAGGGGCTATGGGCTTCTTCAAATGGCACCAAGGTGCTGTCTGAGGATGACTGGCACCTGTTTAAGGTCAGACCAAACAACTTTCCCCTACGCCGTATAGCAGCTATGAGCTATCTTATCCTCCGCTACCGGGAAAGAGGGGTGGTGGAACAGGTGGTCGATATGATAAAGGAGGCGCCGTTGAGAGGGGGATACCTCAGACTAGAAAGGGGACTTGGGGTCACTGCCCATGGCTATTGGGCAAGCCACTTTGATTTTGGCTTGAATTGCAGAACCAACAATCCAAGCCTCCTCGGCAAATGGCGAGCGGCTGATATTGCCGTCAATGTGCTCCTGCCCTTCGCTTTTGCCTGGGGCAAGCTCAACTCCCAGCCAGAGGTGAAGGAAAAAACCTTTGACCTCTATCGCGATTATCCCAGGCTGGCGGCGAACACGGTGGAAAGACATATGGTGAAGCAGCTGGGGCTAAACAGCTGGCTGGTCAATTCAGCCCAGCGCCAGCAGGGGCTAATCCATATCTATAATACCCTGTGCAGTCAGGGCAGGTGTAACTGCTGCCAGTTAAGCCAGCCTGAGGCTGGGTACCACGTCCAGGTCTAGTCCGTCTACCTTGCCTGCCTGGAGGTGGTAATAGCCACAGGCGGCAATCATGGCGGCGTTATCGGTACACAATATAGGCTGGGGAACCAGGACGGGGAGGGGCGATTTTTCTGCCAGCCAGTTCCGCAGTAACTCGTTGGATGCCACCCCCCCGGCCAGCAAGACCTGCCTTACCCGGCGCTCCCTGGCGGCGGCCACTGTTTTAGCCACCAGAACGTCAATAACTGCAGCTTGAAAACTGGCGGCGGCATCAGCCACCGATGACACTTCACCCGCTTCGGCCAGGCGCAGCAGGGCTGTCTTAACCCCACTAAAGCTGAAATCGCTGCTCCCTTTTAGCCAGGCACGGGGTAGCTGGATGGAAGCCGTGCCCTTCTTTGCTGCCTGCTCAATAGCCGGACCGCCGGGGTAGCCCAGGCCCAGTATTCTGGCGGCTTTATCAAAGGCTTCGCCGGCGGCATCATCCCGGGTCCGCCCCAGCACCACATAGTCGCCGTGCCCCTTCATCAACACTAAATCACTATGTCCCCCGGAAACAATAAGGCAGACCACAGGGAAACTAATGCTGTTACCTCCCAGCCAGTTGGCGTAGATATGACCCTCCAGATGGTTAACCCCGATAATAGGCAAACCGTGAGCCAAAGCAATAGCCTTAGCCACGTTTACCCCCACCAGTAATGAACCTGCCAGACCCGGCCCGACGGTGACGGCAACGCCAGCCAAATCACTCCAGGTAGCTTTAGCCTCAGCTATTGCCTGATCTAGTATGGGAATAATGGACAGGAGGTGCTGACGGGAGGCTACCTCAGGGACAACCCCCCCATAGCGAGCGTGGATTTCCACCTGAGAGGCAATCTGGTTGGAAAGTATTCTGGTCCCATCTTCCACCACTGCCGCCGCCGTCTCATCGCAGGAGGTCTCTATACCCAGGATTTTCATAAAAACCTCCCATCGTCCCTTGCCCCAGAAAGCTTATTCACATTTTTTTCAAGCCATCCTATTTTCTCTGCTTTTCGTGTGTCAAATTCTGGAACATATGGTTTGATATCTAAAAGAGGCGTACCATCCACAATATCCACATCCTTGATATAGAGCACGTTTCCATCAACCTTGACTAAGCGAACTATTGAGATACCAATTGGGTTGGGACGGCTCGGAGCTCGGGTGGCAAATACTCCGCGGCTCTTTTCATCCATATATGGTTTAACCTTCAAGAGATATCCCCTAGATAAATGAAAATGATACATCAAAATAATATGTGAAAAGCCTTCAATATCTTTCAACCCCTCCACATATTCTGATGCTATCTCTACAGTGCCTTCAATATCCCGAGCACCTGCCGGCTGTATAGGTGTCCCGCTAGGCTCTTTGAATGGGGAATGGATGATACCTATTGGCTTATATCTTATCTCATTCATATTGTATCTCCTTTTTGATACCACCGCTTCAGATACCTTCCATGATTTCCGATAACCGAATTATAGCATAGACGCCGTTATTGGAATAACGTATTCTTTGAGATTCTTTATCACCCTCAAGGGAGAGGGGGAATTAGCTATGTTAGAGGGACTGGTCCCTCTTAAACTCCCTATTTAGGGGGTTTTGTTCTCCACTCCCCCCCGTTTTTAACCTTTGTTTTGTGTCCCACCCTCCCGCCCTCGGGGGCAGTGCCCCCAATCTCCCGCTTTTTTATGGGTGTTTAAGAGGGGCGTTAGCCCCTATAGGGCGGGTGGGTGGGAAGAAAAAGACATGTTAAAAAGGGAGAGGGGAAGAATGAGTCGGTTAAACAATCTCAAGAAATGCTTTGACACACCCACTAGCCAATGATATGATGACAAAAAAGGGACTAATAAAGTAAGGTGATGATATATGTCCGGTATTGTAACGCTTTACCTGGTGCTTCTTTTTGTCTGCCTGTTCTTGTCAGCCTTCTTTTCAGGTTCAGAAACAGCCTTTATCTCCTTGCAGAAGATAAGGGTTCAGCACCTGGTTGATACCAAGGTAAGGGGGGCAAAGCGGGTAGCCAAGATGATGGAGCAACCGGAGAAGTTCCTATCTACCGTCCTGCTAGGTAACAACCTGGTAAACACCGCCGCTGCTGCCCTAGCTACCTTCCTAGCCATCCGCCTCTGGGGGGAGGAGTGGGGTATCCTTATTGCCACCATCGTAGTAACCATCGTGCTATTGATATTCTGTGAAACCACCCCCAAGACCATAGCCACCCGCCATGCTGAAAGGCTATCCCTAGCTTTCGTCGGGCTGATAGAGGCTCTCTCCTGGCTGTTTACCCCCTTTGTGGTGGCGCTGAGCTGGATTGCCTCAGGATTCAGTAAACTTTTTGGCGGGACGCCGGTGCCCAAGTCTTTGGCCAGCGAAGAGGAGATACGGACCATGATATCGGTGGGGCATAAAGAGGGGACGGTGGAAGAGGAAGAGGCTGAGATGCTGCACAAGGTATTTGATTTTGGCAACTGCCCCGTCAGCGAGGTTATAGTACCGCGCACCGAGGTGGTATGGATAACCAAGGGCACCAAGCTAAGCGATTTCCTCAAGCTTTACGCCGAGTCGCCGCTATCCCGGTTTCCGGTATATGAGGACAACATGGATAATGTCGTCGGTATCCTCTCGGTAAAGGATATAGTTATGGCTCAGGCTAAGGGAACTATCAGTGACGAGAGCCTCATTGATGACCTGATTCGCCCGGCTTACTTTGCCCCCGAGACCAAACGCATCAGTGAGCTCTTTGCCGAGATGAGGGATAAAAATTACCGGATGACGGTGGTGGTCGACGAGTTTGGCGGCACTGCCGGTATAGTCAGCCTCAGCCGACTGATGGAGGAAATCGTCGGTCCGGTAGGCGATGAGCTGGCGGCAATAGAAAAGGAGTATGAGCCCATTGACGAGTATACCTTTTCTATTGATGGTGGGATGCGGATTGAGGAAGCCAACGAAGAGATGGGCTTGGACCTCCCCGAAGGTGACTATGAGACGGTAGCCGGCTTCGTCCTCGACCTGCTGGGGCACATACCCAAACAGGGGGAGCGGCTAAAGTATAAGAAGATGAAGATAGTTATCACCGAGATGCGGGGGATGAAAATAGAGAAGATCCTACTGACCAAGGAAAAGCATGCAGCGACTGCGGATTAGGTTTAGCCGAGGAGAAGAGATAAAGTTTATTTCCCATCTGGATATAATGCGCCTGTGGCAAAGAGCCCTACACCGAGCCGGGATACCACTAGCCTACACCGAGGGATTTAGCCCCCACCCCCGGATATCGTTAGCCGCACCACTGGCGGTGGGGGTAACCAGCCAAGCCGAGCTGATGGATACCTTCTGCACCAAATGGGTCTCCCCCCATTTCTTCACCGATGCGGTAAGTCAGCAACTGCCACCTGGCATTGAAATACTACAGGTTTATTCAGTAGCCCCAACCATGCCATCTCTACAATCGCAGGTTGGCTACGCCGAATATGAGGTTGAACTGGAAACGGAAAAGGACAAGCCGAGCGTAGAATCAGCACTGGCCTCCCTGCTATCGGCAAAAAAGTTGCCCTGGCACCATGAAAGGGACACCGGCACTCGAAGCTATGACCTGAGGGCTTTAATTGATGACCTATGGCTCATTGATTGGCGTAGCGGCTACTCCCGTATAGGCATGAGGTTACGCTGTGATAGCGTTGGTTCGGGGAGACCGGAGCAGGTGGCGGCAGCCCTGGGATTTGGCCACCCCACCTCCATCCGCCGCACCAAACTCATCCTGAAAACAGGCTAAGGGATAAAGCGCATGAAGGGAGAAAGCCAGCCGCCGACACTGGAACAACGGATTCTAGGTTTTATCCAGCAGCACCACCTGGTATCAGGCGCTAACAAGCTGCTGGCGGCGGTATCCGGTGGCCCGGACTCAGTCTGCCTGCTCCATATCCTGGTCAAGCTCCAAGATGAGCTGGGCATAAGGCTACACGTGGCTCACCTCAACCACCAATTGCGGGGTGCTGAGTCTGAGGCTGACGCCGGCTATGTTGCTGACCTGTCCCACCAACTCGGTATTCCAGCTACTATAGAGGGACGGGATGTAAAGGGCTATCAAAAGCAAAAGCGCCTGTCATTGGAAGAAGCCGCCCGTGAGGTTCGGTACAGCTTCCTGGCTCAGGTGGCAGGGTCTATCGGCACTGAACGGGTGGCGGTGGGACACACCATGGACGACCACATAGAGACGATACTGATGCACCTCATCAGAGGAACAGGGACCAGGGGGCTGCGGGGATTGCAACCGGTTACCCTCTGGCAATCAGCAGCAAGTAGCCTGACTATAATAAGACCCCTGCTAGAGATAAGTCACCAGGAAACGGAAGACTATTGCCACCGGCATCAGCTTATGCCCCGGCTGGATGCCTCTAACCTTTCCCTATCGCCGCTGAGAAACAGAATCCGCCAACAGCTCTTGCCCCTGCTTGAGAGCTATAATCCCCGTGTCGCTGAAGCCCTGCTCCGAACTGGTCGTATTGCCAGTGATGACATCGACTTTCTGGATGAGCAGATTGCCCGATTATGGAATGAGGTGGCACAAGAACAAGAAAAGACCATTATTCTAGACAAGGAAAGGTTTGACCAGATGCCCGCCGCCCTGAAGCGATACCTGCTCAGAGCGTCGGCGGAAAAGCTGCTGGGCAGCGCCAAGGACATTGAAATGCGCCATATTGAAGAGATGATGTCCCTGGCGGCCAAGCCAGCCGGCAAGAGGCTCAACCTGCCCGGAGGTCTGCTCTTCTCCATAGAATACAACCAGTATCGGTTAACCTCGGATATTACCACTCTATCCCCCCTCCCCAGGTTGGAAGGCGAGGTTAAACTAAATATTCCCGGCCAAACCCTGATACCTGGCTGGCGCATAGAGGCAACCATCATAGAACCTTCCATTATAAAAGGGAAGCCCGAATGGGCTAACGCCCCTTCGGAAATTACAACTCCCCTTCCCCTTATTAAGGGGAAGGGGACACAGGAGATGGGGTTAATTAAAAATGATTTTACCGCCTACCTTGACCTGGGTAAAACCGGCGACAGATTGCTGGTGCGACCCCGCCAGCGGGGGGACAGGTTTCAGCCACTGGGCATGAGCCAGACCAAGAAGGTGGGAGAGTTTATGATAGACGCCAAAATCCCTCAAGCCTGGCGGGGAAAAATCCCTATCGTCTGCTCACCCGAGCACATTCTGTGGGTGGTTGGCTGGCGCACAGACGAGCGGGCTAAGGTCACCGAAAATACCAAACAAATCCTGTGCCTGGAATTCAAGCGGGACTAGATTAGCCTCACCCTATAATCTGTCTGTTATTTTTCCCACCCTACCCACCCAATAGAGGTTTTACCTCTCTTTACTTTCCCTTCTGGGAGAGGGGGAATAAAAGAGTTTTAGAGGCGAAGCCTTTGAGGGCGGGCGGGTGGGAAGTAATAGTTAAGTTAAAAACGGGGGTGGAGAACAATCTCTCACACTCGTTACAAATCGGCTTCCGAAGTTTAAGCCGGGCTAAGCTTCAAACACGGCTAGCTCTGCCGGCTTTTTCCAGCGCAGCCATAGGGCCCCGGCGGCTACCAGCGCTGCCAACACGGCGACACAGATTTCCAGTGGAACAGTGGTCATTACCCCTGCATGAAAGAGAACAGCGCTATAGTTCAATAAGGCGTGCAAGCCAGAGGCTATCAGATAAAACTGCCAGCCCCAGCCCTTAGCCAGCCCATAACCAGCCAGGGCACTGGCAGCGATATGAAAGGCTACAGCAAAGAATCTCTCCCAGAATCCAGCCAATGCCACCACCCCACTGCTCTGCACCGCTCCCCAGCTCCAGCCAGAGGCAAAGATGAGATTATGCACCCACACCGCCTCAAAAACGCCAAAGCCCAAGCCGGCAACAGCTCCGATTGCCAGCCCCATCTTGGGGTCAATGCTCCTGCCTTTACGCCACCAGTAGATAACTACCGGCACCAGCTTTGACCCCTCCTGAACCAGCCCGCTGACAAGTACACTTGGTATTCCAGCCAGCAGCAGCCAGTCTATGAGAACCCGCTGGCTCCAGAAATGGCCTAGTGCCTGACCGGCCCAAATCTGGAGGGGAATTTGAATAAAGGCAATAGCCACCCAGCTCAGAAAGGCACCGCCAGCCAGAATTGCCCAAGCCCATGGTTTCTTAAGGATTGACGTCCAGTAAAGAGCAAACCAGACGGCACCAAAAGCAACCGCCAGACCAATCCCCAAGAGCACCTGGTTCCACAAGATGCCAGGGCAGACAAACCCAGAGACAAAGAAATCAAGCATTTGTTCCAGCATAAATCTCTCCCCTATCTGATAATAATCAGTTTACATTATAGCTCATCTGTCAAGGATAGACTGAAGGGGTGAAGCCCCCTCCCCCACAAAACTTCTTTTTCTTCCCACCCTACCCACCCTCGGGGGCTTTGCCCCAAATCTCCCGCCTTTGTAGGCGGGTGGGTGGGGAAAAGGCAAATTAAAAGCAGGGGGGATGGAGTCCAAATAATCCCATCACATTATGCGCTTGAGCCTAGGGTTGGGGGTAATGCCGGGGATTCTGCCCCGCTTGGCAATTGGCTTACCCTCTATCTCATGGAGGTCGGCAGTAAAATCAATGGGCTTAGCCCCGCTGATATAGCTACCGACGCCAAAGCCGTCAACCGGTACCCCAGCCTCAACGAATTGCCTGATACGCTCAACGTTGATGCCACCACTGACGAAAATCTTGACTTTTTTAAAGCCAGCTAAGTCCAGCCTGGCTCTGACCTCCTTGACCAGGTCGGGGGTAACCCTGCCCCGCTCCGGAGGGGTATCAAGGCGCACGCTACTGAGCTTCTCGCCCAGAGCCTGAGCCACCAGCACTGATTCCTCCGCCTCGTCCTTAAAGGTATCAACCAGGGAAACGCGGGGGACTCCCTTCGGCATATGCTTATCAAAGGCAAGGGTAGCCTTAACCGTATCCCCCATGACTAAAATCAGGGCATGGGGTATAGTCCCTGCTGGCTCAATACCAGCCAGCTTAGCCCCGGCCACACTGGAGCAGCCAGCGCAACCGCCAACAATAGCCGAGTAATCCATTACTCCCGCCACCGAAGGATAAACATGGCGGGCGCCAAAGCTGACGACGGGTATCCCCTGGGCGGCTTCCACACACTCCCTGGCGGCAGTCGCCCAGCCACTGCAGTGAGCGAGAATGCCATCCATCGCCGTCTCATACAGCCCGTAGCTCTGATAGGGGGCAGTGATGCGTAAAACCACTTCCCTCTCCTTAATGGTATCGCCATCAGCCAGAGCCCATACCTCACAGTTGCCCTCGGGCAAAACCCGAGCCAGCAGCGCCTTGACCTCCTCCATGCCGCAGAACACCCCTGCCCTACCGGCAAATAACTCCATAGTCGCCACCGGGTTAAGTCCTTCTTTACGCAATATCTCTACAGTGCGGGCGAAGTAAACATCAGCCGTCTCCCCGGAGAGAATAGCCTCAAGAGATTCAAACTTGGCTGGCTTAGCCCGGGCAACACCAAAGCTGGTCAACTTAGCCCCCAGGGTGTTTTCCATGTAGTCCAGGGCAAAGTGGTGCGCCTTCTCATCGAAGGAGGCAACGCAATCGACAGGTACTTCTACTTCATAGCCACGGATTCTGGCATCAGCCACAGCATACAATACGCAGATATGAGTGCACACCCCGCAGACAATCACCTTCTCCGGCTTGAGCTTTTTCAGCTTCTCCTCAAGCGAGGTGCCAAAAAATGAGCTGTAGGTCTTTTTGGGGATTACCTCGCCCTTATATTTGGCCAACTCAGGGATGACCTCTGCCTCAGCAGTGCCCTCAATACAGTGCGGGGGAAACATGTTGAACTCAGGGTCATCGGGAGCATGATGGTCACAAAGGAAGAATACCGTGGAGCCTTGAGCAAGCTCCCGCTCCAGCAGACGCCGAACATTGGGGATTATGCGGCGAGTCCTCTCCCCACAATACAGGGGATAACCCTCCTCCAGGAAACCTCTAAGCATATCAGAAACTAAAACTACGTTAGCCATAGCCTTCCTCCCAGATTAGAGCTTAATGCCTGAAGTGCCTGACGCCGGTAAACACCATAGCCATTTTATACTTATCAGCCGCCTTAATTGAGTCCTCGTCCCTTATTGAGCCGCCGGGCTGGATAATGGCAGAAACCCCGGCCCCGGCTGCCGCCTCCACCACATCAGGAAAGGGAAACATGGCGTCTGAAGCCAGAACACTGCCGGAAACCTTGTCCCCAGCCTTGTCAATAGCTATCTGAGCACTGATAATGCGACTGGGCTGTCCGGCGCCCATTCCCAAAAGTGTCTTATCTTTAACCAGCACAATGGCATTCGACTTTATATGCTTAACCGCCCTCCAGGCAAAGAACAGGTCTTTTATTTCCGCCGACGTTGGCTGGCGCTTGGTCGCCGTCTTCAGGTCAACCTTGCCCTCGGGAAGAGAATCTGAGCTCTGGACAAGGAAGCCTCCCTTTACCCGGCGAAAATCAAGATAGCCTGCCGGCGCCTTACCATAACCCGGCGGTAGCTTGGCAACCAGAATACGCAAATCCTTCTTGCTCCTTAGTAACTTCAGCGCTTCTGGCTCATACGCCGGGGCGATAACTATCTCATAGAAGACCGGTTTCATTTCCTCAGCCATAGCCAGGGTAACCAGCCGATTGGCAGCCACAATGCCGCCGAAGGCAGCCACCGGGTCGCCGCTAAAGGCACGCCGGTAGGCTTCAGCAATATCGTCGTGGCTGGCCAGACCACAGGGATTGGTATGCTTGACAACAGCTACCGTGGACGCTGAGAAGTCAGTTGCCGCCCCCCAGGCAGCGTCGGCATCCAGGATATTATTAAATGAAAGCTCCTTACCCCCCAGCTGCTCAGCCCAGGTGATGCCGGCATCTATTGCTGTTCCCACCGCCGGCTCGGCATAAAAAGCAGCCTGCTGATGGGGATTCTCACCATAGCGAAGTCCGTAGCGTTTCTTCAGGGCAACCGTCATCTCCTGAGGAAAACCCTCCATATCCCGCCTGAGATACTGCGAGATAGCGGTATCATAGACGGCAACATGCTGGAAAGCCTTCTGCGCCAGGCGTTTGCGTTCAGGCAATTCCAGGTCTCCCTGCTTCAATTTCTCCAGAACCACCGGGTAATCAGCCGGGTCAACCACCACGATAACGCTGGGGAAATTCTTAGCTGCGGCACGAATCATGGTCGGTCCGCCGATGTCGATGTTCTCCAGCGCTTCATCAAGGGAAACCCCCTCCTTGGAAACGGCCTGGACGAAGGGATAGAGATTAACCGCCACCAGGTTGATTTCGCCGATATTATGCTTGGCTAATTCTGCCATGTGGGCGGCTATCTTACGGTTGGCCAGAATTCCGCCGTGAACTGCGGGATGAAGGGTCTTCACCCTGCCGTCGAGAATCTCGGGAAAGCCGGTTATTTCAGAGACGCTTTTCACCGGAACTTTGGCTTCTTCCAGCGCTTTTTTGGTGCCGCCGGTGCTGAAAATTTCAAACTCAAGCCGGCTCAAGCCTTTGGCAAAATCGGTTACCCCAGATTTGTCAGAGACGCTGATAATGGCTCGCATAAATACCTCCCTTTATTATCTGTTTCACCCTCAAGGGAGAGGGGGGGTTTTTAGGAAGAGGGGCTTCGCCCCTCTTGAACTCCCCGTTCTACTTTATAACTACCCTCGCCTTCCCCGTCTGCTTTATCACCTCGCCGATAACCTTAGCTTCGGGTAAAGCCTTGGTCAAATGGTCAACATTGCTGGTTGAACAAATAACCGCCATACCAATGCCCATATTAAATACGTGATACATCTCGTCCTGGTCAACATTGCCCCGCTTTTGAATGAGCTGAAAGATGGGAGGCACTGACCAGGTCTGGCTATCAAACTTTGCCGCCAGACCCTCAGGCAAGACGCGGGGCACATTATCCATCAAGCCGCCACCGGTGATATGGGCTAAGCCCTTGATAACCGGCAGTAGCGGCTTCAACTGGTGAAGGTAACAGCGGTGAGGCTCCAGAAGCGCCTCGCCCAGGGTGCGACCCAGCTCAGGGTAGCGGGTATTTAATACCGACTTGGTTTCGCCAAAAATCTTCCTCGCCAGAGAATAGCCGTTGGTATGAAGCCCATTGGAGGGCAAGCCAACAATGGCATCACCAAGGCTAATTGTCTTTCCCATGAGAATCTTCTCTTTCTCCACCACGCCTATTATAAAACCGACCAGGTCATAGTCTTCCGGAGTGGCATATAGACCCGGCATCTCGCCGGTCTCGCCGCCGATAAGAGCGCAACCGACATCACGACAGGCCTTAGCCAGCCCCTGAACAATGGCTTCAACCTTCTTCGGCACCATCTTGCCCATACCAATGTAATCTAAGAAGAAAAGCGGCTCGGCACCACAGGTCAGTATATCATTGACACAGTGGCTGACAATATCAATGCCAACGGTATCGTGTTTGCCCAGTGCCGCAGCAATCTTCGTCTTCGTGCCCACCTGGTCAACGCTGGAAACCAGAACCGGCTCTTTATAGCCCTTAAATTCATAAAGCCCGCCAAAAAAGCCCACGCCCGACAAGACCTCAGGGGGTAAAGTGGAGCGGGCATGTTTGGCAATCAGCTCTTTGGCTTTAGCCGCCAGGGCAACATCAACGCCAGCCGCGGCATAGGTCTCTTTCATCGGCTCGCCCCCTGTAATTAAAATCTGTTTTTACTAAAAACAGTATAACTATTCTCTCATTCTTCGACCAGCTGCTGCCGCCAGAGGTGCCACGGCCAGCCACAGGGTAATAGTTACCAGCATAGACATGGTATAGCTTATCGCGTCTATGCCGAGGTCGGGGGCAATAGCCCCCCAGAGAAGCATGAGGAAGAAGGAGCTCAAGAAGAAGCCGGGTATAGCCGCCAGTATAGCAAAATAGCCCATCGTATAAACCTCCTTATATATGGATATTGGAGAGCTAGTTACAGCTATTAATAATGGATTCAAGTCCTGGTGTCAAGCAAGATAGTCAGGTGCCTTAGTTCACCGCTACTTTATGCCAAAGGGGCTATATTCAGTAGCCGGCATGGTCTCCAGTGCCAGCTTATCCATCTCAATTTGTACTGGTATAGGGTAGTCGCCAGTGAAGCAAGCCATACAGAAAATGTCCTTAGGCAAAGCCACTGCTTTAACCAGTCCATCAATGCTCAGATAACCCAATGAGTCGGCACCGATAAAATCCCTAACCTCTGGCACAGTCTTTTGAGCCGCAATCAGCTCCCAGCGGCTAGCCATATCGACGCCGAAGAAGCAAGGGTAGCGGATGGGTGGGGCACAGATGCGCATATGCACCTCTCTAGCCCCCGCCCTTCTCAGCAGCTCCACCACTTTGGGGGTAGTGGTGCCCCGAACAATGCTGTCGTCAATCACCACCACTCGCTTGCCGTCCAGCATCTGGGGCAAAGGGTTAAATTTAAGCTTAACGCCAAGGTCTCTGATTCGCTGGTCAGGCTCAATAAAGGTGCGTCCAACATAGCGGTTCTTGAGCAATCCTTCGCACAGGGGTATACCTGACCAGCGGGAATAACCGATGCCGGCGGCAGTAGCTGAATCAGGCACACCCATAACCAAATCGGCATCCACCTGGTGTTCCTGAGCCAGCCCCTCGCCCATAGCCTGCCGTGCTGGGTAAAGCAGCCGACCATTAATCACCGAATCAGGGCGAGCAAAGTAGATATACTCAAAGATACACAGAGCCCTTCTGCCTGTCTCCTCCCGACAACTTTCAAGGCCCTTCTCGTTGATAGAAACTATCTCCCCGGGCTCAATCTCCCTGATGAATTGAGCGCCAATATGGTCAAGGGCGCAGCTCTCCGAGGCGATAACCCAGCCGCCATTAATAGCCCCCAGACATAGCGGGCGCACACCAAAGTGGTCACGAACCCCATACAAAGTATGGTTGGTCAGGAGGGTTAGAGAATACGCCCCCTGAAGCCGATGCATGGCATACCTTATCTTGTCTACCCAGTCTTTAGCCGGGGAAGAGAGGATAAGGTTAGCGATAACCTCGGTATCGGTGGAGGTATGGAAGGTATAGCCCTGGTCGCAGAGTTCCTGATACAGGTGCTCGGCATTAACGATATTGCCGTTGTGGGCTATGGCTAAAGCATTTGAACCCTTACCGGCGACAATTGGCTGGACGTTAATTATTCGGCTGGAACCTCTGGTGGAGTAGCGATTATGACCGATGGCAAAATCACCGCCGAGCTGGCTCAGGGAATCCTCGGTGAACACCTGGGATACCAGCCCCATCTTGGCATAAACCTGAAGCTTTTTGCCATTGGTGGTAGCAATACCGGCGCTCTCTTGACCGCGGTGCTGAAGAGCAAATAAAGCAAAAAAGGTAAGTCGAGCCACATCCTCGCCGGGGGCATAAACTCCAAAAACGCCGCAACTCTCGTGCAAGTCTGCTCGCCTCTCGATTTAATTATAACCTAATAGCTAACCACAGGTCAATTTTTTGGAAGTATTATAGTATCACCCTCCCCCTGTTTTCGGTCGCTTTTCTTCCCACCCTGACCCACCCTATAGAGGTTTCACCCCTCTTCACTCTCCAGAGGGGATAAAGGGGGATAATTGCTCTCCTCTGGGGAGGGACAAGAAAGTTTTAGAGGCGCAGCCTATGAGGGCGGGTGGATGGGAAAAAGAAGCTTAGTGGGGGCTGAGTGGGGAGAATGACAGGCTAAAAATGGGGAGGGGTATGAAATTTAAGCCAGTCCAAAACTACAGCCATCGCCTCATCATTCCGTCGCAGCCGGTGCCCGGCTCCATCCACAATGACGAGCTGCTTAGGCTCGCCGGCTTGAGCAAATAGCCTATGGGCATCACTCACCTTGATGGTCTCATCCTGGCTGCCATGCACCAACAACAAGGGGCGGGGGAAAATTCCAGCTACATATTTAATGGGCTTGACCAGCTCAAAGCCACCGAGCCACTCCCGGGTAGAATGGGGGAAATCGTTATCCCTGATGGTACCAATACTGCGGAAATGGTCGATGATAGACTGTGGTTTATCAGCCTTGGTAAAGAAGGTAAATTCCGCCGGGCAGGCGCAGGCGACAACCGATGATACCCTATCATCCTGTGATGCCACATATATGGAAACAGCCGCCCCACCGCTAAAGCCGAGCAGCGATAGGCGAGACCTATCCACCTCAGGCAAAGCCCATAGGTAACCAACCATCGCCTTCAGGTCTCTGGTCCAGCCCAAGATATCCAGGTTGCCACCACTAGTCCCGGTCCCCCTGAAGTTAAAAATCAATACGGCAAAGCCGTGGCGGCAAATCCGCTCCGCCAACGCAGCATAGTCTCTATCACCGGGGGCGGAAATTTTAGCCGGGATACCATGGCAGACACAAACTGTAGGGTACGGCACATCGCCAAAAGGCAGATAAAGCTGACCGACAATATTTAAGCCGTCTACTTCCAGAGCAACCAGTTTGGTCTGCATTATGTCAACCTCAAGAGGACAAAAAACTCCATATTCCCCGAAGCGCCCAAGATAGGCGAAGCCACCAGTCCCCCCAGCCTGAAGCCGTGGTCTATCATCCAGGCGATAAACCGCCCCAGAACCCTGGCATGCACCTGAGGCTGCCTGACTACACCCCCCTTACCCACCTCACCCCGTTTTGCCTCAAACTGCGGTTTGAGCAGCACCAGTAAATAGCCGCCGTCTTTCAGCAACTGAGCCACCGATGGTATCACCTTCTCCACCGAGATAAAGGACAGGTCTATGGTAGCCAGGTCAACCTTTTCCGGCAGGGGGATAGGGTAGCGGGCGTTCACCCGCTCCATAACCACCACCCGCTTGTCCTGTCTCAGGCGGTAGTCCAGCTGACCGTAGCCCACATCTACGGCATATACCCGGCTTGCCCCATGTTGGAGCAGGCAATCGGTAAAGCCGCCGGTTGAGGCACCGATATCAGCCGCTACACGAGAGGAGACATCAAGCTGGAAGCGGTCAAGGGCATAGTCAAGCTTAATTCCGCCACGACTGACAAAAGGAGGCGGCTTGAGTATGGTGATTGCCGCTTCCTCAGCCACCAGAGTCCCCGGCTTGATAATGGTTTTCCCCCCTACCCCCACCTCCCCGGCCATAATTAAAGCCTGAGCCTTAGCCCGGCTTTCCACCAAACCTCTATCTACCAGTAAGCTATCGATTCTCCGCTTGGCCACCGCGGTTATAATAGCAATCCCACCCACTGAAAGCAAGAAACTACTCGGTGAGATTGAGGCTAAACCCCTCCCCTTGTTTTCGGTCGTTTAGCTTCCCACCCCGACCCACCCTACAGAAGTGATACTTCTATCAATTTCTTCTTAGGGGGTGAGGGTAGAGATTCCTTAAAAGGTAAAACCTTTTGGGTGGGAGGGTGGGAAACAAGACACAGGTTAAAGGGAGTGAGGTTAATAAACAATCTCTTTTTCCGCCGTTGCATTATAGTCATCCCGGTGATAAAATGCCGTCCAAATGAAGTTCCTTAAGGGCTTGACGCTGGCTATCTTAGGCCTCCTTCTTTCCCTGTCTCTAATAGTTTTTGGCTTTACGCTCACCATAAATCAGACCGCCCTCAATCCCGACTTTGTCGCCTCCCAAGTGGATAGTCTTGATATACCTTCGCTGGCTGAAGAAGTGCTCAGGGAACAAATCCCTCAAGGGCAGGAATACATGTCTGAGGTAGTAGCTTTGGCGGCAACCGATACTATTGCTGAGCAGGAACTATGGATAAAGCAACAGGCAAGAAGCGGTATCTATGCCTTCTATGATTACCTTGAGGGAAGAAGCCAACACTTAAGCCTGGCAATCTCCATAGAGTCGATAACGGAGAGCCTGAGAGACAACCTGCGGGAAGCCGTATTAGCCTCGCCCCCACCAGAGCTTGCGGGGTTACCCCCAGCCCTGATAGAACAAGAATTTAACCAGTTCTGGAGCGAGTTCTCCGAAGAGATACCATCAACACTTGAGCTCGATGAAAGTTTGCTTGAGCCTGAGGTCATGGAACAACTTGAGCGAGCAAGGGAAATTGTTGGCTATATCCATCTCACCTACAAGGCTCTGATTGCTCTTAGCTTACTGCTAATCCTGCTCATTGTTCTGATATACCGTGAGGTGAGAGGCAGCACCCGCCAAATAGGTATAACCTTCTTGACTTGCGGAATCTTTAGCTATGTTGGCGCTCTCATTACTGAGAATATCGCTGGCACACAGTTAACCCAGCTTGATATGCCCGTTTACCTCCAGACATGGATACCACAGCTTATTAAAGACGCACTAGCTCCTCTGGAAATATACGGCATTGGTCTTATGGTAGCGGGGGTAGCTTTACTGGTAGTCTCTTTTGTCTATAGGCGAAGAGATGAGTATTCATATTAACCACTTGGGCTATAAGCCTATACCCTGAATTTTGACCAGGTTCTTATCCACTTCAGTCCTGGCTCCCAAGATAGTCGACACCAGCCACAGATTAGTCTCCACATGCTCGGTCACAGCCTGGGTATCCTACATTGGCTGACCCCATCAGCCAGGGCAGCGCAAAAGATAAGCTGGTCGGCTAAATAGCGGTCAACGGTAGCCCCGGTGGACAAATCCTCGAGCAGACTGGCGGCTACAGAGCGACCAATCTCCTCTGAAGTCCGCCTCGGCTCACCCGCCCTGTCGGCGCCGATAATACACCCGGAACTGGTTTCGGCATATAGGGCAAGGGCTGCCCCCCGCTGAAGGGCTGAGTCATCATGGATAATCTCTATATCCGCCCGATATCCCTGCGACTTGAGCACTTCGTTGCATTTTTCCACCATCCGCTGGCTCACCTTCCTCTCCTTGAGGTGGGAGGAAAGGGCAATGCCCTGAATCCTGGTTACCTTCCCCTGGGTGGGTAAGTTGATTGGCTTGAGCTTTCCCCCCACCGGCTCCACCCCCACCTCTATAATTCCGCCGCCGCGGGGGACATAGCCGGGGCGAATAACCTTGAGCTCGGCGGTTATACCCATGCCTTTTAGCATCGGGAAAAGGACATATTGCATATGATAAGCCGAAGGGGCAAAGTCCTGAAACAAGCCACCAGATAGCTTAAAGCTGATAGCTCCACGGGAAAAGCAGACAGCAGGCAACAGGGTCATCGCCAGTAAGGTAGTTGACCCAGCAGTGCCGATGTCCCATTCATAGTGTCCCCCCTCGACCCCACCCCCGGGTTGGAACCAGATCTCCCCGGAACCAATCTCAGCGCCGTCTAAACTGCCATGGCATATTTGCTTGAGTGCCTGGAGCGCCTTAAGATGCTGAGGTCTCAATCCTGGTTTTGGCCTCTTGGCCCGGATATTGGTAAGGTGAAGTGGCTCGCCAAGTAGAGTGGCTAATCCAGCGGCAAAGCGAACTATAGTGCCGCTCCCCGATTTTTGCCCGCCATCAATTTGTATCACTCAGTCCCCTTTGCGCACAATGAGCTTGAGTCTCTCCTGCCCGACCACGGTAACCTCTTCACCGGCATCCACTCTGCCAGCGGCTGATTCTGCTTTCCAGAGCTCACCCTTAATTCTGACCAAGCCCTCCGGGTCTAGCCGGCTGACCACTTCACCTTTGCTGCCGACCATATCTGACAGACCCACCACCGGCTTCTTCTTCAGGGCTCGGCTACCCTTTCGGTAAGTAAAAACGGCAAAGGCAGCCCAGGCTACCATCAAGGCAATAAGACCAGCCAAGGGTATCTCAATGCCCAACTGGGGCAATCCCCAGAGGACAACCACCGCCAGCGCCGTCTCCTCCAGCAGGGTGCTAATAATAGCCCATATCAGCCTGACACTCATCTTAATAACATTATAACAGAATGACTCTTGTTGGGATTACTTGTCTTTCTTCCCACCCTCCCACCCTATATAGGTTTTACCTCTATAGACTCTTTAACGGCAACGCCTTGACACCATCTTTTTTAGTTGTATAATCCACGTCATAGGGGGTGGCTAGATGGCAAGAATTGAAGAAAGCGTTGAAATCAAGCGGCCAGTCGACATAGTATTCGCCTATCAGACAGAAGCGAAGAACTGGCCTAAGTGGTGGTCTTTTATTCCAGAAGCAGAGCAGACGTCCCAGGGACCTATAGGTGTTGGCACCACTTTCAAAGGAACCAGCCACCTGTTAGGTCTCAGTATGAAGTGGGTTGCAAAGGCCACAGAATATGAACCAAACATAAAGTGGGCTAAGAGCATTACCGCCGGGAGCATAATGCTTGAAGAGCGCCCGACCTTTGATCCCATAGGGATAGGTACAAGGTTAACCATTGTATTCGATATTAAGGTGGGTGGACTCATGAAGCTGTTTTCGCCGATGCTAGTGAGCTCAATGCGCAAGGAGACAAAGAAGAGCCTTAGCAACTTGAAAAGCATTCTCGAAGCACAGGCTTAGAATCGCTTATGCTCCCACAGCAATACACACCTGAGCAGGTAGGGATATTTATCTAAGTCACTTATCCCTAAATGTCTGAACCGTGTCAACTACCCATTGCAAAGACCACTAATAAGCAAGCTATTCAGTGTGTCCAGAACAAAACGATTGGTCAAATGCAGCATTCCTTCTTAGGAAAGGCTAGAGAGTTTTAGAGAGGTAGAGCCTCCATAGGGCGGGCGGGTGGGAAAGAGCCAGCTCTGTTGCCGATACTCAGATATGGGTGCTATAATGACCACACTATGAAACTAAGTCGTGAAGAAGTATTGCATATCGCCCGGCTGGCTCGGTTGGGCTTGACTGAAGCCGAGGTGGATCGGTTAAGAGAGCAGTTGTCCAATATCCTGGAGAACTTCGAGGCATTACAGCAGGTAGATACCACCGACGTCCCGCCTACCGCCCAATCCATCCCTCTCCAGAATGTAACCAAGGACGATGAAGTAGCCGCTTCCTTACCCCCAGGCCAGATTCTAGCCAACGCCCCCCGAAGGGATGGGGAATACTTCAGAGTAAAAGCAGTGCTGGAATGATAATAAACCAGTTGACCATTCATGAGGCACATAAGCTACTTAAGGCCAAGCAACTGTCCTCAGTTGAATTAACCAGAGCCTGCCTGGAGCGCATCAGCCAGACGGAGCCAAAGGTTCATGCCCTGGTCACCATTACCGATGAGCTGGCGCTAAAGCAAGCTGAGAAGGCTGACCAGCTTATCGCCAGGGGTGATGCCCACCCCCTCACCGGCATCCCGGCGATAATCAAGGACAATATGTGCACCAGAGGGATACCAACCACCTGCTCGTCAAAGATGCTTCAGAACTTTATTCCTCCTTATGATGCTACCGTGGTTGAGAAGTTAAATAATTGTGGTGCCGTAACCATCGGCAAAGCCAATATGGACGAATTTGCCATGGGTTCGTCCACCGAGCACTCGGCTTTCTTTACCACTCATAACCCCTGGGACCCGAGTCGCGTCCCCGGAGGCAGCAGCGGAGGCTCGGCGGTGGCGGTGGCGGCTGATGAGACCATCTATGCCCTGGGCTCGGATACGGGAGGGAGCATACGCCAGCCGGCTGGCTTCTGTAGCGTTACCGGCATGAAACCTACCTACGGCCGGGTGAGCCGCTACGGGCTGGTCGCCTTCGCCAGCTCCCTTGACCAGATAGGTCCACTGACCAAAGACATCACCGACTGCGCCATAGTGTTGAATGCCATCGCTGGCTACGACAACCGGGACTCAACCTCAGTGCCTGAGCCAACGCCCGATTATACTCAGTGCCTGACCGCCGACCTCAGCGGGCTTGCTATCGGCGTGCCCAAGGAATACTTCGTCCAGGGAATGCAGAAAGAGGTGGAAACAGCCATGCGATCCGCCATCAAAAGGCTGGAGGAATTGGGCGCTAAAGTTGACTGGGAAGTATCGCTGCCCAGCACCACCTACGCCCTCGCCGCCTACTATATCATCGCCCCCTCGGAGGCTTCGGCTAACCTGGCTCGCTATGATGGGGTCAAGTATGGCTTCTCCTACACCGATACCGACAGCATGTGGGAGGCTCTGGAAAAGACCCGCCAGTTTGGCTTCGGCGATGAGGTAAAGCGGCGCATTATGCTCGGCACCTACGCCCTTTCTGCCGGCTATTATGACGCCTGGTATCTTAAAGCCCAGAAGGTGCGCACCCTGATACGGCGGGAGTTCGACCAGGCGTTTGAAAAACATGACGTTTTAGTTACCCCCACCTCCCCCACCGTCCCCTTCAAGATTGGGGAGAAGCTGGACGACCCGCTCCAGATGTACTTAAGCGACGTCTGCACCCTGCCGATAAACATTGCCGGACTGCCGGCGATATCTATACCCGCCGGCTTCGGCGATGGGCTGCCAATTGGGATGCAGATTATCGCCAAGCCCTTTGGCGAGGAGGCTATTTTGAAGGTTGCCTACGCCTACGAGCAGGCAACAGAGTGGCACAAGCGTAGGGCGGAGATTTAGGGGGACATCATTGGTAGGGTATCAAAATGGTGCACTACTTAATCGAGTTTAGATTTCACGGATATGCTAAAAAGTATGCAAGGAGTTTAATCCACGAAGTTGCAAGAAAATTTAGAGTTAAGGGTGTTACGCGAAATCGAGCAGTACCTCATATTACTCTCTTTGGCCCATTTACTACTAAACACGAGAGGAAAATAGTTTCTGAAGTAGTAAACATCGGGGGAGAATTTTCTTTGGTTCCATTCATAGTTAAAGGTTTTAACTATTTTTATAAGGAACACAAAGTCATCTATCTTGATGTAAATCCCTCGGCAGAACTGGAGGAATTGCGGCGAGAGCTAGCACAAAGATTGAGTAAGATTTCTGATTCACAGCCGTGGGACAACCAAAAGCAGTTTCAATTTCATTCAACGGTTGCATTTATGGATATTGACAGGAAATTCCCAAAAATCTGGGAATATATAAAGGAAAAGGAAGAGCCAAATATCAAACAACATCTTCTAAGAATTACAATTCTAAAAGGAAAAAGAATACTCTACGAATATGACCCGATTCTTAAAAAATTACTAAATCGTAGGCAAGCGTTAAGCAGGTACTGGCTTAATAAGACGATAAAGAACTATAAGGGCTACCTAGCTTCTTGAGTTAGGCAGTCCAAGAGGGGCGAAGCCCCTCTTCCCAAAACTTCCCCCTCCCTTGCTAAGGGAGGGGGATAAAGGTCGAAGACTCTTCGAGGGGAGGGTCACCTTAATAAAACTAAGTATCTTTTTCCACCCACCACCCTCAAGGAGGTTAGCTTGAATAACCTTAAAGTCAACTGCTATTCTGGGCAGACCTACGCTGAAAGACCAAAGTCCTTCACCTGGGAAGGCGTGGAATACGAAGTGGAGGAGATAGAAAAAGAGTGGCGGGAGCCGGAAGAGAGATGCTTCCAGGTCAGAACCAGAGATAACAAACTGTTCCAGCTATGCTATAATGAGTCCCAAGACCAGTGGTCGCTAACCGAGCTAATAAGGAGCTAGCCATGTTAAAGGAAATTCTTAAAATACTGGAAAATGACGCCCGAACCACCGCCAAGCAAATATCAACCATGACCGGCACCTCCGCTGATGAGGTCGCCAAGCTCATCAAGCAGGCGGAGAAAGACCATACCATCCTCAAATATAAGACCATAATTAACTGGGAAAAGCTGGGGGAGGAGCAGGTGGGGGCGTTAATAGAGGTCAAGATTGCCCCCCAGAGGGACGTTGGCTTCGACGCTATAGCCGAGCGCATCTACCGCTTCCCGCAGGCTCGCTCGGTCTACCTGCTCTCAGGGACCTACGACCTGCTGGTTCTGGTAGCCGGCAAGACCATGCATGAGGTGGCTGGTTTCGTATCCCAGAAGCTCGCCCCTATTGAGGGGGTACAGGGGACGGTTACCCACTTCATGCTTAAAAGATATAAAGAGGACGGCGAAATCCTTGAGGGGAAGGAAGAGGTTAAGCGCCAGCCGGTAATTCTCTAGGAGATTTTTTATGTCGATAAGAGCACGGAATCTAACCTCACAGCGGGTAAACCAGCTTGCCCCCTCCGGAATAAGAAGGTTCTTCGACCTGTTAGCCTCCATGGAAGGGGTAATCTCGCTGGGAGTAGGCGAGCCTGATTTTACCACCCCGTGGCATATCCGCGAGGCGGCTATCTACTCCCTGGAGAAGGGCTATACTATGTATACCTCAAACCTGGGCATGCCCGAATTGCGCCAGGAGCTGTCACGCTACCTGAAGGACAACTATAAGCTGGACTATGACCCCGATAGCGAACTTCTGATTACCATCGGCGTCAGTGAAGGGTTAGACCTGACAATGAGAGCCATCCTTGACCCCGGAGATGAGGTCATTATGCCCGACCCCTGCTATGTTTCCTACAACCCCTGTGTCACTCTGGCTGGGGGCAGACCGATTATGGTGCCCACCAACCAGGAGAATAATTTTGAAGTTAGCGCCGCCGATATTGAGGCACGGGTTACCGACAAAACCAAAGCCATCCTCATCGGTTATCCGGCCAACCCCACCGGAGCGGTGATGCCCAGGGACAAGCTGACACAGATAGCCGAAGTCGCCCGCCGTCACCATCTACTGGTAGTCTCCGACGAGATTTACGCCAGACTGGTCTACGGCGTGGAGCACACCTGCTTTGCCACCCTGCCCCAGATGAAGGAAAATACTATTATTCTCGGCGGCTTCTCCAAGGCTTATGCCATGACCGGCTGGCGCATCGGTTACGCCGCCGCCAGCAAAGAGGTTATCGCCGCCATGACCAAGATTCACCAGTATACCATGCTTTGTGCCCCAATAATGGCACAGGTAGCCGCTATCGAAGCACTGAAATCGGGCGAAGACAGTGTTATTGAAATGGTCGAGGACTACAACCGGCGGCGACTGGTTATAGTCAAAGGACTGAATAAGATTGGCCTGCCCTGCGTTGAGCCTAAAGGGGCATTCTACGCCTTCCCCTCGATAAAGAGCGCTGGCATAACCTCGGAGGAATTTGCCGAAAAACTGCTCATTGAGGAAAAGGTAGCCGCCGTTCCCGGCTCTGCCTTCGGGCAGTGCGGGGAGGGGTATATCCGCTGCTGCTACGCCACCTCTCTGGCTGACATTGAGGAAGCGCTATCCAGAATGGAGCGGTTTGTGGGGAAGTATAAGAGGGGTCAGCCCTCAAATCTTATGGCATAAAGATTGCATATGAGTAACCTTTATGTGTTCGTTGATATCTCAGGTGATTACACATTCTCCAGCAAGGGTACAAAATATTTAGTGTACACAAGTTTAATGTGCACAGATATTGTGCTTGGGATAGACCAACTATGCCTATGTAAACACAGACAAATTGATAACGGATTAGATATCACCCACTTTCACGCAACGGAGGATAAACAAGCTACCAGAAATGAAGTGTTTGCTATTATCGAGCAATTAACCCATTTAAGAGTAGATAGTATAATTGTAGAGAAGCGAAAAACGTATACAACACTTCAAGAGCGTAAAAGCCTCTACCCATTCTTAATAGAGAAACTTTTGCAATATCCCTTCGATTATAGAGGTGTAAATGTCGAAAAATACGATAAAGTGTTTGTATTTTTAGATAGGGAGTCTTGCTCATCGAGAGAAAAAGGCTATATTAAACAAGCTATAAAGGGATACCTTCACAATCGCTTACAGAATATCCCCTTTGAGCTTTGTATGCATCCTTCTAGTACGCACAACCACCTACAATTAGTTGATTATTGTAGTTGGGCTATATTTAGAAAATGGGAAAGGGCTGATTTGCGCTCATACAATAAAATACATTCGTTAATCAAAAGCGAATTCCCAATTTTTCAAGATGGCACGACCATATGGTACTAAAATATTGACCCCCCCAACTAAGCCTCTCGGCAGTGCCCCTTGGGCACTTTCATCAGGGGGGTACGTTTAAGGAAACACTATTTAATTGTGTATTCATAATAACATGAATGTTACTATTTGTCAAGTTGGCAGTGTCATTTTAGGCATAAAGATAGGGTGAAGAGGTGAATTCTAGCAGGGTGTCTAAGAGGGGGCGAAAGCCCCTCTTTTTATTTATTCTTCCCCCTCTCCTATCAAGGAGAGGGGGACAAAGGGGGTGAGGTAGAAACTATATTAGCCCCATCTTCTGCTTGACTTCCCTCATCGTCTTCTTGGCGATAACGCTGGCGCGCTTGGTGCCGTCAGCTAAAACCTCTTTTACAAACTTGGGTTTAGCGGCAAAAGCAGTCCGGCGCTCGCGGAAGGGCTTAAGAGCAGCATTAATCTTCTCGGCCAGCAGTGTCTTACACTCCACACAGCCAATCTCGGCTGAGCGACACTGCACAGCTATACCATCCACCTGCTCAGGATTAAAATGCCCATACAAGCGGTAAATATTGCATATCTCGGGGTGGCCGGGGTCATTGCGGTACTTGCGGGCGGGGTCGGTAACCGCCGTCATCACCCGCTCTATCGTCTCCTCAGGCGAAAGGGCTATCTCGATATCATTTCTCAGTTGCTTGCTCATCTTCTCCTTACCATTCAGCCCCAATACCATGGGAAAGGAGGTAAGCTTTGCCTGAGGCTCAGGGAAGGTATCGCCAAACAGGTTATTAAAGCGGCGGGCAATCTCCCTGGCTAATTCAATATGAGGCACCTGGTCTTCGCCCACAGGCACCACCTCAGCCTTATAAAGCACAATATCGGCCGTCTGCAGCACCGGATAACCCACCAGCCCGTAGTTCACATTGCCGGGTTGGATTTTTACCTTCTCCTTAAAGGTGGGCACACGCAGCAACCAGCCCAGGGGGGTAATCATGCTGAGTAGAGTATGCAGCTCCATTACCTCAGGGACATGGGACTGGACAAAAAGGATGCTTTTCTGAGGGTCAAGCCCAGCCGCCAACCAGTCGAGCACCATCTCATATATATCTTCCTGCAAGCTACTGGTATCTTCCAGTGTAGTCAGAGCATGGACATCAACGATGCAATAGATGCAATCATACTCATCCTGAAGGCTGACCCAATTTTGCAACGCTCCCAGGTAGTTCCCCAGGTGCTGCCTGCCGGTGGGACGAGCCCCAGAAAAAACGCGACGCTTCATTTAAGCCTCCTCAAGGGCAAAGTGTAACACAAAAGACAAGACACCGACAAGGTTATCTATCAACCTCCCCCCCCTTATCCCCCCCTTTTCATTTGTTCTTCTTCCCACCCTAACCCACCCTCGAAGGTTCTTCCCCAATAAAACGGGGTGGGGAAGAAAGTTTTAGAAACGCAGCTTATGAGGGCGGGAGGGTATGGAAAATAAAACAACTTTCAAAAGCAGGGTGGCGGGCTTATAATAGGAGTGGATTTTTAAGGGGGTAAAAAATGATCAGAGGCCTGGGGAATAAAAAGCCCAAAATCGCCAAGTCAGCCTTCGTCAGCGAAGCCGCCTATGTTATCGGGGAGGTAGAGATTGGTGACAACTCAAGCGTCTGGCCGGGGGCGGTAATCAGGGCCGACTTTGGCAGCATAAAGATTGGCAGCAATACCGCTATAGAAGATAACTGCGTTATTCACTCCGGGACGCCGTCCACCCCTTCTTACAGGGAAGATGTTACCATCGGCGACAACGTGCATATCGGGCACGGGGCGGTTATTAACTGCCGCAAAATCGGAAACAACGTTCTCATTGGCATGAATGCCACCATCCTCCACGATGCTGAAATTGGCGACTTCTGCATAATCGGGGCTGGCTGCTTAGTCAGCCATGGAATGAAAATACCGGATAAGTCGTTTGTGGCTGGCGTCCCGGGAAAGATTAAAGGAGAGGCATCAGCCAAGCAATTATGGTGGGTGGAAGCGGGACCTCAAGGCTATGCTGAATTAGCCAGGCAATATAAGGAGCAGGGGCTATAGTAGAGGCGTCACATCTTCTCCGGGGCGGTCATCCCCATAAGGTGAAGGGTTCTGGCCAGAACAATCTTGGCGGCTTCAACCAGTTTGAGCCGAGCCTTAGTCAATTTCCCATCTTCAGAGACCACACGGCACTGCATATAAAAACTGTGAAAGACGGTAGCCAAATCCTGGGCATAATAGGCGAGGTGGTGGGGTTCCAGGGTATAAGCTACTACCTCAACTATCTCAGGCAGGAGCAGCATCTCACGGATTAAGGTCAGCTCAGGCTCGGTGGTCAGCAAGGAAACATCGCCATCGCCGTAGCTAATCTTTCTCTCCTGAGCCAGGCGAAGGATGCTGGCAATACGGGCGTGGGCATACTGAACATAGTAGACCGGGTTATCGGCTGACTGTTTCTTGGCTAACTCCAGGTCAAAGTCCATCTGGCTATCAGCGGAGCGAGAGGCAAAGAAGAAGCGGCAGGCATCAGCCCCCACCTCATCTACCACCTCACGCAGGGTAATAATATCACCGCTACGCTTGGAAATCTTGACCAGCTCGTCACCACGACGCAGAGTAACCATCTGGGAAATTATTACCTCCAACCTCTCCGGGGCAATGCCCAGGGCGCTAACCACCGCCTTCATGCGCGAAATATGCCCCTGATGGTCAGCTCCCCAGATATTGATTACCTTATCAAACTTGCGCTCTATGAACTTGTTATAGTGATAGGCGATATCTGAGGCAAAATAGGTGGGAGAGCCATCGCTACGCACCACCACATTGTCCTTATCCTCACCCAGGGCGGTGGAGACAAACCAGGTAGCACCTTCCTTCTCCCCGATATAGCCGCCTTCACGCAGCAGCGCCATTACCTTCTGGTACTGCCCTTTATCAAACAGGCTCTGCTCGTTGAACCAAACGTCAAAGCTCACCCCCAACAGCTCCAGGTCGCTCTTGATGAGTTCTATTATCTTGACCAAGCCGATATGCCCCAGTTGAGATAGCGCCTCTTCGGGGGAAAGGGAGAGAAACCGGTCTTTCTCCTCAGCGATAATCTCCTTAGCCAGGTCAACCATATAGTTACCAAAGTAGCCTTCAGAGGGCATCTCGGCATCAATGCCCAAACACTGCTGATAGCGGGCGTAGAGGGAACGATAAAAGGCGTCTATCTGGCTGCCGGCGTCATTAACATAGTATTCCTTCTCCACCTTGTAGCCGGCAGCAGCCAGAACATTAGCCAGGGTGCTACCCAGAATAGCCCCACGCCCATGCCCCACATGGAGGGGTCCGGTGGGGTTGACGCTAACAAATTCCAATTGCACCCGGCTGCCCTGCCCCAGGTCAATATTGCCATAGGCATCGCCGGTGGCGAGGATTGAACCTACCTGGCGGGTCAACCAATCATTGCTGAGGATGAAATTAATGAACCCCGGTGGGGCAACGGTGATAGCCTCAATCTCGGGGTTGGGGGCTATAAGCCCTACTATGTCTTGAGCAATTTTTAGCGGGCTGACCCCGGTCGCCCGGGCTAATTTCAGGGGAAAACTTGAAGCATAGTCCCCGTGCTCCGGGTTCTGAGGGTGCTCTACGGTAACCTCAGGCAGAGCCACCGAAGGCAGCTTGCCCGATTCCTGTGCCTGGCTTGCCGCCTGCGTCAGCAGCTCTATAATCCGTTGCTTAATCATCTATGCCTAAATTATAGCACGTTGAATGTGCGCCGTCAGCAACTTCGGCTTCAGTTCAACAGGAATGTCTCTCCCCGAAGCGGTCGATTCAGCGCCCGCTTCAAAGAGCAGTATGTTTAATTCAGGACAGAGGGGGTAATGCTACGCTACTAAGTATCAGGAGCCAGCTTCGATATGCTGAATTGCACGCCCTCGGGTGTTTCCTGGCAATCGATGACCATCCCATCCAGCACCTGGTCCAGCTCAGAGCTGACGAATAAGACCTTTACTCCTTCGCTCTCCACCACCTGGTCGCTTTCCTCTCCCTTGTCCAATGCCATGTCTAACTGGTTTGGCCTCGAAGCGGAGGGAATAAGCCTGATGGCTACTTCAGGGTCTGTCGTCTGAGCCTGGATAGCTTCCTTCAATTTTGACGCAGCCTGTGCCGTCACCGTCAACATACTACCCCCTATTCGCTTGATTCTGCCACTTTTACCTTTACCGCCCGAGGTCCTTTGACTCCACTTTCCAGGTCGAACTCCACATCGGCACCCTCTTCCATAGTATCAAAATCCGCTTCAACTAGCTCGGAGCGGTGGAAGAAGACCTCGGTGCCGTCTTCGGCAGTGATGAAACCGAAGCCTCGATCCCGGATGAGCTTTTTTACCTTTCCTTTCAAGCCATTTACCTCCTTTTTTTATAACAAAAATCCGGCAAAGCCCCTAGACAGGCTTGCCAGGCTCTATTGTCTTCTGCTCAAACATCTATGTCAAGATTATAACACAAAGTTGATTAAAAAAGGTAAAGCATCCCTAGCTCCACTCCGCCGCGCCCTGCTGCCACACCCGCGCCAGCTCTATAGACAGGAGCTTGTGCTCAGGCTTCTCCAAACCAGGGTCTTTGTCAAAAAGCCTCATTGCCTCATCTCTAGCCAGCTCCAAAAGTGCCACATCAGAGAGCTTAGCCATGCGCAGGTCGGGAAGCCCGCTCTGCCGGGTGCCGAAGAACTCGCCCGGACCCCGCAGCCTCAGGTCCTCTTCCGCCAGTTGAAAGCCGTCTTGAACCTTCTCAATTATGTCCAACCGCTCTCTGCCTATCTCCGATGGGTTCTCGGCTAAAAGCATGCAGTAGCTCTGCTCACTTCCCCGCCCTACCCGACCGCGAAACTGGTGCAGTTGCGATAAGCCAAAGCGGTCGGCGCTCTCCACCAGCATCACGGTGGCATTGGGCACATCTATGCCTACCTCCACTACCGGCGTCGACACCAGAACGTCCAGTTCCCCGGAGCGGAAGCGATGCATTACCTCGTCTTTTTCCGCCGCCGACATGCGCCCGTGAATCAAGCCTAATTTAAGGTCGGGAAAGACTTCCCCGGAGAGGCGCTCATATTCAGTCACCGCCGCCTTAGCCTGAATAACCTCTGATTCCTCAACCAGGGGGCAGATAATAAATGCCTGCCGCCTCTCAGCCACCTGACGGCGGAGAAAGGCGTAGGCGCTATCCCTCTGCGCCGGTTTAAGCCATCTGGTCTTGACCACCTGCCTCCCCGGAGGAAGTTCATCTATGACCGAGAGGTCAAGGTCGCCATAAAGGGTCAGGGCTAAGGTGCGGGGGATGGGGGTAGCCGTCATCACCAGCACATGGGGGTTAAACCCCTTCTGCCTCAGTGCCGAACGCTGGGCGACGCCAAAGCGGTGCTGCTCATCGACCACAGCTAAACTCAATCGGTGGAACTCCACCTCCTTCTGAATAAGGGCATGAGTCCCAATAATAATATCTATATCCCCGCCGGTGATACGCTGCTGGATTTCCTGCTTCCTGGCCTGGTTTATGTCGCCAATAAGCAGCGCCACCGTAAGCGGATGAGATAAAAGCCCGGAGAAGCTACGCAGGTTATCCTCTTCTGACACTTGTTGACCGGTTCGGGACAGGAGCTGGCAGACATTGGTGAAATGCTGCTCAGCCAAGATTTCAGTTGGCGCCATGAACGCCCCTTGATAGCCATTAGCAGCCGCCACCAGCAAGGCGGCCGTAGCCACCACCGTCTTGCCACTGCCCACCTCCCCCTGAAGCAGCCGGGACATCGGCCTTGGTTTCTCCAAATCAGCCAATAGCTCCTTAAGTACCTTTTGCTGAGCACTGGTCAGCTCAAAGGGCAGAGATTTTATAAAGGCATCCAGCACCGGTGTCTCGGCACTAAACGGGTTGCCCGGCTGGCTCTCCTGCCAGTCGTGCTTTCTGCCCAGCACTCCCAGTTGAAGGAGAAAGAGTTCGTCAAAAGCCAGACGAAGCCTAGCCCTGTCCTTGGCAGCCTCATCCTCAGGGTAGTGAGCCTGACTTATCGCCTGAGGCAGCTCAAACAAGTTACAGCGCTCTCTCAACTCCGAAGGCAGAAAGTCCTCTACCCGCCATGCCCACTGGTCAACAACCTCTTTCACCAGTTTCCTTACCTGCCGGGGCTTGAGTCCCTGAGTCAGGGGATAGAGAGGAACCAGACGCCCGGTATGAACCAGTTCCTTATCCTCCATCAGCTCCCACTCTGGAGATTCAAACACGTGCCGCCCACCAAACAGGCTTACCCGGCCACTAAGAACTATTCGGGTATTGGTGGGCAGGCTCTTCGCCAGATAGGGATTATTGAACCACACCACCCTGACATTGCCCGTCTCATCGCCGACAACAGCCTCAGTGCCCCGCCGGCCACCGAGCATGGTCACCTGAGCCTCCCAGACGTTGGCAATAATGGTCTGCTCCTCACCCTCGGCAAGCTGGGAGATATATTTTCTCTGGCTGTAGTCCAGGTGGCGGTGGGGAAAGAAATAGAGCAGGTCCCGAATTGTTTTCACCCCCAGACGGCTGAACTTAGCCGCCAGACTGGTGCTGACCCCTTTAAGCGAGGTGATGGGTAGCTCAAGGGACTGGCCGGGTACTTTTTGTCCTCCCGAAGACCGTCGGCTGGCTACCGGTGGCGATGTCGCCATGCTTTCTTTTGGCGGCTTGACCTCGCCTTTTTCGGCTGCCACTCCCTCCACTTCGGACAAAAACTCAAATACCTTATCTATCCACCGTTTACGCTTCTCCCTGGTCAGAGAGGCGTATTTGGAATCGTCGAGGCGAAGTCTACGAAAGCGGCTCAACAGCTGGGGATTGGTTATCGATTCTGCAGCCTGACCTGCCCAGCGATGAAGGAACCTGTCCAGACCACCGATTACGGCTGAATCTTCATAACCCTTTTCACATTCAAGCTCAAGAATCTTCTGCAGAGACTCAACATTAATTGACACGGCTTGGTCTCCATTCACCAGGCGAATGGCTCAATAACTACTCCTTGTCTCCCAATACAGCTACCAACAGGAGACCGGGGCCGGTATGAGTGCCAATTGCCGGCGTCATTTTGGAACGATGGATTCTCTCCCTGGGAAATATAGCACCGAGCCTCTCAGCCAGCGCCTCAGCCTCATCAGGGCAGGCGGTATCCTCCACCGCCATCTCCTCAATATGGGAATATCTGGCAGCAAAATTATATAAGCGGTTTATCGCCTTAGTCCGAGAGCGCGTTCTGCCTGCAGGCTCAACCACACCGTCTCTCAAGGTGACGAGAGGGTTTATCCTCAGCATTGACCCCAGAAAAGCCTGCGCCTTGCCGATACGCCCACCCTTTCTGAGATACTCCAGGGTATCAAAAGCAGCCAGAAAATCTACCCGAGGAATGGTCTTCCGGGCTACCTCTATCACCTCGTCAAGGCCAGCTCCAGCCTGGGCTGCCCTAGCCGCCTCCATAACTATAAATCCCTCGGTCATAGTAGCCGATAGGGAATCAACTACTTCTACCCGGCACTCCCGCTTCATTAGCCCGATACTCTGTAACGCCACCCCATAGGTGGCACTGAATTTGGAGCTGAGAATAATAGCTAGGATTCCATCCGCTTCCTCAGCCAGCTTGTCATATGCTTCAGCAAAGGTTGCCGGCGCTGGCACTGACGTAGACGGAAAGACCTTGCTACCGGCTAGCTTATCGTAGAACTGCTCAGTGGTCAGGTCGACACCATCGTGGTAGGCCTCTTCGCCAAAGCGAATAATTAGTGGAATTACGGTAATACCCAGCTCCTCAACCACCCGGGGTGGTAAATCAGCCACGCTGTCGGTAACAATTCTGACGGTCACGACTATTTATCCCCGAGCACAGCTACATTCAGGACCCGGGGACCAACATGCGCCCCAATTACCGGGCTTACCTTTGACCGGTAGATGCGCTCTTTAGGGAATTTGGCGCTGAGGCGCTTCACCAGCCCACCGGCTTCATCGGGGGTAGTGGCATGCTCTACTGCCATCTCGTCAATATGGGAAAAGCTGGCAGTAAAGTCATGCAAGTGGTCTATCGCCCTAGCTCGAGAACGTTCTCTGGCAACGGGATAGGTCTCACCATCTTTTATGGTAAGGATAGGGTTCACCTTAAGCAACGAGCCAAAAAAAGCCTGCGCCTTGCCAATGCGCCCGCCCCGCCTGAGATATTCCAGGGTATCAAAGGCTATACGCATATCCACCCGGCGAATATTCTCTTTGGTTAGAGCCACCACTTCATCGAGGCTAGCCCCGCTTTTAGCCGCCTTGGCAGCAGAGATAACTATCAGCCCCAGCGCCATAAGTGCCCACCGCGAATCAACCAATTCAACCCGGCACTTCTTCTTCATTTGGTCTATGCCCTGCATTGCCGACTCATAGGTAGCACTGAGCTTATGGGAAATAGTGATGGCCATAATTTCATCCGTCTCCTCAGCCAGCTTATCATATACTTCAGCAAAGGTTGCCGGCGATGGCACTGAAGTAGTGGGTAAAATCTTGCTCTGCACCAGCTTATCGTAGAACTGGTCAGTGGTCAGGTCAACGCCATTACGGTAGGAGGCAGTGCCAAAGTGAACATAAAGGGACACCACTGTAATCCCCAGTTCCTTAGCCACCTCAGACGGCAGGTCAGAGGTAGTATCAGCCACAATCTTAACTGTCATAGTTACCTCTTATCCCCGAGTACAGCTACCCCCAGAACGCGGGGGCCAACATGCGCCCCAATTACCGGGCTTACCTTTGACCGGTAGATGCGCTCTTCGGGGAATTTGGCGCTGAGGCGCTTCACCAGCCCATCGGCTTCATCGGGGGTGGTGGCATGTTCTACTGCCATCTCGTCAATATGGGAATAGCTGGCAGCAAAGTCATACAAGTAGTCTATGGCTTTAGCCCGGGAGTGCTCCCTGGCAAAGGGGAAAGCCTCACCATCCTTTATGCCAAGTATAGGGGTCACCTTGAGCTTTGACCCCGCAAAGGCACGCGCCTTGCCAATGCGCCCGCCCTCTTCAAGATAGTCCAGGGTATCAAAAGCCATACGAACATCCGCTCGGGGGATATTCTTACGAGCTAGAGCCACCACTTCATCAAGGCTAGCCCCAGCCTGAGCTGCCTTGGCAGCAGTGATAACTATCAACCCCTGTGCCATAACCGCCCACAAAGAATCAACCACCTCTACTCGGCATTTCCGCTTCATCAGCTTGATAGCTTGCACCATAGCTTCATAGGTAGCACTGAGCTTATGGGAATTAGTGATGACAGCAATTTCGTCCGTCTCTCCAGCTAACCTATCATAAGTCTGAACGAACACGTCAAGGCTGGGGATTTGGGTGGTGGGTAAAAGTTTGCTGTGTATTAGCTTAGCGTAGAACTTCTCAGTAGTCAGGTCAACGCCATCCCGGTAGACCCCCTCCCCAAAGATAACATTTAGCGGAATTACCGTAATCCCCAGCTCTTCAGCCACCTCGGAGGGTATGTCACCCAGACTATCAGTGACAATTTTGACCGTCATAATAGAACCCTCCTATTTATTCCACAGAAGCAATATAGTTATAGTGAGGCTGACCGCCCTGAACTACCTCAACCTGAAGCTGGGGATACTGCTCACGGATAGTGGTGCCGACCTGATCTGCCTCAGCCGACTTGGTATCAGCCCCGTAGTAGATGGTAACCACCTCAGCCTCATCCAGATTCACCCTGGTCAGCACCTCATTAAGAACAGCATCTGTCTTATCCGACACGGCTACCAGGTCTCCGTCCAGAAAGCCGATTGCCTGTCTCTTCTTGATGTCCAATCCACCCAGCCGGGTTGAGCGTACAGCCCGGGTAACCTCAATAGACTTTACTGCTGATTGCGCCCGGTTCATATTCTGAACGTTTGTTTCCATGTCAGCCTCATAATCAAAGGCTAAAAGGGCAGCTACCCCCTGTGGAATTGTTTTGGTGGGCAACACCTCAATGGTTTTGCTGGTCAAAGACTGGACCTGATTGGCGGTGAGCACTATATTTTTGTTATTAGGCAAAATAACAACCTTCTCCGAAGGCACTGCCTCCACCGCCTGGAGCAAATCCTTGGTGCTGGGATTCATTGTCTGCCCACCGGGCACAATAAACGTAGCCCCCAGACTGGCAAAAACATTAGATAGACCCTCCCCGGCAACCACAGCCACAATAGCTATCTCAACCGCTGGCATCCTCTCCTTCTGCATCTCCAGGAAATCCCGGTATTGCTCATCCATATTGCGTATATTTATCTCATGCAAAGTTCCCAGGGGGATAACATAGCTCACAACATCGCCAGGGTCCAAGGTATGAATATGAACCCTGACTGCTGAGTTATCACCAACCACAATCACCGATTGCCCTCTCTTTTCCAGCTTCTTCCTCAGCTTATCCGGGTCAAGCTCCTCCCCCTTAATGACAAAATTGGTGCAATAGCCGTAGGGCACTTCCTCCGCACCAACCATTTGTGGCGCTTTAGCCGTGAGCGGTACGCTACTGGCGACCATCCAGGGTCGGCGTAGCTTCAACTGCTCTACCTCACCCTTAAGGTAGTGGAGGGCGCCCTCCAGGATGGTATACAGCCCTTGTCCCCCGGCATCCACCACCCCCGCTTCCATCAATACCGGCAGCAGGGTGGGGGTATTAGCCACCGACTCCTTGGCAGCCCCGACGGTGGCTTCCACAACCGATACCGCGTCATCGCTAACATTGGAAGCATGCTCCCGGGCAGCCGCTGCCGCCTCCCTAATTACGGTAAGGATAGTCCCTTCTACGGGGTTGCTTAACCCTTTATAAGCCACCGTTGATGCCTTTAATAGGGCATCAGCCAGCTCACTGCCGTTAACCGATTCCTTATCCGCCAGACCCTGTGCCAGACCATTCCAAATCTGCGACAGGATTACCCCGCTATTACCCCTAGCCCCTACCAATGCCCCCCTAGCCATCGCTCGAGCTACGCCTGAAGCGCTACTGTCAGGAACCCGATAGGCTTCCTCCAAAGTGGAACGCATGGTAAGCAGCATGTTAGTCCCGGTATCTCCATCAGGTACCGGGAAGACATTCAGGGCATCAATATCGGCGGCGCTCTTCTCCAACCAGGAAGTAGCGGCAGCCATCATTTCCTTTAAATCCTGACCAGTGATAGAACCAGCCTGCCCCATCTTATCCCATCCTTGCCAGAATCGCCTGACTATGTTAGTATTGTAAACGAAATTCTACAGTAAATTTGTCCGATAGTCAAAGGAGAGAAAACCTTGAAATGCGATTTATGTGGCAAAACGCCTCTATTCGGTCATAATGTGAGCCACTCTAAACGGCATACCAACCGCCAGTGGTTGCCCAATATCCACCCGGTTACCGTAACCATCGAGGGTAAGCCGAAAAAGATGAACCTGTGCACCAGATGCCTGCGCAATCAGCATAAACTGGCTAAAGTAAGCCAGCCCTGAGCTTTTTAAGAGCTTCATCCACCGTTTGCCCCGAACCAAACACCGCCGCCCCCGCCACCAGCACCCTCGCCCCCGCCTTCACCACTCTGGGAGCAACCTGGGCATTGATGCCGCCATCCACCTCCAGCTCAGCAGCCAGACCTTTTTCATCCAGTTCAGCCCGGAGACGGGCTATCTTATCCAGCGTTGACTCTATAAAGCTCTGCCCGCCAAAGCCGGGATTGACCGTCATCACCAGGACCAAATCCAGGGAGGGAAGGATTTCACTGACGGCAGCTACCGGTGTTTCCGGATTGAGAGATACCCCCACCTTAACCCCCAGCTCCTTAATTGCCTTAACCACCTGGTGGATATGGGGGCAGACTTCTATATGAACGGTGATAATATCAGCCCCGGCATCGGCAAACTGACCGATTTGACGCTCCGGTGCCTCAATCATAAGGTGAACGTCCAGGGGCAGGTCAGTCCACTTCCGAACTGCCGCCACCACCGGAGCACCGATGGTTATCTGGGGGACAAAATGCCCATCCATAACATCGACATGGATATAGTCGGCGCCAGCTTTGGTGGCTTCAGCTACCTGCTCGCCCAGGCGAGCGAAATCAGCGGAGAGAATAGACGGGGCAAGCTTTACCCGGGGGCTACTTTCCACCCTTGGCTCCGATAAGTTTCTTGGCATTAGCCAGCGCTTTTTCCACCTGTCTGGGGGCGGTGCCGCCAACGACATTCCTGGCGGCAATGGATGATTCCGCAGTAATGGAGTAAACATCCTGCTCAAATAGCGGAGAAAACTTCTTATATTCAGCCAGTCTGAGCTTAAGTAAAGATTTATCCCTTTCCATAGCGTAGCTCACCAATCTAGCCACTATATCATGGGCGGTGCGGAAGGCTTCCCCCTTCTTAACCAGGTAGTCAGCCAGGTCGGTAGCCAGGATATAACCCCGCTCCACCGCCCGCCGGGCATTCTCTGGTTTAACCTTAAGGGTCTCGACCATGCCGGTAAACACTTCCAAGGTGGATAGCAGGGTATCCACGGTATCAAACAAGCCCTCTTTATCCTCCTGCATATCCCTGTTATAGGCCAGGGGGAGAGCCTTCATCGTGGTCAGCAGAGCCATAAGATTGCCGTAGACCCTACCCGTCTTGCCCCGCGCCAGCTCGGCAACATCGGGGTTCTTCTTCTGGGGCATAATGCTTGAGCCGGTGGCATAAGCCTCGTCAAGCTCGATAAAATCAAACTCAGCGGAAGACCATAAAATAACTTCCTCAGCCAGCCGGGAAAGGTGCATCATACACAGGCCGGCTGCCGCCTCATACTCCAGCACAAAATCCCTGTCCGAGACGGCGTCCATGCTGTTCTGACTGAGCTGGCTGAAGCCTAGCTCTTTAGCCACAAACTCACGGTCAATATCATAGGCTACGCCGGCTAGAGCGCCGCTGCCCAGGGGCATAATATCGGTGCGCTTCAGACAGTCGCTGAAGCGGCTGACATCACGCTGGAGCATCTCAAAATAGGCTAGAAGGTGATGCGCCAGCAACACCGGCTGCGCCGGCTGCAAGTGGGTGTATCCGGAAATGATTACATCTTTATTGGCTTCAGCCAGGGTGATGAGAGCTCGCTGCAGTTCTTTCAACCCAGCGATGGTGCTTGATATTGCATCCCTGACAAAAAGGCGCATATCCAGAGCCACCTGGTCATTTCGGGAGCGGGCGGTGTGGAGCTTACCCCCCACCTCACCCACCTTCTCCAGCAGGCGGGCTTCAATATTCATATGGATATCTTCCAGCTCAGGCTGGAATTGAAACTTGCCCCGCTTTATCTCATCTTTAATCGCCGTCAGCCCGCGGGTAATAGTCTCCGCCTCTTTATCCGAAATTATGCCCTGCTTGGCCAGCATCCTGGCGTGGGCGATACTGCCAGCAATGTCATAGGGATATAACTGCCAGTCAAAAGGAATAGAGGCAGTGTATTCAGTCGCCGCTTTATCCGCCTTTTTATGAAAACGACCCCTTATATGGCTCATTTACTTTCTTCCTTTATTCTCCTCCAAATCGCTAATACCCTGCGCCTGCGCCTGGGTTCTGAGCGGTAGGCCCCAGATGTGAATAAAGCCGGGGGAAGCGCTCTGGTCAAACTGGTCGCCTTTATCATAGGTAGCCAGGCCATAGCTATATAGCGATTTAGGCGATTTCCGCCCCACCACCTGGCAGCTCCCCTTGAACAGCTTGAGTCGCACCGTTCCGGTAACATAATGCTGGGTGCTCCTAACATAGACAGCCAGGTCCTGATGAAGCGAGCTAAACCACAGACCGTTATAGATGAGGTCGGCGTATTCAATAGCCACCTTCTGCTTGAAGCGAAGCTGGTCTTTAGATAAGGTCATTGCCTCCAGAGCCTGGTGCGCCTGTAGCAACACCGTAGCTGCCGGGGCTTCATAAATCTCCCTGGACTTTATCCCCACCAGCCTGTTCTCCACAAGGTCAATCCTGCCCACCCCATGCTCGCCAGCCAGCTGGTTCAGCTTCTGAATCAGGCTAACGCCATCCATCTTCTTCCCATCAAGACTAACCGGGATACCCTGCTCAAAGCCGATTTCCACATAGCCCGGCTTATCCGGGGCATCAGCCGGCGACCTGGTCCAGGTGAAGACATCGGCCGGTGGCTCCACCCAGGGGTCTTCCAGAACCCCACACTCAATGCTCCTCCCCCACAGGTTCTCGTCGATGGAATAGGGACTGGAAACAGTGATTGGTATAGGTATATTGTGTTTCTGGGCGTAGTTTATGGTCTCCTCCCTGGTCATGCCCCATTCCCGAGCCGGGGCGATAATCTTGAGGCTGGGCGCTAGGGCAGTGATGCCCACCTCAAACCTCACCTGGTCATTCCCCTTGCCGGTGCAGCCATGGGCTACTGCCGAAGCCTTCTCCTTTATGGCGGTATCCACCAGCAACCTAGCCATCAGCGGACGAGCCAGGGCTGTAGCCAACGGATATTGTCCCTCATAGAGGGCGTCCGCCTGCAGGGCGGGGAAGATAAAATAATTGACAAATAACTCCTTGGCATCCTCTACCAATGCCTTCACGGCGCCGATATCAAGCGCCTTCTGACGAACGGCGGAAGAATCTCGCTCGTTGCCCACATCAACATTAAGGGCAATAACATCCAGGTTATACTTCTCTTTGAGCCATCTGATAGCTACTGAAGTATCTAACCCGCCACTGTAAGCCAGTACTACTTTATCTGCCACTCCAAACCTCCCTTAAACTAATGGATTATATCTTCCAAGCCAAAATTATCTCTTAAGAAGTTTGTGATTCGAGAACAAACCTCAGGATATTGCCACCAGTAGTCATGCCCCGGGGCTGCTGTATAGTGGGGGAGGGTGCCAAAACCGTCCTCTGGCTCCAATAAACCGAACCACTTTTTATAGTAGCCCCAAATGAAATCAAAAAAATCTCCCTGGCTAAAGGAATCAATGGTTATACCGTTACCAGTCATCACCAGCGTCCTCTCCGACATAGCAGTCTGGTGCCAGAAAGGAGGACCGGTCTGAATGCTATAAACCCGGGGATTATCCTCCAGAATTTCCATGGCGCCGTCAGCGATAACAGCGCCCGTGCTCTCACCAGCCAGGATAACCCTGAGGTCGGGAAGATAGGTGGTGAGAAACTCCACTCTACAGGCTAAATCCTTAGCCTTTGATTGGCAGCCATTTAGTATTTCCCTAAACTCACCCAGGCGCCCCCGAAAAGTGTCAGCCGCCCGCAGATAGTTTAACTCCAATAAGGTATAACTTGAGCTTTCCAGTTCAGATGCAATGCCGTCAAAAATACTCTGCCAACCCGGTGATTCCTCCACCAAATTCCACCCCCAACCACCGGGGTTAAAGACTATAACAAAATCCTTACCTTTAGCCTCCGAATATGCTGCCAATAGCTGATTGATAAAATCATCACATTTCTCCCGGCAACCTCCGAATAGCTCCGCAGCTAAGCTGGTGGCACCATCCATCACCGATTGCGGCACATCCGAAAGGTCCGAAAGCGAGAGGGGAAGACCCCCGGTCCCGACATCACTGGTTACCCCGAACCCTGAATATGAGGCAGCCAGCACCACCACACCAAGCAAGAGGACTAAACCTAAGGCCACTACTATCCCAACCCAGCGAATCTTGCTCACCTTAAAACCTCTTACTATTTTTCTCTTTAGCTGATAGCGCTGGATAGTGCGCTGTCTAAAATGCCCAGCGCCTCATCAACCTCCTCAGTCCCGATAATAAGGGGGGGCATAAAGCGCAAGGCATCGGGCTTCAATCGGTTAACCAATAAGCCCCTATCAAGACAAGCCATCACTAATGACTGGGCGATGTCACTGTCAAATTCCATAGCCACCAATAGCCCCCGCCCCCGAACATCAGTGATAAGCTGGAATTTTTGCTTCATCTTTTCCAGCCCCTGGATAAGATACTGTCCCACCGTCTTTGCCTTCCCGGCAATACCATTATCAACAATAAATTTTACTGTAGCATAGCCAGCGGCACAGGCTAACGGATTGCCGCCAAAGGTAGAGCCGTGCTCACCGGGAGCGAACACTGCCACCCTCTCCTTAGCCAGAATAGCCCCAATGGGCACGCCGCCGCCCAGACCCTTAGCCAGTGTCATTATATCAGGTTCAACGCCATATTGCTCGTAGGCAAAGAGCGTCCCGGTTCGACCTATACCAGTTTGAATTTCATCCAGGATGAGCAAAATACCCTTTTGGTCACACCAAGCTCGTATTGCCGCCAAATAACCATCATCAGGCAGGTTGACCCCACCCTCCCCCTGTATTGGCTCCACCATCACGGCACAGGTCTTATCGGTGGTGGCCGACTTTATGGCTTTGATATTATTATACTCCACATTGACAAAGCCGGTGGGCAGAGGAGGAAACGGCTCCTGGAATTTAGCCTGACCGGTAGCCGCCAACATAGCTAAAGTGCGACCATGAAAGGAACCCGAGGTGGTAATAACCTCGTAGGCTCTATTTAAGTTAAGTTGCCCGTAACGCCGGGCTAGCTTTACTGCCCCTTCATTAGCCTCAGCACCGCTATTGCCAAAAAAGACCTTGTCCAGACAGCTATTCCGGACCAGAAGCTCAGCTAAGCGAATCTGAGGAATAGTATAGAACTGGTTGGACGCCTGAATTAGCAACTGTGCCTGCTCGGTAACTGCCTTGGTCACCACCGGGTGGCAGTGCCCCAAGCTATTGACTGCCCAACCGCCAACAAAGTCAAGGTACTCCCGCCCGTCCTCATCCCACACCCGTGCCCCCTGCCCCCTGACTATGGTTAAGGGTAGGCGCTCGAAAGTCTGCATGAAGTACTGGTGCTCAAGTTCCTGCCAGTTAGTCACTTTCGTTCTCCTATTTAGTGAGGGTTTCTACCTCACCCCCTAGATATTTGCTTAGCAACCCTCCCCCTTTATCCCCCTCCCTTACAAGGGAGGGGGAAGATTTTCTATATGAGAGGGGCTTCGCCCCTCTTTGACTCTCTATATTTCATTCCCCCCTCCTTAAGGGCGGTGGGCGGGAATAGATATTAAATTTTGTGGGGGCTTTGTCCCTCTAAAACTCCTCTTATCTAATTACTTCTGGATGGTGGTGCCGCCACCTTTGCCCTCAATTTCATTGAGCAAGGCGTGCTGCTGCCGACCATCTATGATACAAGCTGTTGAAGTGCCAGCCAAGGCTTTGAGGCAGGCTTTAATCTTGGGAATCATCCCCCCCGAAGCCACCCCTGAAGTAATCAGCGCCTCAGCTTCATCAGGGGAAAGGCGAGGCAGTAAATTACCTGACTGGTCACAGACGCCAACCACGTCGGTCAAGAAGATAAGCCTCTCGGCACCAATGGCGGCAGCAATCTCGCCAGCGACAGCATCAGCGTTGATGTTAAGCACCAGCGGCGTTTTCTCCGGCTTACCGGTGTGAAAGCTGACCGGAGCCACCACCGGGATATAGCCAGACCTTAATAGTGCTTCCAGGGGAACGGGATTTACCTCGACCACCTCGCCAAGATAGCCCAGCTCTTTCTCCTTAATTCTGCCCTGAATAAAAGCCCCATCCACTCCGCTGATGCCTATTGCCATCCCTCCCAGAGCATTAATTTCAGCCACAATCTCCTTATTGACCAGCCCAGCCAGCACCGAAATCACCACCTCAAGCGTCGCCTCATCAGTTACCCGCTCGCCGTGGACAAACCTGGTGGCAATCCCTTGCTTTTCCAGCCAGTCGGTTATCACTTTACCACCGCCATGGACTACCACCAGCGATTCACCCTGCTGCTGAAGCTCGACTATGTCCTCAATAGTGGTGTCGTGGCTGCCCAAGGTGGCACCACCGAGCTTAACCACAATAACCTTGCCCAATTTTTTACCCCCATCAGGTCATGTACTGACTATTAATAGTTACATATTCCTCGGATAGGTCGCAACCCCAGGCGGTGGCTTTAGCCGAGCCCAGGTTAAGGTTCAAGCCCAGGGATACTTCCTTCCCCTTTAACAGCTGGATTACACCTCGCTTATTAAAAGGCAAGGGTGCGCCCGCTTTTACCACCGGGATTTCGCCGATATAAAGGTCAAACTTTGATTCCACCACCTCCACCCCACTCCGCCCCACCGCCGCCATAATCCGCCCCCAATTGGGGTCAGCGCCATGAACCGCCGCCTTCACCAGGGGCGAGCTTACCACCGTCCTGGCCACTCTCCTCGCCTCAAGCCTGCTGGGGGCACCACCGACAGTTACCTCAATAAGCTTGGTTGCCCCCTCGCCATCGCGGGCGACACATTTAGCCAAATAAATACAGACCCGCTCCAGAGCTTGCTGAAAGGCGCCAGCCGGGGCGCTTCCCGCCATTCCGTTAGCCATGAGCAGCACCATATCGCTGGGGCTGGTGTCGCCGTCAATAGAAATCATATTAAACGAAACGTCCACCGCTTTTTTGAGCGCCTTCTGGACAAAATCCTTCTCTACCGCGGCATCGGTGGTTAGGAAGCAGAGCAAGGTTGCCAGCTCAGGGTGAATCATCCCCGAGCCCTTAGCCACCCCACCAATGGTAAATTCACTGTCCCCCACCCCGACCTTAACCGCCGTCTCTTTGGCAAAGGTATCAGTGGTCATCATCGCCTTTGCCAGCTCATGACCGCCGTCACGGGAAAGGATAATCTGGTCTATGCTACTTCTTATTCTCTTCATCGGCAGCGGTAGGCCAATGACGCCGGTGCTGGCGACCAGAACGTCATCGGGCAACATACCAACGCCCTCGGCAGCCAGCTTCGCCATCTCGGCGGCATTAGCCAGACCTTTCTCACCGGTAAAGGCATTGGCGCAGCCGCTATTGACCACCACCACCCCAACCCTCCCCCGTTTTAGCCTCTGCTGAGACAGGACCACCGGCGCTGCCTTGAGCCGATTGGTGGTAAACAGAGCCGCAGCCACACAGAGCGCCTCAGAAAAGAGGATGCCAAGGTCTGGTTTATCTTTGGCTTTTCTATTTATCCCGGCGCTGGTAGCACCGGCAAAAAAACCCTCGGGCGAAGTGACGTTGCCCTCGGGAATAAGCTCAATTTTAGCTTCCATTACCCAAAATATAGCACACCCGGCTATCTATAGCAATGAGATTTTTTATCAACCTCCAGGTGCCATGGGGAGGCTAAGAGAATAATAAAGGGGGGAGCTTCGAAGCTCCCCCCTTGTCCTTACGTCGCCCTATTCAGCCTAAGCCGGACGGCGGACACGTATGAAAACGATAATTATTCCGACAAGGAATATAATGCCAATAACCACAATGGCTATAATGGCGCCCGTGCCCAAACCTCCAGCGACTCCCGTAGCAGATGTAACGCGAGGGCGTAAAAACACATTAAAGGCGCTCGCTTGACCTTCAATGAAGACCTCATATGTCCCCGGCACTGTTTTGGAGGTGTAGAAAATTACATGCTTGGCAGCGCCTGGGTCAACACCAACCCTGGTTGATTGCTCCGCCTGCCCATTTATCACCAACTCTATATTCTTGGAGCCACGGGTGCCGCCTTGATTGACGACATCGGCTGTAACAACCACCTGTTGCCCGGGGAGGGCTTGAGCTGGCTGGATTTGCAGGTTACGGACAATTATCCTGGCTGGCACTATCTCCTCAAACACTTCTATGTAACCAGACGTCGTGTCTTCCCCACATGGACCGCTTACGGTGAGAGTGACGAGGTAGGTGCCCAGGTAGTTATACACATGGGAGGGATTTCGTTCAGGGCTGAATCCCCCGTCACCGAATTGCCACAGCCATGAGGTAATATCACCGGTTGACAGGTCAGTAAACTGAACGGTTAACGGTGCCGAACCGCTAGTTGGCGTGGCAGTGAAAGCGGCTTCTGGGCACTCATTGACAATAAATCCCGGGTGGTTCGGATGGTCAACATAGTCGATAAGGGCATCATAGACCCCGTTCCGATTGGCATCGAAAACAACGTCGTATTCTCCGGGGATAACTGGCGCCGCCCAGATGAGCTCCGGACCAAGGTTGCCATCAACATCGGTAGTGGTGATGGCCATTAAATTGTCACAGGAAAGGCTCATACCATTGCTCCAGGCTCGGTCGGGAAAGATATAGATTCCCACCTCAGTATCGTGGGCGAAACCACTGCCGGTAGTATAAACGTCCTCAAATTCACAGTATGCGTTCACTTCAGCTCCGATGTCATCGCTTGACCAGCCTTCAGGTGGCACCAGCTCCACGCCGATAATGTAGTCTTCCACCTCGCCGTTATAAGACAGACCGTCGTAGTAATTCCTACACGCCGGTTCTCCCCCTGGTTCCATCCCATCCACAAGAAACACCCCTCCCCCCTCATCAAGGCGGAACCGCGACCAGGTTGTGCCTGCCACAGCATCGGCGGGGACATTGAACTCAATGATGTAAGTACCCGGCGTGTACACAGGCCAACTAGTGAAGACATTCTCGCCGGTATCATCCCAGTCACCATCATCGTTCCAGTCAATCCAGCCGTGCAGACATCCCATAGAGCCAATTGTGACCCCCGCTTCCAGTGTTGGTGCTGGGCCGCTCACCACAATCTGCACCGCCCCGTACTGACCGGGGACGTAGGGCAGGGTGTAGGGACCACCGGAGGACGGGCTGGAACCGAGGAAGGTTACCCCGTCATCATAGGTATCCAAGTCCACCTGCTGTGAGTCAAGCTCAGTGCTCAAGCCTGCCCCCAGCCAGATGTTGCCCGGAATATGGCGGGCGCCATCGCTGGCTGCCAAAGAGGGGTAGGGCGGGTCGGGGGCATCACCGTAATCAATCTCAATTGACAAGCATACCGGCACAACGACCGGGTCTTCGTCGGGGTCGTTGCTGTTAATAACTATATCGCAGCAGATGTCCCCGCACCAGGCATAAGCACTACGAAACAGTGCATTGTGCATGAGCGTTGGAACATCGCCCGTCCAGTCGTGGTCGTCTTGCCACCCACACCACAGAGTCACCCCGACTACCTGTCCCTTTTGAGCAACAAACGGCTGACCATCATCCCAGCTAGCTACAAGAGTAGCACCGCTGGTCAAGGAAACATCATCCCGGTAAAAGCCTGATATGCTGGTTACGCCGGTCATGATGGGGTGAGTGGGGTCATACCAGCCCAGGTCAGCCCATGAGAACAGGCCTGGTCCGGCTGTCACAAACGGGGAGTATTGCTCATCTATCAATCTTCCCGCTAATAACACAGATGAGTGATAGGAAAACGTCGTCACTACCACACCACCGCCACTATCCACGTAGTCTGCCAGCACGTCGCCAAGGGCAGCCGAATTATCGAACGCATAGTTACTCCAGACAAGCACGGCATCATAGTTTTGTAGATATGATAGCGTTGGCGTACCGGTGGTGGCATCGAAGGTATCCACCGTGGCTATGTCTGAGAAAGCAGAAAGATATGTCTGCACCGCTGCCACCGAGGGACTATCGTCTGCTGCCACCAGCAGCACATCTATTAACCCTGCTGACGACTCGGGCTCCCCACCGCTACAGCTAGGACAGCCGCCAGCGCCGGGCGACATACCGGTGGTGTCTATGGTAACAGTTATCTCATCATATTCACCTGGGAGCACCGAGCCGGATTGGGGGTCAGTATCCAGCCAGGGGCATCCTATATCCTGGCGCAGCACCACATCATCAACGTAGGCTCCTTCATCAGTAGTAGTGCTGTCATCACTGATAAACAGGAAAGCTATATATACTTCGGGTTCTCCACACCAGTTACTGAGGTCGAACGACTCGTCAGTCCAGCCCCAGTTTCCACTGGTCGTCCAGCCAGAGAAGCTGGACCCATTGGTTGATGCTAGCCAGTAGAAATAATCACAACTTACTTCTGAGTCCAGCCAGAAGGAGAAATTCAACTCGGCATCGATGGCCTCTGCCAGGCTGAAAGGTCCGTAGACCATCCAGGCATACATATCATTGGGATACGGTCCTGGCGCAGGAACCCCGGCGGTTCCACCCCTAGCACAGTAAGCACTATATATGCCGGTGTGGGGTTTAAAACTATCTTGACCCCAATAGACATCAGCAACGCCGGCATAAAAATACCAGGGGCCGGGCCAGGTTCCCTCAAAATCTTCGGTCATTATATTCCCCCAGCCAAAGGAAGGCACGGGACTCTCTGGCTCGATGGCACTGGATTCCAATTCAAAGCCGGGGGGAAGTTCCACGCTAGCTGGCTCTACACTCAGGCCTGGCGGTACCTCCGTGGATGCTGAGGAAGGCGCCGCCTGCTCACTGATGGTATAGTCCAGAGTACCATCGCCGTCATTATATATCCTCAGGGTGCCGCTCCAGGTGGTATCAGGAGGCAGGCTCAGACAAATCTCGGTGGGGTCAACCCTGATATCGGGCTCCCCTATGGACACCGGATAGTCTTCCACCTCGCCGTTATCAGCCAGGCCGGTGACGCTATTCAGACACAGCGGTACCTGTCCTGGTGTTGGCTCTCCATCACCATCTATCATCCCCTCGTCAAGGCGGAACCGCGCCCAGGTCGTGCCCCCCACGGCATCGGCGGGGACGTTGAACTGGAACTGGTAAGTAGCCGCCGCAGGCACAGCGTGGCCAGAGAAGATATTCTCACCGGCATCGTCCCAGTCACCATCGTGGTTCCAGTCAATCCACCCGTGCAGGCATCCCGGAAATCCACTTCCATTTACCACAATGTCCAGGCGGCCATACTGACCGGGGACATAGGGCATGGTCCAGGGGCCAGTGGGGGACGTGCTGGAACCGTAGAAGGTCACCCCATCCTCGTCATCAACACCGTTCACATCATCCAGGTTGGTAGGTTGTCCGTCATATTCAAGGTCAGTATTGTTAACAAGAGAAGGACCCATCCACATGCTGCCCGGAATATGGCGGGCGCCGTTGTTAGCTAAGTAGGTGGGGTAGGTCGGGTCGGGGGCATCACCGAAGTCATAGACAAGTTCCTCCGCTGGTGCCAGACTCACCGCCGGGTCGCCATAGAGGTTGAAATCGCACCAGTTCATTAACCAGTGTGGAAGGGAACTGGCGTCTATGGCCGCTTTGGTATCATATAAAGCCTGTCCGGCGGGATTGTTGTTAACCAACCTGTGTACGTATTGATAGCCAATCCCCGAATTGGTGGGAGTGTCGGTAAAGTCGGTCTGACCAGAATAAAACCAGGAAACCCTGCTTGCCGATACGGTAGCAATACCGCCATTGGCCAGGATGGAGTATTGCAGGTTGTTAGTAGTTTCCGGATGACCGTTGGTGCAGGAGCACTGATAGGTGAAGGCGGGATGGCTATCATCAAGGGAAGAACAGTAAGTGCTGTCAAATAGTATCCCATCCCAGCATCCGCTATAGCCCACAGATGCACTGGTAGGGCTGCCGTGCGCCCACCAGCAGACAATGCCGAAGTCATTCGGTGTGGTGGGGGTGCCGGCACCTGTCCAGCGATCAAACACATTTGGAGTATTCGGGCTTCCCCTCAGCTCCTCATCACTGGCGTTGGTGGAATTCAGTGAACAGGCACCATTCCCTTGCTGGTACATCGTCCACGAAGTATAGCCAGCGCCATTCAGGTAATTGGTCTTCATCTGCTCTGCCAGCACGGATCCATCATAACCTGAAGCCTGAAAGCCCACAGGCAGCAATATATTTTGCCGCCAGCTGGTGCCTCCAATATCGGTCTCATAGTCAATGACCTTCTGCAATATACTATCCAGGGCAGTATAATCAGTACTATATACCGGTATCCTGCCCACGTAGACCTCAGCGGTAAAATCCACCCCTCCGGTCACAGGATAATCACCGTAGTAGGTTGTACCGTCGCCGTCCGGATCCCATTCTCCGAAAAGCGTGTCATTATCGACGTTCCAGTCACCGGTCAGGTCGGCATAGTAGTAGTCAGTCGGTGTCGCCTCAAAAGAAACATCGGTGTGGTTCGCCTCCGGGTGGCACATCTGCATCGGGATATCCACTGCCCCAGTTCTATTACCGGGGGTGGGGTTTCCAATTAGCAGGACATATTGAATTCCGTAAGAACTATAGTTATCTATCAGCCACTTTCTTATCTTCTCTGCCCTGGTATCAGGTGCTTCTCCGGTTAGAACACCATAGTCATCCTCGGTGACAACCAATACACTGAATCCCATGGTTGTTTTGTGGGTTACAAAAGAGGCTAGATTAGAGCTGCCAGCCTCTATGGCATTGGTGGTGATGATGACATAGCCAGGCAGCCCATTCTGGGGCTCTATTGCCTGGGACATTAGTGTTAGTCCTGGCTCATACCAGCCCTTGGCAGCCTCGTAGTTGAGGAAGGTTTCACTGGCGATGTCATCCATCGCCGTATCACTCATAAGGGCTTCGTCCAGCCCAGCCCCGGATTGCTCATAGCTTATCTCTATGGTCACACTCTCTATCAGGGTCAGCTCTCCGGATACCGGGTTATACTGGAATGGGGTAAAGTCCACCCTGGTGAAGTTCCACTTCCTCATCTGGGAATAGGGGAGTAACGATACATAATTTTCAGGGAAGTCGGCATCAGTTCCATATACATCCATGTTCTTGCCGTCTACGATATTCTCCCCTTCCTGCTGAGGAACAGGAAGAGCTGCCGGCTTGATATCGTATGTTCCATCCAAGGTGATGGTCACGGCGGAGATTACCTCCAATTGCAGGCTTGACCAGACAATATCAGGTGGAACAGCGATATTGTAGACATTGTGGGGGAGGGTGGGGTTGCCGACCGAAGCGGTTGAGGAAAACCCCTCTATCTGTATGACATCCAGCCCCCCGTCGTCCTTTACTATCTCATAGTCACCAGCATAAAGGGTGAATTCCATATTGCCAGTGCTGTCTGCGCCTGCTTGGGCGCTGGTTGGTGATGCTATTGCCACCAGCGATGACACTAACACTACAACAGCTACCAGCGAAAAGGTTTTCCATGCTTTAGCCATTTTTATCCTCCTTGATTTCACCTAGTTATGTTAATATAATAATATTTTAGGGTAATAATATATTTGTTTTCCTTGATTTGTCAATAGGTTAGCCGTCTATTGCGATATATGCTCTCCAGTAATGAATGGAATAGGGTTGTTTGAAGGCACTACTGCCCGAGAATCCGGGCTTTTCAGATAGAATTTGTATACTCCCACCTCTTCGGGAGTCCCTTGCCTAAGCTGATAAGCGGTCGTTTGAGGTTCACCTGTCAAGACATAGATACACACAAAATTTCGCCTTCTCTATCCTCTGTGGTGCACCAGCTAATTTGCACCAACTATAAACTACCCTGCCCTATCTTGTCAATAGGGAGACATCAAGCGCCATAGCCAGGGAGATAGCTATGATGCTTCCTAGCTAACTTACATAAGCTAAAACTATTATACTCTACCCTGTCAAGGTTATATCAACACAAAGAGAATAATAAAGGGGGAGCTTCGAAGCTCCCCCTTTGCCCTTACGTCGCCCTATTCAGCCTAAGCCCGACGGCGGATAAGTATGAAAGCGATAATCATTCCAACAAGGAATATAACGCCAATAACTACAATGGCTATGATAGCGCCCGTGTCCAAACCTCCAGCGGTTCCCGTAGATGTAACATGAGGACGTAACAACACATTAAAGGCACTCGCTTGACCTTCAATGTAGACCTCATATGTCCCCGGCACTGTTTTGGAGGTGGTGAAAGTTATATGCTTGGCAGCGCCTGGGTCAACACCAACCCTGGTTGACTGCTCCGCCTGCCCATTTATCACCAACTCTATATCCTTGGAGCCACGGATGCCGCCTTGATTGACGATATCAGCTGAAACAACCACCCGTTGCCCGGGGAGGGCTTGAGCTGGCTGGATTTGCAGGTTGCGGACAATTATCCTGGCTGGCGCTACTTCAAGACACAAAACATCTATGTTAACTTCTGGGAAGTCCGCACAAAACGTTCCTGGGTTTTCAAGAAATACACAGGCATAAGCCCAATCAGGCACATCTACCAGAAGACCGCTACCGCATTCGTCGGAGCTTATATTGAAGGAGACTGTCCACGTTTCACCTGGTCTTAGTGGCCCTTCGTCCTCCCATATCAGTATAGTGACGCCGACAGGATTTGCAGTGATGCTATCTGGCATCTTGGTAAAGGCGCCCTCCAGGTTGATGTAATCGGGCAAAACGTCGTGGACACCAAAACTTAGGCTGGCTGCGGCAGCCCCCCCGGTTACAGTGAGGGTTACTGTGGCCGTCTCCGGTGCCATGCCAGAGCCTTTCTGCCAGATCTCAGTCGGCGTTACCCATTTATCAACGGTAATGATTCCGTCAACACCAACACCATTTGCCCCTGCCTGAGGCGCGAACACCACACCTAAAGACAGAACCAGTGCCAGGATTACCATTAAGCAAACAGGCCTTAATATTTTAGTTTTAGTCATTTCCCACCTCATTGCTAATTTGCGTCAACTATAAACTACCCTGCCCTATCTTGTCAATAGGGAGACATCAAGCATCATAGCCATCTCCCTGGCTATGGCGCTTCCTAGCTAACTTACATAAGCTAAAACTATTATACTCTACCCTGTCAAGGGTATATCAACACAAAGAGAATAATAAAGGGGGAGCTTCAAAGCTCCCCCTTGCTCTTACGTCGCCCTATTCAGCCTAAGCCCGACGGCGGACAAGTATGAAAGCGATAATTACTCCAACAAGGAATATAACGCCAATAATCACAATGGCTATGATAGCGCCCGTGTCCAAACCTCCAGCGGTTCCTGTAGCAGATGTAACGTGAGGACGTAACAACACATTAAAGGCGCTCGCTTGACCTTCAATATAGACCTCATATGTCCCCGGCACTGATTTGGAGGTGGTGAAAGTTATATGCTTGGCAGCGCCTGGGTCAACACCAACCCTGGTTGATTGCTCCGCCTGCCCATTTATCACCAACTCTATATCCTTGGAGCCACGGATGCCGCCTTGATTGACGACATCAGCTGAAACAACCACCTGTTGCCCGGGGAGGGCTTGAGCTGGCTGGATTTGCAGGTTGCGGACAATTATCCTGGCTGGCGCTACTTCCTCTGTGACGACATGAATAATTACGTCTTGTATAGCTAATAATACCTCTTTGCCAGGTAATATTTGGCCGACACCAGCCAGCTCCGCTACACCATTTAGCCCCAATACACCATCTGGCTCCGCCTCACCAATTAGCCTCACCTCAAACTCATAGTCGCCAGGAGGAGTACCCTCCGGAACGGTATATATTACAGTAAAGATTCTGGTTTCCCCCCAACCTACATCGGGGTACTGCGGGGGCGTCCATGTCACCCAGCTGGCATAACTTTCTGGATTTACATGCAGGGTTAGAACATCAAAACCCCCAAAAAGATCAATCTCATAAAAGATAATCCCTACTCCATCTATTAATGGCCTAAAGAGAGTGGCTATTTTCGTTTCTGACGCTGATTCCCCGGGCATCAGGGTCAGTTCAATCTCACTCGGGGTAAGGGTTGCGCCATAATAGGGGTCAGAGTTTGCCTTTACCTGAGGGGCAAACACCGCACCTAAAGACAGGACCAGTGCCAAGATTACCATTAAGCAAACTGGCTTTAATATTTTTTCCATGCTTAGCCTCCACTGCTAATTCGCCTTAACTCTACTCTATCATACCCCGCTTTGTCAATAGCCTATAGCTGGCTAATTTTGTATGGTGACCCTATCCCCCTTTATCCCCCTTCCCCTTGATAAGGGGAAGGGGGAGGTTGTTTTTTTAAAGGGGCTAGCGCCCCTTTAGTCGGCCCACAATAACCAGATATTCAGGCGTCTGGTAACTAGCAAATAGCCTTATTCGTGCGCCTACTTCGTTCTTATTTGTAAGAATATATATCCTGTGAAGATATCGCTCTCGTGGAAGCAGGTCTGGGGATTTACGAGGGTCTTCGCATCCAACCCACTGACTAACATCATCTTTCTTGCCCAGTATACATGGAAGCACATAAGCTTCTTCAATCATATCAAGACCATATTGAAACACAATCATTCCATATGCGATTTTGGCAAGAACACGAGCGAAGCTTGTACGTAGCTCCTCAGTATAAAATATGCTCTCAACATTGTATTTGGCCTTAAATTCACGCAAGTCCCTTTCATTTCCATGTGAACTCATCCCTGTCACTATCATACCCTTGCCCTGCGGGTTTTTACTAATATAGCCTGGTTTCTCAAGCTGTGGCATCATAAATAAGGTTGGGCAATCAGAGGCTGGAACTTCCAAGACCTTTTCTTTCCCGCCTATCGTGACCATGAAGGAAAAGGTTTTTGGCCTGTTTTTAGGGTGATAAGTTGGTAAGCCCAACTTCGTACGCACTAGAATAAAGAATTCTCCCAGTACATCTCGTTCAAAGTCCTGAGTAATCTTGGTACACTCTCCACAACTTGCACTAAGTAATTGCCAAGGACCACCAAGAGCATGCGGCACAATATGCTCATCGGTCAAGTTATCAGTAGACCCGCAGTATATGCATTCACCTATGTACTTTGACAATGGAATAGGGTTAACCATACCCCTACTCCTCCCTCGCCTTCTTCTGTAGTTCATAAAGCTTGGTGATGGCTTCAAGTGGGGTTAATGAGTCGATATCCAGCTTCTCCAGCTCCTCCATAAGCGGCGACTTCCGCCCCAAGAGGGGCAACTGCTGGGCTATCTCTTTTCGGCGTCTCTGAGGGGCGGCGGTGCGGCGGTCCCCCTCCAGCTCCTCCAGGACCTCCCGGGCACGGTGCACCACCGATTTGGGCAGCCCGGCGAGCTTAGCGACATGGATGCCATAGCTTTTGTCAACGCCGCCGGGCACAATTCTGTAGAGAAAGATAACCTCTCCCTTATCTTCGGCTACGGCTATATTGAAGTTCTTCACCCTGGGCAGGAAGCTAGCTAGCTCCACCAGTTCATGGTAATGGGTGGCAAACAGGGTCTTGGCTCCCAGCCGGGGGTAGCTATGGATATACTCGGCGACGGCGCGGGCAATGGAAAGCCCGTCATAGGTGCTGGTGCCCCGCCCAATCTCGTCAAGAATAATCAGGGAGCGGGGGGTGGCGTTATTCAGGATATTGGCTGTCTCCACCATCTCCACCATAAAGGTGGACTGCCCCGCCGGCAGGTCTTCGCGGGCGCCAATGCGGGTAAAAATACGGTCGACCACGCCGATGGTGGCTGAGGCGGCGGGGACAAAGCTGCCAATCTGAGCCAGCAGCACGATTAAAGCTACCTGCCTCAGGTAGGTCGATTTGCCCGACATGTTGGGACCAGTGAGGACAATAAGCTGAGCGTCATCGTTGGATAGATAGGTATCATTGGGGACAAAGCTGCCGCTAGCTAATGTCCGCTCCACCGCCGGGTGGCGCCCCTCTGAAATAGCTATCTCATTATCGGTGGTCAACTCGGGTCGGGCATAGCTATAGCGCACAGCGACCTCAGCCAGGCTGGAGAAAACGTCTATATCAGCTAAGGCAAAGCTTGAAACTGAAATACGCTCGCTTTCCGCCCCCACCTGGTTACATACCTGACGAAAGATTTGCCCCTCAAGCTCACCAATCCTGTCCTGGGCATTTAAAATCAGCGACTCATACTCCTTTAGCTCCGGGGTGAAGAAGCGCTCGCCACCGACCAGCGTCTGCTTCCTGATATAGTCCTGGGGCACCTGGGAGAGATTGGACTTGGATACCTCAATGTAGTAGCCAAAGACCTTGTTAAAGCCGACTTTAAGCGACTTAATTCCCGTCTTCTCCCTCTCTTTGCGCTCAAGGTCAGCCAGATATTGCTTGGCATTCTTAGATGTCTGACGAAGGTTGTCCAGCTCCTCAGAGAAGCCCTGCCTCACCACCCCACCCTCGTCCAGACTGCCCGGCTGCTCCACTATCGCCCGGGAAATCAAATCCATCACCTCGGGGCAGGACTTCAGCTCATCTTTGAGCCAATCTATTGAGCTAGCCGACTCAATCACCTGCTTAAGCTTGGGTATCACTTCCAGGCTGCGGCGCAGGGCAATTAGCTCACGCGGAGCGGCAATACCACCCTTAACCCGATTAATCAACCGCTCCAAGTCAGCCACCTCCCCGAGCAGGGAGACGGCCTGACTGCGAGCCAGGGTATTCTCACCAAACCAGCCGATGGCATCCTGCCTTTTGTTCAGCTCGGCTACATCAAGCAGGGGCTGCCCCAGCCACCGCCTGAGCAACCTGCCTCCCATAGCGGTTCTGGTGAGGTCAATAATTGACAGCAGTGAACCACCAAAGGTCCCAGAGCGGCTGCTGTGGAAAAGCTCCAGGTTCCTCTGGGTCTGCACGTCCAGCGCCATAAAGGAATCAGTGGAATAGGTGGTGAGCCGGGTTAATTGTCCCAGGACTCCCTTCTGCGTTTCCTGGATATAGTGGATAATAGCGCCGGCGGCTCTTACTGCCAGGGGCAGATGACCACAACCATAGCCGTCGAGGGTGGCTACGCCAAAGTGGTCGAGCATTGTCTGACGGGCTACCTCCAGCTCAAACCAGTAGTCGTCAAGGCGAGTCACCGAAGCCGCCAGACCCAAATCAGATAGCTCCGAGCCTTCGGCGGCGATAACCTCCGAGGGCTTGAGTCGCTCCAATTCAGGAACAAGGCGGTGAAGCGGAAGCTGGGTGGTGGCAAATTCGCTGGTGGTTATATCAACATAGGCTATGCCCACCGCCTCCTCAGCCAAGACCAGGCTGACCAGATAGTTATTGCTCTTGCTATCAAGCAGGCTGGGCTCAACCACCGTGCCCGGGGTTACCACACGGACGACTTCACGCTGGACCAAGCCTTTACCGAGAGCGGGCTGGGTTATCTGCTCACAGATAGCCACCTTATAGCCGCGACTTATCAGCCGAGCCAGGTAGTTATCCAGGGCGTGGTAGGGGATGCCCGCCATAGGTACCCGGTGCCCCTTGCCCATCTCCCTGGAGGTGAGGACAATCTCCAGCTCACGTGAGGCGAGCTTGGCATCTTCGTCAAAGGTCTCATAGAAATCGCCCAGGCGGAAGAAAACAATCGCCTGCGGGTATTTTTGCTTGATTTTGAGGTACTGGCGACGGATAGGGGTTGAACCCGCTTTCATCTCAAGCCTATTCTACTAGAATTTCGGGCTAAAAAGAAGGGGGCAAAAGGGGGGTAAAGAGTCAAAATTTTTTGAGGTGAGGAGTTTTAGAGGCGAAGCCTATAAGGGCGGGCGGGTGGGAAGATAAACGTAGGGGGTGGGGAGATTGACAGGCACTGCAGCTTTACCCTATCATAAGCCCTAACAACTTCCCCAAAAGGTCTAATATGAGTTCCATTGTTGAATGTGAGCATGTCATCAAACGCTACGGGGACATAATCGCCGTAAACGATATCAGCCTCACTATTGAGGAAGGAGAGATATTCGGGCTGGTAGGACCAAACGGAGCCGGCAAGACCACGCTCATCGAGATGATTGAAGGCTTAAGGACGCCTGATGGCGGCTCGATTAAAGCCCTGGGCTTAGACCCAACCAGGCAGGACGATGAGCTAAAAGAGAAAATAGGGGTATTGCTCCAGACCACCTCCATCCAGCCCGATATAAAGGTTAAAGAGGCACTGAAACTCTTTGCCAGCTTCTATCGTCACGGCCTCAGCGATACCGAAGAGCTGCTTCACACCCTCTCCTTAGAGGATAAGGCAGACAGCCGCTTCAAGAAGCTCTCCGGCGGGCTACAACAAAGGACAGCCATAGCCCTGGCTCTGGTCAACGACCCAGAGATGCTTTTCCTTGATGAGCTGACCACCGGCTTGGACCCCCAGGCCAGAAGAAATATGTGGGACTTCGTGGAAAAGGTAAGGAAAGAAGGCAAAACCATATTCCTCACCACCCACTATATGGAAGAAGCCGAGAAACTGTGCGATAGGGTGGGCATTATTGATTACGGTAAAATCATCGCCCTGGATACCCCCAGAAACCTGGTGGCAAACCTGGGCGCCGAGTCCAAGGTAAGCTTCACTATAGAGGGTAAGGATGTGGATACCACCAACTTTGCCACCATAAAGGCAGTGAGCCGGGTAGAAAAGAGTGAGGAAGGCTTTATTCTGTACACCAGGGATGATAATGCCGCTCTCCAGGAGCTGGTCAGGTTAGCCGACAGGCAAAATTTCAGGTTAAACAAGCTGCGTATGGAAAGCCCCAATCTGGATGACGTCTTCCTCAATCTCACCGGCAGGGAGATGAGGGAATGAGAGGTTTGTGGCAGCTTACCCTGACTGAACTCAGGCTCAACTTAAGAAACCCGATGATGGTTTTCTGGTCGATTGCCTTCCCCGTGCTGTGGATGAGCCTCTTCGGGGCAATATTTAGCGAGCCTATGCCCGGCTACGGGTATGAGGGGCTTAATTACGCCAATTTTCTCCTGCCCGGTGGCATTGCCATTGTAATTCTAGCCTCGGCTTTCATTGGCATGCCCATCGCCCTGACCACCTACAAGGAAACCGGTGTGCTCAAGAGACTGCGGGTAACTCCCCTTAAGACCTCAACGCTGGCTCTGGGCTTTACCTTAAGCCAATTTATTTTCATTGCCCTAGGAATAATCGTTCTTTTTGTCGTCGGCAAGCTTGCCTTTGATGTCCAGGTCCTGGGCTCGTGGGCAGTATTAATCGGGGTGATAATTTTCGGTATGCTTACCTTCCTCGCCCTGGGCGGCGCCATCGGCAGCTTGGTCGGCTCGTGGCGCGCCGCCGCTGTCATCACCCAGATAATCTTCATACCCATGCTATTTCTCTCCGACATGTTTATGCCCATAGCCATATTTCCCGACTGGCTCCAGCCGGTATGCAAAGCCATCCCCCTCACCCCCCTCAATATTGTCCTGAGAGATATAGTTTATGGAGTGCCCCTGGATAACCTGTGGCGGCTGTGGATAATGGCTGGGTGGCTGGTGGTGGGAGCCGTCATTACCGTAAAGTTCTTCCGCTGGGAGTAATTTTTTACCTAAAGAGTGCCCAGTCCCTATAGCCCTGCTGAATAACGGCCAGATATTCCTTTGACGGCTGTGTTTCTTCCATTCGCCCCGCCCTGATATAGGTCACCGCCTCTACCGGATTATTGTCCTCATCAAAGACGGTAACATTTAGCCTGTTGTAGCTCCTGGGACAATCCTCATAGGTGTCCAGTCGTCTCATGTCTCTTTCGGAGACTTCATAGATAGCGCCGAGAACCTTATCGCCCCGAGACAGGGCAATGGTAGCGTAGCCACCATGCCACCGCCGCGACCAGCCGGCAAACATCAGCTTATAGTTAGGCAGGGTAGCGACAAACATAGGCTTGCTGTCAGGTGCCCGCTCCAGCATTTGCTTTTTGTTTAAGTTAGAAGCATAGGCAAAGTAATACATTGCAGGGGTATTTTACTAAAACCGGGCCACAAAAAGAAGAGGGGTACTTTATTTCCCTCCACCCCGCAGAGATTGGGGCTACAGCCCCTCCCCCTGTTTGCGGGTGTTCTTACTTCCCACCCTCCCACCCTACAGAGGTTTCACCTCTGTAAACATCTCTTAAAACAGGGGATTAAGGACAAAGCCTCAGTGGGCGGGTGGGTTGGGAAAGAAAAACGTTGGGGGGAGGGGCAAAGAGTCGCTTTTAGACAGCCTTGCATACAGCAGTATGTGGTATAATGTCCCAAACTGTGGCTCATAAGCATAAAGCAAAATGATCAAGGAGAAATAATGTCATGGATGAAATCGTAGCAATATTCATAGATGGCAGTAATTTTTATAAAGTTTTGAAGCACAACAAGGGGAAAACTAACATAGACCTTCAAAAATTAGCTCAAAAGCTAGTCGGTAATAGACAACTTCTAAGAGTGTACTATTACACCGCCACATTGGATCAGTTTAGCGTACCAGAGCAATTCAAGGAGCAGCAGAAATTCTTGACCGTACTATATCACTTGCCCTATTTTGAGGTACGCCTAGGATACGTAAAGACCTACGGCAAAGGAACAGAGGAAGAAGAATGGGTAGAAAAGGGAGTCGATGTGAAACTCGCTGTAGATATGCTGAAACTAGCTTCTACCAATGCTTACAACACAGCAATTTTGGTGAGCCACGATGGAGACTTCGCTTACGCTGTCTCAGCGGTAAAAGAGATGGGTAAGCATGTGGAAAATGCTTGTTTTATAGACCCTCGATGTAGAGCCAAGTGTTCTGACAACCTTATGAAAACCTGTGATAAACCGATCTCTCTAGATGGCAACTTCTTAGATGACTGTTGGCTTCCAAAAAAAGAAGCACGGGATTAGAAAACTAATCCCGTGGATTTTATTGTCCTGTTATTGCGTACAATAACAGGGATCTTAGTGCTAAAAATTTAGCACATATACACAAGATTTGTCAATAGAACATTGGTACTATAATTAGAAAAAGTAAAACTATAGCTATTCATATAGCAGAATTTAGCCCTTTGCACAGAATAAGCTGAGGGTAAACCCTTATCCCCTCAAAAACTTGTCTATATCCGCCGCGGCGTGTTTGCCAGCACCCATGGCGCTAATCACCGTAGCCGCACCGGTAACTATATCGCCGCCAGCCCACACTTTGTCTTTGACCGTCTTGCCTGTCTCCTCGTCAGCCACCAACGTGCCCCACCTGGTGGTCTCCAGACCTTCAGTAGTGGAAGCAACCAGAGGATTGGGGCGAGTGCCCAGGGCTTCTACCACCATATCGACATCAATGGTGAACTCGCTCCCCTCCTTGACAACAGGGCGGCGCCGGCCGCTGTCGTCAGGCTCGCCCAGTTCCATCTCGTAGCACTCGATGCCAACCACCCAGTTCTGCTCATCGCCCAGCATCTGCTTGGGATTGGTAAGCAGCCTAAACTCAATGCCCTCCTCCATGGCATTCTCCACTTCCTCGCGGCGGGCTGGCATTTCCGCCTCAGAGCGACGATAGATAATATAGACCTTATCGGCGCCGAGCCTGAGGGCACACCGGGCTGAGTCCATAGCCACATTGCCGCCACCAATCACCGCCACCCTCCGCCCAATCTTTACCGGGGTATCATACTCCGGGAAGCAGTATGCCTTCATCAGATTGACCCGGGTCAAAAACTCATTCGCCGAATAGATGCCGTTGAGGTTCTCGCCAGGGATATTCATAAACATGGGTGCCCCGGCGCCGGTGCCGAGGAAAACGGCACGATAGCCATTATTCAGTAACTCATCTACCGTGGCCAATTTGCCCACCACCGCATCCAGCTCCAGCTTCACCCCTAAAGAGACGACATAGTCAACCTCAGCCTGCACAATCTCCTTGGGCAACCTGAACTCGGGGATACCATACATCAGCACTCCACCAGCCACGTGTAGTGCCTCAAAGATAGTAACGCTGTACCCCAGCTTAGCCAAATCAGCCGCCGCCGTTAGTCCCGCCGGTCCTGAGCCGACTACCGCCACCCGCTTACCGGTGGGCTTAGGCGGGTCTATTGGCTTTGCCGCCCCCACATTAGCCCGCTCCCAGTCAGCCACAAACCGCTCCAGACGACCGATGGCGATGGGGGCGCCCTTCTTAGCCAGAGAGCAAGTCGCTTCGCACTGGGTCTCCTGGGGGCAGACCCGTCCGCAGATGCCGGGCAGGGCGTTTTTGCTCTTGAGCATCCGCACTGCTTCCGGCATATCGCCTTCACGGATAGCATTAATGAACTCAGGGATATCCACCCCAACCGGGCAGCCGGTAACACAATTACGCTTGGGGCACTGGATACAGCGGCTTGCTTCTTCCTTAGCCTGCTCCAAACTGTAACCTAAAGCAACCTCATTGAAGTTTTTGCCCCGTTTTTTGGGGTCCTGCCTGGGCATTGGCACTCGATTAAGATTTAGCTTTGCCATATACTCTTACCTCAGCCCTGAACGCTTTTCTGCCATTGCTCAAAAGAACACTTCTCTTCATCAAGGTAGATACGCTGGCGGGCAAAGAGCAAATCCCAGTCCACCTGATGCCCGTCAAAATCAGGGCCATCAACACAGGCAAACTTGGTCTCGCCGCCAACTAATACCCGACAGCAGCCGCACATACCGGTGCCATCAACCATTATCGGATTCAGGCTGACAATGGTCTTAATCCCAAAGGGCTTGGTAGTCAGAGAACAGAATTTCATCATGATGGCGGGACCAATGGCAATGACCCGGGCTATCTTCTCGCCGGACTCAAGAAGCTCCTTTAGTGGCTCAGTTACCAGCCCCTTGCGACCGTAAGAGCCATCATCAGTAGTAACTATGAACTGGTCACTGACACTGCCCAGCCTGTCCTCCCAGAAGATTAAATCCTGGCTCCGCGCCCCCAGAATAGAGATAATCTTATTCCCGGCTTGCTTTAACGCCCGGGCGATGGGGGCTACCACAGCCGTTCCCACCCCACCGGCGACACAGACCACGGTGCCGAACTTCTCAATGTGCGCCGGTACACCCAGCGGACCCACAAAGTCGGCTATGGCATCACCTTCTTTGAGCAAAGCCAGCCTGGCGGTGGTTGTTCCTACCTCCATAAAGACGATGGTAATACTACCCTCCTTCTCATCCCAATCGGCAATAGTCAGCGGAATACGCTCGCCCTTTTCGTCAATCCTGACCACGACGAACTGCCCCGCCTGAGCCTTCTTGGCTACCGCCGGCGCCGCCACCCTGAAAAGATGAATACCGGGTACCAGGTCTTGCTTCAGTAAAATCTTATACAACTGTTACTCACCTCAACTTATATACATTAAAGAGGCTATCTCGGAGATAGCCTCTTCGGAGATAGCCCCACTTTTTCCCGGTGATGGTTTCTCATGTATACTCAATCCATAAAAATAGAATATCATCAAATGTCAAAAAATTCAAGTCATTTTAGCCCTCAAACCCATTGCCTAATTGTCATTAAGGGTATATGATAATAAGCACCGCGATTTATAAGAGAAAGGGGTGATAGGCAGCGTCAATTCCTAAAAAGGACTTGTCAAATTTGATTACCGGATATTTTCTGTTCCCACATTAAGAGTCTAGACTGATATCATTAAAAGTAATCTTCTGAGGTGTTAACAATGGTCGCCGAGCTTATTCACATTGGATTCGGTAATATACTAGCCATGAATAGAGTTATTGCCATAGCCTCGCCAAATTCCGCACCCACCA
>Ga0315545_1000046_pt1 | contig 111587 bp, 70 predicted proteins | sample SalMarSW160210MG_FD_203096 | JGI IMG/M metagenome (GOLD analysis project Ga0315545, IMG submission 203096) | Salt marsh sediment microbial communities from the Plum Island Ecosystem LTER, Massachusetts, United States - Salt Marsh Sediment SW1602-10 ... | reverse complement strand
AGTATTGCCACCTGAGGCTGATATATTATGGGTGTACCTGTTAAGTTTTTAAATGTTCCGAAATTTGAAATTGTGAATGTTCCTCCCTGTATTTCATCAGGAAGGAGCTTGCCTTTTCTTGCCGCATCGGCAAGCCTGGCAAGCTCAACAGTAAGTCCGATCAGACTTTTTTGTTCAGCATTTTTTATTACAGGTACAATTAAGTTACCTGAAGGTAAAGCCACAGCAATTCCTATATTAATATTTTTTCTTAATATGATTTTATCACCGTCAACCGAAGCATTTATTCTGGGGAATTTCTTTAGTGCTTTTGCTGTGATATCAATGAAAACAGGTGTATATGTGAGCTTATGTTTTTCTTTGGCATAGAATTCTTCTTTTACTTTGTTTCTCCATATTACCATATTTGTTACATCTGCTTCAATAAAGCTGGCCACATGGGGAGAGATTCTTTTTGATAAGACCATATGTTCGGCAGTTAACTTTCTAATCCTGTCCATTTGTATGACTTCATCACCGGGGCCTGCAGTAACAGATATACCCGTTTTAACTTCCCTGTCAGGTTCACTAACCCCAGCCGGTATATGAGAAGCTCTTTTGCTTTCTACATATTTCAGAATATCCTTCTTGTTAACCCTGTTGTTCTTTCCGCTTCCTGTTAAAGAATCCAATTCTTCAACAGATATATTTTCTTTTTGTGCAATACTCCTGACCAGGGGCGAATAAAATCTGTCTGATTTTTTTATTTCCTTTGTTGCCGGTTCCTGTGATAAAGCAGTACTTTCCTTATCGGCCTTTGCGGCTTCGATCTTTTCCGTAGCCTTTTCCGGGGCCTTTTCTGCCGGCTCGGATTTGCTTTTAGCTGTGCCTTCCATATCAATAATGGCAATCACTTCGCCTACCGGAACCACATCATTTTCTTTATATAATACTTTGCTCAGGATGCCGGCAACAGGGCACGGTATCTCAGTATCTACCTTATCAGTGGCAATTTCAAGTAATACATCATCTTCCTCAATTTTTTCACCCTCCTTTTTTAGCCACCTTATAATTGTGGCCTCCTGAACACTCTCACCCATCTTTGGCATTATTATTTCATATTTAGCCATGTTTTATAAATTTAATATTTCTCAAAACTAAGTAAAAATAAAAGGTAATCGGATTAAAATTCCATATTTCTAATAAATAATAATATAAAGTTAATCAATACTATAATAACATTTATTCCACTAAAATGTTTTCCTGTTTATTTCAATCGGAATTTGAAAATGACTCTTAAGAATATTTATCTGGCAGGATTTAATGAAATGAAGCTTTTAATAGAGTCAGGTATTAATATTATTCATCCTCATTATCATTACAAAAGGCGGTTTTTAATATAACTGGTTCTCCTGATGCTATGCCTCCTTTAGGATTATATTTATATATTTTTGATGTAATATCCCAAAGTTTAATGTCAGGATACCTTAGTGACAGTAAAAGTGAGGTTAAAGCAAAGGTTTTTGGGCCAAGAGGTACTATAATTACCCGTGAATTCAACCTGAGATCCAGGCATAATGAAGTAAGTTTGGAATTAATCTCTTCCTGGTTATTCGCAGGGTATTTTATTATATTTTCATCACCAATTTTTTCCAACAAAGGTTTATTCTTTTTATATACTGATTTTGAGTATTCCTGATCAAAAGCAGGTTCAGGAACAAATGCAAAGATTTTCTGCGGATTAATATTCTTTATCAGCTTAATAATCGATTCGTAATTATTATCCAGTCCTGCTATTAATGTAAGATTTGTTTCATTTTGAATTAAATCTTTTGGTTCAATAATGGGCCCTATAAATTCTACTATCTTTTTTATGTTCGGAAGAAATCTCTTTGGAGTATATGCAAAGAAAACATTTATCCTTTGTTCAGGCAATTCATTTTTGGAAATAAAATCCAGAATAGTTGCTATCCATATTTTTGGCATACAGGAATAATCAACTATTATATTCAGAATTTCAGATGTATTGTTCCTGCATATTTTGTCCAGAAGCTTTTCTATTTCTTTTCCTGATCTTGCTTTTTCTATAACAGGAAGGAAACCAAGTTTAATAAACACTGATTCATTTTCTTTGCGGAGTTTAACGTAATTATTATCGTCAAATGTAATAAGGTGCTTTTTTGTACTGGCCAGGTCTATATTTTCAGAAAGACAAGTACAGCGTGAATGGAATCCTGAAGTTGCAATTATAAAATCAATTTTTTCAGTCTTTAGCTCTTCCAGAGATATCTGATATGTATGTATAAGCTCCATCTACTTTATTATCCGGTAACAAATATTTTATACTTCATAGCAGGATATAAGGTTATAATTATTTGAGGAATTTCATTATTTATTGTAATATCAATGACGAAAACATTATTTGACTTGATAAACAAAACCTGGTTTTAAATAATCCCGGGATCCGCAGTGGAATTGAAAAAGAATAAGATCTAATTTTCAGCATTTGTAAGGAAATCAAACTGAGCATCTATCGAATAATTAATTTATTCAGGTATTGTCTGCTGCCTGTTGTTGTTCTTATAATATATACTCCTGCTGAGATATTTTTTATATCAATAAAATTTGATGTGCCGGGATTAGGAATTGTGCCCTTATACATCAACTGTCCCGATACGCTGATTATTTCAAAATCAATAGATGAGCCGGTATATATATCCTCGAAGTATATATGAAAGCTGCCATCATTCGGATTAGGTAAAATCTTTAAATTATCAGATAATTTGACAGCATTTTCAAATATGCCGGTATATCCGCCCTCTCCTTTTGTGAGATACTCTTCCCCAACAACATAATCCAGATTACTGATAAATTCTCCACCGATAATCGTTACATAATACATTTCCTCGTGCGGCAGGCCGGGAATATCTGCAATTATAGTATAGTCACCATCAGCTACATCATAAAAAGAAAAATCTCCATTTTCATCAGTTTGTGTTATCGCAATAACTTCGTAATCGGATTTTAGTCTTCCCCCGGCCAGAATTACATTTACACCTTTAACTGCTTTTTTAAGCACTGATTTTGATGATTTAAATACATTGGTGGTATCGGCTTCATAAATTTCTCCGCCCATAAAGGCATCTCCTGCTCTTTCTATAATATTATTAACAATGATATCTCTGCCCGTTATTGGCTCAGTTGATGTTACAAGTATTGGTGAAGCCTCATCCCAGTGAGCTGCACTTGTATAATATGTCTGTGCGGCATCCGGATAATCAGTAATCCTTGGTTTTGCAAAGATAATATACCAGCCAAAAGGTATGTCTTCAAAAAGATATGAACCATCGCCATTTATTGAAACTGAATCAGAGAGCGGGGATCTCTGAAAGCGGGTAAATCCATAAAGTTTCACATATCCGCTTGTCACCGGTCCTCCTGTTTCATCAAAGACATTTCCTGAAATATCAGTAACATAAGAAAATTTTGCCGTATATATACCGACATCTCCTGCCTCTGTAACCGGTATATTATCCAGATTGGTACCTGTACCTATGAATGTCCCGGTCAAAAATAAATTTCCAAATATATCAACACTAAGGCTGTTTCCTGTCATAGCATTATCTATTGCATTGACCTTTGATCTGGCAAAATGTATATCGCCCTCTTTATCAATTTTTATAATATAAAAACCCCCGTGCCCTATAGTGTCTTTAACAATTACGTTTGTAGCGTCGATATCTTCATAAACAAGGGGATCAATACTAACATTACCTGATAAATATATACTGCCATGTCTGTCAAAAACAGCTGAATTAAACATATTATCACCAGGACTGTTGCCGGATCGTGCCCACACAAATTCACCCATAACGTCTAATTTGGTTATTATTATATCACGTGTACCTGCCTCTGCGTTGGGCCTTTGTACAAAATTATAAAGTACTGAAGGCCCCATATATTCAGCGATTATGTATAAGTTATTTTCATTATCAATATTAATTTTTGTATCAGTGCCCGGAGTATTTTTTGCACTTGCAAGCTGTGTATTAACATTTTTTACCCATATTGGATTTCCGGCAGGATCAAGTTTTAAGATAAAAACATCAAAGTCTATACCTGAATTTGTTACTGTTTGCCCGTAAAAATCTATTAAGGTACTGTTATATACACCAACAAGGTATGCATTACCTTCATGGTCAATTTTAAGCTGGTCTGGCAGGTCTGTCAAATCACCGCCGTAGCTTCTTACCCATTCGAAATTTCCTATCGACGTATATTTGATAAGGAATACGTTTTCACTACCTCTTACAGCCAGGGTATCTGATCCGAAGATAAAGGATCTATTTCCATTATAATCTCCTGCCAGGTAAATCTGGTCGTTATTAATTGCAAGAAATCTTCCATAAATGTTTCCAATTCCTGTAATATCGGACTGGTTAGTTTTAGCCCAGTCAACTATACCATTAGGATTATATTTTACAAAAAACAATTTGGCCCCTGCCGAATCTCCCAACAAATATTGTAGTCCGAACCTTATTGTATCTGCAGTAAAATTACCTGTTACGTAAACAACACCGGAGTTGTCAATTACAGCATCTGCACCCAATGAAACCGGATAGCTCCCCCCACTCGTGTTAACAGCCCTTGCCCATAACAGCCTGCCTGTTTTGTAATATTTTGCAACAAATACGTTTTCATTTGTATTGGCAAACCTTAAAGTCGCTTTATTCAGTTGTATATCTGGGGTATTTTCCGATGTACCCATAACAACAATTTCTCCGCGTATATTAACAGCCAGCTTTATGGGCTTTAATTGTGTGCCACCATCCGAACCAAAAATACTGACTGCCCATAATACCCTTCCTACAGAATTATACTTTACAAGATACAGGTTATTTGATTCTCCGCTTTCTATACCTGTAACCTCAAAATTACCAAACTTCAGGCTTAGTGTCATAAATGTTCCTAAAACAATAGTATTACCAAGCGAATCGGTAACTGACTGGTATATTTCAGCTTCTCCTGCGCTTTTTGCCCAACTCCATTTTGGGGACTGCGGGTATAACAGCGAAATTGGAATAATTGCGAGTAAATAAATAAATATTAAACTTTTCGATAGTCGTACTAAATTTTTCATAACAGGCAGTTTTAAATTTACAGACTAATATGTTTAACGAATTTCTGTTAAGCAAGTTACTATTAATTTATATTAATTTTCAACTGTTTATTGTTAATAGTTTTAATATTTATAAACAAGGGGAGCCGAGTTGGCTCCGCCTGTCGGCGGGGTCAACTCATATATCATACTAAACCCGTATTCCCATTACTAAAATATCATCTATTTGATTAAGATTTCCGCGCCAGTCCTCGAAAGTTTTATCAAGGATCTGTTGTTGTTCTTCAAGCGGTTTATTGTGAATGTCCAGTAACAATTGTCTGAATGATACAGACTTGAATTTTTTCTCTTCAGGACCACCAAATTGATCAGCATACCCGTCAGTATAAAGATAGATCATATCACCTTTGAATATTTTAAAATTGTAATTTGTGAAAGGTTTTTCTTTACCTACATGTATGCCTATTGGCATTTTATCGCCCTTAAAGATTGTATGTTCAGAGTTCCTTACTAAAAGTAAAGAATTATATGCACCTGAAAACTGTACTTTTCTTTCATTAAAGTTAATAATGCATAAAGCTATATCCATACCATCCCTTGTTTCATCCTTCTTTCCTCTCTGTGATAAAGTTTGTTTTATATTTTTTCTGAGCGTTTCCAGAATTTTATTTGCAGTATGGTCTCTATTAACATTTATAATCTCGTTTAATAAAGAAACACCCAACATACTCATAAACGCTCCGGGCACTCCATGTCCTGTACAATCAGCTACTGCCACTATAACATCATTTGCTGTTTCAGTCATCCAGTAAAAATCTCCGCTAACAATATCGCGGGGCTTGAAAAAGATAAAATGCTGAGGCAAAATACTATTGGTATATTCGACATCAGGCAGAACAGCAGATTGTATTCGCTGGGCATACATAATACTATCAGTAATTTCACGGTTTTGCTCTGCAATTTTATCCCTCTGTTTTTCTATTTCTATTGTTCTTTCTTTGACTTTTTGTGCGAGCACTTTCTTATCATGTTGCAGTTTTCTTTCGCGCGCTTTAATAAATAAAAATATCAGGCTGATAGCAAATATTATTTCCAGTGCCAGAAACCACTTGGTTCTCCAGAAAGGGGGTGTAATTGCAAAAGAAAAGCTTACAGGCTCAGGTGTCCATATACCATCACAGTTGGCGGCTTTTACTTTAAATGTATAATTACCGTGCGGTAGTTTTTTATACTGGTCCGTTTGAGTCTTATTTGTAACTTCTGACCATGAATCATCATAACCTTCAAGCATATATTGGTACCTGTTCTTTTCAGGTATTGAAAAATGCAATCCTATATACTCAAAGATTAAATTATTTTTATTATACGGAAGTTTAAGGTTCAGGGGCAAACCTGAAATACTGTCAACTCCTTCTGCATAATCCAGCAAATCTGTTGTATCACCATAAACAAAAACGTTTGTGATATAAGTAACCGGAGGGGTTTTCCTTATTACATCCAAATCAGGAACATACCTGACAAGTCCGTTCCCCGTACCTATCCATATATTATTATTCATGTCCACCGTTACTGCTCTAAGATATGATTCCAGAGGGGTAAAACCTTCAAGTTCACTGTAATATTGAATTTTAAAATTCTTAAGATCTATTTTATTCAATCCTTTATCATAACCAATCCATAAATTGTTTGTCCTGTCAGTTTCCACGAACATTATGCTGTTTGATACCAGCCCGTCTTTTATTGTATATACTTTAATCTCGAAATCCCCATTCCTGCGGGTAACTTTATTTAGTCCGTTATCAGTACCAATCCAGATGCTGCCTGATGAATCAACTGCAATATCATTGCAGCTGTTATGTGATAAACCTTGTTCTGTACTTATATTTTTAAACCTTATACCATCGTAAACAGAAACACCTTCAGCAGTACCAAACCATAGATTATTGATTAGATCTATTTTTATTGCGCGTACATTATTACTGGGAATTCCGTATTTGATATCATAATTATAGTATTTCCCGTTATAGAATTTACTAATTCCTTTCTCATGCACGCACCATATATTTCCCATAAAGTCTTCTGTTATATCAACTGCTTTCTTGTCTGGTAAACTCATCTGGTCGAACCATATATAATCTTCATATGTGGTAAATTTGTTTCCGGAATATTTTGTTAAGCCGTAAAAAGTTCCTATCCAGATATTATTATTTATATCATGTGTTATACACCCGATTTCATTTGCAGGCAGACCGTTTTCATCATTAAAGATTGATATATTGTTATTCACATCAAGCCTGAATAAACCATTATAGCCCCCTGCCCAGATATTCCCCGATTTATCGGCATGGACAGCCATTATATCTTTCCCGGGGATACCAAAATCAACAGTATATATTTCAAAAGGTTTTTTACTTATTTTTGATATTCCGCCAAATGTCCCAAACCAGATATTTCCTTCTGTATCTTCATTAATACTCCATACTATATCATTCAGTAAATTGTTTTCAGTTGTATAATCTCTGAACCGGTTTTTATAGATTTGATAAACCCCATCGGGACGAGTTAGAATCCATATCCTTTTTTTGTTGTCTTCATATAATTTTATTACCGTTTTTGAACTTAAATTTTTATATGTAAATGCATTAAAAGATTTGCCATTAAATTTACATAATCCGTTTTCATATGTGCCTATCCATATATTTCCATGAGTATCTTCAAGTAAAGTCAGTATAATGTTACTGCTAAGTCCGTCTTCAATAGTATAATTTATAAATTCCTTTTCGTTATATTTGATAATTCCCCCTCCCTGGGTTGCAATCCAGTAATTATTGTATTTATCCTCAATAATATCCCAGACAGTGTTATTTGAAAGTCCCTCATTTGTAGTAATGGTACGTTTTTCTTTTCCATCAAATATTATAATTCCATTTAATGTGCCGAACCATATCCTTCCTTTGCTATCCACAAAACCTGATAATACCTCATTACTCGGTAATCCGGTTTCCTGGGTGTAATTGGTAATTGTGTTTTTGGAAATTTTTGATACTCCTTCAGCCCTGGTTCTCACCCAGATATTTCCCTTATGATCTTCAAGAATTTCTTCTATTTCATTATTACTTACCAGGCCATTGTCAGTATTATATGTTATAAATTCTCTGCCATTAAATCTGGCAACCCCGCCATCTTCAGTCCCCACCCATATATTTCCTTTTGAATCTTCAAACAGACAATATATGTAAATACTGGGAAGTCCATCCTGAATGCTGAAGTTTTTGAAATTATATCCGTCAAATCTTGAAATCCCATTCTGTGTTGCAAACCACATATAGCCTTTTGAATCCTGCAAAATATCCATAATTACATTTGATGGCAGCCCGTTCTTGATAGTGTAATTATCAAAAGCTATTATCTGGGAAAAGGAAATATTGTGAATTAACAGAATAAGTGCGGATAAAATATATTTATGCATAAATTATATCAAATATATATTTACTCACTATAAATATATGAAAATAATAGAAAGGAGCGAGGTTTTTACAGGTGATATTTCAAATTTAATCTATATTACTAACTTAAGTATAAATAAACATTTTATCTGTTATATACTTATATTATGTCCTTAGAAGTATTGATAAATGAAGTCTTTTCGTCATATTTAAAAACTTATTTATAATTGCCCCTGGATTATGAAGATAATCAGGTAGTAACCAAAGTAATGGTTAAATAATATATTTAACAGAGACTATTAAAGGTTAACTGTTATAATAGAACACCGGTATTGTCACAAAATAAAAAGTCCCCGACAAAACCGGGGACTTTGAATTTATTAAACACAACTAAATGAAATTATTTTCCGGCTAATGCAGGTTTGATATTATCGTAATTGAACAGATCATAATCAGGCCAGTCTTTAACACTTCTCATAGCCTTAAACATAGTTTTGGAAATTTCATTATGAATCTTTGATCTTCCTTTTGTAGTGGTATTCATCAATACTACCCAGTTTATTCCGTTTTTGTTTCTCATAACCAGCGCAGACGTTCCTGCTAATGTGCCTGTACGCCACCATGTTCCATACCCGTCAGTCCCGCGCCAGCCTATCAGATTTTTAGTCCGTTTCTCGGCCTTTGTCATTAATTCTATAGTTTTATCCGACAATATGTCCGGCTTACCTGAGAAACCATCTATAGCAACAATTAACTTCATCAGCTCAGGAGCAGAAGCTACCCAGCCTCCGGCCGCACTTAACAATTCAATATTGTTGCCTCCGTATACCTGTGGCTTTAATTCACCGGAACCATCGAAAGAATAACATTTGGGATTCCTGCCAAGGTCATAATAACAGACTTCATTTTTAAATCTGTCTTTTAATGAGCTTTTTCCAACATGCATATCATAAATACCAAGAGGATGAAGTATGGCAAACTGAACATAATCCTCATAATTCATTCCTGTAACTTCTTCTATGACTTTTCCCAGTACTGCATATCCGAAATTGGAATAGCTATATTTAGTCCCGGGATTATAATATAAGTTCTTCTGCAAATAATACTGAATTATTGTCTCAATATCAGCAGGTGGGTTAACATGCATCTTCCGGGCTATTGACAATGACTGGAAAAGCGGATCATCCTTTTTGTTATTCCACCCTGCTGTGTGATTCAGCAGATTCAGAATCGTTATTTTTTCAATTCTTTTGTCTTTATAATTGAGATATATTGAATCATTTAAGATCCCATCCTTACCAAAGACCTGATCGTTAATGCTTATCATCCCTTCTTCAATAATCTTCATTATGGTTACCGCAGTAATTAATTTGGAAACGCTTGCTATCCTGAATACATGTTTAGGCTCAACCCTGGTTTGGGTTTCCTCGTCAGCCCAGCCAAATCCTTTTGCATATATAAGTTTGCTGTCTTTGGTTATAGCTACTGAAGCCCCTTTAATTTTCTTTCTTGTTATAAAATCTGTAACTATACTGTCAATTGAAAGCATTGAAGGATTTGAAGACAGTTCGTTGGTTAGTCTGAAAGAAATGGGTGTAATTTCATTTATAGGCGTATTCCTGTTACTCTCTCCCTTATAGGAAAATGTAATTGCAATTTCTCCGAAAAAGAGAATTATAAATAATCCTGCTATCAGTATCTTCTTATAATTCATGATATAAGAAATAAGTCTTATAAACAATCCAAAATTATTTTTGTTTTCAGCGCGCAAATGTAATACTTTTTAATAGATAATTACCCGATCAGAAAAGTTGCTTTTCCGTACTAAAAATATGAATATCTTTTTCTTTAACCAATACATAAAGTATTAATTTTGAATGTATTGTGTTAATAACTCAGACAAAATATTATAATAAAATTGTTAATAAGTCATAATCATTTGTCAAATGTTTTTAATTATTCATCATATTTATTAATATGTATACAGCTGGAATTTATCTATATATCAAATTTTATATTTTGTTAAAAACTGCTATTGTATTGTTAATAACTTTTTTTACCTGTTAAAATCCAAATTTTATGCTGCTGTAATTTATTTTTAATGTATGCTGTACTATAATAATAAATGAGGTTCAAACGCGGTTAAATTAAGAACATGAATATTAAATACATACACAACAGCACAAAGCCATCAGCTTAATTTTGTTCGAACCTCATTAAAAAACACTAGAAGTATATCAATTAAAACAATTTTTAAGGTAAATATGTTTTGTAGATTTGCATCTTTAATAATAATTAACAATTAATTGTAAGGCATATTAAGTTATGATATGCTAAATACTTCATTTTAAGTATTTTTGTTGACTTAAAACTCTAATTGATATGAAACGAACATGAAATTTTTCATTCGTAAATTTCATAAAAAAGAATGAATAAATTTCATGTGAGAGCGACGGAAGGAGCGGTTCCATCCGTCAAATTTAAATTTTTATATTATTTAAAAAATTAAAATTTATACGGATGAAACATCCACGAGGATTTGCAAGTGATAACAATTCAGGTATACATCCTGACATATTAAAATCTATTGAAAGAGCGAATTCAGGACATGTAGTTGCATACGGAGACGATATTTATACCAGCCGGGCGATATTAAAAGTAAAGGAGCATTTCGGAGAGGAAGCAGAAGTATTCTTTGTTTTAACCGGTACCGGGGCAAATGTTCTGGGCCTGACTGCATCAACAAATACTTATAATTCGGTAATATGTGCAGAGACTGCGCATATCAATGTTGACGAATGCGGTGCGCCTGAAAAATATAGCGGATGTAAAATAATACCGGTTGAAACACCGGATGGCAAGATTAATATTAATTCTGTAAGAAGGCATGTACGTGATTTTGGATTTGAGCACTATTCACAGCCCAGAGTAATATCAATAAGCCAGCCGACAGAACTGGGAACTGTATATTCTGTAAATGAAATTACTGAACTTGCCGGTTATGCTCACAAATACAATATGCTGCTGCATATGGATGGTGCCAGGTTATCAAATGCTGCTGTCAGCCTCGGAGCAGCGTTTAAAGATATAACAGGAAATGCCGGTGTAGATATACTGTCATTTGGGGGGACAAAGAATGGGATGTTATTCGGCGAATCAATAATTTTTTTTGACAGGAATCTGGCTGAGAATTTTAAATATATAAGAAAACAGGGTATGCAGCTGGCATCAAAAATGAGATATATTTCTGCTCAGTTTGAAACTTATCTGTCAGATGATCTGTGGAAGAAAAATGCTGAACATGCAAATAATATGGCGCAACTGTTATACAGTGAACTGTCTGAAATACCTCAGATAAAAATTACTCAAAAGGTACAGTCAAACAGTGTTTTTGCAGTATTGCCAGGAAAATATATTAAGAGATTGCAGGAGGAATATTTTTTTTATGTCTGGGATGAAGAAAAATCGGAAGTTCGCTGGATGACATCTTTTGATACAACAGAGGAAGACATTTACGGATTTATTGGATTTATAAAAGAAACTTTAAAATAACTTTTCTACATAAGAAGGGAGCAATCCCCGTAGCTAAGGAACCTGAAGTCATTTTTCAGCGCATATTCATATATTTCTTTCCATGAATTTCCAACAAATGCGGCAACTAATAAAAGCAAAGTACTTTTAGGCATATGAAAGTTAGTTATCATTCCCCTGGTTAACCTGAATTTATATCCGGGTATTATCATAATTTGCGTTTCTGCTAACAACTGATTTAATCCTTTATTTTTCATAAAATTATACAGGTTTTCAAGGGATTCCTGTACCTCTATGTCCTGCGGAAGATTATATGCTTCCCATTGATTTAATCTTACAATTTCATTAATATTATTTTTGTGATCTCTTAGTTTTATTCCTAACCAGTATATGCTTTCCAGGGTTCTTACAGTGGTAGTCCCTACTGCTATAATCTTATCAGCGTTATTCCTGAGGGTTGCTATAGTGTCTTTGCTTATAACGAATTGCTCTGAATGCATCCTGTGATCACTGGCATACTTTTCTTTTATCGGTTGAAATGTGCCTGCTCCTACATGAAGTGTAAGTTCCAGCAATTTTATTCTGTTAACAATTAGTTCATTCAGGACGTGTTCGCTTATATGCAGTCCTGCAGTAGGAGCCGCTACTGAGCCATTGTACTTTGAATATATTGTCTGGTATCGTTCCTTGTCTGATCTGATTGCTTTTCGTTTTATATACGGGGGCAGGGGAGTAGCCCCATTTATTTCCAGAACATCCGCAAAATTAAGCCCGGAATTATTCCATGAAAATCTGATATTTATGGAATTGTCATTAGCTGCTTGTTTTTCTGCAATTAGCTTATAATTATTACCATTATAAGCAAATTTTTTTTCAATAGTCTTTGTCTTCCACTTTTTCAGGTTGCCAACAATACATTTCCATACACAGGATTTTGTCTTTTGAAATGCCATTTCGTAATCGGGCGGTTCAACCGGATTCAGGCATAGTATCTCAATAATTGATCCCGTATCCTTCTGAAAAATCAGTCGGGCCTGTATTACCCTGGTATTGTTAAATACTACAACTTTTTCGGGATCTATATATTTTGGCAGGTTGCGGAAGATATCATCCACTATTGGTCTGCCTTTAACATATACAAGAAGTTTCGATTTATCCCTCTCAGGCAAAGGAAAAGAGGCAATCTTCCCCTCCGGAAGATCATAGTTATAATTATCAACAGGTATTTTATTTATAGTCTTCAATAAGTTGGATATTGAAGGACAAAATTAACTAATTTTACCTATTAAAGATTTTGGCGGATTATCAAATCAAAAATGCTCTTTTCAAGCTACCTGGTTAAAATAAAATGACGATTTTCCGGCTGTATTAAAGCCAGGTTTTGTAAAATATAATTATTATATTATAAATATGAAAATCAAAGTAGGAGACAAGGTAAAGTTTTTAAATGATACCGGGGGAGGTATAGTCTCAGAAATAATTGATAACAAAATGGTTAATGTAAGGATTGAAGATGGATTTGATGTACCTGTTCTTATTTCCGAAATAATTTTGGATTCGGATGAGAATAAACTGATTGAAGAAGCCGGTGAAGATATTAGTAAGTCAGAAGATTCAAATAAAATTGATGCCGGCAATGAAAAGACTACTGATAATAGCATATCGGCAGAAAATCTTCCTGAAAAAGCATTGAGATCAGTTTATTTTGGCATGGTTCCTGTTAACAGTAAAATGATTTATAAGAGTGACATAAGTACTTATCTTATTAATGATTGCGATTTTTATATATATTATTTAATCGGGTGCATGGAGACAGGTTCTTTGAGATATCTAAAATCAGGGATGCTTGAAGCAAATACAAAAGAATATATAAAAACATTTACCCAGACAGAAATAAGCAAGATTAAAAAGTTCCATTTTCAAATTTTATTTGTAAATAAGGGTGAATATTTCCCTCAGCAACCTGCTGACAGTTATTTTGATATTGCAAAAATTAGTTTTTACAAGGAGAATATTTACAGGGAAAATGAATTTTTTCATGAAAAAGCACATATTCTTAAAATAATTATTGATAGTCCTGAAGAAGAAATAAAACAAAAAACAGATTCTGAAGTAGTACAGGTGCTGGCTGATAAAGAAGGGGAAATAATGAAGAAAGCTAAGGTTATTGATAAACCTAAGTCCGATATTGAGGAAGTAGATTTGCATATTCATAAGATTGTGGATGATTATTCAGGTATGTCAGAGGGTGAAATACTGAACATCCAGTTAAACAGGTTTTATAGTGAGCTGGATAAGGCTATTCAGGGAAATATTAAAGAAATTGTATTTATACACGGTTTAGGTAATGGCAAATTAAAATATGAGATAAGAAAGGCCATAGACACTAAGTATCCTGACTTAACATATCAGGATGCTTCTTTTAAAGAATATGGCTTTGGAGCAACCCTGGTTAGACTGGCATAAGTTTATAGTTATTAATATTATTCTTAATTTTGAACTGAAATTAATTTGTGCAAAATATAGCACTAAGGTACTAAAGTAGCAGATCGTTCTATCGCTCTTTCCCATTTTTATGGGAAGGGGAGGAAAGTCCGGACAACAAAGGGCGCCATACTTCCGAAAGGGAAGATGTTCGTGAGGGCATAGTAGCGGAGAAGAAAATAACCGTCCCGGCTTTGCCGGGATAAGGGTGAGAAGGTGAGGTAAGAGCTCACCAGTACTGATGGTGACATTAGTAGCTGTCCGCCTTATGGGTTGCAAGATCAAATATATCCCGATTTGCCCTTTTACAGGGGATACAGGGTGGCCCGCCCTGGTTTTCATTAAGAAAAGTCGGGAGGGGTAGATCACTATATCCCTGAAGTAATTCAGGGGTCAGATTAATGATAGAAGCCCCGCCTGTGGCGGGATACAGAATCCGGCTTACAGATTTGCTACTTTTTTATTTTTAAAAAGGGACCTTTGCAATAAACCCTCTTGCAAGAGTTTATATTACCATGAAAAATTACAATAATATTAAGTTTCTCTTCCTGCTCATTTTATCATCATTCATCAATTCAGCCTTTTCACAAATCATTAAACTACCCGATTACTCAATTCAGACAGGAGCAACTCTCTCCACAGGAAAGCAAACACCATTCTGGTTGCTATCCAATCAATATGGATTAATAACCCCTAATAAGTTTAACGGGTGGATTAAGCTCGGATTTAAAACAAGCTTATCAGCCGAAAAGATTTTCGATTATGATTATGGTCTCGAAGTTATTGACAGGCAGAGCAATAATAATAAATTATACCTTCACCAGGCATATTTACGATTCAAATTCCATTTTGTTGATTTTCAGATAGGTAGCATGGAAGAAAAATTCGGAGACCAGGATAGTTCCATTTCTTCAGGAGGATTATTATGGTCAGGAAACGCACGACCAATGCCAAAGATCTCTCTAGTAGTCCCCGATTATACTCCTATACCTTTGACACGAGGCTATCTTGAATTTAAAGGAGGAATTTCACATGGCTGGTTTGGTAATAATAAGTTCGTAAAGAATGCATGGTTGCATCATAAGTATCTGTACATTCAACTTGGAGGAAAACTTCCTTTACATATTCATTATGGTATTCACCATTTTGCGCAATGGGGAGGGTTTTCAGCCGACACCACCATTGGACAAATGCCCAAAGGTTTTGATGATTTTATAAGAGTGTTCTTTGTAAAGCCGGGAGATGAAAATGCACCTATAGGTGAACAAAAATTGATCTTAGGTAATCACCTGGCTTCAAGAAACCTGGGATTTGATATGGATTTTAAAAGAGTAAAGGTTAGTTTTTATTGGCAGACTCTTTTTGAGGATAAAAGTAGTGACTATTGGGGAATTATTAATAAAACAGGGCTATGGGGAATTAGTTTTCATCTTAAAGATAAAAATCGCTTTATTAATGGATTTGGATACGAATTTGTAAATATTTATAGCAAATCTGATCCTAAAAATTATTTCAATCATTCATACTATCGATTCGGCTGGACTTTTCATGGGATGACCATTGGTACACCAATGATAACCTCGCCAATAATTATAAAGAACACTGATACAGAGGGCGGGTATGTCTGGAATAATGAAGTCACTGCCCATCATTTTGGTCTGGAAGGAAAATACAAAAATCTGCAATATAAATTTTTTACCACATACTCCCTGAATTCAGGCACACCATCTTATCCATATGATCCCGCATTAACTCAATTTTCATTTCTTCTGGAGATACTTCTCTCTAACAAACTGCCATTAGGGTTACAGGCAGGACTTGCAGTTGGTTATGATCGTGGTAATCTGTTAGGGAATAATACAGGATTAAGAATAAGCTTAATCAAACAAGGGTCTTTGGATTAAAAATAGTATATTTCCATCTAAACTTGTATACATAGAAAGTATATACTATTACTTTCCAAGGGTATTTACCATACACTTTCCCACAGACATCAGCAGCCATGAAAATCACTCCAGTTCAAATTCCGAAATGCAACCCCGTATTTTAACAAGCCTGGTAAGTAAATTCCCCAGTCCACTCAGCTCTATCATATTTAATCCATCGGATTTTGCTTTGGCCGGTTCAGGATGAGTTTCCAGAAATATTCCGTCAACACCAATTGCTATACCTGCCCTTGCTATTGTTTCAACCAGTTCAGGTCTGCCGCCTGAGACACCTGTACTCTGATTTGGTTGTTGCAAGGAATGTGTAATATCGAGGACTACAGGCAAGTTCATTTTTTTCATTTCTATTATACCCCGATAATCTATTATTAAATCCTGATATCCAAACATTGTTCCTCTTTCAGTCAGTATTACTTTATTGTTCCCTGATAATTTAACTTTATCTGCAGCAAATTTCATAGATTCGGGAGACATGAACTGCCCTTTCTTAATATTTATTACTTTTCCTGTTTTTGCTGCAGCTACCAATAATTCTGTTTGTCTGCATAAAAATGCAGGAATTTGCAATACGTCAACATACCTGGCGGCCAGGTTTGCTTCATCAACAGAATGAATGTCTGTTAATACAGGAACATTATACTTCTCTTTTATCTCTTTCAGGATTTCCAGGGCTTTTATATCCCCAATACCTGCAAATGAATCAAGTTTTGTCCTGTTAGCCTTTTTATATGACGCTTTAAAAATATAGGGTATTTTAAGTTTATCACTTATCTTAACAATACTCTCAGCAATAGCGAAACAAATATCTTTGCCTTCAACAACACAGGGACCTGCTATCAGAAAAAAGTTATTACCTGAGTGTTTTATATCTGGTATAAATTTTTCTATTTGCATAATATGAAATAAGTTGTTTAGATTTTAACAGGTTTGTGAACTTGTTTTTACTCTCTCATTGTTAACAAACAGGTCGTGCCAATATATTTAAGTGTGCAAAATCGTAATGCAGTTAATTTTATTATTTGCCGTTTTTTCTGAGAATTGAAAGTATATATCTTGAATCCTTAAGCTTCCCTGCTAACTGCTGAAGCTCAAAAATGGTTTTTACACCATAGTTTCCGGTCAGCTTTAATTTATCAAAATTTAATTCGGTTAATTTATTTATATTAGTAATACCATTTTCTATAAGCACTTTCCTGGTTCGTTCTGAAATGCTTATATTGTCAATAGTTACACCTTCCAGCTCTTCACTAAAGCTCTTATCGTCTTCTTTTCCGATATTATTGTTATAAACCTCTTTTGCCATAATAGCCTGCTGGCTGATCTCTATTTGCTGTCTGATTTTATAAATGACTTTTAAGAACGGGGCATAAACCATTTTTTCAACCTGTGAACGTTTTACCTTGCCGTGAATTGTTAAATCACTAAATAATTTATCTTCGATTAATACTTTTTTGCACATATCAACCTCAAGATCAGTAATTCCGCAATATTCTCTCAATGGTTTATCATCAGTAAACAGTCTTACTATTTCTTTTAAAAGCATCTTTTCATCCATTTTTCAGAAATTCTAAAATATTATATGTAATTAATATTTGTCATTAAACAATCTGAAAAGTAAAAGTATACTTTTGGTTATTAAAATATTTCAGTATTTATACTTTTTTTTCCACAATTTTTCGAGTTTCTCCATAATCTCTTTTTCTCTGATATTATCCTGAGGCATATATAATATTGTATTTTTTATTTTTTCAGGTAAAAATTCTTCAGCAATAAAGTTACCTTCATAGCTGTGTGCATATTTATAGTCCTTTCCATAGCCCAAATCTTTCATAAGTTTAGTAGGTGCATTCCTTATATTCAGGGGAACAGGCAAATCGCCTGTTTTTCTTACAAGTTCCTGCGCCTCATTAATTGCCTGGTAGGCTGAATTACTTTTGGGTGACGTAGCCAGATAGATCGCTACTTCTGATAAAATTATTCTTGATTCGAGCCAGCCAATCATATTTACTGCTTCAAAACAACTGGTTGCCAATAGCAGAGCATTTGGATTAGCAAGACCAATATCCTCAGCAGCCAGTATTACCATTCTCCGTGCAATAAATTTGGGATCTTCCCCGCCTTCTATCATTCTTGCCAGCCAGTAAGCTGAGGCATTGGGGTCGCTTCCTCTTATTGATTTTATAAATGCTGAGATTATATCATAATGCTGATCTCCTTTTTTGTCATATAAGGCTATATTTTCCTGTACTTTGGTAATTACCAGATCATTTGTGATTTCAACCTTTTTGTTCTTATCAAATTTTACAGAGTTCACAACCAGTTCTATAAGATTTAACAACTTTCTGGCATCGCCCCCTGAATAACGCAATATTGCTTCATACTCCTTTATTTCAACAGGTAATTTTTTTAGGATTATATCTTTCTTAAGGGCCCTTTTCAGGATTTCAAGCAGTTCATTCTTTTCCAGAGGTTTCATAACATAAACCTGACATCTGGAGAGCAGCGGGGAAATAACTTCAAAAGACGGATTTTCTGTTGTTGCTCCTATCAAAGTCAATATACCCTGTTCCACAGATCCAAGCAGAGAATCCTGCTGAGATTTGTTAAACCTGTGAATTTCATCAATAAATAATATAAGGTTTGGCCTGTTGAAGAATTGTTGTTTTTTTGCTTTTTCAATTGTATCTCTGACATCTTTTACCCCTGCGTTTACAGCGCTCAAACTTTGAAAAGGCCTTTCCAGAATATTGGCTATTATTTTTGCCAGGGTTGTTTTACCAATACCAGGAGGACCCCACAAAATAAATGACGGAATATTACCCGATTCAATACTTTGTCTTAGTATTGAATTTTTACCTACCAGATGATCCTGTCCGATAAATTCATCCAGTTCTTTAGGTCTCATTCTGTCGGCAAGAGGTTGATTAGTATTCATTTGATAATTAAAAGAATTTAATGATAAAGATATTATATTCCTTGTTGAACCAGAAAAAAATTTGAATATTAACTTTTGTAAAAGTTGTTATTTATTAATTTTAGCATTGAAATAATAAATAAAACTGATGAAAGATAAAGTTGTAATAATTACAGGAGCTTCTTCAGGTATTGGTCTTGCAATGGCAAAAGAATTTGCCAGAAGAGGTTCGAAAGTAGTTATGGCAGCAAGAAATGAAGAAAAACTTAAAAAAATTGAGGGGGCTCTGAAAAAGCAGGGATACGAAGCATATGCCATCAAAACTGACGTAACTATACAGGATAATTGCCGGAATTTAATAGAAAAGGTAATTGAAAAGTACGGCAGTATTGATGTATTAATAAATAATGCAGGTATATCTATGAGGGCATTATTCGAAAATGTTGAGATTCATGTTTTAAAGCAATTGATGGATGTTAATTTCTGGGGGACAGTATATTGTTCCAAATATGCGATACCGCATCTGGTAAAATCAAAAGGATCACTGGTGGGTGTTTCATCAATAGGAGGTATACAGGGATTGCCCGGAAGAACAGGGTACTCTGCTTCCAAATTTGCACTGCATGGTTTACTTGATACCATTCGTGTTGAAAATCTAAAGAAGGGACTTCATGTTATGATCCTTACAGCAGGATTTACTAAATCTGAAATCAGAAAGAGGGCATTATTAAGAGACGGAAAACCTCAGGGTTATACTCCAAGAAACGAAGAGAAACATATGCTACCCGAACATGTGGCAAAAGCAATGATCAAGGCATTAAGAAAGAAAAAAAGACATAAAATATTAACTGTTGAAGGACAATTATTAGCTCTCTTCCAGAGGATAATTCCAACTGTATGTGACAGGATTGCTTACAGGAGGCTGGCCAGAGAACCTGAGTCTCCATTCTGAATTTAAATATCTAAATCACCGGTAAAAATGATTTGTTCAGTAACAAATATAAGGATCCGTTATTCAGAAACGGATAAAATGGGCTATTTACACCACGCCAATTATCTCAATTACTTTGAAACAGGAAGGACTGAGATGCTGAGAAGTATGGGAATGACATACAAAGAAATGGAACAGGACGGCATACTTCTTCCGGTGTTATCAGCAAATATAAACTATAATGCTCCTTCTTATTACGATGATGTTCTTACAGTCAAAACCTTTATGAAGAAAAAGCCGGGAATTAAAGTTTTTTTTGAATATGAAATTTATAATGAAAACTCCTTGCTAATCTGCACGGGAAATACCACACTCGTTTTTGTCGACGCGGTGTCACGCAAACCAAGAAGGCCTCCCCATTACTTTATGGAGAAATTTGCTGCAGAGTTTAAATAATCTCACAAATTTTAACAATACGATTTTTACTTTCAGGTTGTAATATTTTCAAAGCTCATTCGTCTTGACACTGAATTGTTGATAATTCAAACACGAATGAATGTAAATATTAACCAAAAAACGAACAAATGAAAAAAGTAATTTTTGTATTAATTATTTGTGGATTGACACATTTACTTAACGGACAAACAGATCCTGTCAGCAAAGTCTTTAATAAATACGCAGGAGCAGAAGGTTTTACCACTGTCAATATACCGGGTGATATGTTGAAAATACTGGCCAAGATGGATCCTCAGGATAAAGATCTTCAGTCCATTTCAAAACTGGAGGGAATAAAAATCCTGACACAGGAAGACAAAACAGCCGGATATGAAAATTTGAACTTTTATGATGAAATTTATAACGAGCTGGATAAAACCTTATATAAAGAACTTTTAATTGTTAAAGATCAGGATGAACACGTCAATATGCTGATCAGGGAAGATAACGGGATTATTACGGAATTTCTGCTGATTGTTTCAAGTAATGATGAAAATGTACTTATTAGCATTAAGGGAGAAATAGAATTGAGTGAATTAGATGAATTATCTGGCTCAATTGGCCTGAAACAAAGTGATAAACTTAAAGTAGCAAGTAATTGTCATCCTTAGACATTATTGGGTGGAGTTGATTTTTTTGCTATTTTAGATATTTTAGCCTTCTCCACCCAGTACTATATATAACGGGCAGAAAAATAATGGATTCAGAAGAGTTTAAAAATAAAATAATACCATTAGGCAGGAAGCTATACAATTTTGCCCGTTTGTTACTGAATGATCAGGCTGAAGCTCAGGATGCTGTTCAGGAAGTCTATTTAAAATTATGGAACTACAGGAATAAAATGCAAACCATAGACAATATCGAGGCTTTTGTTATGAAAATAACCAGGAACTGGTGTCTGGACAGACTAAAAGCAAAAAGACCGGTATTGATCGAAGATTATAGTAAGAGTTATGATTTTCAGAAAGAAGATAATAATCCTCATAGCATCCTGGAAAATACGGACAGATTAAATGAATTCAACAATATTATGCAGAGCCTGCCTGAACAACAAAGGATAATTATTCAGCTGAGAGATGTCGAGGGATATGAGTTTGAAGAAATTGCAGATATTCTCAGCATAAATATTAACACTATTAGAGTGAATTTATCAAGAGCACGGAAAAAAATTAAAGAATCAATAATTAACATTGAAAACCATGGATATTAAAGAATTAAGAAAACTTCTTCAAAAATATTATAATGGAGAAACAACACTAAAGGAGGAAGATGCACTAAAAAAATACTTTATTGACAATCCTGATATTGACGAAGAGTTTCGTGCAGAAAAGGAACAATTTGTTATGTTTGACAAGGCAGAAAAACAAGATGTTCCCATTGAAGATTTCGAGAAAAAACTTGAAATATTAATAGATAATCAGAAAGTAATATATCCGGTTTTTAGAAGAAATAAAATTTGGATCCGTGTAGCTGCTGTGGCTGCCTCCATATTAATAATTTTTGGTGTTTATAATTCAATTAAATATTTCACAGGCAAACCGGAATATAAGGGCACCATTGAAGATCCGTTAATGGCTTATGAGGAAACAAAAAATACACTTTTATATATTTCAGAAAAACTGAACTATGGAACCAGGGAACTGGATAATATTAATAAACTTAACAGGAGTATTCAGAAATTAAGTACAGTATCGAAGTTAAATCAGGGGCTTAATAAATTACAGCTATTATCGAAAATAACAGAATCAGAAAATAATAATAATAATAAGTAAACCATTAATCATGAAAAAGATAATAATTTTTTACGTATTGGCGATAGTTGCGATTAATTTGTGGTCGCAGTCTCCCGCCGATAAAGTTTTTGACAAGTATTCGGGAGCAGAGGGTTTTACTACTGTTTATATAACAAAATATATGTTTGATCTGTTTAAGGATGTGGAGAATAATGATGTAAGTGATGAGATGCAGGAAGCAATAAGCAGATTAAACAGTATAAAAATTCTTGCTACCGATGATGATCCTGAAACCAAAACAAGTATAAATTTGTATGATGAAGTAATGAAAAATCTTCCTCAGGAAGAGTATAAAGAACTGATGGTTATAAAGGAAAAAGATGAGAATGTCAGGTTTTTAGTACGGGAGAAAGATAATAAGGTAGTTGAGCTATTGCTTCTTGTTGGTAGTCCGGATGAGAGTGTTATGATTAGCATTCAGGGAGACATAGATATGAAAAATATTGCAAAAATTACCAAATCATTGAATATTGAAGGTATGGAGAAACTGGAGAAGATGAAATAAATTGTTCTATTGTTATATTGCTCTATTGCTCTATTGCCAAATCAATAAATTATCAATTGCCTATCTTTGCATTATTAATATAATTAAACAAGCTGCTTATATTATAATTATTAATAATGCTTAAGGATTATCCCGTAAATATTCGAAAAGATATTTTAAATAAATACGGACTGTTATTAAAAGAGATTAGTATTTCAAAGGACCCTGCTGACACGAAAATTATTGATAAAGCCTTTAATCTTTTAATATCAGAATTATCATGTAAAAAGGATATTACGGAAAGATATGCTGCAATAACAACACTTGAAACGGCTTTGATAGTAGTAAAGGAAATAGGTCTGGGAGCTTTTTCAGTTATCAGCATATTTTTAAATATAGCCCTGCAACAGGGCAGACTGTCCCACAAGGAAATAGAAAAAGAATTCGGAAATGTTATTATAACAATTACGAGAGGGCTGGAGAAGATTAATTATCTCGACACTTCAACAGAATCATCACAGGCAGAAAATTTCAGAAAACTTTTGCTCAACCTGGCAAAAGATGTCAGGGTAATACTTATAAAGCTGGCTGAGCAGTTGCAGATAATGAGGGAAATGAAGAATCTTTCACGTGAATCCCAAATAAAAATTGCTTCTGAATCATCATATTTATATGCTCCTCTGGCTCATCGTCTGGGCCTGTACCTTATTAAATCAGAAATGGAAGATTTGTCACTTAAATATACTGACAGAAAGACCTATGATATTATTGCCAGGAAACTGTCAGAAAATATGAAAGCAAGGAGCCAGTTTATAAGTGACTTTATTAAACCAATAAAACTGGAACTTGAAAAGCAGGGTTTTAAATTTGATATTAAAGGGAGGCCTAAGTCAATTTATTCCATTTGGAATAAGATGAATACAAAGATGATTGAATTTGAGGATATATATGATTTGTTTGCAATAAGAATAGTCATTGATAGTGAATTGAAGAGGGAAAAATCAGATTGCTGGCAGGTATACTCTGTTGTTACTGATTTATATCAGCCCAATCCCTTAAGATTACGTGATTGGATATCAGTTCCCAAAACAAATGGATATGAATCATTGCACACAACAGTAATTGGTCAGGAGGGTCGCTGGGTGGAAATACAAATAAGGACAGAAAGGATGAATGAAATCGCAGAGAAGGGTTTTGCTGCCCATTGGAAATATAAGAGTCTGGAAAGCGAACAGGGTCTTGAAGAATGGCTGGTTAAAGTAAGGGAAATACTTGAAGCCCCGGAACATGATGCTGTTGAATTTATTGATGATTTCAAGCTTAGTTTATACTCCAAAGAAATTTTCGTTTTTACACCAAAGGGAGAGTTGAAAAAATTTCCTGCAGGATCAACTGTCCTTGATTTTGCATATGATATACACTCAGATATTGGGGCGACATGTGTTGGGGCTAAAGTTAACGGAAGGGCGGTACCAATTCGCTATAAACTTAATAATGGTGAAAAAGTTGAAATCAGTACTTCCAAAAATCAATCTCCCAAAATAGACTGGCTGAACTTCGTTGTGACATCAAAAGCCAAATCCAAAATCAGACAAAAATTAAATGAAGAAATATTTAAAGCAGCAGAGAGTGGTAAAGAAATATTAAAAAGAAGATTTAAGAACTGGAAAGTACCTTTTACAGATGATAATGTAAGGAATCTTCTCAGGAAATACGGATTCAAAAACTCACAGGATTTGTATTATCAGATATTCTCAGAAAATATAGAACTGGCAGAAATAAAAGAATATCTGACAGGCGAAGAAAAACCAGGTAAAGAGAAACCGGTTTTGCATGAGCACAAGCAGAAGCAGGACAACAAGACAGCTGTTGGTACTGCCGGGGATTACCTGATAATTGATGAGAAATTAGGTAGTATAGATTACAAGCTTGCCAAATGCTGTAATCCTATTCCCGGCGACGATATATTCGGATTTGTTACAGTTGGTGAGGGAATAAAAATACACAGGTCAAATTGTCCCAATGCTGCACAATTACTGACAAAATTTGATTACAGGGTAGTAAAGGCAAAATGGACCAAAGGTGCAGAAGATTTATTATTTACTGTGGAAATAAAGATTAGCGGAGAAGATGAGCCAGGTATTCTGGATGGTATTTCACGTGTTCTTTCCAAAGATTTAAAGGTAAACCTTCGTTCGATATCAATGGATAATGAAGATGGTTTGTTTGAAGGAAAATTAGTAATAACGGTCAGGGATTTAAAGCATCTGGAACTATTAATATCCAGATTGTCTGAAGTAAAAGGTGTTATTGATGTCAGCAGGAATGAAAGCCTGAATGTTTAGCCTTCCCTTATACACTATTTGGCTTTAAATTCATATATATACTTTTTCTTTTCTATAAGCCTGTTGCTTTCATCATATTCGTCGCGCTCTGTTCTCAGTCCGTCTTCATATTTATATGTATTCCTTGATATGAGCCTGTTATTTTCATCATATTCCTTGCGTTCAGTTAGCAGTCCCTTTTTATAACTATATGTATTGGTTTTGAATACCTTATTATTGGACTTGTAATGAACTTCCTTTATTTTATTATCGTCTACATCATATTCGTAAATGATTATTTCGGTCAGCTTGCCGCTTTTATCATAGTCCATTTCTTTTATTACGTTACCCCTCTCATCGTAAAAGGTTTTAAATCTCATAATTTCCTTTCCGTTACTGTCTTCATAGTCAACTTCAACTTCTGTAACGGAAACTATATCCAGGTCTCTTACTTCATTCCTGCTTTGTGAATACAGATTATCTCCAATTAGACAAATAATAAGACTGATTGTTACTATTACTTTCATTTTCATCATATTTTTTCAATATATATATCATCAATAATTATATGCTGATTTTCCTTTGTAATCTCTACCTGCCTGATTACAGGAATCATCTGGGTTGCACCTGATATGTCTTCAGAATAGGTATAGACCTTATATATACCTTTAATGAGATGACTAAATTTATATGTCCCGTCATAATGGGTTCTTATCCTGTCATCATAAAATTCATGAGAACCATAGACAATATATACCTCCTGTTCCTGGGCAAACGAGGTATCAGATACAGGATACTCAGTGCAGATTGTGCTCTGGTCATAATTAACAAGGTATATCCTACCGCTTATGGATGAATTTCCTTCGTCAAAATCCAGGGCGTTAATTTTAACAAATGTCCCGGCATCAATTATATCGTCCTTTTTAGATATTGTTATATTCTTAATAACTACTGTGTCATATAATAGATTTACTGAACTGTCTTCTGAATATATAAATATAGAATAATCTCCGGGAAGGAGATAGCTAAACTCAAAAGTGCCGTCATAATTGGTTTCCACCTGGTCTCCAAATGTTTTATCTTTACCATAAATAATATATACATCTTCTTCCGCAGCATTGTATTCAGAAAGCATTATGGAAAAATCATCATTATAATCCTGAACAATAACCTTTCCCCTGATGGTTGCTTTTCCACCAACACCTTCATCTTTTGTGCAGGAAAATAAACTAATTACGAGCAGTCCTGTTAAGAATAAATTAATATATGATTTCATTTCACCTGGAAGTTAATCATGATTAAATCCATTTCCAAAAGCCTAAAATAATAAATAAAAACATTTAATTTACTTCTGTATATAATTCTTATCAATTTTAATGCCAGTTTAATTTCAATATTTATTTAAGGAATAAGACTTTTTCAGCAGATTGGTAATACCTGGTTTCAATTCTTATAAGATACAACCCGTCTGGCAGTTTGTTTCCATACTTATCAGTCCCGTCCCAGCTTATATTATGTACCCCCTCATAATTACCCGAATATTTTATTATATGCTTCAACTCGCCATTTATATTATAGACTGATATTTTAGCTTCATCGTCATAACTCATACTGAAAAATATGTTCAGCGTCACACTAAACGGATTCGGGTATACTTTTACCGGTCTCTCTTTGTAAGCTGTTGAAGCCGTAATTTCCGGTATATCTACAATCATACTGTTAATTGTACCTGGTGACCCATTTGAAACAGAAGCTCTCCAGCTTGTTGCAAGAGTATTATCAAGAAAGGGATCAATTAGTTCCAAAGTAGGTCCGTGTCCGCATGGTTCTGACGGCCACGGTAAAGATATGCCGTAACATACTGAATCTTCCAGCTCACCGTAACTATTATACAGGCGTATACATTCACCCTCAGTGCTCAGACCGAAGTTGAAGTTTCCTTCACGGTTGGTAATACCCGGATAATATGTGGCAAAAGCAGCCATATCTCTGCACAGCACAATATACTCCCCGGGTGATAGAACGGTACCTGAAGGGATTATATAGATATGAACCTCTTCCGAATCTTTAAAGATCCAGCCTGATATATCTATTGTCTGTTCACCACGGTTATATAGTTCCACCCAGTCCCCGGTATTGAATGACGGATGTGAATTATAATTAATCTCATTAAATATAACAGGTTTTAGTGTTGAAAAGTCTTTTTCAAACTGTGCCGTAAAACTGAAGTTGGCAGTCGGATTAACTGAAATTAAAGTATCTTCCGAAACAATATCTCCTGTCCATCCTGTAAAACGGTATCCCTCTTTGGCAATTGCTTTAAGCTCTATTGGCACGTCAGTAAAATAGACTCCGCTCCAGGGGTAAAACCCGGGATAGATAGTATTTACCTTTATTTGTCCGGATCCCTGGGGTTGAGTATTTACCGTAATATTTTTAGAACCCGGAAGAGAAAACTGACTTTTAATGTGATTTCTGACCGGCGAAATCCTGTTTTGTGCCCATGTTTTCATTCTTTCCACATCATATTCCCAGTTTCCTTTATTTTCACCATAAAGTGGATAATGATAAGATATTTCAGAATCAATAATGTCGGTAATACTGTTTATATGAACAATAACAGCGTCTGGCTGAAAAGTAGTATTAAGATGATCAGCAAACTGGTTTATAAAACTGTTTCTGAATGACTGGTTTTCTATAAGCCTTCTGAGCAGGAGTGTTGACCATGAGGGATTTGGCCATCCACCTCCATTTGGCTCAAGGGCAAACGCTAAGGTATTATCATTATAGTCCTCAGTATTCCATATACCAAAACCGAAATCAGTGTCAAACATTATCCAGTGCCACTTGCCTTCATTATTTACCGAGCGCCAGAATTTTATATTATTTCCCGGCCAGTCAGTGTTATTGAAATATATCTGTGAAAACTCGTATTTAATAAAATTATCAACATTCATCAGTGTTTTTACATATTCATAGTTGTTTGTGGCAGCCAGACTATTGTTCGAAACAAAATCTATCATATCAGAATAGTGTTGAGGGCTCCCTATAATTGGCACACCGTTATTTTCAAGCAATTCAAGGCTGTCAGCGTCGATATTATGGTTTGAAGCAACAAAATGTTCATTTACTTTTTCCCTGATATTATGAATACCCCAGTATTCACCGTTAAGAAACAGAACAGCAGGGCGGAATGCCTGTACGTCTATACCAAGGTCTCTTACAAGACTTGTCATCATACCATCTCTGAACATGGTGTTCATCCAGTCGTTTCCTGAGTTTCTGAAAACAAGGGCTTCAAACCCGGAAATTGCTTTTTCTTTAAAAACAGTGTAATTTATATTTGGATACCCGTATTTTCTTCGTGCAAACACTGATATTGATTTCTGATCAAATCCTCTGCTCCATCCCCCGAATATTTTTATGCCGGCATCAATTGAGAAACCCTGTGTGCCGTCAGGTTCGTAAAGTTCGACATGGGCAGGCCTTTCCCAGTCTTCCCAGAAATTTGCGCCAAAATACGGAAATTCTGAGGATGCATTATTTCCCATTACATATATTCCATAATCCACATCCCATAAGTTGTAAGGGTCTGTAAAAAGAGATATTACAGGGAGGTTACTTTCTCTTTCTAAAAATATATATGTACAACTCAGAACAGCAGCAGATATTTCATTACTTCTGATTATCCTTGCTCTTAGCATTGTAGTGCCGGATATATTAATGGGAGCAGTATATATATATGAATTTTTATCCGGTACTGAACCGTCAAATGTATAATATATTGTATCATTCTGGTTGTCTGATGTCATTGTAAGATTAAATGTACCGGAGTAAAGTCCACCGGGATGAGAAACGACAGGGAGGGAATGGGTTACTTCACTATATGCAAATGTTGTGTTTGGGGCGCCGGGTGTTGGTTCATCAAAATAATACCATTCATCAGTTCCGTCAGGTTTTCTGCCCCTGGAGATATCTGCAGTAATAGTATCGGTAAATATTTCGTCAATCGTTTGTCCTCCTGAACTTGTTAATATTAATGTATCACCCTCAGATTTGATTTTAAAGTTCGTGTGTAAATACGATTGTTTGTCCATGTTGAGAATTTCGGGTACATAGCCCCCCGTAATACCGGGACCCCCAACTGTAAGGAATGGTATTGCAGTCAGATCCGAAGATGTTTCTGAAATATTATGTACTTCTATTGCCAGAACATTTGTTCCATCCTGCAATAAATTTCCACTAAGATCAATATTAAACCTCTCAGGACTCCCTCCTGTATAAATCAGTGCTTCATGGTCATAATCAGCAAAAACATCCCAGTATGTAGGACTGCCCGGTTCTCCCATGGCAACACGTGTTATTTCCGTTCCGTTAATATAAGCTACAAAACCATCATCATAATCCATATGCAGTAATGCTGATGTAATCCCTGATGCATCGCTAATATCAAATGTCTTTCTTAAATATATTGTTCTTGCCTTTTCAATCACAGTGGCATCATCGCCGTCACCATAGCCAAAGCCACTCGGACCTGTGGGCCATCCTGTATCATCAAAACCAATTTCATTCCAGTCAGCAGGAGGCTGACTTTCAACAAAATGGTATTTCCACTGGTCACCCCAGTCGACTAGTGTATTATAGTCTGCAGGGATATTGGCACGATCTTTATCAGAGGCAAATACAAGCATGTAATTATCAGGTTCCAGTGTTATATCCGGAAAGACCCACATATATGGCAGAGACCTGTCATCAGATAATCCATAACCATTCAGGTTTACCGGAACCGCACCGTAGTTATATATCTCCAGCCAGTCACTGAAATCACCGTCTTCATCAGCTATGGCAGATGTATTTGAAGGCATAATTTCATTAATTACCAGTTCCTGGGGAAAAACAACAGTTTCAATACATAAAAACAATATCAATAATAAGTTTCTTAAAATTTTAATGTTGCCTGTGATATATTCCGGCTTTTTAATCATATAATACCTTTATCAAATATTCTTTGTATCAGACCTGTTTAATATGTGCATATAAACAGACTAACAGTAAATGCTTATGCAGTATTTAAAATATAGCAATTATTCCTGATTTGTAAATACTATCTGATAGATGAAAGACTGCAAATATAGTTTATATACGTAATAATTAAAACATTGGTTTTAAGAATACTTAATTATGAACTGCTAAATTTTGTGATTAAATTTTTACTTTTACATTGTCATGTATGCTATAGTTGATATAGAAACCACAGGAGGCAGTCCGGTTACTGATAAAATTACCGAGATAGCAATTATTATTCATGATGGTCAAAAAATTACAGATGAGTTTATTACACTCATAAATCCTGAAAGAAATATTCCTTATCATATTACAGCATTAACAGGAATTACCAATGAAATGGTAGCTGATGCACCTAAGTTTTATGAGGTAGCACGTGCAATTGTTGAACTTACAGAGCATAAAACTTTTGTAGCACATAATTCAAGTTTTGATTACAGTTTTATACGCAGTGAATTCAGAAGTCTCGGGTACAAATTTCAGCGGGAACATCTTTGTACCGTTAAGCTCAGCAGAAAACTAATACCCGGACTTAAATCATACAGTCTTGGCACCTTATGTAATGAGCTGGGTATAGAAATAAATGACAGACATCGGGCTGCCGGTGATGCCAAGGCAACAGCCAGATTATTTGATATATTAATGGACCTGAATAACACAAATGGATTAGATCTTTTCAATATCAAGGGAATATTAAAAAACGATTTGCATCCTGATATGAATTTTGATTTGCTAAGAAACCTACCTGAAGAAGCCGGCCTGTATTATTTCTATAACGATCAGCAGGAGCTCATTTATATTGGTAAAAGCAAGAATATAAAATCCCGTGTTATTGCTCACATTAAAAACAATAGAAGCAAAAAAGCCATCAGGATGTGCCAGGAGATTGCAGATATCAGTTATGAACTAACAGGTAGTGAACTTATTGCCCTTTTAAAGGAATCTGAGGAAATCAGGAATAAAAAGCCCCGCTATAACCGTAGCCAGCGAAGAGCTTTATATCAAAACGAACTTTATCAAAGTAAAGATAAAAAAGGTTATATAAGCTCTGATATAGATAATAATAATAATATAATAATAATTGATAAAGGAAGGAATTTCGACGAATATTCAATAGTAAAAATTGAAAGCGGTAAATATGCAGGTTTCGGTTTTATTGAAAGGAACATACAGATATCTCATCCTGATTTGTTTAATGATTATATTAGTAAATATGACGATAACAAAGATATACAGAGTATAATCAGGAAGTATCTTAATAATAACAGGGTTATTAATATAATAAGGTTTTAACACCAGTTATTAATTTTACTACTTGTCTTGATTTTTTATTAATATGTTTATTTATAAATGACTTTTTTGTTTTAAATAATTATTAAATGAAAAAGAATACAAAATTTGAGACCAGAGCAGTAAGGACGCAGCTAAAATCATCAAATCAGAAAGAACATAGCGTGCCAATATATGCAACATCCAGCTTTGTTTTTGATGATGCAGAGGAAGGCAGGGCACTATTTGCTGAAGAGAAAGAGGGTCATATCTACACCAGGTATTCAAATCCCAACAATGATGAATTTATTATGAAGTTATGTGCTCTTGAGGAAGCTGAAGATGGTGTAGCTACTGCATCGGGTATGGCTGCAATATTTTTAAGTATTATAAGTCATCTGAAGACCGGTGACCATCTGATAGCATGCCGCAGTCTCTTTGGCTCAACACATCAGATTATAACCCAGGTATTACCCCGGTTTGGTATTTCACATACTTATATAGACATTGCTGACAATGAGGGATGGGAGAAGAACATATTACCAACTACCAGGATGATACTGGCAGAAACCCCATCTAATCCGGGATTAGATATTATTGACCTTGAGATGCTGGGCAGACTGGCAGAAAAATATAATCTGCTTCTGAATGTTGATAATACATTTGCAACTCCTTATATACAACAGCCAGTAAAATACGGAGCCGATATTATTATTCATTCAACAACCAAATTTATTGATGGACAGGGGCGGACAATAGGAGGAGCAGTATTAGGGAGCAAGGATTTTATTAAAGATATAAGGTTCATGGCCAGGCAAACAGGGCCCTGTATGTCACCCTTTCATTCATGGATTTTATCAAAAAGTCTCGAGACGCTGGCAGTTAGAATGGAACGACATTCCATTAATGCTTTTGAGCTTGCCAAATATCTTGCAAGCTATCCTGAGGTTTTATGGGTGAAATACCCTTTTCTTCCTTCTTACAACAAATATGAATTAGCCAGAAAACAGATGCGCCTGGGAGGCGGAATGGTTACAGTTGAATTAGAGGGTGGTGCAGAGAGGGCAAAAAAATTTATTGATTCACTTGAATTGCTTTCTTTAATTACGAATCTGGGAGATACAAGGACAATAGTAACCCATCCGGCTACTACCACACATTCAAAACTCACGGAAGAAGAAAGAAAGGCTGTAAATATAACTCCGGCTCTGATAAGAATATCAGTGGGCCTGGAGCATATTGATGATATTATTGCAGATATTGAGCAGGCGATAAAAAGATCTAAGTGAGAGATTTCATTACTTATTAAGCAGATTATGTCAGGTGATTTCTTTTTCCCTCTGGGAACTAACAAACAGGATATTTCCCACATCATTAAATCCTGTAAATAATTCCAGTCCCTTAATTTTTACAAATTCATGCCTGAACCCAACAATAGTAAGATCTGCGTCCACAGATTTTTTTGAAATTAATTCTTTCGCATGTATTGTCTCATCAGTGGGTATTAATTCGATGTTTTTTGTAGATATGGGCAATCTTCCTTGCTTGCAGTAATAAAGAAATATATGGATGCCAGAATGATAAGTGATAAAAGTGCAATAGGAGTATTCATTTTAAACATAAGCCAAAATGAGACTACTGTGCCAACAAAAGAAACAATCCAGTGTGTCCGGAACTTTGGCCTGTATGAAGGATCGGCAGCAAAATGTTCAAGCAGGGATATAAGACATATGGCACCATAGGTAATCATAAAAAACATTGAAATAATGCGGGCAACGAGATCAAGTTCACCTATAGAAACAAAAACAAAAGCTATTATAACGGTTATTAATGTTGCATTAACAGGTTCATTATTTGCTGGTTTGCCTTTGCCAAACCAGCGGCTAACAAAATTATTGGGTAAAATATTATCAACACCAATGGCCTGAAGTGTTCGTGGGGCAACCAGTATGGAACCTATTGCTGAAGATACTGTTGCAGCAGCAAGTCCGATTGGTATTATAGGTCCCCAGTAAGCTATTTTCTGCATTATGAGATTATTACCAGCCAGGAAGATTATCCCTGCTACTACATATAATGCTTTCATTCCCATATTAGCACCCCTTACAAGAGCTATTGCGGATAATGCTGCCATTGCAGGAAGGCTTATTATACGGTGGTCGAGAGGTATTAATCTTCCAAATTTAGGTCCGATATAATTGTTAACAGTATTTATAACCGGTTCAAAGGCTCCGGCAAAAGCAATAACATAGAAAGCTACGCTTATAGCCTGTGACAGGTATAATGTGATACCAACTGTACCTCCTATATTGAATCCGAATGAGCGGGAAATAATATAATAAGCACCACCGCCCAGCACTCTCTGGTTTGTTGCAATTTCAGCTATTGCAAATGCTGTGGGTAATGCCACAAGATGGCCTAATATTATAATAAGGATTGTATTCCAGAAACCAACATTACCTATAGCCCATCCGAAACGTAAAAAAAGTATTGCCCCTAATATTGTCGAGATGGAAGTTACGAAAACTTCAAATGTTCCAAACTTTGCCTGCTTGTTATACAAACTATATGGCATATCTCTGCCAGATAGTATTAAAGAATAAATATAACGATAATTTGATTAAAAATCACCTTCACAGGCAGATACCGGATTGCCGGCAAGTTCATAGACTTTAAAGTTGCCACTCAGGCTTAGCATGCCGAGCATATAAAGCAGTCCGTCGTAATAACGGTAGAGACCACTGAGGATTGGTGTATTCCATAGTTCCCTGACAAAGTCAGTTTTATTACTGTTCGTTGAAGCAAGGCAGGCAACTGCATTCATGGCGACGAGACCCGGACTGTGAGCACCGGACAGAGCTTTACCATCAAGGGTATACTGGTTCCCATATTCTGCTATCCCCTGAGCATAAAAAAAATCCAGCATCCTGTTACTTTGAGAAACCTCCCATTCGTCCCTGGCAAACCATTCATAATCAATAGCAATATTCATGGCAACGCGCCAGGCATCAAACCTGAAATCTTTATGCCCTGCATTCCATTTATCTGCAGGTTTCCCGTCAAAATAAGCATGATCAGGGCAAAGTCCGGTTTCCGGGTGTGCTGCTTTTTTTAAAAATTTACGGCTGGAATTTGCAGCCTCGCACCAGAACAAGTTGTTTTTATCGGCCCAGCGGGCCCAAAGTTCGTAAAAATGAGGAAGGTGGTAGGAGGGATCAGTAAAATCATCAGCCTCGCCAGAAGGTACGAATACTACCTGCTTTTCCGTTTTATTAAACATATTTGTTATAATGGTATCACTGTCTGAACTTTCTGCTTTACCCAGCATTGCATCCAAAATTGCCTGGGCTTCAGCCTGATAGTTAAATATGCCTGTTCCGTTTCCCCATCTTGCAGAAGCAAAAAACAGGGACATAACAATCCATTCGTCACCATCAGAAGCAGTATCATCATCCAATATATTGCCGGACGTATCCAGTAGCCATGCAAAATAGCCTTTTCTTTGCCCGCTTTTGTGCTGCATAAATGTTTTTGCCCATTTCCACAGGCGGTTGAATTCTTTTTTCTTATTTAGCTGCACGGCAATCATCATACCATAGGAAATACCTTCGCTACGTACATCATTATGTGCGATGTCCTCTATATAGGCCATATCAGGTTCCACAGGGTAATAGAGACGCTCCCTGATATTATCCCCGTAAAATAGCTGGTTCCATATGCTATCTAATTTTGCCTGTACCTCTGATTCACTTTTATCAAGCAATTCAGTAAAAATATTTCTATAATTTCCCGTATAATAAGCTCCTTTTTTCTCAGGGATCTTACCAGTACATAGAGTATCTGAAGAATAAAGCTTTATGACAGGGATGATATTAATTGAAACAATCGGCAGAAAATATGTTATCAGATTTTTCATTTGTATTACTCCTTATATATCTTTCCATAAAAAAAGCTAATATAAAAAATAATTTATTTGTTAAGAGAAACCAGGTATAACATCCTGAAAAAAATAATCCCGCCTGAAGCGGGATCATTTTAATATATTATATATGCATTGCTTTTTTCAGCTAATTTAATTCATTATCATCATTTTCTTTGTAATGACTTTATTTTCATGCTGGCTTCTTATCACAAGCCTGTAAATGTAAACACCATTATTGAGCTTATTATTGTATTGATCAGCTCCGTCCCACATTACCTGGTATAATCCTGCAGCCTGTCTCTTATTTACAAGTGTTACAACATGCTGGCCTACTATGTTATATACAGATAATTGTACATATGCCTCATCCGGTATCATGTAGTCTATATATGTTAAGTCTGAGAACGGATTCGGATAATTCTGGCTTAGAGTAAAGTTTTCAGCAACCATGAATTCCTCTACAGTGACAGGTTCAATAAACAGATCATCAGCTCCCGGAGAACCGCCAATGGCATAAGATGCACGCCAGTCAAACGGGTTATTTTGATCGTTTACAGGATTTAGTTCGACAGGTACCAGAGAGTTTCCAAAGCCATCGGGTGTAGATGGCCAGCCATTACCGTCCTCATAAATAATTGAGCAAAGTGTGTCATTTGTACTACTTGCCAAAAGAATCCATTCGCCGCCGTTAGCAAGTTGACCATTATATTCATCAAAAGGCAAAAAGCCGTATCGGGAATAGAAGTAATTGCTGTTAGATGCAAGAACAATAAAATCCTGAGGTCCTAGCTCCGTCTCGGGAGGAAATTCATATACAATACCCTGAACAAATTGTATGCCCCCCAGATCTAAAGTTGAGGTTCCTGTATTTTTAATTTCTATAAATTCAAATTCACCGTTGTCAACTATATCCTGACCAAGGGGATGATAGTGAATCTCAGTGATTTTAATATCATAAAAATCCGCAGGAATAATGAAGAACCTGTCCGTTAAAGCGCTCCACTCACCATTATAGAAAGTACGGGCCTTAAAATGACTGGATTCATTTATAGTAATTGGCTGGGAATAAAGTTTTGCACCAGGAGAACTATTTCCTGAAGAAGGTTGATCGCTGGCTTTAAGTTCTGCAGTTATCAGAAAATCAGAACTTGTTGTGTTTAGATTTAATCCCTGTATAGCAAGAAAGTTTTCACCTTCTGACAAATAGCTTAAATATTCAGAAATATAAAATGTTTCTGCATACTGTGCTTCGTGACCGGTGGAAGCAACTGAGTTCCATTGTAATGCAGCGGGAGCATTTACCTCCGCAACCTTATTCCCGTTTAAATAAGCCACAAAACCATCATCGTATCTGACGCTTAACATCAAAGTGCTGAATGAAGACAGGTCATCCGCACTAACATTAAAAGGAATGCGTATATAGCAGGAATTATTGGGATTAGTCCCACTGCTATGCATATCATTACTAACATCCAGAGTAATATAGCTAGTATAACCAGTATTTATATCATAACCGATGCCGCCTGGTGACCCCGAACATAATTGCCAGTCCGAATCGTTATAATCAATATCGGTACGCCAGCTATTGCCAATATCTGATTTCGGGACCCTGACCCTTTTACTGGCATTTTCTGCAATTAATACCGTTTCGTTGTATCCCTGTGAAGATTGCCAGACAACAGGATCGGTACCGTCTGTTGTGTAATAGATAGTGCCTTGCTGTGAAGTCATGGAGAGAATATCACCTGTTGATATGGTGTTCTGGGTGACAGGGTTATCGTTAATAAGGAATCCGGGCGCACTGACACTCGGAAAAAGACTGGCAGATCTTAACTGGTTAAGGAAGGTACTGGTGCGGTTAGGAAAATAATCATCAAGCATATAATCCTGCTGTACAAGCCAGTGTGATTCTTTTGTATACAGCTCAAAAGGTCCATTTTGCCATGGGTGAACATCGCGGCGATAGTCGCCCCATCGTGCCGATTCAGCATTAACTGCCTTATCAATCTGGTCTCTTCTCTCTATCCACTGGCCGGCAGCTGATTGCGGGGTAAGAAGTCCGTTATTAAAGCAATATTTCTGAACGCGATCGGCAAACAGACGGCAGAAATCTTCATTTTGCCGTAATTGCTGAAAAACACGACTTGGACAATTTTCATTGTTTTCATTGAGAACATTTTCAGATACACTTTTAAGAATATGTTCTGCATCCCACATAAAAAATTTGAATCCTTTGCCTGGGTTAACTCGGTTTCGCATGGCAGCCCAGTTATGATGGTCCCAGTCAGTATTTCCCCCGTAGAAATTTATAAGCATATAATCAATAAGGTTTACAACATCAACATAGCTTTCAATTTCAGGATTTAGTGTGCCATTGGGATCATTACCCTGAATGCGCTGGTAGTCCTCATTACTTTCCAGTCCGGCGTTAGCAGTGGCCATCATGGTATTCCAGGCTGTAATATTGCCGTCCACTACCTCGGCATAATCTTTAATAACATCAAAATCTTCCTTATTCCCTTCTATATAGGATGCTGCGAAGTCTGCATCCATTCTTTCTGCCGAAGCATATACTCCCCAGTAAATACCGTTTAAATACAGATGCACATATTTAACATGACTTGAGGGGTGTCCCATGGCCCTCTGGGTATCTTTACCCCATGTATCTCTAAGATACTGAGCCCTGTTACGTTCATCGCTGGTCCAATGAAGCCAAGTATTTCCAAATCCGGCTCTCAGGGTAATGGAATTAAAACTCGATGGTGCGTTATCACCATAAAAAGGGTAATTCAATCTTGCAGGCCCGTATTCATCTTTAAACACGAAACGAAATGAGTGCTTGGGGCATTTTTCGGGCCGGCGTGAATGCCCTCCATGTAGAATGACTCCGCAGTTTACCTGTAAGGAAACAGAATCGCTGGCATCAAAAAACTCAAAAGAAACCGGCCTTTCCCATCCAAAGCCAACCCCGTTCGTCGTATTGCTGAGTGGAGGGCCAGTATAAATATAGATGCCCCCTATATCCGGGTCTTCTGTATGCGAAAACAAGAATCCCTTATCAGTTACAAGCGATATTGTTGGTATATCTAATAATGCCTCTTTTACAGAATTTGCAAAACCGGCGTCAGCCATCAGTTCAGGATCCATTTCATAGTCAGCAATAGCAGTTCCGGTTATGGCAACATAAGCTCCCCACAGGTCAGGGTAACCTATGGGATCGTTTGGCTGATGGATCACATCATCCAAAAACAAATATGTTTGCGTTGTAACTTTACTCTGAGGTTCATCATCAAGATAAATGACAGCACTTACTACCGTGGTTGTTGCAATGTTTATGGGCGATGTGTATAATGTTCCGTTGCCCATATCAGGAGTACTGCCATCTGTTGTATAATATATTTCAACATTTTCAGTGCTGGAAGAAATTTCTAAATCAAAAGGAGCTTCATAAAAACCATGTTTCTGACTAAATACCGGAGAAGGTAATAGTTTTGCACCTGACTGATCATTTTCTGCACCTGGAGTTGGAACTGTAAAACCTACATAAGTATCTTCAAAATATCCATAGGATACATCAGGTTGCTGTTCAGGAAACATAGGATCAAATTCAGTAACAGCCATGCCGTCAGAATCAAATAATGCAAGGTATTCACCTGATCCGCTTAGTCTGAAATTAGTATGGAGCTCATAACCCGGGTTATCTCTGTCTTTGCCTGAAGCAAATACTATGAGGTAACCATAGGCTTCAAGTGCAACTTCCGGAAAAATCCATTTTTGAGGCATGCTTTTATCGTCAGTCAGTGACCATTCTGCCAGGCTGACAGCCCCGGATGTCGTATTATATATTTCTATCCAGTCGGAATATTCTGAGTCTTCATCTGTCAGTGTTGTTTCGTTTAAAGCCATAAATTCATTAATACGGACTGTTCCGGACTGTGCCCTGCTTATTTCTGTAAATGACGAAAATAAAATCAAAAACACGACTATTCCTAAAATAACTCTTCTTGCAAACTTTTTCATTATTCCTGTAATTCGTTTTACTTGTTCTGTTGTTTTTTTAATATATTATATAACCTATGTATGCAAACTTCTTTTAATAATCAGACTATCTTTAAATCTCAACCGTTTAAAGATAGTCTATTTTTTTTTAATCAGCATTTCTATCTTTCCTAATGATAACATACTTCCCCGATAAAACTGAAATATATTCCGTTATATAAAATACTTTGTTTTATATACGTAAATAAACAGGGCAGGATACAAATTTTATGTAAAGACTGGATTAAAATTTAGTTTCTCCTGTTTTTACTCTTTGATATATTATAATATATAGATTATACTATTTCAGTATTCCTATTTTTACTCCTCCTGCAGGTAGAACGCCCGAGAAGTCTATATTATCCCACTTTTTATATTTTGTAAATTCTGTTTCGTTATCATATATGCATAATCTCAAGACACCACCAATATAAATATCAAGCGACAGTGTTTTAATAAAACTTATTTGAGTGCCAATTATAACACCGCCTGCAAATACATTCAGCTTTTGTGTTATTTCCCGGGTAACATATTCATACTCAACAAATTTTAATTCGGTTCCATTTATCCATAACCGGCGATACATTAAGCTCGGAGCAGCATATAACCCAATAGGTGCCCGGTGGCTTGGATTCACTGATGCAAGCAGATAGTTTTTCCATTGTATAATAGAACCGAAGCCATAAATGTTTTTGCTGGTATACGGATCATAAGTATTTGTCGCATCGTTATAATAGCTCAGGGACTGGTTTAATATATATCTTTTGGAAATGCCCTCATCGGTTGCATATGTTGCCAGCGCGGATATATCCACTGAATTTCCGGGATTTATCATTTTTTCCCAGGATAGCTGAAACGTACCTTCAAATATTCGCACAGGATTCAATGATATTACTGACTTAAACAGTTTTGGCCTTACGGTATCATAACGAATAGAAACAATTCCGGTAGTTTTTGAATCGTTAATATTTTTTTTCTGCCTCTTAAGCATAGAATCAAGAAGTGAAAACTTGTCATTAAAATTTTCAGGATCAAAGTCAAGCATTACAATCTTTGAATCCAGTTGCCGGAATCCATTATCAAGTTCTGCAAGTTTTATATCCAGTTCCTCAGGTTTGCGTTCCCATATTTCAATCTTTGAATCAAGAAGTTCCAGCTTTGAATCAATAAGCTGCATTTTTAAATCCAGCAATCTCATTTTATTATCAATGGAATCCTGTGAATTCGTATGTATACAGTTTATTATTAAAGCTATAATTAAAATCAGTGAAATTTTTAAGGCTGTGTTTTTCATTTTTAATTAATTTTAGGTTAATATTTTATTTGTGGATTACATATGGTTAAGATGAATATTACCCTGACAGGGTTGCTTAAAAATTTCACTGATTTTGATTATTCCTGTGACAGTGAATTTAAAATGCTTGATATTCAAAAAAGTAATAACAGGGACATCAATAATCAATTTATATCTTTTTCGCCGAATCATTATAGAGGATATAAAATAGACCTGTACAAAACATATAAAGAGAATGTACCGGGATTTCCAGATTTCCCCGATGAATTAGTTGATTTGGAAATAGAACATCTGTTATCAATAGAATGTGAAAAAAATCAGTAAAGAATTTCTTTAGCTTTTTCCAGATCCATTAAAAATATTCCATAGCCAACCCCTGCAAGGTCAGTCTGGCGTGCCATCTGAAAAGCCATAAATTTTCCGTCATCACTCACAACAGGATTTGAACTTTTATACCCCTTGTAGTCACTGAAAAAAACTACACGCTTTAATTCTCCGCTTCCATCCAGCTTTAATTTATAAATATCTATCCCTCCGGTTTCCCTGTCACATTCAACCAGCGTATATTTGCCGTCAGGGAAAATACCTTCAGGTTCATCATACTGATTATCGGCATTTGACATGTTCGTTATGACTCCGGTTTCCAGATTAAGTGTCATTACTTCGGTTCCCATATAACCATATGCTGAAAACGTAATGGCAGTTTCATCAGGCGGAATAAAATTCTGAACTTCTATATCTTTGAATTCAGTTTTCATATTATCCAGAATAATTTTTTTATTTGTTAGCTCTGGCTTTCCGTTTTTATATACAATATCTGCCAGATAAAAAAGATACTGTCCTTTCTCAAGACTGTCAGGATACTGAGTGTGTGCAACGGTCCATGCAATTTTCATATTTTTGCGTGATACTGCAGGACCTTCAGAACATTTAGTTCCTAACCTTACAGGAGGCATCTTATAACTCTTATCCAACAGCCAGAGTTCTGCTTTTATCTGCCTGTTTACGTGGGGATTCTCAGCATCAAAACTCATGCATCCTGAAAGCAGAATATCACCATTGGGCAGGTACAGGGCCCTTGTAAAACCACCATGATAAAAATGACCTGTAATCAATGATAACTTATTGGTTGCAAGTTCAATTTCATAAACATCACCGTATGTTTTTTCTACAAATAAAATTTTCTTTCCATCATGTGAGAAGTCAGCCCGTTCACCAAACTGTGTTATCCGCTTAATATAGGGTGGTAAATTATCTTCCGGACTACCGGACCTGGTTTGCGCATTAACCTGAACAATAATAATGCTTATTGCCAGAATATTGAAAATAGTCTTATTCATAATACCCGGTCTTAAGATCAGTTAATAATCTGGAATAAATTGATAAGCCTTACCCAAAGGCAAAATATATCAACTGGTTATCCGCCCCTGGCTAAAGCTTTTGGAAATAACAAAAAAACTTATAAGAGCTTTATAATCAATTATAAGATTATTATTTTATGATAACCTTAATATATTCTGTGTTATCTTCAATCTGAAGTTTTACAAAATATACCCCTGCTTCATATTTATCAGCATTAAAGGTTACAAAGTTTTTTCCGGGAGCTGTTTGTTTATCAAGCAAAACTTCTAATTTCCGGCCTGTTACATTATATAATGTGACAATCGCATATGAAACATTTTCAGCATTGAAACTTATGGTTACTAAACCGGATGAGGGATTTGGAAACGCAGACAGCTGGTATTGATCTTCATAAATGTCCTTGTTGCCGGATATTACTCCTAATCCTTTATACGCCCAGTCACAACCTCTTTTAAGTATTTCGAAAAGCCCATCTGTCATATAATGACCGGTATTTTCAGAGCCGTTCATTCCCCATTGATTTAATCCCCACCAGAACATCCTGTTTGGGAAACTGGCCGAAGAGTCTATTGCAACCATGCCCCAATAATCATCCTCATTAGCAAGGGCCAGGCTTTTACCCAGCTTTGCAGTGTAGGTTACATTTACCTCCTTTATGGCTCTTAGCTTAATCGATGGAAGATCATCCCCGCTATAAGTTGACCATTCTATTTGTTCATCCATGTCGTATATTTCAGTGATGTAATGGGAATTGTCAAATATTACAAAGGTTAACTCATCTGCAGTGCCGGTTGTGCTTTCTTTATAATCGTCTGTGCTGGAACTGATCCAGGCCCAGCGATCCGCGTTAGGTGCCCACCCTTCAAGACATACACAGGGAACAGGATAATTGTGGGTCGCACCAAATCCCATAATATTACCGGAACCTACAGTTTCATTAATGAATACTCCAAGATAATTACTCCAGGTAGGAACTGCACCGGAAAAAACGTCGTCATCCATGTATTCAACAGTATAACCCCAGTCAGTAAGATTATCAATAAAATCCTGGTCAGAGGCATATTCACCCGATGTAGCGCCAGCTCCAATAAGTAAAACTGATTTTTGTCCGTATGCCGATGGGGCTTGTAAAGCCAACATAGCAACAGACAATAAATAACAAAAGTAAATCTTTTTCATAGTTCAATAATTTTAAGTTAGTTAATAATAAAGATATACATTTTTTTATAAATCTTGTTTTACCCGGGACAGATAAAAATATTTTAATACAGTCAAACCGGATAATTAAGCAAATAGCTTGTATGATTTTAATATATGAAGTATAATTGCTGAAATAAACAAATAAAATTCGGGTATGACTATTTAAATACCGGAGCTTTTCGCTTAGTTTTATCGGTTTATATACAAGTTACAAGACGTTAATAAAAATAACACAAAGTGAAAAAAAATATATTGGCCTTATTAGTGATCTTATCAAGTATTTTTGGATTACAGGCACAGAAACTTCCATTATTAAGAGTAAGTGAAGATAAACATTACATTGTTACGGAAAATAATGAGCCATTCTTCTGGTTAGGAGGAACTGCGTGGGAAATGTTACACAGACTTGATAGAGAAGAAACAATGATATACTTAAAAGATCGGGCAGGAAAAGGTTTTACAGTTATACAAACAGTTGTATTGGCTGAGCTTGATGGATTAAATACCCCCAATGCATATGGTCACTTGCCATTAATCAATAATGATCCAACAAACTTAAATGAGGAGTATTTTAAGCATGTGGACTATGTAATTCAACAAGCTCAGAATTTAGGTTTGTATATCGGTTTATTACCGACATGGGGTGATAAATTCAATAAGAAATGGGGAGTAGGACCTGAAATTTTCACTACTGAAAATGCTGAAATATATGGTGAGTTATTAGCCAGACGATATCTGGGTCAAAACAATATTATCTGGATTCTGGGAGGCGATCGACTACCTGAAAATGATAACCAGTCTGATATAGTTCGGGCAATGGCAAAGGGAATAAGAAATGTTGATACTTTACATTTAATTACATATCATCCATGGGGCGGAAAAAGAGCTACTGAAGTATTTAACGAAGAATGGCTTGATCTTGATATGTTTCAAAGCGGTCATACCAGACTGGCAAAAGAGTATGAATATGTTCAGGCAGCAAGAAGAGTAGTACCACCCAGGCCAGTGATCAATGGAGAGCCCAGGTATGAAAATATACCTGACAGATTCTGGGAAGAAGGTATACATGACTGGCTGGACGATTCGGATGTCAGAACATCCGCATACTGGAGCATCCTTGCGGGAGCGGCAGGTTATACTTATGGGTGTAATGATATCTGGCAAATGTACAGTATTCACAGGGAACCTGTTATCCAGGCACGTACCGGCTGGGCAGAAGCGATTCATCTTCCCGGTTCTATACATGTACAGTATATGAAGGAATTACTTATTTCATTTCCATGGCAAAAAATGATTAACGACCAGTCCATTATTTTAAACGAAAATCCTGAAGATTCTAATTACATTGTATGTGCAACAGGAAGAAATAAAGACTTTATAATTTTATATACACCAGCGGGTAAGCCCATTAAACCGGATATATCCAAAATGAATGCTCAAAAAGCAAAAGCATTCTGGTACAATCCCAGATCCGGGAAATCAGTAAAAATTGGTGAATATTCAGTGACAGATACACCTGAGTTTAAACCCTGGTCAACCGGAAGAGGAAGTGATTTCATTCTGGTAATTCTGGATATAAATTCTAAATATAGGCTGCCAGAATAAAGAATTCCAGTTTGATAACATTTACTCATCCCGATAAGCCGGGATTTACCAAGTTGCAAAATGTATTATTCCACAATAAGTGTATCAATAAGTACATCAATGGAATTTTTCCCGACCATAATTTCAAATTCACCTGGTTGCACCTCTCTTTTCATATCCATTCCAAAAGCTTCCAGCTTTTCCTTCGTAATTAAAAATTTAACAGTTTCTGTTTTACCCTGTTCAATTGTGATTCGTTTAAAATCTTTTAATTCTTTTATGGGCCGGGTTGGTAAACTTACCAGATCATGAATATACAGTTGTACAATTTCATCACCTTTAACCGTACCGGAGTTTGTAACATCGATTGAAACTTCTGCTGTTCCGTCAACGGGTATTTTTTCCGGTGAGATTTTCAAATTCGAATAGTCGTATGTTGTATAGCTAAGTCCAAAACCAAACGGGTATAAAGGAGTTGATTCGGCCAGCACATATTCCCTTAAGCCCGATGGCTTTTTATTGTAAAAACAGGGCAATTGGCCCACCGATCGTGGAAAGGTTACTGTAAGTTTCCCGCTGGGATTAACTTTGCCAAAAAGCACATCAGCAACAGCATGACCAGTTTCCTGTCCGAGATACCAGCATTCAATAATAACAGGAGCTTCTTCATTTAAATAATTAATAGTTAATGGCCGTCCGTTAATCAATAAAATTACTACAGGTTTCCCGGTTTGTAATATGGCTTTTGCCAGTTCGTTTTGGAGCCCGGCCAGATCAAGATTATCTCGGTCCCCTAAATGATTTTCACTCCAGGCTTCACGGTTAATTAGTTCATTTTCACCTATTGCCAATACAACCGCATCACTTTGTTTTGCTATATTAACCGCCTGGTTTATTGATTTTTTGTCATTTTCAGGATCATTTAAAACGGGATTTTCATTCAGACGCCAGTGACACTCTTTATTGATGGTAATTTTACATCCCTCGGCATATAATACCCTGAATTTATTTTTGGCATATTGTTTAATTCCTTCCATTATATCAACACCATACATAGGAACCGGGGAATATCCTCCGAGATGAATACCTTTTGCATTCGGACCGATCACAGCCAGTGTTTTAATTTTATTTGAATCCAGCGGTAGAATGTTATTTTCATTTTTAAGCAATACCATAGCTTCGTGAGCAGCTTTCAAAGCCAGTTGCTTATGTTCTTTACTATTGGCAATGCTGTCAAATAAACTTTCACTGATGTATGGACGATCAAACATTCCGCATTTAAATTTCACCCGTAATACATTTTTAACGGCCCGATCAATATATTTTTCCTGAACATTCCCTTTTTTCACCTGGTCGATCAAAGCAGAAAAACAACCCCTGCTGGCCAGATCGTAATCAATTCCATTGATTATTGAAATTACTCCGGATTCTGCAGAGTCAGATGCAGCTAAATGGTTACGGTATGTAACATCAAGCCCTCCGCCATCGCTCATTACATAACCATCAAATCCCCATTCATTTCTTAAAATATCTATTAAAAGTTTACTGTTTACATGATTTGGAATCCCGTCCCATTCATTATATGAAGCCATGATTGATTGTGCATTCGCACGTTCAACAGCCATTTCAAAAGGGTAGAGGTGAAGTGATCTGAATTCTCTTTCAGAACAATTCACAGGTGAAATATTTCTGCCTCCTTCACTTTGTCCGTGTCCTGCAAAATGTTTCAGTGTAACAGCCACATGATCTTTTTGAATATTTTTTCCTCTTCCCTGAAAACCGTTAACTGCTGCCATTGCCATCCGTGATACCAGGTAAGGGTCTTCACTATAACACTCCTCGGTTCTTCCCCATCTGGGATCACGCGCCAGGTCAAGGACAGGAGACAGTACCTGCCATGCTCCTGATGCATGCGCTTCAGCAGCAGACACATTAAATATTTGTTCTGTAAGAACGGTATCCCATGTGCAGCCCAACGCAATTGCCTGGGGAAAGCTGGTTGCTCCGCTTACCATAGCCCCGTGTAATCCTTCGGCAAACATTAGCGATGGTATTCCCAGTCGTGTACTGTCAATTAAATACTGCTGAAAGTTGTTAATTCGCCTGATCTTTCTTTTAAATGTCTTAAAATCGATGAATTCAAATGAAAAGAAGGCACCCACCCCATGTTTTATGTTATCCATACCGCCAGTCACGATAAACTCGTCATTTTCATTAAAGAATCTTATACCGGTGTCTCTGGGAAACCAGGAATATAATTGTCCGACTTTTTCTTCCAATGTCATACGCTTAACCAGATCCTCAATTCTTTCCTCAACAGGTATACTTGAATTTTTGTATTTAGGAATTTCTGTCCTTTTACAGGCTGTCAGAAATAAAATTGAAATAAGAAAAATAACGTTTTTCATGGCTGGTTTTTTTGGTACAATTAATAAAAGTATTTAATATTCTTTAAATATGAAATGATTTATGTCTTTATAAGTTTGCTGTTCATGGTTCACTATATCCTTTATATTAAAGAAGTATGCAAAACTATCCCTAATGAGACAGAAGATTTATTATTTTTGAAGAAAATTCTATTAGAAATACTAAATTGTTTGAAAACTTGATCATTTAAAACAAATTTTAAAATGAAAAAACACAATTTACAAAAGCTTCTGATCAAACTGATTCTAGTTATCTCATTACTTATTCAGTATTCATGGGTCAGTCCCGTATCTGCAAAATCAGATACTGAAAAAATCCCGGACTCAGTTAGTCTTGAACTTAAAAGAGCTGAAATTTACCTGACAGCCAGGGGTACAGATTACCGGTTGACAAAACTGAACCAGCCGGAGTTCTCTGAACTGGTTCAACCTGAAGAAAATTTCCCGACAATTTTTATTGATCCTAACAAATCGTTCCAGGCCATAGTAGGATTTGGAGGTGCATTAACAGATGCGTCGGCAGAAACTTTCTTTCAGCTGCCTAAGAAAAAGCAAAATGAAATACTTGATGCTTACTTTAGTTCAAAAAATGGAATAGGATATACACTTTGCCGTGTACCAATTCATAGCTGTGATTTTTCAAGCGAAAGTTATGCATATACCGAGGTGCCTGATGATACACTGTTAGAGCATTTCAGTATAGATCATGATAAAAAGTATAAACTGCCCTTTATAAAAAAAGCTATCCAGACTGCAGGCAGAAATATAAAAATATTTGCATCTCCCTGGAGTCCGCCAGCATGGATGAAGACCAACAACAATATGCTGTTCGGGGGTAAACTTAAACCTCAGTATTTTCAGGTCTGGGCCGATTATTATGTCAGGTTCATCAGGGAATATGAAAAAGAAGGTGTTCCTGTATGGGGTTTAACTGTCCAAAACGAACCTATGGCTGTGCAAATTTGGGAATCATGTATTTTTACAGCTGAAGAAGAAAAAGACTTTCTCAAAAATTATCTGGGGCCAACCATAAAAAAATCTGAATATGCCGAAACAAAAATTATTATATGGGATCACAACAGGGGAATTATGTACCAGAGGGCTAAAGAGATTTATGATGATCCCGAAGCAGCCAAATATGTCTGGGGAACAGGATTCCACTGGTATGTCGGCAATCATTTTGAAAATGTAAAATTACATTATGAAGCTTTTCCTGACAAAAAACTACTTTTTACAGAGGGTTGTACATATCCTTTTAATTTTGACAGCATAAACAAATGGCACTGGGGCGAAACATACGGTGAGTCAATTTTGCACGATTTGAACAATGGGGTGTCAGGATGGGTTGACTGGAACGTTTTACTTAATGAAAATGGCGGGCCCAATCATGTGAATAATTTCTGTTTTGCTCCGGTAATTGGGGATATAAAAACAGGTGAAATTCATTATATGAGTTCCTATTATTATATGGGACATTTCTCAAAATTTATACGCCCCGGAGCCCGGAGAATTGTTTGTTCCTCCAATTATGACGATTTACTTGCAACCGCCTTTTTGAATACGGACAATACAATTGCACTGGTAGTGCTGAACCTGAAAAATAATGATATAAACTTCAAAACATGGATTGACAAAAAATGTATTGAGGCAAATAGTCCGCCTCACTCAATAATGACAATACTGATTAATTAGAAAAGGGTCAAGAATTAAGGAATAAGGATTAAGGGTTATTTCAGGATATCATGTTCAAGCTTTACAGATGAAGAACCTCTGAATTGTATTTCTCCCGTAAGTGCCTTCACGACTGCCTCCTGTACATATTCATCGCTGCTGTATGCATTTATCAGTACCGGAATATGTTGAAAGTAGTAGTTAAGATAATATGGATTGCTGTAAGATACAGCAATCATTTGTTCTTTTGGCAGCATATTAAAAGTCCATACGGATTCGGCTTCAATACCCTTTAAAAATGGGATACCGACCGGATCAAAATATTTATTCTCGAAACACGCAATAATTCTATCGAAGAAGGCAAGGCTGTCCATTCGCCAGTTCCAGTCAAAATATGACAGGCTGTAACGCAGAAATACATTAAAATCTTTTTCTTCCAAAAGTTTTTTAGTGTGCAGAAATATTTTTGATTTATCAATCTCACTAACATTTACCAGTAAGATATTTCTTACTTCGCTGGTATCAAGGGGTAGTGACTCATTATTTCCTCTTATGAGGGTAACGGAATTTTCTGCAATATCCCTTGCAGTTTTATCAATAAAGGCTTTATCAGCATTTGTAAGTTTATTAAAAATCAAGTGTTCATCTTCCAGCAGTCCGATTCTTTCCTTTATTGCCCAGATTCTTTCAACTGCATCATCAAGCCTTTCCATTGATATCTCATTCCTTAAAATTCTTGCTTCCAGTGTATCCATAAACGCCAGCTCAGGCCACAACATCATATCAACACCTGCCTTAAAGGAGGCAATGGAAGTTTCCAGCTCGTTCGGATAGTAACCTGTTACACCTCCCATATTAAGAGCATCGGAAATCACAACACCCTTAAAATCCATTTCCTGTTTTAATAATTTTACAATAATTTCCCCGGATAAACTCGCAGGCAGAAGACTGTTGTTTTGTTTTTCTTTTTGATAGGCAGGAAAAGTAAGATGTCCTATCATTACAGAAGGTGCACCATGATTAATAAGTGTTTGAAACACCCTGCCGAATGTTCGCTTCCACTGTTTCCAGCCAAGTGTATTTGAAGCAGTCACCAAATGCTGGTCACGTATAGTTGAGCCATCACCGGGAAAATGTTTGATAGTGGAAATAATATTCTGGCTGTGCATACCGTCAATTTGTTTTTTCAGCAAGGGTATGGCAATTTCAGGATTATCCGATACAGCCCTTTCATTGATCAGGGAGTGTAAGGGATTCATGTTAAGGTCCGCTACCGGATGTAACAGCCAGTTAATACCGAAATCCCTTGCTTCCATAGCAATTGATTTACCGTAATTATAAGCCAGTTGTTCCGAATTTGCAGCGCCCAGAGTCATTTCTACGGGCATATGAGTATATGAAGGAAATTTTTCACCCAGTCCCCTTTCATAATCCTCCATGAAAATTAATGGGTATTTTGAGTTCTCCGAGTATTTTTTAATACTTTCCTTCATGTAATAAGCCATTGTTGAGTCTTTTGGGGCAAAGTAAAAATAATACCAGTCAGCCATGAAAAAACCACCCACAGGGTATCTCCTGAAAAAAGTATCCAGATTACCGCCTTCAAATTTTTCATAATCATAAAACTTTGATATAATAATCATGGTCTGTCCAATTTTTTCTCTTAGCGTTAATGTTTTCCAGGTAGTATCTTCAGGCATAAATCCGAAATGTACACTGCCTGAATCAGGAACAGGCGTTTTTTGTTTCTTTCCACATGAGATAGTGCACAGACTGAACACAGATAAAGACAACAACAGCCTAAGGACGTTTCTTCCTTTCATATTCCTTAATGTTACCTGGTTATATTTAAACCTTCGATTATCACAGATGGTTTTTCACCGCGGGTGTCGGCATGTTCGAGCTCCATGGTTACGGTTTGTTGTTCACCTGGCATCAGTGAGATAAAGTTATCGCTATACAGAACAGGCAGGATTAGATCTCTGCTTTTTTCCCTGACCACTTTAAGCCTTACCATAAGAGCGGGATTTTTTGTTTTGTTAGTTAGGGTGGTTGTCAGATGCCAGCGGCTGTCAACAAGTTCTGTCTTTGTTTCTGTTTCCAGGGTCACCTTTGGCAGTTTGCGCAGAGCTTTGTAATTTCCTTGTTCGAGTCCGCGCCAGTAAAAGTTTTCAGAAACTGTTTCATTGCCCTTCAAAAGTTTTAGCCTGAGAAAATACACACTTGAAAGTCCCTGAGGGTAATCTATGCCGAAGCAAGTTACTCTGCTATCTTCAGGACAATCGAGTGATATATTTTTCTCCCATTTGACTGTACCGTCCATGTTCAGCAGTTGAATACCGGCTGTCAGTCCGGAACCATTTTGTACACTATAGTTTATTACTTCTATACTGTCAGTTACAGGATTCCATTGAATATGAAGTGGCTCAGAAGCTTTTTTGCACCCGAAATATGCTGCTGTAGGCTCAAAAAAGTAGTCATATGTTTGCCAGACCATGGAAGGCCATGCAGGGTGGCTCATCCATAGAAGGAGGCCCATCCTGTTCTTTCCCTGGGCTTCAAACATTGCACGGTAGCCCTGGTAGTTTATCCACTGCGCCATGGTAAGCCAGTCCCTTACATTGTCAACAGCACCAAAACTCTCTTCCAGCATACTGATAAATGAAGAGCCGCCCTGGGCACCTTCAAGGCAAAAATCGTGTAATCCCCACATATGTCCCTGGGGCCACATCGCAGATTCCGGCATCATTTTTTGCAGGCTTTCATAGTTCACAATGTTTGGCATACCCATCTCACTATGAAGTTTCTCTGTTGCCCGTTTTTCAAAATAAAATTTTAGTGGCATGGCGCGGTAAGGGCCACCTCCGCTTACAACACCCCATGCCGAGTTGGAGATATAATGCACTCCAGGATGCATATCCGGTAATATTTTCCTTATTTTTTTATCCAATACCTCAGGCGGATTACCTTCATTCCGTCCGCAATAAAGTGCAATGGAAGGGTGGTTGCGAATTCGCATTACAAAGTCCTTTACATTATCCAGGAACATTTCGTTATTATCGGGGTCCGGTCCGTCAAAGGGATTTGCAAGCCAGAAGTCCTGCCACACCATTATACCATACCTGTCACATGCTTCAAAAAACTCATCATCGCCGGTTTGCCCTACCCAGTTTCGGATCATTGTGAAGTTCATGTCGCTGTGGTAACTAATAGCAATATCATATTCGCGCGCACGGTAGCGCAGCATTGATTCGGAAAAACCCCAGTTCCCTCCGCGACCTATAAATCGCCTGCCATTGATCCATATCTTAAGTATGTCTCCCTCTTCACTGTAGGTTAGCTCTCTTACGCCTGCCAGAAAAGACTTTGAATCCGATACCTGATTGTCACCGGTAATAAATTCAAGTTTCACCCTGTACAGATTGGGCATACCATAGCCTTTGGGCCACCATAGCTTTGGATTTTGTAGTTGTAATGACTTATGTGCAGATGGATCCAGCTTAATCTTCCTGATCTCCAATGCTTTTAATGCTACAGTCTGTTCGAATGATATATCACCAAATGTTCCATGCAGTATACCTGTTACACTCTCTTTATCGTTATTGCAAAGAGACATTTCTATGCTTATTTCTGCCGTGGTTGTGTCCGGGAGAGGCAGGTCAGTACTGACAAATGGATTTTCAATAGTTACAGGTCCGCTGGCTGTGAGGTAAACATCGTTCCATATACCTGTATTTCGCCCCCTTATAGTAGGGATCCAGTCCCAGCCCACCGATGCATGGAATGTAGGGTTATCTGCACCCAGCTCACCGCCGTTCTTATCCGGACTCACAATCGTTTGCTCTTTTACAAAACCAGGCGTTGCATTTTTTTCAATAAGAACTGCAAGGGCATTCTTTTTACCAGGAATAATAATATCTGTTACATCAAACCGTCCCCGTTTAAATGCTCCTTCAATACGGCCAAGTCTCCGGCCATTAAGAAAAACTTCTGCTTTCCAGTTTATACCGTCGAAGTTGATGTACACATGTCTGCCTTCATAGGATTCAGGTGCAATGAACTCGGTCCTGTACCAGAAGTCGGAATAAAAAAATGATTCCGAGATCATCAGCTGGTTATCTACGAAGTTAGGATCAGGTATTGCTCCGGCATTAAGGTAGCTTACAAGCACTGTAGCAGGCACAGTGGCTTCCAGCCAGTTGCTGTCATCAAATCCGCACTGTGACAGGATCTTTCCGTTACCATCAACGAGTGACTCACGCTGCAGGCGCCATCTACCCCCTGCCATATCCATTCGTCCTTCATCATCAACAGAAGGTGGAGAACAGGGTAGAGGAACCGGACCACCAGTTCCGTAAACTTCCATTTCACTGAGTATATATCCTTCGGCTGAAACTGGCCGTTCCATAAGTACACGCACATATCTTCCACTTGCCGGCTGGTCCGGTGTTAAGTAATCCTTTAATCCATGACCTGCAGGTAAAGCCGTAACATCTTTCCAGCTCACAGCATCATCCGACACCTGTACGGTGCCTGTGGCAGCACTCCTGATCCAATGAAGCACTATACTATCAAACAGGCATGATGCACCAAGATCAACATATACCCATTCTTGCTCATTACCCTCGCTCATCCATGCACTGGTAAAATGATAGGGACCGCCAATCTCAGTGCGTTTACCATTTTTAAACAGTGCAAATTCACCAATAGCCCAGCTAGTAACGTTGGGAGCATTAAGCTCAATGCGATAAAATCTGTAAGAACAGGTTGTTTCAAGACCGAAAGGAAAGCTAATTAGTCTGAGATTTGGAGGATTCCATCTTTGCAATGGCAAAGGCAGAGTGTCACCGGGAAAACCTGAATCATTCAAATATCCCAGCTCTTTCCATGATATTCCATCCTCTGAACCCGATACTCTGCAATCCCATCCTTCTGGCTCCCTGTCATCAATCCATAAAGTGCCGGATACATTTATACTGTCGACCCATATAACATTTGTGTAGTCTGCTGTTTCAACCTGTATCCAGCAGCCGGGGCCATCCAGTTTAACAATTGTGAAAGGATGACGATCCAGTATCCATTCGTTTTCGTTTTTCTTTAGTCTGCCGTGCTGGCTGGAAGAAGTTAAAACCCGGCCAGGGAGTATTGTGTCAATAATGCCATCTGTTACAAGCTGTGCTGTAAGGTTATAATTCATACTGCTTGAATGCCAGGCTGCCCTTCGCAAGGCCAGGTTGCGGTATGTACTGTCATCAATATTCATAACAGGGGAGAAATCTTCTCTCGTTTTCCCAGGGTATATACCCACGCCACGTGTATATTCCTGTGCGTTGATATCGGACATGAATATAAATCCGGGTATCAATGTCAGGATAAAAAAGATACTTAATAAGGTTAAAATGAAAATTAAGTATTTACCATGTTGTAAAAACAGGCTTTCTGTTTTATTTTTTCGCTGAATATAATTACTATTTATGTGATTCATATAGATTATATTTATTTATCAGTTAGTAAATAAAATCTTTCTGAATAAGGTTCATATGAGTTCTAATCCGGATTAATTATTATTCAACAACCAGTTTAATTGTTTCTGTAAATCTTCCTGATTCAAGCTTTAATAAATAAATTCCGGTCTCTAAACCTTCTTTTTGGAAATGTATATAATTAACACCACTCCTGTAATAATCATCAGCTAATATTTTTACTTTTTTACCTGTTAAATTATATAAACTGAGACTGGCATGGTTGCTTTCAGGTAAACAAAAGCTTATTGTTGAATTGATGGTTAAAGGATTGGGATAAATATTTAGCAATAGTGATTTCCCTGAGTTTAAATTCAGTCTGCGGTTTACATTTGTCGGAATGGTAAAGATGATAAATTCCAGAGGATCATCAAGAATTCCTGCACCGGCATAAGCTGTTACTACACTGTCAATATCTTTTGCACTGTCAGGTATATATTCATAATAATCTTTGGGATCAAAAACAGTTCCTGATTCTGTGGGAGAGCCGCTATTCTCAAAATAGTTGTTCTTATTATTAATATAGCCGGGTGGCGATTCAATACCTAAACCGCCGGTAACAGCCGGGTATTCGACATTTTTAAAGTAATTGCTTTCAACAAGGACCTGGGCTTCACAAGTGGATGCTATTCCATATGTTCCTATATCACTATAATAATTGTTAAATACATGGCATTCTCCGAATCTAACCCTCGGATGCCGCTGGTCTGTTCCCTTAAACCAGTTGTGGTGGTATGTGACCTTTAATTTACCAACATCCTGGGAGGCATTATCGTTGCTGTGCCCTAACAGGCAGGTCTTGGTATGGTTAGAAAACTTATTCCAGGAAACAGTAATGTAGTTGGCGGCCCTTTTAATATCAACAAGGCCATCATATGCATCTGAGAAATTACAGTGGTCAACCCATACATATTCGGATGTCTGAATATTTATCGCATCATCACTTGCACCTGTGAAGGAGAGGTTCCTGACTATAACATTGCTTACATCACTGATATTAAAACCAAAACCACTGATTAATGCTGATTGCCCTATACCGACAATTGTCTTGTTCCCGCTTATGCCAATCATTCCGGAACTTGTAATAGTCCCTTCTATTTTAATGATATAAGGATCATTTGCGCTGGCATAATTGGTTAACTGCGAATAATCAGATACTATTACTGTGTCTCCTCCTTTTCCGCCGGTTATTTCATAATCTACAGTAGCGAATCCTATTAAAGCAAACATGTTTAATGTATCATTTTCAGTTGCTTTTATGTCATAATTTGTTGAAAATAAATGATTATTTATTAAGGCTAACAGAGAGATGAATAAAAGTGAAATCTGAAATTTTAATTTTCCTTTCATAACAAATATTTATTAATATTAAAGAATTATTGAAAGATATTGAAAAAAAACAAAAATACTATTCAATAGGTGAAATTTCATTTAATTATGATTACATTAGGTTTTTTCATACTCCGGCATATTTGAAAAATAATGATAATGTATATTAAGAAAACAACTCTGACAATAATATTATTAATTGCCTTATTTATAAAATTAAGCGGCCAGGGATTTCTGCATACAAATGGATTACAAATCGTTAACGGAGACGGAGATACTGTTTTGCTAAGGGGAATCGGACTGGGAGGGTGGATGCTTCAGGAAGGATACATGCTTCAAACTTCTGATTTTGCAAATGCACAGCATGAAATAAGAGAAAAAATCCAAGAACTGATTGGCTCTGCAAATACGGATACCTTTTATGATGCATGGCTGGCAAACCACATAAGGAAAGCAGATATTGACTCAATGAAAGCCTGGGGTTTTAATTCCGTAAGGTTAGCCATGCACTATAATTTATTCACTTTGCCGATTCAGGAGGAGCCAGTTCCTGGTGAAAACACATGGCTTACAAAAGGTTATGAATTAACTGACAGCTTGCTTTCATGGTGTAAACAAAACGAAATATATCTGATTCTTGATTTGCATGCAGCTCCTGGCGGACAAGGCCATGAGGCTGCAATTTCGGATTATAATCCTGAATATCCTTCATTGTGGCAAAGCAAGGCAAACCGCGATAAAACAGTGGCACTCTGGAAAAAACTGGCAGAAAGATATGCTGACGAACCATGGATAGGGGGTTATGATCTGATCAATGAACCTAACTGGGAACTGACTGGCAATACATTGTTATGGCAATTATATAAGGAAATTACAGACAGTATAAGAACAGCAGATACAAATCATATAGTTATTATTGAAGGTAACTGGTTTGCAAATGATTTTGCAAATCTTTCTTCACCCTGGGATGATAATATGGTTTATAGTCCGCATAAGTACTGGAATTATAATGACATTGCCTCTATTCAGTGGATGATTGATCTGGGATATAATAACAATGTTCCTATTTGGCTGGGAGAAAGTGGTGAAAACTCAAATACATGGTTCAGAGATGCAATTTCCCTTCTAGAAAATAATAATATAGGCTGGGCCTGGTGGCCATGGAAAAAAATTAGCTCCATTTCGGGTCCTGTATCTGTTGAAATGACCGATGGCTACCAGTCTCTGCTCGATTATTGGAATGGTCAGGGTCAACAACCACCTGTTGATACTGCCAGGAAGATTTTAATGGAAATAACGGAAAAACTAAAACTGGAACATTGTATAATTCACAGAGATGTTATTGATGCCATGTTCAGGCAGATTAACTCAAATGTGACCATAGCTTTTAAAAATAATGCTATACCCGGTATTATATACTCAACAGATTATGATCTCGGGCCGAACGGAGAGGCATATTTTGACGAGGATATTGCCACATATCATAGTTCCACCGGTTCTTATACTGCCTGGAACAGTGGCTGGGCATACCGGAATGATGGTGTTGATATAGAAGCATGTGAAGATGAAGTGAACAGTAATGGCCATAATGTAGGATGGATATCTGATAATGAGTGGATGCAATATGAAGTAAACATTGCAAGTACAGCTGTTTATGATGTCAATGTAAGAGTTGCTTCGGAAACTTCCGGGGGTTTCTTTCATTTGTTGCAGGATGGTGCAGATATATGTGCTTCAGTATCTGTACCAGTTACAGGTGCCTGGCAAAACTGGCAGGATCTGACAATCCTTGATGTTGTTCTTGATAGCGGCATCCACAAACTGAAATTTTTTGCTGATAAGGGAGGTTATAATCTGAATAGCATGGAATTTTCCATTGTTGGCACAACAACTGACCTGGAAACAACTTTTATTTCCGGAAGGACACAAAACAACACAACTATAGAAATTACACTGAATAAACCGATTCAATCACCTATCCCGGAAGTACTGTCATATTTTATAGTATATGTTAATGGTAGTCCGCTTACTATCAATAAAATTTCACTTGCCCAAAACAGTTCGCGAATTATTATTATAACCATAGATGAGCAAATGGACCATAAATCTGAAATAAAGGTAACTTATACGGGCAGTCAGATATTAGCAATGGATGGTATTGTATTGTCAGCATTTACCATGAAAGATGTTTTAAATATGCTCCCGGTTATACATAATATTCCTGGCAAAATCGAGGCGGAGGATTACTTCTTTCAAAGCGGCATAAGCACAGAAACAACAACTGATATTGGAGGTGGATTGAATATTGGTTATACAGATATAGGGGATTATATGGATTATTATATAAATGTTGCCGCTGGTGGTTCTTATGTGGTTGATTACCGGATAGCTTCCCTTGAAAATAACGGACAATTAAAGTTGCAGATCATTGACAGTTCAGGCCTGATTACTACATTACATACTGCAAGTTTTAGTGTAACAGGCGGATGGCAAAACTGGGTGACAGTAAGTAAATCCGTTCTTCTGCCGGAAGGAATCTATACTCTCAGATTATTAATTACTCAACCGCAGTTTAATTTAAACTGGATGGAATTTGATTATCCTGCCTCTTCAGAGACTTTAAATAATGTGGATAGTGACATAAAGATATACCCCAATCCTGCTAAAGGTCTTTTTAATATTGAAATGAATATAATGCAAAAGCAATATGTAGAAATTAAAATATTAAATAATCTGGGAAAGGAAATAACCAGGAAAGAATTAAAAAACTATTCAGGCTTTTATATAACCAGTTTTGATTTAAGCGAGCATCCTGCCGGTATGTATTATCTGCAAATATCAATTGATGAAAGGAAGATTATTAAAAAGATAATAATTGAATAAACTGATAAAAAACGGAAAGGCAAATCATAGCTTTTTAGTACATTTACATTTAACATAAGAATCAGACTAAAGCTTGTTTTCAATTTAATTTATCAGACCTGGCAGAGAAAAACTTCATTATGAATAATAATATAGGAAAATGTGGGTGTGATTGTCCGCATTGTCCTACATATAAGGATAATATAAAGACTATCAAAGAAAGGATTAAGTGTAGTGCCGGCTGGAGTAAATATTTAAATATTAAATTAAGCCCTGAAAAACTGCGGACTTGTGATGGATGTTCCCTGCCGGATTCAGACAGAAAAATATATTATCTGAATTGTAGTGTCCGTAAATGCTGCATGGAAAATGATATTAGGAACTGTGCATACTGTACTTTATATCCCTGTGATGAGTTAAAGCATGTCCACAGTATTGTAAATATTCAGACAAAGGAGGAGTTAACTGACAATACCGGAAAATCAATAACAAATGACGATTACATGATTTTTGTTGAGCCTTATGCAGGAATAAAACACCTTAATGAGATCAGAAATAATATTCAGAAATCAGAAATAAAAGATTATAAAAAATATTCAGTAAAGATAAAATTTGCAGGTTTTCCACAGAGAATAAACAATAACAATGAGATTAACTCATTTAATAGGATTTATTCATTTTTAACTTCCATCGGGGTACTACCAGGTGGTTTGAGAAATGAAGGATGGAAAATAATAATTTCATTTGGCAGTGATGTAGCTGATCTAAATGCTTTGGGGACTTTAAAAAAATACGTGACTGGATTAAACGATAAATATCAGAAGAAAGCATATACATATTTTAACAAGGCAGATTTAAATCCTGTGATTGCATGAAAATTACATTATATTATAAACTATAATTATTAATTATACGCTGTATGAAAAAAATTATTTTGTTAATTCCTCTTATCATTTGTACTTATGTGCAAGCACAAAAGTTCGGAAGTCTGGCTTTAACTCCGCCTATGGGCTGGAACAGCTGGAATACTTTCAAATGTGATGTCAGCGCGCAGCTGGTAAAAGATATGGTTGATGCCTGTGTTACAGACGGATATAAGGATGCAGGATATCAATATGTTAATATTGATGATTGCTGGATGTCAATGGAAAGAGACAGCCTTGGCAATCTCACTGCTGATCCTGAAAAATTTCCTAATGGTATCAAAGCCCTGGCAGATTATATTCACTCAAAGGGATTGAAACTTGGTATATACGGTTGTGCTGGTAACAAAACATGTGCCGGATACCCGGGTAACAGGGGGCACGAATACCAGGATGCACTTACTTATGCCTCGTGGGGGATTGACTATCTGAAATACGACTGGTGCAATACAGATGGTCTGAATGCCGTAGGTGCTTATACTACTATGCGGGATGCCTTATATGCAGCAAAAAGACCGGTTATATTCAGCTTATGTGAATGGGGAAACAACCAGCCATGGGAATGGGGAAAAGATGTAGGACATTTGTGGCGTATAAGCGGTGATATAGATGTGTGCTTTGATTGTGAGGTTGATCACGGAACCTGGTCATCCTGGGGTGTCATGAGAATTGTTTATATGCACAAGGGAATACGCGGCTATGCAGGACCGGGTCACTGGAATGATTTTGATATGATGGAAGTTGGAAACGGGATGACTGTTAATGAAGACCGGTCGCATTTTTCATTGTGGTGTATGCTCGCTTCACCTCTTATAATGGGGCATGATTTAAGGAAGGCAACAAAGGAAACTATCGAAATTCTTACAAATAAGGAAGTAATAGCTGTTAACCAGGACTCTCTCGGTATACAGGGATTTAAGTATTCAGATAAAGACAGTATTGAGATATGGGTTAAGCCACTTAACAAAGGCGACTGGGCAATTTGCATTTTAAACAGGAATAATAATGAATTTAAATTTGAATTTAACTGGAATGAGCATCATATTATTGATAGCATATCAGGCAGGGAAATAAAATTTGATAAGGACAGTTACAAAATCAGAGATTTATGGTTAAAAAAGGATATGGGTAGTACAAAAAAAGTACTGAAAGCTGAAATTCCCAGTCATGACGTGCTCATGCTCAAATTGATGAAAGAGTAGTGAGATACCTCAGTTAAGCGTAATAATACCACATAGTATATGGTTTCATAATAATTAATTATACCTGATCATTCTATGGAAGTCAGATTTGATAATATTAAAAACAGTGACCTTGAAGTAACAAAAGATATTTACAACTATTATGTACTTAATACAACTGTTACTTTTCATATAAATCCAATCGATATAGATGAACTTAAAAGAAACATTTATATTAATCATCCAAAATACAAGTCAGTTCTCATAAAATCTGATGAAGACGTCTGTGGTTACGGGTATTTAACGCAGTACAAAAACAGGGAAGCATATATGCGTACTGCAGAAATTGGTATTTATCTGAAACCTGAATATACTGGCAAAGGGATAGGAGCGAGGGCTGTTGCATTTTTGGAGGAAAAGGCCAGGGTGTGTGGAATAAAAGTAATACTTGCAATTATTAGCGGCGATAATCTAAGCAGCATAAATTTCTTCGAGAATCTGAACTATAAAAAATGTGCACATTTTAAGAGGGTTGGAGAGAAATTCGGTAAGATACTCGATGTTGTAGCATATCAAAAGGAAATCGTATAAAAAAAATTATTTACCGCAATATTTCGTTTTTCCAGATAAAGAAAATAATTTGCCTGCCGGTAAAAGTTAAACGCAACCAAATTCCCCGCCGTTTCATCTATCAAATACAAATTAATATTTGTACGGTTATTAATATTGATATGACAGATATTAATATTAATAACTGGTTTGAATTAATAATTTATAAACCTAATGTTATGAAACTCACAGTCCATACTCAAAAAACGTTACTAAAATTCTTAATAATTGTAACACAAATTGTTGTCTTACTAATACCCGGCATTGTTCTTGGAGAGGATGCCGATGATGAAAAAACCCTTTCACCATATTTTTTCGTTCAGAGTGAGGACACAACGGTTGACCAGCTTCCATTAAAATCGACATCAGCAGAAGTAAACATTTGCGGAATTATTGCTGAAGTTAAGGTAAAACAAATGTACTGCAATGAGGGCTCCAGTGTACTGGAAGCAATATATGTATTTCCAGCTTCAACAAAAGCTGCAGTTAATTATATGCAGATGAACATAGGTAACAGGATACTGATAGCAAAAATTGCAAAAAAAGAAGAAGCCAGGGAAGAATATGAGCAGGCTAAGGAAGAAGGGAAAACGGCTACATTGCTGGAACAGGACAGGCCAAATGTGTTCCAGATGAACGTGGCAAATATTTTACCTGGTGACACTATTTTGGTTGAAATGCACTATACAGAACTTATTGTACCGAACGGGGGCATTTATGAATTTGTGTATCCCACTGTTGTCGGCCCAAGGTATGTAAGTCCCTCTCAGGAGGGTGAAGGTTGGACAGAAACTCCTTACCAGCATGAGGGTGAAGAACCTTTTTACAAATTTGATATTGGCATTCGTATTAATGCAGGAATGACTATAAAAGAGGTAGAGTGCCCGTCGCACAGGTCATTAAATATCAATTTTGTTTCAAATAATATGGCCCTTTGTGATTTACCTGATTCAGCAAGTTCAGAAGGTAACAAAGACTTTATATTACAATACAGGTTGTCCGGGTATGAAATTGAATCGGGAATGTTGCTATACGAGGGGGAAGATGAGAATTTTTTTCTGGCTATGGTTCAGCCACCTAAAGAGCCTCGCGATGACCAGATTCCTCCGCGCGAATACGTATTAATTATGGATGTTTCGGGTTCAATGAGAGGATTCCCGATTAACGTTTCCAAAACTCTTCTTGTAGACTTGTTAAGTAACCTGGATGCTGTTGACAGGTTTAATATCTTATTTTTTGCCGGAGGCTCCCAGCTTCTTTCTGAGGCTTCACTTCCGGCAACTCTTGAAAATATTGATAATGCCATTCACATGATTGAAGATAGGGAGGGTGGTGGCGGCACTGAGTTGCTTCCTGCCTTGGAACGTGCTTTGGCACTTGAAGGAACTGAAGATTATTCCCGTACCTTTGTCATAGCCACAGACGGATATGTCTCAGTCGAAAAAGAAGCTTTCGATCTTATACGTAATAATTTATCGAATGCAAACTTCTTTCCTTTTGGAATAGGTAAGTCAGTTAACCGGTACATTATTGAAGGAATGGCACATGTAGGAATGAGTGAACCCTTGATTGTTACTGATGAGACTGAAGCCCCTGAGAAGGCTGATCAGTTTCGCCAGTATATAGAAAATCCGGTTCTAACAAATATAGATGTTGTATATAAAGACTTTGAAGTTTATGATGTTGAACCTTTAACCGTGCCTGACGTGCTGGCTGAACGGCCGGTTTTAATATTCGGTAAATGGAAAGGAGAACCTTCAGGTGAGATCCAGCTTACAGGTAAGAGCGGAAATAATCTTTATACTGCTGATCTTAATGTGGGTGATTATAAATCTTCAGAATCCAATACTGCTCTCAGATATCTGTGGGCCCGGCACCGGATTCAGATACTGGACGATTACGGATCGGTTCAGAATTATTGGGACCAGGACAGCAGCCTTATTAAGGAAATTACGGCATTGGGACTGAAATATAACCTGCTTACAAAATATACATCATTTATTGCTGTCGATTCTATAGTACGCAATGATGGCGGTGAAATAGAGACTGTGAAACAACCGTTGCCACTGCCTGAAGGAGTGAGTGACTATGCAGTGGGGGACTGGGCCGGCGGAGTCACTTCCTATAGTTCAGATTTTTCGACCCGAACAGAAGAATCTTTAGGAAAAACAATGAATATTGTTGTACCTGACAGTATTTCGTTCATTAAAATGAATTTTCCTAATCCCTTTACTGACATAACTTATTTAGAATTATATATAAGTGACATTGATGCTGACCTTCATAAGCAGCTTGAAGTTTTTGATTGTTTTGGCAAGCTGATTACAGTTATTGATCTTAACATTTATGGTAAAGGATGGCATAATGTTGAGCTTGTTCTGGAACAAAACAATATAGAATTAGCACCAGGAATTTATAATATTCGTCTCAAACTGGGAAGACATTATGGTAATTACCTTAGGATAACTAAATTATAACTGCAATAATCATTTGACACATTAAAAATATCTGCCATAGCGAGGATTAGGGTATGCATGGGGCGGGTGAATTTACACCCGCTTTTTTAAATTTAGTCAGAATCAATTCAATATTATTTAATACTTCCTATATTTGTTTTTAATTATTTCCAGGTTTAGATTTATTTAAAAAAGGAGGTGTTAAATGAAATCAATTATTTTATCTCTTAGTTTCTGCTTACTTACATTCATTTTTTACGGATGTAAAAGCGAACCTGAAAATGTTATGGGTGTAGTTCTGGTTGATGATTTGCAGGATCCCGATGTCATGTATCCACCAGAAATTGTTGCATTTATGGATAGTGTAATGATGGATGTTGTTACTGACGTTTCTAATGAAAAACTGGTAAGGCTTGGATTCTATAAAAAAAATCATGAAGCTAGCTTCAAAAGAATTAAAGAATTGTATCCCGATACCGTTTCACAGATAGGGTGGAATGAATCATTGTCTGCTTATTTTAAATGGATTAATGAACGCCTCACAGAATCTCTTAAACAACTGAAGGTCCCTGTTGCTGCAATTAATTCAGATATGGAACCTACAAAAAGTTGAGGCATGGATGAAATATGTCCCTTCATTCCAGGCAAAAATAATGACCGACGTTGGCCACCTGGTATTCTGGGATAATCCCGAGGAGTTTAACCGTTTGCTGGAGGAAACAATTCAGGAGTTTATAGAAAAAACAAAATCAGAATAAAATTTAGGCATTAATCTGATTTTTATTTAATGTTTTTAAAAACCATAAGTGGCTTCCTGGCTATATGAGGCAGGTGGTATATTAGTGTAAAAATACAATGAAAAAAATAAATATACTTTTCTGTTTATTTGTTATTCTTCTGGCAGATTGTGACAGAAAAACAGTTACAGAGCTAACAGTATTTTCTCCTGATAAAAAGGTCAATCTGACTTTTAAACTGGATGAAACAAGACCCTGTTATCTGATAAATGTAGAGGATAAACCGGTAATATTAACCTCAGCTCTCGGATTTAAACTTAAATACAGGGATCCTCTGGACAGTAATTTTGTAATAAAGGATTATGAAGAAGCCACTGTTGATCAGACATGGGAACAGCCATGGGGTGAAAAGCGCATTATAAGGAATAATTATAACCAGCTAACTGTATTCCTTGAGGAAGCTGGGAATTTAAACCGTAAATTAAATATTGTTTTCAGAGTATATAATGACGGAGTAGGCTTTCGCTATGAGATCCCGCAGCAGGAAAACATGGACAGCTTATTTATAATGGATGAGAAAACAGAATTTGTTTTTTCTGATAATCATTTTGCATGGTGGATTCCTGCATACAGAGATAACCGCTATGAATATCTGTATAGGAAATCTCCGATTAACAAGCTGGATACAGTTCATACTCCCCTGACTATAGAAACAGGGGATGGCCGGTTTTTATGTATTCATGAGGCAAATCTGACTGACTATGCAAGTATGACACTGGCAAAGATTAAGGAGAATACTCTGAAATGTGATCTTGTACCCTGGTCAGATGGGATTAAGGTAAAATCTGTTGTTCCCATGGTTACTCCCTGGAGAACCATACAGATTGCTGAAAACCCCGGTGATCTTATAACATCCTATTTAGTCCTGAATCTTAATGATCCGAACAAACTTGGTGATGTATCGTGGATTAAACCAATGAAATATATTGGAATATGGTGGAGTATGCATACAGGATTATATACGTGGGAACAATCTGAAAAGCACGGGGCTACAACTGAAAATACAAAGAAGTATATTGATTTTGCTGCCAGATATGGATTTGGAGGAGTCCTTGTTGAAGGCTGGAACCTGGGTTGGGACGGTAACTGGCCTGATAACGCTGACAAGTTTAATTTCACAGTTCCTTATGATGATTATAACCTTAAAGAGTTATGTGAATATGCATCTTCAAAAGGAGTTAAAATCATTGGCCATAATGAAACTGCAGCAGGAACAGGGAATTATGAAAAACAAATGGAAGATGCGTTTAAACTATATCAGGAGCTGGGTATTAATGCAGTAAAAACTGGGTACGTGGGTACAAGGCTTAGTAAAAAGGAATGGCACCATGGGCAGTATGGTGTCCGTCATTTCAGGAAAGTTATTGAAACGGCTGCAAAATATAAAATAATGGTGGATGCTCATGAGCCAATAAAAGGAACTGGCATTCGACGTATATATCCGAACATGCTATCCCGTGAAGGTGCACGGGGACAGGAATACAATGCCTGGAGTCCGGATGGAGGCAATCCCCCGGAGCATGAAACTATCCTTCCCTTTACCCGTTTGCTCTCCGGTCCCATGGATTTTACACCTGGTATTTTTGATATAATGATTAAGGAAAAGCCCGAAAACAGGGTAAATACAACCCTGGCAAAGCAATTGGCACTGTATGTTGTTATTTACAGTCCCTTGCAGATGGCTGCCGACTTGCCGGAGAATTATGAAAACAATCCTGCTTTTCAGTTCATTCTGGATGTTCCTGTCGACTGGGATGATACAAGGGTACTCAATGGCAGGATTGGAGATTATATCACCGTAGTCCGCAAAGACAGGAACAGTAATGATTGGTATTTAGGCAGTGTTACTGATGAAGATTACAGGCAATTTGAAATTGAACTGTCTTTTCTTGACAATGACAAAAAATATGCAGCTGAAATATATGCAGACGCAGATGAAGCTGACTGGGTAACAAATCCGCTTGCAATAAACATATCCCGGAAGGAAGTGGATATGAACTCTAAGATAATAGTAAAACTGGCTAGGGGCGGGGGCCAGGCTATAAGATTTAAGTATATTGACCAGTAACTGTCTTTAATATTTCAGCTTATAAATTGCATAACTAATATTTGGCACGGTAACAGAATAGTTCCTTTTGTCGACAGATATTTCTATTTTTTCACCTGCCAGGAGCTCGAAACCTGTTGCCTCAATGTTTAATGCAAATTCTGCTGTCTCAGTTCTATCAGCAGGATTGAAGATGGCCAGGATCGTTTCTTTACCTGCCGCACGCGCAAAAATAAAAGGATAAGTATTTTCACGGGCGTAGACCGGTACAAATTCTGCATATGCTGCCAGTGCAGGTTCGCTTTTCTTTAGTTCAATAAGCTTACGCACTGAATTTAAAAGTGAATTCGGGTCCTTTTCCTGCTCTTCAACATTGGGTGCATCAGCAGCTGCATCTACCGGTAAATAAAGCCTGTCGGACGAAGCTGTAGAAAAACCCAGGTTCTTCCCAGCTGTCCACTGCATGGGAGTCCGCGCTCCGGCGCGTGGCTTATATGCCCCTTCAACATAAGGATTACCATACAACTGGCGCATACCAATTTCATTTCCGTAATAAATAAAGGGTATACCGGGCATGGCAACTGAAAATGCAATGATCATCTCCAGCTCTTCCTCTGTTCGTTTTATATTTAAGCGCGACAGGTCATGATTACCAACAGGCAGCAAAATATAGCCTTTGCCTTTTGTTTTGTTATATTGATCCCAATAAGTTTTCAGGAAATTTATAATATTGCCCTTTCCTTCCCTGTCAAAAAAACTGTGACCTTCTGAATAGCCATTCAGGATGCGCCAGCTTTCTTTCTGTAAAAGATCGTTATAACCTGCAAACCAGTGAAAAAAATCAGCATGGAAACCGCCTCCGTCAAGTGCTGACTCCGGATGAGACCATTCAGCTACCATAAAAGCATCCGGGTATTCATTATCAAAGATATTACGGATTTTATTCCAGAATATTTTTGTCCCTTCGTCCCTTGTACTGAAAAACTGATCGTTTCCTGTAATATTTGCATTTTTAACCAGCGCACCGGCCATATCAGCCCTGAAACCATCAGCTCCCATATCCATCCAGAAACGCAGTACCTTTTTTAATTCCTCCTGTAATGCCAGTACATCATGATGGTCTATCGGCAACATCCAGTCTTTTTCAGGTTTGGCAAATCCATAATTAAGTGCCGGCTGGGACCAGTAAAAATTACGCATAAACTGACCATTGCGCCTCCCATAACCTTTTATAAATGCATCTTTATAAACATCGGGCGGATTTATCCAGGTATTGTCAGTCCATATATACCAGTTGGAATATTTGTTCATTTCCTGTCTGGCAGATTCCTGAAACCACGGATGTTCAATGCTTGTATAACTAATAACATAATCGAATAATATCTTAAGACCACGCTTTTCAGCTTCGTCAAACATTCGTTTGGCATCATCATTAGTCCCATACCGGGGAGCTACTTTATAATAGTCAGATATATCATAGCCTGCATCATTGAATGGCGACTCGAAAAAAGGATTTATCCAGAAACCGTCAACACCAAGACTTTTAACATAGTCCAGTTTCTCAATTATCCCCGGCAAGTCACCAATTCCATCCCCGTTGCTGTCATAAAAGGTTTGCGGATATATCTGGTAAAGAACAGCTTTATGGAGCCACTCAGGACAGTCAGGAATATCATATTTCCCGGTAATAATAACTTCATCGTAAGATGCCGGACCCAGCTGAGACGATAAATATTTATGTCCGGAAACCAAAAAAATAATGATCAGGCCAAATATTTTAAATTTCTTCATGATATTATTGATTTGTTTAATTTGATCCAAAAATAAAATATTTGTCAGGATATATGGTATACAAATCATTAATAAAAGTATCGATTAAATTTAAAGTGATTAAATTTTTTTAATTAATTTGTAAACTGAATTTATAAATATTAAAGACTGAACCTAAAAATAAACAAAATGCTTAAAATATTTGGGATAATCTGTTTCCTGGTGTTTGTTAACATCCATTCTCCGGTAATGCTTGCCGGTGGTTACGAAAATTTTGATCTTGCCATATATTGCAGGGTGTATGAGACTCAACAAATGAGTGATCTTAACTGGCTTGAAAAGAGGATTGAATACCTGGAACAGCATATTAAAATTGATAAAGTCTATCTGGAAACCTACCGCGACATGATTTTGGCTGACAGGGAGACTGTCATTAAAGCAAAAAGATTCCTGGAAAAGAAAGGTATCAGGGTGTCAGGGGGAATCACGCTGGTGATGCAGGAAGCAGACAGGTTTAGGACCTTCTGCTATTCTAACCAGGAGAACCTGAAGCAAGTGAAGGAAATAGTGGAATTTACTGCAGGGTTATTTGATGAAATAATGCTTGATGATTTCTTTTTTACCAGCTGCAAATGCGAATTATGTATTAAGAACAAGGGTAATAAAAGCTGGACCGATTTCCGGCTGGAATTGCTGAAAGATGTCTCTGAAAATATCATAATAAAAAGTGCCCGGGAAATAAATCCTGATGTAAAAATAATTATTAAATATCCCAACTGGTATGAACATTACCAGTTCCTTGGATACAACCTTGAATATGAGCCAAAGATGTTTGATATGATCTATACTGGGACAGAGACAAGGGATCCCGAATATACACACCAGCATTTGCAGCCGTATCAGAGCTATTCGATAATGAGATACCTCGAGAATGTGAGTCCCGGGAAAAACGGAGGCGGATGGATTGATCCTTTTGCCCGCCGGTACCTGGACAGATACGGGGAACAAATATCGCTGACACTCTTTTCAAAACCAAAGGAAGTGACACTCTTTTCACTACAGTCTCTGGTTGAAGAAATGGATAAGAATGACGGCACGATAGAATATTTAAGCAATGTAACACCACTGGCAGGTTATGTTCTGGCTAAAGCTGATAATTTTATAAATCACCTGGGTGAACCGGTAGGAATACCTGCATACAAACCATATCATTCTTCAGGAGAAGATTTTTTACATAATTATATTGGCATGCTGGGAATACCTGTTGATATAACTCCTGATTTTCCTTATGAAAGTGATATGATATTACTTACCGAATCAGCAAAGTATGATAATGATATTGTACAGAAAATAAAGAAACAATTAATAGACGGGAAAAATGTGGTTATCACATCAGGTTTATTAAAAGCTCTTCAGGGCAAAGGTATAGAAGAAATCGCAGAATTGCGCTATACTGATAAAAAAGCACTGGTCAGCAGCTTTTCAGATTTCAGAACTATACATGAATCTGAAAAGGATATCCTTATACCACAGATCATATACCCTACAAATGACTGCTGGGAACTAATCACTGCATATAGTGAGGGTAATGGTTACCCCTTATTACTGATGGCAGGTTATGGAAAAAGCATTATGTATGTGCTTACAATACCTGATAATTTTAGTGATCTGTACAATTTACCTGCAGATGTGCTTAGCATGATTAAGAATATTATGATGAAGGATCTTTACGTAAGTACAGAAAGCAAAAGTAAGATAAGCTTATTTGTATATGATAATAATACATTTATTGTTCATTCTTTCCTCCCTCACAGAGAGACAGTCAAAGTTATTATCAAGGGTGAAGCTGACAAATTGAGGGAATTAAGCAGCAACAGAATACTGGAAGGAGTACATTACGATAATAAGACTGAATTCAGCTTTAATATTAATCCCCATTCTTACCAGGTTTTCAAAATAGAATGACTTTAATTTTTTATTCAACACAAAAAGTAACAACCGTTTTTTAACAGGCACACATAACATCTGAAACCATGAAAAACACAATATTTATCAAGCTGATTTTTGTTTTAATATTCGTTACCGGTGAAAATTTATTTTGCCAGTCACTTCTGATAACAGGCACAGTTAACAGAAAAACAGAAACTCTTAACGGTAAGTGGCATTATATTATAGATCCCTATGAAAGCGGATTTTATAATTACAGGTATCAGCCTTATGATGAGATGGAGCATTCAGGTAATGGAGGTTATTACAAAAACATTATACAAACCGCCAAAAGTGATCTTATAGAATATAATTTTGATAAATCGCCGACCCTGCTGGTTCCGGGTGACTGGAATACGCAGGATGAAAAACTGTTGTACTACGAGGGTACCATCTGGTACAAGAAGTCATTTGATTACCGGAAAGATAACAGCAGCAACAGGATTTTCATTTACTTCGGAGCAGCCAATTACAAGGCTGATGTTTATCTGAATGGCGAAAAGCTGGGCAGGCATACCGGGGGTTTCACCCCTTTTAATTTTGAAGTTACAGATATTATAAAAGATACGGGCAACTTTATTGTAGTGAAAGTTGACAATAAAAGGAAGCGTGAAGCAGTACCCACTCTTAACACTGACTGGTGGAACTATGGAGGATTAACCAGGGATGTGAAAATTATTGAAGTTCCTGAAACCTTTATCCGCGATTATGTTATTCAGATCAGAAAAGACAGTAAGGATATACTTGCAGGATATGTGCAGCTTGACGGTAATAATATGAATAATGTATCAGTTGACATATATATTCCCGAAGCAGGCATAAAACATAGGGTACAGACAGATGAAAAAGGAAATGCGGAAGTCGAAATTAAAACAAATAAGCTTATTCTGTGGTCAAATGAAAATCCAAAGCTTTATGAAGTAACTGTCAGTACTGAAAAAGATATTGTTAATGAAAAAATAGGATTCAGGACTATAGGCACCAGGGGTACTGAAATTCTGCTTAACGGACAGCCGGTTTTTCTTAAGGGCATCAGTATACATGAAGAAAATGTACTCAGGGGGAACAGGGCATATTCAGAAGAAGATGCGCTAATGATACTGGGCTGGGTAAAAGAGCTCAGCGGTAATTTTGCCAGGCTTGCTCATTACCCGCATAATGAGTATATGGCCAGGGTTGCCGATGAAATGGGTATTATGCTCTGGGAAGAAATCCCTGTTTACTGGACTATTGACTGGGAAAATGAAGAGACATTTAATAATGCCAAATCACAGCTAAAAGAGGTTATAAGCAGGGATAAAAACAGAGCCTCTGTAATATTCTGGAGTGTTGGAAATGAGACTCCTGTTATAGAGCCAAGGCTAAAATTTATGACTTCACTGATCGCAGAGGCAAAAAAACTTGATAATACGCGCCTTATAAGTGCAGCCCTGGAACAGCACGGACTTGAAGAAAACCGTAATATAAGAGTGATTACAGACCCTCTTGCAGACTATGTAGACGTCTTAAGCTTTAATGAATATATTGGCTGGTATGACGGACTTCCCGATAATTGTGAAAATATAATCTGGAAAATAGAACAGGATAAACCGGTGATAATATCTGAATTTGGCGCAGGAGCACTGCAGGGTCTTCACGGAGCCCGGCTTACAAGGTGGACAGAGGAGTTCCAGGAAGACCTTTACAGGAAGACCCTGGATATGCTGGTAAAGATCCCGCAGTTAAGAGGTACTACTCCATGGATACTTTGTGACTTCAGATCGCCGCGGCGGCCGCTCCCTGTTATACAGGACGGCTGGAACCGTAAAGGTTTAATCTCCCAGACAGGAAATAAAAAGAAAGCTTTTTATGTGCTGAAAGACTTTTATGACAATTTTGAGTTGAATAAGTAAAACAAGGCCGTCTGTGATAACCTAACAGACGCCCTTGTTTATGTATGTGAGTATAGAGAAAAAGCTTATTTAAAGGCAGGCACAAATTGTTTTAACACACCCTCATTCATTGCTCTTATTTCAGAGGCCGGAATAGGCAGCATGCCCCAGGTATCTATATTAAATTCCCTTCCGACAAAATCATCCTTAATTACATAATCAGGAAAGGTTGCCGTGTCCCATGTTGCATCAATCATTACTTTGGCATAATCCAGTCCTCTTCTTACTAAATCCCATTTGCGATGACCTTCCCCGGCAAATTCAACCCTGCGCTCATGATAAATGGCGTCAATATTTAAATCCGAAGCATTTAATGCAGCACCATCACCCATTCCCCTTGTTCTAACCTGATTAAGGTATCCAACAGCTTTTCCCGGCTGGTCATTCATAAATAATTCAGCTGCAATCAGCAATATTTCCGCATATCGCATATCTTTATAATTAATAGGCCAGTTAAGAGGTGCATCACCGCCTGCAGGAGTGTATCTTGCATTAGGCATGTACTTAGCATTAAAATAACCTGTGTATTGATATTGAGGTCCATGTAAACCATGCCCTATACTATCCTCATTATTATAAACCGATACACCTTTGCGGTAATCTCCATCTTCAAACTCATCAACCAAAGTAAAAGTTAAGGTAGCAAAACTCCAGCCCGAAAAAGTTGTGGTATCAAGCGAATTCCTGATACCGTAAATATGACTGGCAAAATTCCCGTCCCGTGATAAACTTTCGTCATCAAGAAAAGTTGCTAAGCCTTTTTCCGAGTACTGCCATTCAAAAATCGATTCCTCGTTATTTTGATTATTCCAGTCAAATATATCAGCATAATTGTCTAATAATACATGGCGTCCGCTGTTAATAATATCCTCCATTAAATTTTGTACATAGGCTTTATCTATTACTGTCGTACCGTCTGTCCAGTCGTTTGTGACCCCCATCACTGTCTTGACAAATCCCTCGTAATAAAGATAAATACGTGCAATAAGCATCCTTACCACATCTCTGGTAATTCGCCCTTTTTCACTTGATGATACAGTTTCAGGAAGATCAGGAAGGGCAATTAATAAATCTCTGAGTACAAGCTGGTATACCTCTTCAGGGGTGGATTGCGTAACGGATTTAACTGCTTCAATATCAGGGGGAATTTCTTCGAACACTGGCACCCATCCGAACAGTCTTGCCAGGTCCCAATAGAAATAAGATCGTAATGTCAGCACTTCTGCTTTCATTCTTTCCCTTTTTCCGGGGGTAGTCCATTGAATACCTTCTTCTTTCTGAAGATAAAGGTTTGCCAGATAAACACCCCTGTAAAATTTTTCCCATAATAAATTTGAACCTGTTTCAGGGTCAATTATACCAATTTCAATTAACTGCCATGATTCCCACATACCTCCGCCTGGCTCTCCTGCAGCATAAGCATCATCAGAATAAATATCAGAATTAATAGGAACGTTTTCAAGTCCGTTGCTGGCGCTAAGTGCCTTGTATACTGATGCAAGCGCATTTAAGGCATCAGTTTCGGTTTTATACGAGTTACCTTCAAGTTTATTAATCTTTGGTTCAAGTTCCAGAAATTCTTCGGAACAGGATTGTATACCTGCAATAATTATTACAATTAACAACAGGGTTTGAAATATATATTCTTTCATAATCTTCATCTTTTTATCTTAATTATTAATTTTCATTGTTTTATTAGAATCCAATTTGTACTCCACCAAGAATCGTCAATGAATGCGGGTAAATACCATGATCTACTCCTATTGGATTTGTGTTATCTTCACCAAAGGGTGTCCCGCCTACTTCAACTTCCATTCCCGGATATTTCGTAAAAGTAAGACAGTTTTCAGATGAAACGTATACTCTTAAATTGCTAATTTTCAAAATATTTGTAATTTTCTCAGGCAGAGTATATCCAAGTGTTATTTTTTTCAATCTTAAAAAATCCGCATCTTTTACAAGAAAATCGGAAGGTTTTTTATATGTCCCGTTCCCGTCAGATACAGTGATCCTGGGGTAATCGTAAGATGTACCTTCACCATGCCACCGGTTTAGTGCTTCAGCTGTAAAATTTGAATACTTTAAATCAGATCTTCTGTTTGCCATATAAATCTGATGCCCTAATGCCGAATACCAGAACATGTAAAGGTCAAATCCCTTGAATTCAATAGTGAAACTCATACCGGCAATGAATTTTGGATATGGATTTCCAATATTGGTCCGGTCACCTCCGGCTATTCCAGGTTTTGTATCTAAATTAATGAATTTCAGGTCACCTGGCTTCGCAACTGGTTGAATTAAAGTATCTCGTAATATATACGCATCTATTTCTTCCTGTGTCTGAAAAATACCATCTGTTTTGTAGCCATAAAAATAACCCATTGGACTGCCGACTTCCATTCTTATTATGTCTCCCTGGCCATGAACTCCTGTACCTCCCATAAGTTCTTTATCCTCATTCGGTATGTCCAGTACCTTGCTCTTGTTTGTAGATGCAGTAAGCAATATACTTACAAAAAGATCTTTACTCAGTTTGTTTTTATAGCCAAGCTCCAGTTCTATTCCGTTATTCCGTACACTACCCCCGTTAACATAAGGCGGATTATTCCCGAGTACAAGCGGGGCAGGGGCTTCAATTAACCAGTCTTTGGTTTTCTTGTTATAATAATCGAAAGTAAAGGTGAACCTGTTTGATAAAAATGCCATGTCCATTCCTATATCCAGTTGTTCTGATGTTTCCCATTTTAATCCTGCGTTGGAAACAAATTCCGGCCGTATCCCGTTATACATTACTTTATCATCACCAAAGTAGTACCTTACATTGTCAGTCATAAGTCCAACAAACCGAAAATTTGGTATGTTTTCACTCCCATTCTGACCCCAGCTTGCACGAAGTTTTAAGAAATTGAGTATATCATTTTGAGGAAAGAAATTTTCACGTGATATAACCCAGCCTCCTGAAAATGCCGGAAACTTTGCATATCTCTGAGCTGATCCAAACCTTGAAGAACCATCGATACGCAGCACTGCTTCAAATAAATACTTTTCTTCATAATTATAATTTAACCTTCCAAAATAGGATGCTAATGTATGTTCCTGATAAGAATTCTGAGGCGGATGTACATTTTCAGCATTTAAAGCATTATCAAGGTATGCATGTTCAAAATCGTCAAAAATCAGGTTGTTGTTTCGTGCATAAAGGGGCTCATCCCATTCTTTAAAACTGGTCATACCTATTAATGCCGATATATTATGATTTTGTATGGAGAATTCATAGTTTAGCGTATTATCCCAGTTCCACCTGATATATTTATGAACTCTTTTAGTTACATAATCACTTGAGTCTTTATGTGCATCGTTACGGTGTGTTGCATCTATGAAATAGGCAGGTACATATTCATCCTGGTTTACGTATGCAAATTCGGCACCGAAGTTAGTCCGTAAAACAAGTCCTTTTACAATTTCCAGGTCCGCATGAATATTACCCAGGACTTTATTTGTCCTTTCTGCTCTGTTTATGTAATATAAGAGTGCAATCGGGTTTGTTATTTCCTGTAAAGAAATGTTAAAATCGTTAGGTGTTGCAAATTTACCGTTAGCAAATCTCACAGGGACAATGGGAGGCATATTAATAGCCTGGTTTATACCAACACCAAACTGGTTGTTAGCATCAATACCTTTCTTTCGTATATCTACAAAATTTAAATTACTTCCAAACTTTAACCGTCCAATTTCCTGGGTTGAGTTAAGGCGGAAAGTTATTCTTTCAAAGTTGGATTTTCCTTTGGCTATAATACCGTCTTGTGAAAAGTAGGATAGGGAAGAAGAATAAGTTGAATGTTCGCCTCCTCCATTAATTGAAATTGTATGGCTTTGCTTGGGTGCTTTGTAGTAATACATTTCGTCCTGCCAGTCAGTATCCCAAATCATTGTATCAATCGCTGCCTGTGAAAATAAAGGCTTTGATTTGCCATCATTTTCAAAAGCTTCATTGAAAAGTTCGATATATTCCTGGGCATTTAACATATCCAGCTTTCTCCAGGGGGACTGCTGGCCATAATAACCATCATAGGTAACATTAAATTTTTCTCCTTTCTGCCCCTGTTTTGTAGTTATAAGAATTACACCATTGGCCCCTCTTGTTCCATATATTGCTGCCGAGGATGCATCTTTCAGAATTTCGACTGACTCTACATCAGAAGGATTAAGATAATCCAGGCCTTCTTTTTCCATGGGCAGACCGTCGACCAGAAATAAAGGATCAGGGTCGTGATGTGTTCCTACTCCCCTTATCCGGATTGTAAGATTATCACCTGGCTGGCCGGAATTATTCATTATCATTACACCGGCTGTTCTGCCTTGTAATGCCTGTTCGATACGAAGATCACTCGTTTTTTGAAGTTCATTCCTGTCAACTTTTGCAATTGATCCCGAAACAAGACTCTTTTTCTGAACGCCGTAGCCTACCACAACAACTTCTTCCAGCGCTTCAATACTTGGGATAAGTGAGAGACTTATGGAAGTCTGCGTACCTACAGTTACCTCTTCGGATAAATACCCGATAAAAGAAAATACGAGTACTGCATCACCTGATTCAACAGTAATTGAATAATTTCCGTCCGAATCAGTAATCACTCCATTAGTAGTCCCTTTTTCAATGACATTAACTCCGGGTAACGGAGTCCCTTCAGCATCAGTTACCAGTCCCTGTACTTTTATTTCCTGCAAGGATTCTTTCGCTATTATAACCACAAAGTTATTATCCATAATTTTGTAATCAAGAAGAGTATTTTTTAAAACTCTCTCAAGAATATTTTCTATCTTCTCGTTTTTTGTTTCTAAAGAAACTATGGATTCCAGTTGAGAATACTGGTCGTTAAAGAAAAAAGCATATTCACTGTTGTTTTCAATCTCCCGGAATAAATCCCGTAATTGAATATTTTCAACCTGAATGCTTATCTTTTTGTTTTGGGAGTATACACTCGCTGTTAAGTTAATTACAGCTAAAAGACTTAAGAAAACAGTTAGTTTCATAGTTAATAATAGTCTTTTTAATTTGTTTCCTCTTAAAGTAAAAAAATACTTAAGGATTAGTTTATTTTCCATAAATTTATGTTTTTTAATTCAACATGGGTTATTGTTAATGAATGAAATTCACTATTCTTTTACTTATTTAATAATTTAAGTGGTTTAAAATCCTTATTAAAGTAAAGTTTTACGATTTTTTCATTAATCGAATAATTAACCGGGGATGTCAACTCCAGTGCCCTTAGAACTTGCTCTAATGGGAAATCTCGTAAAGTACCTGAGTAAGAATATTTTTTTAATTCTTCATTTTCAAAACTAAAAGTAATATCATATTTTCTTTCCAGCTTCCTGGCAAGGCTTTCTAGAGGCTCTTTATTAAAAATTAAGTTTCCGTCTTTCCATGAGGTATATTCATCAGTATTGACATTTATTTTAATATGCATATCCTGAACAGGGGCTAAAGTCACTTTCACATCAGTTGAAACCTTATGCCTGGTTTGATCTGATTCATTTTCTTTTTTGTAATAACTTACCTCAGTCTTAGCATCAGGTTTATGAAAAGTTAGTTTTTCCCTGGGTTTTAAAAAAACAGGTTTATCTGATTTTTTACTTTCAATGCGAATATTTCCTTCAACTAAAGTTGCCTCAATATTATCTTCCTCCTGGTATGCTTTCACATTGAAAGTAGTTCCCAACACATGGATATTAATATGAGAGGTATATACAATAAAGGGATGCTTTGTCTTTTCAACATCAAAATATGCTTCGCCTTCTAAATAAACTTCACGTGAACTTCTGTCGAAATGTCTGTTATATTTTATTTTACTCCCCGCATTAAGCCATATCTTACTGCCGTCGGGCAGGATAACCTTTGATCTGCTTCCATAGGGAACATCTATTTCGCAAAAATTATTATCTGCATCGGGTGATGAATTATATCCCAGAAAATAACTGCTAAATCCAACTGAAAATATTACTATAAATACCGCCGCATAGCGCAGAATATTATATCTTAAAGAAGTATTTTTCTTTTTTCTGTCCGAAGCTTTTAACTTCTCATTTTTATTAATATGATCGAGGAACCTCTTATATGCCATATTTGAAACTGAGGAGTCATGGATAGCATTTGCTTCAATTTCGATATGTGCTTTTTTCAGTGCAGCAAAAATTTGTCTGTTACTTTTATTCTGGTCAAGCCAATCAGATAATAATCCGGATTCCTCCTGTGTTGCTTTACCCTCAAAATATTTGATTATTATTTTTTTGTAAGTGTCGTTAATCTTCATCAGTCATCTGTTCTTTAATAGTTACTGTAATAAGACGCTTTATACTGGTGAAACCCTAAAATGCAAACCAGAATAAAATAAAGAGTACAAAATAGTCTTTCAGAGCACTATGAAAAACTTTTAATGCTTTAGTGATATAATATTCGACAGTTTTTATATTTATATTTAAAGTATTTGCGATAGTCGGATTGCTCTTTGCTTCTTCCCGGCTTAGCCTGAAAACTTCCCTGGTTTTTGCAGGTAACGAATTATAAGTCTTATTCAGAATATCCTGGATCTCATTAAATTGAACATCAGATAATGTAAAATCAACAGATGTGTTATATAGTATTTCTGCTTCTTTAAGTTTTAGCAAGTGCTTTTCTTTATATTTTGAAATAACCTTTTTATGCCTCAGAAATTGAATACTTCTGTTATGAATGGCGCGGAAAAAATATGAGGAAAGAGAGGAAATTATAACTAAATTTTTCCTCTTCTCCCATAAATTAATGAATAAATCCTGTACAATATCTTTTGCAGTATCAGCATCCTCGACATAACTTTTTGCGTATAAAAACAGCCTTTGGTAATAAATTTCAAAAAGATTCCGAAACACCTCTTTGTCTCCCTGCTTTATTCGTCTTACAATATTATTCTCATTTTTATCCATACTGATCCATATTATTCTGAAGCTGTCTAAAAAGTGAATGTCATGAAAAAAAGTTAACCTTATCCGAAGGCAAAGGGACTTGTCCCCCAAACTTCTGATCCGCAGTCAGGTGCTCCCTGCCTGTAGGTCCGGTAGGTAAATCACCCCATGGCTACATCCAGGGTCATCATTACAGCGAATCCCAGCATTGCACCAATTGTTGCTATGTCAGTATTTTTGTCAATTTGAGATTCAGGTATCAGTTCCTCAACAACCACAAAAATCATAGCTCCTGCAGCAAAAGCCAATGCATAGGGTAAGATTGGCTGAATAAGTATGACAGCTGCTGCTCCAATAACTCCGGCGACCGGTTCAACTATTCCTGATAATTGTCCGTACCAGAAACTCTTTAAAACGCTGATACCTTCACGTCTTAAGGGTACTGATACAGCTGCTCCCTCCGGGATGTTTTGTATTCCAATACCCAGGGCCAGTGCAATGGCACCGGCCAGGTTAGCAGATGGTAGATCTGCTGCCAATGCGCCAAATGCAACCCCTACAGCCAGACCCTCAGGAATATTATGTAATGTAATTGCCAGAACTAGCAAAACACTTCGTTGCCAGCTTGTATGAATACCTTCTACTTTGTCTGATGGAAAACCAAGATGCAGGTGAGGCAGGATCCTGTCAATCAGCCATATAAAAAAACCTCCCAGCAGAAAGCCCACAGTAGCAGGTATCCAAGGAATAATACCCAGGCCGTTTGCCATTTCTATTGCAGGGGAAAGCAGAGACCAGTAGCTGGCAGCAATCATTACTCCAGCTGCAAAACCCAGCATTCCGTTCAGCATTTTCCTGTTAATCTCCCTGAAAAAGAATACCACCCCGGCCCCTAAGGCTGTCAGAGACCAGGTAAAACCTGTGGCTATCAAAGCCTGATAAATTGGATTCAGATTCTTAAATGTTTCCATTTTTCTACCGTTTTGGATTTTTTAATCCTGTTGTTATTTTGCTCATCACCTCCCGCTTAACCCGTGAAGCAAGCACATCATTGTATTTTTCAAGGAAATTCAACACTGCATCAGCATCATGCCGGCTTAGCTCACGTAGTGCCCATGACATTGCCTTTACTACCGTATCATCTTTATCGTCTGCCAGGATTTTACAAACAGCAAGCGTCCTTCCAACATCACCTTTACCGCCAAATGAGGGCTTGTTAAGTACAACAGTGCATACCAAGGCTACCCTTCGCCACCATCTGTCTTCTGAACGTGCCCATTTATGGACTAAGTTGTCATCTATTTGTCCCAACTGCCAGGCTGGTCCTGCCAAAAACCCTGAAAAAGCGTCAACTTCACCCCAGTGGCCTAATCCGGCACCGAACTCTTTCAGCTCAGCCTCTCCAATCTTCCTGATAGCTTCCTCGTGGTTTCTGATTAACTCATATGCAACCCATCTGTAACCATATGTTTTAAAGATTTTCCTTGCCAGGTCCAAAACAGTTTCAGGTTTAGACTTTTTAAGCATATTCGAATATTTACGGCGTACAGCCCTTATATTGGGGACATTCTTAACCGGCAGACTTCGAATTTCTATATCTATTCCTTCTGCCAGCCGGCTTATATCATATTCATCTATAGTTTCAACCATATATATAAATGTAGTAATCGAATATAATAAAATTATAGTATTTAAAATAAAGGAATTGATATGTTTTTTTTGAAGGCATGTTTCATCTGTATTGGCAGAGCTTTACACATTGATATGATATAAATATGAAGATCGCAGGCAGGAAAATAAAAGTTAATTTTTGCATTATCAGATTATAAAATTTTTTTTCTCTCATATACAACCGGATTTTAAAATTATTTCACCAGCACCATTTTTTTTGATAACACATAGCTGTTGTGGTTATCTCTAACATTTAGCTTATAGACATAAGTACCCGGCAATACAGCTGAACCATGATCCCCGTCCTTATCCCAGACAACCTCATATGTGCCTTCAGGTTTATTACTGTTTACCAGTGTCTTAATTAACTGTCCCTGAAGATTATATATTCTTAAATTAACCGTTGATGGCCCGGGAATATAATAACGGATTTTTGTACTATTCTTAAATGGATTTGGATAATTGGAATACAGTGAGGGATTCCTCCTTTCATTAATTAATAGTTTATCAACAGCTGTGGTTTGCCCGGGAATATATAACTCAATACCTTTATTTTCACCCAGGTTCCTTGAATATTGCTTATCTATATGATTATTCCAGTGTTCGTGCACTCCAAGGCTTGTAAGGGGACTGTCATCCTTTTCGGGATCATATACCACGCCTGCAGGCCAGTTTTCAGGATCAGCTGCCTGATGCAGATAATCATCTGCAGCAGGAATATGCGGGAAGGCCATATCGCCAAATTCACCGTAACCATAATGTATAGGATCGAACTGTTCATATAAAAAGTCAAAACATACAGATTCAACTGCTACCGGATCCTGCGAAATAAATAGTGAAGATGGATAATCATTATTAAATGGCGCATCACGGAACTTAATTGGCGGTGAACTGTAATTACTTGATCCCCATATACCGTCAACTATATAAAGTAATGTTTTACCTCCCAGGTTCTCATATCCCATTATATCAACAAAAATCCTGTACATACCATATTCAATATTGTCAAATGACCAGTCGTTGGTGCCACAGGGCAGGCTCCAGTGTAAGTGAAATGCAGAACCGTCCCTGAGCAGTGTGCCGAAATGATTCTTTGCTGTCAGCGATACTCCTGCTCTGTGGTGACCTTTAAACACCGGAACATTTATTACATATTTTGCTTCCATAAAGCATAAAGGTAAACTGCTTTGCTCCGTGCCATCACTGTAAAATAATACAGGGTTTGTGGTTTTTACTATTTCTGTTCTTCCGTCATAATATCCCCAGTATTTAACATCAGGAAATTTACTATGGCATTTATCCCAGTAAATATCATGAATAGTACGCCCCGGATCACCAATGCCAATGTTTTCCTGGGGTACTCCCACAACATCAATCAACTGCTTAAGCAGTGAATATGCAAGGTGAGGTGATACATCAACAATTGTATTTCCTGCGTTATTATTCAGATTTATTTTGATTACTATCTTTTCACTTTTATTATAACCCGCATCCGGATATCCGTGGGTTTTATTAAAATGACGGAATATTGCATCCCATGCAAGGCTGTCCGTGTTTTCACCTGCTATTCCCTGCAAACCCTGAGAAAGCATTTCATCAATAACTCCCTGGTTATTGTTTTTGTCCATCCACCAGCAATCATCGTATTCATTTGAATAGTTTTCATTGGTGGCATCAGGATCATGAACCCATACAACGCGTCCAGGAAATATGCCTTTACCTTCACCCATGGGACTGTTAGGATCTTCCAGGGCAGATACAGTAACAGCATAGGACGGCCTGCTGTTTTGTAATGCAACCATTAATCCGGTTAACAATGCAAGTAGTATTAATACTGAAGCAACTATGTATTTTGATTTAAGAAATCGTTCTTTTGCTCTTTTAAATAAATAAGCAGATGTTGTTATACCTATAAGATAGATCATAAAAGAAGATGCAAGCGGTGCAGCAGCTTTCATACATGGGTAGTTGGCTCGACTGGGCTTTGGTATGACGCGGATAAGGAACCAGATGAGTGAAGCAGCACCCAGCAAAATGAAGATGATCTTAAAATAAGTGTTATTAAGAAATGATTTAAACCTTTTCATGATAAAGTCCTACTTCGTTAGTGTTAATCCTTTTAGTTGATGTGAAACTCAATAATATAAAACAGGCCATGGCAGGACTGTTAATAAAATCTTCAATTGTTATTATTTATTTATTTTACTATTCCTATTGTCTTTTGGGCTTTAATATCATCAGATGATGATCCTAACATTATATTTATTTTTCCTGGCTCGACTTCAAAAACATGCTTATCATTATTCCAGTATGCGAGTGTTTCAGCCTTAAGAGGAATATCAACCGTTATGGTTTCGCCAGGCATTACAGTAACGCGTTTAAATCCTCTTAATTCCCTGAGTGGCCTGTCGACTTTAGAATTCAAATAACTGACATAGAGCTGTACTACCTCATCACCCTTAATATCGCCTGTGTTATTTATATCAATGCTTACTGTAATTTCATCTTTTTTATTCATTTTTTCTGAACTAACCTTAAAGTTTAAATATTCAAAGTCTGTATAACTCAATCCATATCCAAAGGGATAAAGGGGTTTACCTTTAAAATACATATATGTGCGGCCATTTCTTATATTATAATCCATCATGTCAGGCAGCTGTTCTATTGATTTTGGCCATGTCTGTACCAGCCTGCCTGCCGGATTATAGTCTCCGAACAACACATCGGCAAGGGCATTACCCAGTTCCTGGCTGCTGTGTGTCATATGCACAATAGCAGGTATGTTTTCCTGTGTCCAGTTTATGGCATACGGAAAACTGCTTATAAGCACTACAATAGTATTTGGATTTGCTTTATATACCTGCTTTATTAATTCTTCCTGTTCAAGAATTATTGATTTCCTGTCCACTGCTTCCTTGCCTTCGCTTGGTGTGGGACAATTTTCCCACTCCGCGTCACAGGTGGTATGATTACCCACACATACTATAGCAACATCAGAAGATTTTGCAATGTTAACAGCGGAATCCCCGGTATTATCAGCTGCATAGCTAACAATAACCTCATCACCCGCTTTATTAATTATTCCTTCAAGTGCAGTTACAGTATATGGAGGATTTCCGCTATACCAGTCAGCAAGGACCTCATTTGCTCTCGGACCGATAACTGCAATGGATTTTATAGTCTTTTTATCAAGGGGCAGCATGTTGTTTGAATTCTTCAGCAGTACTATTGTTTTCCTTGTTATTTCCCTTACAATAGTCTTATTCTCTTCTCTAAGCCATGGTTCCAGTGTGTCAGTTATGCCGACGGTGCTGTAAGGTACCATTTCGGGCGGATCCAGTAATCCCAGCTTTATCATTACCCTGAAATTTCCTCTTATGACACTGTCTATTGCTTCATCTGTCATATATTTATTTGCTATAGCACCATAAACGCCATCATGATACCAGTCCAGAAACTGGCTGATTCCTGCCCTCAGGCATGCCACAGCAGCTTTATTTCTATCGCCGAAGTATTTGTGGCCTCCTACCAGCAGGCTGTAACCCCCTCCATCGGTACATATTATCCCGTTCTGACCCCATTCGTCTACTGTTACCTCTTTTAATACGGGATGCACAGTGCAGGGTATTCCGTTATAGGCATTATATGCGGCCATATAAGCTCTGGAACCTCCCTCAACAATTCCCATCCTGAAAGGCACTGAGTAATATTCATAAAAGAGCCTTGAATCGAAATCCGATGACGTACTGTCACGGCCATCCTCATTGCTGTTTGCAAGAAAATGCTTCAATAGCGATGCTGTCAGCCAGTATTTTGGATGATCGCCCTGCAGTCCTTTAACAAATGCAACAACCATTTTTCCGCTCAACCAGGGGTCTTCACCATAACATTCTTCAGTCCGTCCCCAGCGGGGATCCCTTCCTAAATCGGCGTTGGGAGATCTTACAACAAGCCCTCCTCTTTTATATTTTTTATTCTGAAACATATATCTGGTTTCATATGCTTCAATAGAAGCAACCTGTCTTATTAATTCAGTGTCCCACGATTCTGCAAGTCCGATTGCCTGCGGGAAAATTGTTGTAGGTGCCGGATTTCTCTGTCCCCAGTTACTTGGTCCACCCATTGCCAGTCCGTGATAACCTTCAACATGACCGGTACATTTAATTCCCAGGCGAGGGACACCCGGACTTCTGCCCAGGCACTCTACTTTTTCGTCTAATGTCAGCAGTGAAATTATATTATTAATCCTCTCTTCAACAGGCAGTTCAGGATCCTGAAACGAATACTGGTATTGTGCAGGCAAATGATTGGCAAATGACAGTAATAAAATGCCAGGTATTAACAGACAGAGTATTTTATACTTCATAGCTAATGCTTTTCCGGTAAGATTATTTATAAAATTACAATTAATAATGAGATATCCTTATTATATAATTAAAAGGAAATAAAACCGGAGGTATATGACAAATAAATCTAACGTCTACTGTTATAAACAGGGTCATTTCCCCTATACTCAAACCAGTCAAAATCAGCATAATTTTCCGAAGGATTTTTATTTGAGCTGGCATACATGCCTAATATTGTCCCGACAAAACCCCCTGCAACGTCTGTACTCAGGTATTTACCTTCAACACCCTTTGCTATAGCCTTCCATTCGTCTTCTATTACCGAGTAAAAGAAGGAGTATTCACTGCCTGAAGCTTCGATTTTCAAATATAGCTTTTTCCCTGTCTCATTATTATCAAGGGCAAACTCCTTTATTAATTTATAATGGTCATCACTATTCTATTCTGTACCAGTATTCAAAGGATCTTTTCCTTTAACTAATTGCACAACTTCTTTATTGTCTCTTAATGTTTTGCATAAATAATAAAAGTGTGTGCTGTTTTGAAATGCTGCTATACCGGCCGATTCATTTTCCGATTCAGGAGTGAAAGTAAGTGCTGCTGATGCATAACAGTATGTATGCTGCTGCCTGCGCCCAACAAATGAGGGATTATATTTCCCCCATATAACTTCAGGCCTCAGGTTTATTCTTAAATTTCCCGGCGATACTTTCATGCTGTACCACTTTTCCCTTACTGTCCTTATAAATATCCATGAAAAGTCTAAATTCTCATTTTCAAATTCATCTTTAACGGTAAAATTTCCGTTCAATACGGGGTTATCCCATTTATGCTCTTTTAATTGAGGGCTGTTATAGGAATACCTGATTGTCTCAAAACCGTGGTTTAAGACCGGCCAGTCATTAACCCATGTTACAGGTACAAGGAAGGTTTCCCTGCCCGTGTTAAAAAAATTATTTTCATAGGGCCTGCATCCTAAAAATACTGCCCACCAGTCACCATTTGGAATTTGTACAATATCTGCATGTCCTGTACACGTTACAGAATATTCCCTGTTAATATCAAGATGACGCTGTGTAAGGACAGGATTTTTCTCATAGCTTATATAAGGGCCTGTAACATCTTCAGAGCGGAAGACCACCTCTGAATGGTTAATGCTGGTTCCCCCCTCTGCAGCAATTAAGTAATAGTATTCATTTACTTTGAATATGTGCGGGCCCTCTATCCATACAGGCTCTTTGCTAATATCCGTACCTCCGTCAACAAGGAGGTATTTCTCGCCAAATGTCTTTTTTTCTGCAGGATTGAATTCATACATCCATATAGCCCTGTGACCTTCATATAATGAAATATTATCAGGGGGCTCACTGTTAAATACTATATATGACCTGCCGTTATCATCAAAAAAAAGTGAGGGATCAATGCCTGTCACATCAGGAAGCCAGAAAGGATCTGACCATTGGCCCTCAGGATTCTCTGCTGTAACAAGGAAGTTTCCTCCTCCTCCGACCAGTGTGGTTATCATATAAAATATACCCTTATTATACCGTATTGCAGGAGCAAAAATTCCCTCTGAAATATTTAGTCCGTCAAGATTTAACTGTCCGGGTCTGTCGAGCACATGCCCTATTTGCTTCCAGTTCACCAGATCCTTGCTTTGGAAAATTGGAACTCCCGGATAAAATCCAAAAGTAGAATTAACCAGGTAATAATTGTCATCTACCTTGCAAATGCTGGGATCAGGATAAAAACCCGGAATAATTGGATTCAGATAGCTCATTTCTATGATTTTAAGCTCCCTTTCTTCACTACTCCGCAGTCTGCAGCTCAGTAAAATAAAAGGTAATATAATTATAATCAGTATTGTCTTCAAATGTCTGTTTTTGATGTATTAATTTCAAATTAGTTATGATTGATCAGATAATAAAATTAGCCCCCAACATTGTCAGGGGCTAATTTTATTGTCAAAGGCATATTAAATTACAAAATGTTACCATATAAAATAAATAACCTCAGTTAACTTGATTTTTACCAGCCCGGGTATTGTGTTAACTTATTTCCACTCAAAGCTATTTCCCCGATAGGAATAGGATAAAAATCATTTTTTGGTGATTCAAAAGTAATTTGATCGCCGTCAGCCAGGGTATGATTTAAATATTGCGTGGACAGGTTCCATCTCACCAAATCATAGAAGCGGTGGCCTTCGATAGCCAGTTCAACTAGTCTTTCCTGTACTATATGGTCTAAAGTAACTGTTCCTGTTATATCGGGTAAAACATTAGGATCGTCTCCGCTATTCCTGGCCCTTTGGCGCACCAGATTAATATATTGAAGTGCTTTATCGTTTTGGCCGGTCATCATAGCTGCTTCGGAAGCCCAAAGCACTACATCGGCAAAGCGTATAAGTTTTACATTTACAGGACCTTCTTTCCATTCGCCTGTTACACTCCAGTATTCTGCGGGCGAACATTCATATTTTCTCTGGTTTCTATGCAATCCTGTTCCGTCTCTAAGGATGTTAAAATTAGGGGTTACCCAGACTTCAACTCCTCCATCCGTTACTAACATCGTATCACCTTCTTCAAGGACTGTTGCCTTATAGCGTGGATCTCCGGATTCGTATGAGTTTACCAGAAAATCAGTCGGGCACCACCAGCCCCATCCAAAATCAGCACCATCTGCACCACCGGTGCTCGTATTTATTTTTCTTGGAGCACACCACCTTATTAGTGCTGTCCCCCTGCTGTTAAACCAGCCAAGATCATCCTGCCTGCTCTGGATTGAAAAGACACTTTCTTCCGAATTGTTGCCATCAACCATAAAAAGCCATTGATATCCTCCGGTATTGGGCCCTCTCCAGGTGTCATACCTTTCTCCGTTAATACCAACCAGACTATAATCCGTTAAATTCATTACCTGTTCTGCCCAGTATAAAGCAGAGTCCCATCGTTCGTTTAAGCCCGTAAATCTTTCATCGTTATCATAGTAATGAGCGTAGGAGGATTCATATAAATATGCTTTTGCCATCAATGCCATAGCCGCACCTTTGGATGCACGGCCTACCTGATCTCCCCATTCATGTTTTTCAGGTAATGATGCAATGGCAATCCGGAGATCTGATTTAATTAAATTAATTATTTCATAGATTTCATTGCGGCCCTGTTTATATTCGCTGGGTGAAAGAATATGATCAACTAATGGTACACCACCAAACATCTGGGTCAAGGTGAAATAATTTAAGGCGCGCAAAAATCTTGCTTCACCCAGCCGTTTTTCAATTATATCGGCATCAAAATCAGGATCTGTGTCTTCTGATATCAGTGGCAACTTTTCAATTGCTATATTGCAAAAACCAATCGTTTTGTACGGGTATCCCCATGTCCATTCAAAAATTTTAGCTTCACTGGGTGTATGCCTCAACTGGTCAACATGCTGGAATTCCGGCACATCGGCTTTACCTCCTGCACCAGCTTCAGCTTCATCAGAAGCAATACTGCCCATTGTCATCATTATACTCAGATCCCATACTTTTTCCGTACAGAACATTGAATAGCACGCTGTTGTTGCCATATCCGCCCCTTCCATGGTAACATAAAAAGATTCTTCACTTACCTGCGCAATGGGTTTGGTTTCAAGAAAATCATCGCTGCAACCAAACAATAGCAATCCTACCATTAAGACGCTTAAAAATTTAAATATTTTTGTTTTCATAATATTTAATTATTTTTAGTTATTAATGTCTATATTAGAATTGCAGGTTTACACCCACCATAAACATACGGTTATGCGGGTAATTACCAAGCTTATCAATGCCCTGCTGCAAAACATCGGATCTTTCCGTTTCATAATTATATGTTAATCCAACTTCAGGATCAAATCCTGTATATTTGGTTATTGTGATAAGGTTCTTTACGCCAAGATAAATCCTGAATTTTTCTATACCGGCTTTTCCGGTCAGGCTGCCAGGAATAGTATAACCAATCTGCATATTTTTTAAACGGAGATATGAGCCATCTTCGACATAAAAATCCGAAACACGGGCGAAATTTTGATTTCGACCTCTGGGATCAAGCCTTGGTAATGAAGTATTTGTATTACCTTCTATAACCAGGTTGCCATCTTCATCATAAATAGGATCAAGGTACTGATCAAGTACATCTGTGAGCCTGTTCCATCCAACATCCTGTTCCATTAAGTAAATTTTTGATCCGTTAAATATTTTATGTCCGAACTTTCCTTCAAAAAATAAATTCAGATCGAAATTTTTGTATGCCAGGCTGGCTGAAAAACCCATTATAAACTTTGGTATCGGGTTTCCTATCATAGTCTTGTCTCTATCATCGAGAATACTATCTCCATTAACGTCAACAAAACGTAAATCGCCTGGTTGTGCAAATCTTTGTGCAAATATTGTGTCGCCTGTTGAACTGAACCGATAAGGCTGGTTATTAATATAAACGTCGCCATCTGCATTAATGGCCGCATCATCCCATGTAAAAATACCGTCAGTCTTATAACCGTTAAACTGGGCAACAGGATAACCTTCAGTTGTGAGGCAAATATTTACGAGGTTAACTCCCGTTGTTCCTGTATACAATGAGTCTCCTGCTATATCTATAACTTCATTATTGACGAATGAACCATTAAAATCCAAAGAAGCTTTCAAATCACCTAACACTTTTCTGTAGCCAACGGTAAATTCGATCCCTTTATTAACGATTTTTCCTATATTTGAAATAGGCCTGGCATCCCCTCCAAGTTGATTATAATGTTCAGCATACTGGTACATACCTACAATGCCGGGCAATGTTTGGTATATCAGCATACCGTCATTTTGTTTATTAAAATAATCAACAGTTATATTCAAAGTATTATTGAAAAGTCCGAGATCTATTCCAAAGTTGGTCATGATCATTGTTTCCCAGTGCATTTCACGGTTAGGTATTTGAGCAAGTACACCACCTGGCCAGGGAACATCAGAAACATCAATAGGATAATTATAAGGTTCCAGATTTGTATGAATTCTGGCATAATATGCATACCTTCCCGGAGCGTTGGCACCTGTTTCACCGTAACTAAAACGTATTTTCCCAAAGCTAAGTAACCCCAGGTTTTCAAGAAAAGATTCTTCTGAAAATTTCCACCCTACTGAAAATGATGGAAATACACCAGAGCGATACTGAGGTCCAAACCTTGATGAATAATCATTCCTTATATTGGCAGTCAAGAGGTATTTGCTTTTGTAATCATAATTAATTCTTCCAAAATAAGAATAATCAGCAGTTTCCCATCCTCCACCTTCAACAAACTGTAAGGCCTCTTCGTTATTTGTGCTTGCATCAAAGTACCTCATTTCAGGTATTTCAGCTAGTAAATCAATCCTCTCACCACTAATGTCAGTATTTTTTGTATAAAATGCTTCGTGACCGGCCATTAATAAAATGTTGTGATTGCCAAAGGTTGTATTATAATTAAAATAGTTCTGCAGCTCCCAGCCATACTCCTGCTCAACAGTTTTATTCACCCTGCTTCGATCATTAAAGTCAGTCGGACTGTAATGATATATTCTTTCAAACTGGTCATTTACATTAAATCGAATGCCTCCCGAAATCTTTGAGGTATAAGTAAAACCTTTAAACAGATTAAGATCAACATATGCAATACCTCCTACATTGTAAGTCTGTCTGGTTTTGTCCAGAACATCCTCCCATACCTGGGGATTATCGTGACCAAAGGGAGAAATTGACCATTCACCATTCTCATCATAAGGAGGAAGATAAGGGTACATGGTTAAAATAGACAACATAGGTGTGTTGTATTCGTTCTGGAATTCCCATTCTTCATAACCAACACTTTTACTTTTAATAAAACGAACGCTTTCCCCTACTTTAATAATTTTATTTAATTTATGATTGGAATTGATATGGAAACTCAGGCGGTCGTAATCGCTTTTTCTTAAAATGCCGTCCTGTTTCAGATAATTTGCGCTAAAGTAATAATCGGATTTTTCATTACCACCTGAGACAGAAAGATCATAGTTTTCCATAGTAGCAGTGCGGAACATAATATCCTGCCAGTCATAGTTATCCAGTGTATCAGGCTGTGAAGTCCAGGGTATATATTCTCTGCCTCTGCTAAATGCATTTATGGCAGTAATAGTATTCATTACTTCAGCATATTCCTGGGAATTCATCATGTCCATCGTTTTCCATGGTTTCTGCCATCCCCTGTAATAATTGAAGTTAGTAGTTATTTTTCCCGGTTTTCCCTGTTTGGTAGTTATAAGTATAACACCATTACCACCTGTGGCACCGTAAATAGCTGCTGAAGAGGCATCCTTAAGTATTTCAACAGATTCAATATCATAAGGATTTATTGAACTGATGTCACTTGTACGGGCACCATTAACAATAACCAAAGGTTCAGTGCCATTGATTGATGATATGCCGCGAATTTGTATATTAACTTTAGCTCCGGGCATACCTGTGTTTTGTATTACACTCACACCCGCTGCTCTTCCCTGCAGAGCCTGATCTACACCCAGAACCGGCACCTCTGCAAGTTTTTCACCGGAAACTGTGGCAACAGCACCTGTGAGGTCACTTTTCTTTTGTACACCATAACCGACGACCACAACTTCTTCAAGTTGCTGCAAGTCAGGTATAAGTGTTACATCTATCACTTCCTGCCCTGCAATCTTTAGAGTTTCAGACAGGTATCCTATATAAGATACCTGTAATTCACCGGACAGATGTTCTTCGGGTATTTCAATAGCATAATTCCCATACGCATCTGTCGTTGTTCCAATCGTCGTACCTTTAATAACAACGTTTACTCCGGGTAATTCTTCACCTTCTGTTGTTGTTATTTTACCGGTTACTATTGTTTTTTCCTGAATTAAATTTTTATTTCCGGGAGACAATACAATTACCTTATCTATCATTGTATAGGTAATATCCGTGCCTTCCAGAGCTTCATCCAACATCTGGTGTACGGTAGCATTTCTCGAGCTGACAGTTACTTCTCTTTGCAAATTAATCTGGTCATTTTTATAAAAGATTTTGAATTCACTCTGTTCTTCAATGGCTTTAATAATTTCCTCAAAACTACTACGTTCTGTTTTCAGGATTATTAGTGCATCGTGAGAGTAAACCGTTGCTGAAATTTGCAAAGCAGTAAGCCATATAAACAAAACTGTTAGCTTCATAAATAACAGGATTTTTTTTAAGTAATTCATCGTGGATAAATTACTAATGGTAGTTTTTTTTCTCATATCAGCTAAATATTTATGTTTAATATTGTTTTGGCGATATTCTGGTTTAGAATGCAATAGCATTTATTTATTAAGTCTGGAAATTGCCGGCAGCATTTTCCTTTTTTTTAATTTTCAATGATTTTACTGTTGGTTTTAATAGAATTTATGTCATAGGCAAGATGGTTTAGGTTTATAAATTTAACAAATTATATCTAATTTATAAATTGGAACGGTATTTTTTATTTTGTTTCTGACTGTCCTTCCTGGTAATATTTATTTGATTGTCTGTCAAAGTATATTCTATTGGAGTAGTAAGATTTATTGCTTCCAGAACCTGGTAGATTGTCTCATTATTAACAAATTTACCGGTATACCGTTGTTTTTTAAGTTCGTTATCCAATATATTGACCTTAAGCTTATACCATCGTGACATTTTAACTGCCATCTCCTCAAGTGTCTCATTATCAAAAACCAGCAAATAGTCTTTCCAGCATGTTATGTTTTCGGTATTTACTTTATTTACAGTAATTTGCTGTAAGGGTTTAATAGATTGAATCCTTTGTTTAACGTCTTTTTTTTCTTTTGTTTCAGTTACTGGCATGACGTCAGCTTTAGCAGCTTTGCTATAAACAAACCGTTCATTAGGTTTTAGTATTATTTGAGAAAATTTATCTTTTTTACCATTATGTTCAACTTTAATGATTCCTTCGACAAGCGTGGTCTCAATAGTAGGGTCATTAGGATAACTTTTAATATTGAAAATAGTACCCAGTGCTTCCACTTTGATATTCTGTGTATAGACAATAAATACAGACCTTTTTTGTTTTGTAACATCAAAGTAACCTTCTCCTTCAAGAAATACAATTCTTTCAGTTTTCTTATGCTTAACCGGGTATCTTAATTTGCTTTCAGAATTCAGCCATATTTTTGTTCCGTCTGAAAGGAGTACCTGTGATTTTTCTCCTGAAGGAACAATAATTTCGTGATACACATCTTTACCAAAGCCACCGGTAAGATTTAATATATTTGTTAAAACCACTGATAATCCAACCAGAATAACTATTGATGCAACAAGCATTAAAACATTAATCAGGTAATCCTTTCCCTTTTTATTATATGAACCCTTTTCATCAGCCATTATAATGTTGAGAAGACTTTTTACCGATTTTTGTTTCATGTCATCCGGGGACTTTACTTTCTTATGAGCAGTAAGTATTTCATATAAAGAAACTGCTTTTTCAAATTCTGTTTTGATTTCCTTGTTATCTGCAAGCAATTTCTTCCAGTAGAGTGAACTTTTTTCATCCTTTTCTTTCATAAAAGAAATAAATTCCTCACTCATTAGAATTTTGTCATATGTCATTTTTCTTTTTTCAATCATTGTTTTTTACCAATTTTAAAATACCCCTTTAACATAATATATATACAGGATAAATATTTATTTATACTCAAAACTCATTAATAAAAGTAATACAGGCTATTAAATAATATTTGCCATCAAAAACAGCAGCAGAATAATCTTTAGTTCCCTGAGAACAAGTAGTCCCCTGTGTATGGAATTACGGACTGACTGAACTTTCATTGACATAATTTCAGATATACTTTCAAATTCCAATTCCTCAAAATAGCGCAAATAGATGGCTTCTCTTTGTCTTCTGGTAAGTTTGTTTAATGCTTTAATTAAATTTTCCCTGGTCTCATTATCTATGTTACGGCTAATTAAAAAATCCTCATGCGAAAACTCAATTTGAAATAATTCTTCAGGATGGTGCTCATAGTCTATAAGAGAATTTACCCATTTTAAGTTACTTATTATATGCCGGCGCAATGCTTTAAACAGATAAGGTTTTATATTATCAATGGCTCTGAGGTTGGATCGGTTTTTCCAAAGTTTCAGGAACATATCCTGCATGCTGTCCTTTATAATTTCCGAATTACGTGTTAGTCTTAATCCGTAATTATACAAATCATCAAAAAAGATTCTATAAATAATAGATAGTGCCTCCTTATTACCGTTCAAATATTTTTCCCAGAGTTTTTTATTATCCATCAGGCATTAAAATGATTTGTTATATAAAATTTTCTTTATTTTAATTTTAAAATTGTTTCCACATGCCTTGCAATACCCAACTCTTCACTTCTTGCACAAGGGAGGGACCCGCCAATACAAATATTAAACTCTCCGGATTCAGGAACACTCTCCCCGTTATCATTTATAAGCATTAGCATTTCAGGTGTTATAGTAAAATTTATTGTTTTTGATTCCCCGGGTTTAAGGGAAACTCTGGTAAATCCTTTCAATGAATACAGGGGCACTCTTACTGTTGCCTCTATATCCGTAATATAAAGCTGCACAACATCTTCCCCTTCGTATTGGCCAGTGTTTGTAACTGTAACCATAACATCAGCTGCTTCATCTGTTTTAACTTTTTTTGAAGAAAGTTTTATGTCTGAATACTCAAAGCGGGTATAACTTAATCCATAGCCAAAAGGATACATAGGTTCCTGTTCCATATAGCGATATGTCCTGCCTTCCATAGAGTAGTCTTCATAAGCTGGCAGCTGATCAAGCGATTTGGGAAAGGTTACAGGAAGCCTGCCCGATGGTGAAACATCACCAAATATAATATCTCCCACTGCATTACCTCCTTCCTCGCCGGGATACCACACCATTAGTACAGCATCAGCAAGTTCATGTACTTCGGAGAGATTTACAGGACTCCCGCCGGTAATAATTGCTACTATGGGCCTGGTATTATTTCTTCTAAGTGCTTTAAGAAAATCTATCTGGTTTGCAGGCAGGTTATAATCCGGCCTGTCACCCGAATGCGGGGAGGCAATGGATGCCCCTTGTTCCCCTTCAAGCAATCCGGATATTCCAAGTACGGCAAATGTTACATCTGCCCGCCGTGCACCGCGTGTAGTCCAGTCACTCCGGTTAATATCATACCTGTCTAGTAAACATCCCTGCCTGTATTGCAGCTGGCTTCCGTGTCTGACCTTTGAGGCCAGTCCTTCCAAAATTGTAACCATCCTGTCATTGACACCGTAATAATTTCCAATCAGAACCTCAATGTTTGAGGCATTCGGGCCCGTAACATAATAAAGGGGAAGGTCTTTTTTTATTGGTAGGATCCCGTTGTTTTTTAATAATACAATTGACTTTGTTGCTGCTTCCCTGGCAAGTTTACGGTGCTCATCACAGTTTATTACTTCCTGCGGAATAGAGTTGTAGGGATTAAGTTCGGGAGGATCAAACAATCCGAGTTTAAACCTTGTTTTTAATAATATGGCAAGAACTTCATCCAGCTCTTTTTCTTCGACAAGACCCCTGTTGACAGCATCTGTCAGCGCAGTATATACCCAGCCGCAGTTGAGGTTAACTCCATGTTTCAGGGCCATTGCAGCAGCTTCAATACTATCTGCGGATACATTATGACCCTTATAAAAATCCCTCAGGGCCCCGCAATCCGATACAATATGACCTTTGAAACCCCATTCCTGTCGTAACACCTCCTGTAACAGAAATTTACTGGCACAACACGGTTCATCATTAGTCCGGTTATACGCACACATAACAGATTCCACACCTGCATCGACCAGGGACTTGAATGCAGGGAGATAAGTCTCATACATGTCTTTAAGTGATGCCAGAGCATTGAACTCATGCCGAAGTCCTTCAGGACCGCTATGTACGGCAAAATGCTTGGCGCAGGCTGCTGTCTTCAGATAGCGGTGATGGTCACCCTGTAATCCTTTTACAAGGGCAACACCAAGAACAGAAGTAAGATAAGGATCTTCACCGTAAGTTTCCTGGCCTCTTCCCCAGCGCGGATCACGGAAAATATTAATGTTTGGTGTCCAGAAAGTTAATCCGCCATATTGTAAGCGATAGCCTTTGGCAACAGATGCGTTATGCATGGCACGTGCCTCATCAGATATGGCAGTTCCTATCCTGAAAACCAAATCCCTGTCAAAGGTTGCTCCCAGTCCGATTGACTGTGGAAATATTGTAGCAATACCCGAACGAGCCACTCCGTGAAGACATTCATTCCACCAGTTGTACTCAGGTATATTAAGCCTTGGTATGGCCGGACTATTATATAGCATCTGGGAAACTTTCTCTTCAAGCGTTAATTTGGAAATAAGATCATTTATCCTTGTTTCAACAGGGACTATCGGATCAAGATAAGCAGCTGTGTATTGTGATTTAGCTGATGATACGTTAATTATTAAAAATATCAATATCAGGAAATATAGTTTGCTCATTTTTATTTTTTTAAGTTTAATGCTTGAGTATTTTGTTTTAAAAATTCAGAAAAAGGTCCGGTAATAAATTTCACTTAGAATATCAGGTGAATTTTATTATTACAAATATAATTAGTTATTCAGATTTATTTTATCACATATCAGATGACTTGACCAGCTTTTCAAAAGCAGCTTCCATTAAAAGAAAAAATGCCTGCCCCTCGGTAGCCCTGCCCGGTTTATCAAAGTAGGGAGCCCCGCATACATCCTGCACGTATCCATATTTATCAACTTTCTTATGTGCTGCGTCTCTCATCCTGTACGCATAATCAAGATAATCCTTATCCAGCCAGCTTTCCTTTACACCTGAAAATATTGTATAGGCAAGCATTTGTGCGAGATTAGTCTCAACAAATGTATTACTGTCATCAACAACATTATGAAAAAGGTAATCACTTCTTATGTATTTGAGACATCCATCTATGGTTTCCTTTATATAACCAGTAAGTTCCCGCCTTTCTGATTGCATTTCATCAGGGAGGGCTCTTACCAGACGGGTAATTCCTGTGGAAGCCCAACCATTACCAACACCCCAGAATTTTTTATTTATGAAAGTATGATTCCCGTCATCCCAGATATGTGAAAAAAGTTTTTTAGATGAATCCCATAAAATGGCTCTTATACCTCTTACCTGTTTAACTGATTCTTCAAAACGGCCGGCTCTTGCCAGAAAGGGAGGTGCCATATATAAGGAGTCAACCCATATCTGCGGAGCATTTAAAGTATGATACAGAATGCCTGAACTGTTTTTCGGAGCCCTTTCCATAAGGTATTCCAACATCTTACCGGCGGCGGACTTTAAACTTTCGTCACCGGACAGTCTGGCTGCATAAAGAACAGCTTCGCCCGAAGCAGCAGGATCTGTTACCCCGTTATCGTGGTACAAAACAGCCAGCCTTCCGTCATCAGTTTGCCGTAAAACTGATTCCCTGGCCATTAAAATAACCATATCATCTTCAGCACGTTCCAGAAAAGCCTGAGCTGCCAAACCTTGTTCCCACGAAGCTCTTTGCATCGAAAGCATTGCAATCTTTACTTTATTAATAACATCTTTACCGGTCCCGGCAAGATTATGTGTCCGCGTAATTTCAGATGTGCCGGATAAGGGTGTAAGAATGAATGTGCTGCCAAGAACAGACGATTTTATAATAAAATTTCTGCGTTTCATAATTTATATATAAATACTTCTTTTGTTTATATCCGGGTAATACACCATGTTAATTTTTTCATTCTCCGGATAGAAATTTTAACCTACAAAATACATAATATTTTAATTATTTTATAAACTTAAATTTATAACCTTTACCAGTTTTGATTATATTTATAAATCATACCAGCATAAAAACCGTCTTAAATTGAGCAAAGCTTTATATCTCATATTAGTCCTTTTGCTGAGTATTAATTTGGCTTCAGGGCAGATTAAAAGCCGGGGAATACCTTTTATTGTGAATTATTCGAAGAATGATTACAGGGCCAGCACGCAAAACTGGTCTATAACGCAGGACAACAGAGGAATAATATATTTCGGAAATAATGACGGATTACTTGAATTTGACGGCACAAGCTGGAGGCTTTACAGGATCTCAAATAATTCCACTGTACGTTCTGTTTCTACAGATGAAAACGGCCACATATTACTTGGTGCATTTAATGAATTTGGTTTTATGGAACCAAACCGGCAAGGTGAACTGAAGTATCATTCTCTTATTAATAAAATACCTTTAAATTGCCGTGATTTTGGTGAAATATGGAAAATCCATATTACAGCCAACAAAGAGATTATCTTTCAGTCATTTACTCACATCTTTATATTAAAGGACGATACCATTGATGCAATTAAGGGGAATTTTCAGTTTTCTTTTTGTGTTAATGAAAGACTTTTTGTTCAGGTCAGGAATTCCGGACTTTATGAATTAGCTGACCGGAAACTAACAATGATAAAAGACGGGGAAATATTTACAGATAAATCTGTATGGACAATTCTTCCTACAAGACGCAGGGAAATATTAATAGGCACTTCTGATAATGGTTTTTACAAACTTGACCAGAAAGGCATAAAGAAGTGGACAACTCCTGTCGATGAATTTCTTATTAAAAACCAGATTTATTGTGGTACCGGAATTAATGAAAATTATTATGCTATTGGCACTATTCAGGATGGTGTACTGGTAATAAATTCAGAAGGTAATCCGGTTCAACATTTGAACAGGCCCAAGGGTATTCAAAACAATACAATACTCAGTATTTACGCTGACAATGATAAAAATTTGTGGTTAGGTCTTGACAATGGAATTGATTATATCAGGATAAGTTCTCCGCTATCTTTATTATATACCAGGAAAGAAATAGGTGCAGGATATGCTTCATTGATTTTTAATGATATTCTTTACCTGGGAACAAACCAGGGACTTTTTTTTAAAGAATGGTTTGAGGCAGAAAATCCTTTGGATCATCAATATGAATACAGGCTGGTTGAAAATACAAAAGGCCAGACATGGAACCTTACCAACATTGACGGTACTTTATTCTGTGGCCATAATAACGGAATATTTGTGATCCGGAAGGATAAAGCCCGGTTAATCTCTGATGTTGAGGGTGGATGGATGTTTTTGCAGCTTCCTGATTACCCTGATAATGTTATTGCCGGAACATATACAGGACTTTTATTATTTGAAAGACAGGCCGGTAATAAGGGGAGCTGGAAATTTAAGACAATAATAGCCGGATTTGAAGAATCATGTCGCGAAATGGAAATGGATAATGAAGGATCAATATGGATGAGCCACGGGTATAAAGGAGTATACAGGATCAAACTAAGTGACATGCTGGATAGTATCACAGAGGTTAAATTCTATGACTCTGCTTCAGGCTTGCCATCGGATTACGGAAATTCTGTATTAAAATTTAAGAATGAAGTTGTTATATCTACAGTTAATGGATTCTATAAATATGTCAATTCGCACAATAATTTTGCACCCTATGATTATTTTAATGATATTTTTGGCGGACGTCAGAAAATAAATAAAATATTTACCGGCTCTAATGGTGATTTCTGGTTTTTTGGAGAAAACGGATTGTCTGTTTTAAAAAAGAATTTTGACGGGACTCACAATATTGAGCAAATTCCTTTTAATTACCTCAAGGGAACTTTTATTTCCACATTTGAAAGTTTTTATCAGATAGATCATAATAACTTTATTATTGGTTCAGAAGACGGATTTGTGCATTTTAATCCTTCTGTAACCGGACAGTATGATAAGATATTCCGGACTTTAATACGTAAGGTTGAAATCCTGCATGATTCAGTTCTTTTTGGCGGAACATTTACAGATACGAATAAGATAATAGTCAGCACAAGGCCTGATTATCAGACTGAATATATAAATTATAAATATAACTCTGTCAGATTTAGTATAAGCGCACCTTCCTATGAGAGCAAGAATAAGATTCAGTTCAGTTATTATCTTCAGGGATTTGATGATGGATGGTCCGGGTGGACTGACAATACGAGCAGGGAATATACCAATCTTGCAGGAGGAGATTATGTATTCAGGGCAAAGGCACGGAATGTATTTAATATTGAATCTGATGAGTCTTCTTTCCAATTTGTTATTTTGCCTCCATGGTACCGTTCAAAATGGGCTTTTTTGGGGTATTTGATTATTATTATTACGCTGGTATTCTTTTTTATAAGAGTTTTAATCTCAAGAATAGAAAAGGAAAAGGAAAAAGTAAAAGATAAAAAAGACCGTGAATTAAAAGAACAAAGGGAGAAACATTTGCAGGAATCATTAGTAGCTGAGCAGGAAATAATCCGGCTGAAAAATGAAAAACTTGAAATAGAAGTTCAGCGCAATAAAGCAGAACTTGAAAGCAAATCAAAAGAGCTGGCAGCCATTGCAATGCAAATAACCAATAAAAATGAAATATTAAACCAGATTAAGATCAAACTTGAAAAGGTGCATCAGAAAATGATCCATGAGCAGTCGAAAAAGCAGGTTTCAGAAGTTATAAAAACAATAAAAGGAGATATTTTGCGGGAAGATGACTGGGATAAATTTGAAGTTCATTTTGATCAGGTTCATGAGGACTTTCTTAAAAGGCTAAGAATAAATTATCCGGCACTAACGCCAAAGGATTTGCGCCTGTGCGCCTATCTCCGAATGAACCTGTCAACCAAAGAAATTGCGCCATTATTAAATATTTCAGTTCGCGGAGTTGAAATAAGCAGGTACAGGCTTAGAAAAAAGTTTGACATAGAACGAATTGAAAATCTCATTGATTTTCTGATGAATGTGTGATGCTCTATTGCTCTATTGTTTTATTGCTGAATTGCTAGATAATCAAATAACCAAATAATATGTCTGTAAAAAATTTCTATAAATCAATTCTGTCTGTTTCATTAGTCTGGATTACTGTATTGGAATCCATTCCTTCTGATAATTGTGGTCTTAAAATCAACACTAAACATTATTTTGAAATGCCCGGACTCAATGTCATGGTATTCAATGATTTTTATCCTGAAGGCCATCAGGGTGGTGTTACTATTATTCAAAATGGTGTAAGGGTTGCTGCCAATGGTGATCTGAGGCTTGAAGTATCTCCGGGGCAGTGGCAGCCTGTATCCGGGATTAATGATAAAGTTATTGATACTGTTAATAATGTTATTACTGTTACATTATCATATCCTGACTCAAACCGTATAAAAAAGCCATTTAATCCTGTTACCTATCCTGATTTATATTTAAAATATGATGTAAAGGTTAAAGCTGCAGGCACGTCTTTTTATATTACAGTAGATCTTGAAAAACCCTTACCTGAAAAATGGGTTGGCAAAGTCAGCTTTAACATTGAGCTGTTCCCGGGTGATTTATTTGGGAAGACTTATTACATGGATAATAATTCAGGTGTTTTTTCACATCAGGTGAACGGACCAGCGTTTTATAATGAAGAAGGTAACCTTACTATTAAACCAATGGCAGAAGGTAAGAAACTTACTATTGCTCCTGAGACAGATGCCCAGCGAATTAGCATTACTGCTATGAAAGGCACTTTACAGCTGTCAGACGGCCGTATTCAGCATAATAATGGCTGGTATATTGTAGGTACAAATATCCCGGCAGGTGTTTCAGAAAATGCAGTAGAATGGATGATAACACCTTATGTTAAAACGGACTGGGAGTATAATCCTGTAATTCAAATATCCCAGCTCGGTTATCATCCTGACCAGTCAAAAGTAGCAGTTATTGAATGTGATAGCAGGCATAATGCAACAGCGGAAGTCAGTTTGAAACGTATATCAGCTTCCGGTGTCAGGGAAACAATACTTTCAAAAGCTCCTGAAAGATGGGGTGAATTTTTAAGGTACCAGTATTTTAAGTTTGACTTTTCATCAGTGACACAGCCAGGCATTTATATTATAAATTATGGTGACTCTGAGTCAAATACATTCATTATAGATCGTGATATCTTTAACAGGCATGTGTGGCAACCCACACTTGAGTATTTTTTACCTGTTCAGATGTGTCATATGAGGGTAAATGACAGGTACAGGGTATGGCACGGACTCTGTCATATGGACGATGCGCTTATGGCTCCTGTGGATACCATTCATATCGATGGATATTACCAGGGAGATTCAACACTTACAAACTATAGATCATTTGAGCATGTGCCCGGACTCAACGGAGGGGGGTGGCATGATGCAGGAGATTATGACCTGCGTGTTGAATCGCAGGCAGGTACTGTATATGTTCTGAGTCTGATTAGTGAAGACTTTAATATATACTATGATGAAACAACTATCGATCAGAAAAATCATCTGGTGGAAATGCATATACCTGACGGAAAATCCGATATTTTGCAGCAAATAGAACACGGGGTGATAAGTATCTTGTCGGGATATCATAGCCTGGGACGTTTATACAGGGGTATAATATGCCCTACGTTACGACAGTATGTTTTGCTGGGTGACGGAGTAAATATGACAGATAACGTTATAGGGCTTAAAGAGGATGACATAAACAATCCTGAAAGCCAGCTTAAAAATAAAGATGACCGATGGGTCTTTACAGAGAATAATCCGCGAAGGGAATTATTTGTTTGCGGATGCCTTGCTGCAGCATCACGTGTCCTGAGAGGATATAATGACTCTCTCTCCGGGGAATGTATGAGAGTTGCTGAAGCTCTTTGGGAAAACAACAAACATAGTGGCAAATACATGAGATTTAGAATAGAAGCTCTGGCTGAATTAATTCTTACATCAGAGAGCCCGGCATATAAAGAGCAACTTCTCGATATGTCACATGATATCGATGTGGCAGATGTTGGATGGACAATAGGCCGCATTTTACCAATTATTGATAATGAAAATTTTACAAAGACTATAAATGATTCTATTCAGAATTATTACATAAAGGTGAATAATGAGCTTAATGAAAGTCCTTTTGGCGTACCTTACAGTCCACGTATTTGGGGGTCAGGCTGGCTTATACAGAGCCTTGGCCTGGAGCATTACTACCTGTATAAATACTGGCAGAAGGAAGCGTCAAAGGAATATATGCTAAATGCACTTAATTTTGTGCTGGGTTGCCACCCCGGCAGCAATACTGCCTCATTTGTGTCCGGTGTGGGCACAAAATCAACAGTTGTTGCTTATGGAGTTAACAGAGCGGACTGGTCTTATATACCGGGAGGCGTTGTTTCAGGAACAGCACTTATAAGGCCCGATTTTCCGGAATTGAAAGAATGGCCGTACTTATGGCAGCAAACTGAATATGTTATTGGCGGCGGAGCTACAAAGTTTATGTTTCTCGTACTGGCTGCAAAGCAAATCCTGGAAAATGGATATTAGCTCCCGTCCTCATCTATCTCAACAGTCTTATCCAAAGGCATACCCAGGTTCTTGTACAAAGCTCTTCTGCCTCTTTTATCTTTATTAAGTATTTCCCTTGCATGCTCTGCAACTTCTTTTGCATGTTCCCTGGGCACAACAATAACGCCGTCACCATCCGCAACAATAATATCCCCGGGTCTTATTAATACTCCTCCTATTGTAACCGATCTGTTGACCGATTCGATTTCATTCCTGCCCGGCCTTATGCCTCTGCCTCTTTCCATATAATCCAGATAAACAGGTATACGCTGTTTAGTAATCTCATCTGTATCACGAATTCCTCCGTTTGAAATAATTCCCCTGGCTCCTTTACTGTACCAGGCAAGTGAATTGAATGATCCTACGGAACCTGCATCCCCGTCTCCCTGAACATCCAGAACAATTGCGGTGCCAGGCTTAATAAATTCAACAAAGGGCTCGGATGAGTAATCATTGTACCAGTTACCTTCCCACTTTTGAAATTCCTCTTTTCCCATAGGATTTTTAACTATTTTATTTGTTGGAACGTATCTTGCGGTCACAGCTATTCCGCAAAATACATGGGTCATGTTTTCAGTGTCTTTCCAGAGAGCTTCAATGCGCGTGTCTACTAAACCGGCATCACGAAGTCCGATCATATCCATGCCATCAGATACATCAGCAACTCGAAGTCCGTCATATAATTTCAGGATCTCATCATCAGGGATAGTATCCTGTGCACTGGATATGCAGAAGATCATTAACAGAATTAGAAAAAAGAATGCTTTTAGAATGCAGATTGTTTGTTTCATAGTTTATATGGTTTATGATTTTAAAAATGTAATTAGAGCACACAATAAATTTAAAATACCAAGAATAATTCCCGTATAAACAATTCCGATTAAAGGAATCAGCAAGATTGAAATAATAAGGGCACCCAAAGCTGCGCCCAATAAATCTACACTGTAAACCTTTGCTGAGATTTCCGAAATAGCTTCCTTTTGTATTAGAGTTGCTATAGCAAATAAAAAGCCAACAACAAGAGATATAACAAAGGTCAGTATGAAGAAAATAATATGTACCAGGTTTGGAAAGGTTGATAATGATTCAGTAAATACTATTATAAAAGGTAAAATAATCGAATATATTGCAAGAGAGAATTGTAAAATATAATAATGTTTATTTTTTGGTGCCGGGAAAAACTTTTTCCTTAACAGGGCCCCTGTAGCCAGACCGGCCATAAAGATTGTTATTATTATACCTAATGTCTGGTAAACATATCCGTAAATGATCTGGAATGAAATGATTAGCATTACCTCTACAGAAGAGGCAGTAAATCCTGCAGCAAATATTCCCAGGTTAACAGGGTTGAGTCTGCTTATTAATAATGCCACTGCAAATAATATGATAGTACTTATAATCAAAAAGACATTTAAGTTGAAATTAAACTGGCTTATCCAGAATAGCAACTGGTTGAAATATGAGACGGGTCTGAAGTCCTTATTAATTTTTACATCATGAGAAATATTCGTTAATATGTAATTACTCCTTTGCTTCAGAAGATTATCATCAAGATAGTAACGGTTAACATAAACATTGTCTATTCCTTTATCTTCAATTAATTTGCCAATATTTATACTTAGCGGGTTGTCAGAAATAATGAAGAAATTTTTTTCGCCCGGTATAACCAGAATTTCTCTAAATACCTGTTTAATGGTTGTATATATTACAGAGTTTACCCTTGCTGCTTCTTTGCTAATATAATTTGCTGTTGAAGGAAGACCCAAAGAAATTATTGCATTCCGGTTAAGTCTTTTTTTCAGCAGCCTGAAGAATTCAATTGTATAATACCTGTTTATTTGTGCAGTTGAAGGTTCGGGTAAATTAATCAGTACAATATCGTATTTGTTAGTTGTCTTTTTTAAAAAAAGCCGGGCATCTGTTTCTATTGCATTTATTCGCTTATCTTCCAATGACTCTGTAAATTGTTTGCCAATTCTGAATATCAAGGGATTAAGTTCAATATAGTCAATTCTGGCAACATTATATTTTAGTATTTCATCAGTTATACCTGATATTCCTCCTGATATTAATAAAACACTTTTCGGATCCCTGTGCTGTACCATAGCATAATGGACGGCTTCTTCATTCGCTATCGTGTTATAAGTATTGAACAGGAGAATGTTGTTTTCATAAAAGTTTAACTGATCCCCTGAGCGTGTTATGGCAAGATTACCATAGGGTGTATCTTTAAGAAAAATCAATTCCTGATTTCTGAACAAGGCCTTTTTTGAAAAAGAATCAAAATCAGTAATAAAAAACACTATTATAAATGAAAGGGATAAAACAAGCAAAATAACTTTATATATATTAAATCTAAGTCTGAATGCGAGTACCAGTCCGGTTAAAATATTAACTGACAACAATATACCTAATACCTGATAGGTAGTCAGAAAATATACAAGAACAAAACTAAACAGGCCTCCTCCAATAATACTGCCTATAGATTCAAAAGCGTAAGCCTTCTCTATTACATTGGCTTTCATATTTATTGAGAGTTTTGTTGCCAGCCAGGTAAAGAGGAATCCTGACAAAAGGCAGAAGGGTAAAAGTATAATAAGAGTAGAGTATAAAATCTGAAATAATCCTATGGCAATACCCGGTTCGAATACAATATTTTTAAAATTGTTTATGAGAAATACAGTAATTGGGGGGATCAGTCCGAGTAAGACCAGTGCATAAAAAACAAAGTTCCTGGTGAATCCTGTTCTTCTGGTAATTCTTCCAATAAAGGCGCCTGTCCCTGTCAGGATCATCCAGTTTGCCAGGACAAGGCCGCAAACAAGTTCGTTACCGCCAAAGACCAGCAAGAACTCTCTTAACAACACTATCTGAGATAATATAGCTGTAAAACCAAGAACAAATAAGGGCAGCGCTTCAAAAAATCTTATACTGACCGGCTTTTCAGAATCCACACTGACTTCTTCCATAGCTTTTAGTTCCTCTTCACCTGTCTTTTTTTTCAGGTTTTTCTTTTTAAGCAGATTAAGGTAATAATTCCAGTGCCACAGGAAATGAAATATTGCTATAGTGGTCATTCCAATTCCGAAATCAACATGCAGGGTAAGCAGCTGTTTAATAAAAGGGATCTTAATTTTATAATTCACCTGTATAGCAAGAATGAGTCCCAGTATTGCTGTAACAAAAAATGCTGTTAGCAGAAGAACGTTCCAAAATTTTCTGTGAGTAGCAAGTTTTATAAAAGAAAGTCTTGAAAGGCTTAATGAAATTAGATATAAAACTAGCAAAAGAACACCTATCGGAAATATGAGGTAAGGGGAATTCATAAATTATAAAGGGTTTGCAATCCGCATCAATGGATTAATTCATTTTCGGAAAAAATCAGTGCCTCATATACATAAAGATCAGCATTTTTCCATCCGTCCCATCCTATACCAGCTTTATCCCGCGAACAATGCCCGAGAAATTCTTCCAGGTTCCAGCCGGTTTGTATAGCCACCTGCGGCAGGAATGTTCCCGAATTACGTCCCTGTTTTATATATATGCCATGCTTACCCAGTTCAATTTCATCAGCGGAATCGATTTTTCTTAAAGGTGTAAGTACAGATATTTCAATATCAATATTTTCAAGCTCATCCCGTGCAACGGGACTAAATCTGAAATCTCTGGTCGCCGCTGAAATGGCTACCTCCTGTACTACTTTATATAACTGAATATCGGGTTCAAATCTTCCAATACAACCACGCAATTTTCCATCCTTATGAATAGTAACAAATGCGCCGGTGTTGGTAAGCAGGTTTTGTGAAAATCCTTCTGTGTCTATTTTAGGAATATTCTTATTATTAACATAATCTTCAATAGTATTACGTGCTATCCCAAGAAGTACCTTTTTATCTTCTCCTGTTAATTCAAAGTCTTTTTTTTTTGGATTCTCTTTTTTTGTTTCATTTTCAGGAAGTGTGTTTTCTTCCACTTCCTTTGCCACGGCAATGGAATAATAGCCTACGACTCTTGATTTATCACCATAGAATCGGGCATCACCCGAGTTTTTATATTCTACAGGATAATATTTAATGTCAGTCATACCCTCTGTTATATACATTAATGTTAATACTGATGTCCAGCCACATAAACTTGTAGCAAGGTTAGAAATGTTCATTTGCGAATTCTTTCCTAATGTGGTAAGAAGTTTATCAGGATCATTAGAGGTTATTGCGCTGGCAGTTAAATTGTCTACCTTATTAGCATCTTCGTATTGTGGGTAATGAGAAAAATCTGTACTTATAACAAACAGATTATCCGAATTAAAATAAGGTGCCAGTGCGCCGGCAATTTTTTTACATGTTTCAGGAGATTGAGTACCTAAAACTATCGGTACAATTTTAAAGTCGGTTTCCATGATATGCTGCAGGAAAGGTAGCTGAACTTCAAGGCTATGTTCATATTGATGTGCCTCTGACCTGTATTTAAAAACATCATATTTATTAATAAGATTATTGGCTATCTGTAAATCAACATTTACTGTACCTAAAGGCGTTTTATAATTACCCTTGTTATATATTGAAGCTCCCTCAAAAGCTGTTCTATGACTTGAACCTATAACAAACACTATTTCATATTTCTTTTTGGGATTTATCTGATTAAAACTTGATGCTGCTACTTCACCTGAAAAAACATATCCTGCATGGGGGGCAATTATTGCAAGTACTTCCCCTTTGACTTTTTTCTGTTCAGCTTCAGAAAAGAGTTTAATAAGGTCTGCACTGAGTTCGTCTGATCGTCCGGGATAGAACTGCCCCGCAACAACAGGTTCACGGTCTTTTAATTCTTTATATGAATTTTGCATTTGTTGGTTTTTAGTGTTTTGTGAATTGCATGACGTAAAAAAGAATATTTGTATTACTACAAAAAGTAAAATATTTAAATTTCCAAATTTAGAATAGAGGTTCATTTGTTGAAATTTAGTTATTAAAAAATTATAACCAAATTTAGTAATAAATCAAAAGTAAATTCTAATTTAATACAAAAGAATTTATTGTCAGCTTATGAAATGACAGCAAACAAAGTTGTTGCCGGAATCAATAGCAGTATCTATATTCTAAAGGTTTAAATTTAATAACTTTAATATCTGAAAAATGTTATAATTTTATGCTGAATCGTGCATAGTTAATCTTAAAATTAAATATTATGATAATAGTATCAACAGAAACAATTCCGGGCAGGGAGATAGCAGAAACTCTGGGCCTGGCTAGGGGAAGTACAGTAAGGGCAAGAAATATTGGCAGAGATATTTTTGCCGGTCTTAAAAATATTGTTGGAGGTGAAATATCCGAGTATACAAAACTTATGGCAGATGCAAGGGAGCAGGCGCTTGAAAGATTGCAAATTGACGGACAGAAAATGGGTGCTGATGCAATAGTAAATGTAAGGTTTATGACTTCTGCTATTATGGCTGGAGCCTCTGAAATTCTAGCATACGGTACAGCCGTAAAATTAAAATAGTCTGTAATAAAATAATCTTACGGCTTTTTAAATACCGGTTTTAAAATCAGGATACAATGTTATTATGCTTATTGCCGGAATATATATGCTTATAGGCTTAATTGTTTTTATTCTTCTTCTGTATGTTATTGTTAACAGGATAGAGGAAAAGAAAAATGAAAAATTCGAGAAAAGGGATTTTTGAGATTGCCGCCTTATCCGTGAATTTTGACCTTTAGCTGAATTCGGATTAGAATATTAACCTCAGACAGATTTTTCTATTTCATCATAAATATTTTAAATTTGCAGAACCGGTCTGTAGCTCAGTTGGCAGAGCACGTGACTCTTAATCATGGGGTCGAGGGTTCGAGCCCCTCCAGACCGGCTAAAGGGACTGGGCTAAAACCATTTTATTTGTACCTGTAAAGAGAAATCTTCTGAATACTAACCTTGTGGCCCGGAAGCTTCACACCTGTCCCTGACCATGTGCTCGCGTGTACTTCATCTCCGTTTAACCTTCTTTCAGGAATCCATTTCCCGCCTTCAAAAGTTCCTTCATCCACTGCATCAATTGCTACACGCATAGAATCATCTTTAGGAATAAAAAAGATATCAAGGGCCCTGCCTGCACAAATGCATTCCTGCTGGCCTGTTTTTATGATAAGTCCCCCTGCAATATCCTGTCTTTCCCTTCCTCCAAGTATAGACTCAATCGTATAGTCTCCAAGTTCAAACCGCATAACCGGTGATATTGTATCAACCAGTATTCCCCTCATGGTTCCCGTGCCTTGGTTTTCAAGGATAATTGATGACATCTTTTGCAATACGGCATAACTTTCATCCAGGGGATCGTTTTCAGCATGACGAAGGTTATCAATCCCAAATGGAGAAAAACATCCTGCATCGTATTCCCCGAAAACATAAAATGCCCTTGCGGCGCCAGTCTCCCCACCCCGTGTCTCAGGTATAAACAAAGGATTACCACTTCTTGTATATTCCTTACATACCCATGCAAACTCATCTGTATAAATGTCGGGGGCTATGAAATCAATCGAAGGGGCGGCTGCCCTCCATACGTCAATTACTTGTGGTAAAGGACCTCCCGACGGATACCTCCCCGGCCAGTAGCTGAAAGGTTGTTTTAGCCAGGCATTCACAAACATGGGTAGGGGATATTCTTTCTTACCTGCTGCTGCAATTTTTTCAGTATACCTGGCATAATTCCATGCCATAAAAAGTTCTTCGGTATAATAAGAGTAAAATTTCCAGTCCTTTATATCAGGTTTGAATTTGCTTTTTCCAAATACCTCTTCCCATGACCCGGAAGTTTTAAAGCCATTTTTTGCCCATACTTTGTAAAGCTCGGGAAACAGGTCATCCTTATGTTCAACAAGATAATCCATCAATTTTTGGGGAACAGGACCGTTGTATGCTTTATTGGCCGGCTCACTAAAATCCCTCCTCGCATTACCCGGGGTTTTCCCTAAATTATCAAGTACACCCATCTCGTTTTCAACCTGTATCATCACCACAGTTTGCTGCGCGCTATCTACTTCCCTGATATGTCTCATTAGCGCTGTAAATGCTTTGGCATCTGCTTCGGCAGAAGCCTTTCCAAAGGTAGATAAGATTTCCAGTGGTTTACCATGCTCATCCCTGGCCCTGGGATATTTTTCATAATCTTTCTTCACCCAGGAAGGAATATAAACAGAACCTGCATTTTTCCAACTGGCAAACCAGATTATAACCAACTTAAGCTTTGCTTCCCTGGCGCCCGAAATCATGCTGTCCACAAGGGAAAAATCAAATTTTCCCTCAATGGGTTCAATAAGTTCCCATGAAACCGTAGCAATGACAGAATTAAGGTTTTTTTTAGCTAATCTCTTCCATACTGGTCTCATGGACTTAAATCCTCCGGCAGTCGAGTTATGAAGTTCTCCTGAAATCAGAAGGAAGGGCTTTCCTTCTACGATAAGCTGTGTGGCAGTGCCTTGCTTTTTCAGGTAAGGAATTTGCTCTGA